>FTJN01000262.1_pt3 | contig 11339 bp, 14 predicted proteins | sample 1658361 | NCBI WGS metagenome assembly FTJN01 (sample SAMEA3914819, study PRJEB12502) | metagenome | biome: forest; material: soil | place: Canada | collected 2010-06-26 | depth 0.3 m | reverse complement strand
GGGCTGGTCCAGCTTGTCGATGATGGACATCGCCGCGGCCATGCGCGACTGGTTGGACGCGCGCACGATCAGCGAGTTGGTGCGGTTCTCGACGATCACCGAGGTGGCGCCGCCCTGGCCGGGCACGCCCGGCACGGCGGTGCTGGAGCCGTCGATCAGCTTCTGCACGGTCTGCACCACGTCGGAGGCGACCGCGTTCTTCAGCGGCACGACCTGCAGCTCGCCGCCGGCGGGCTGGTCGAGCGCGCTGATGATCTTGCCCAGTCGCTGGAGGTTGTCGGCGTAGTCGGTGATGACCAGCGAGTTGTTGCCGGGGCTCGCGTTGATCGTGTTGTTGGCGGTGATCAGCGGGCGCAGCACGGCCACCAGGTTGTTCGGGTTCTCGTAGTTGAGCTTGAAGATCTGCGTCAGCACCACGTCGCCGCGCTGCGACGGCGCGCCCACGGAGACGGTGCCGGTCTGCAGCTTGGCGTCGGCCTCGGGCACCACCTTCAGGAAGCCGCCCGACTCCACCACCGTGAAGCCCAGGCCGCGCAGCGCGGACAGGTAGTTACGGTAGGCCTCGGCAAGCGGTTGCGGCTTGTCGTTGTAGACGGTGATGTTGCCCTTGACGCGCGGGTCGACCAGGATGTCGCGGTTGAGCATGGCGCCGATGGCGCGCGAGACGGCCTCGATGTCGGCGTTGACGAAGTTCAGCGTCACGGGCGTTCCGCGCGCGCGCGAGGTGGGCACCGCGGCAGCGTCGTCGCCGGCCGGGGCCGTGGCGTCGGCCGGCGCGACCGCCCCCTTGCGCGGCGCGGCCTGGGCGATGGGGGCGATCGAATTGGCGAGCAGGGCGATCGCGATCGTGGTCGCGTTCAGACGGCGGAGAGTGGCAGACATTCGTTCCATGATCACCCGATCGAGATGGCGGACGACGCACCGTTGCGGCGTCCGATGAGATTCAGCAAGCTGTTCAGGGCGGCTTCGGAGCCGGTGGCGGCATGGGCCTCGGCGCGGATGCGCACGCCGGTCGCGCCGATCAGGCCGCGTCCGTCGATCAGCAACGCGCCGTCGAGGGTCGAGATCCAGACCAGCGCCCGCGACGCGCCGTCGCCCGGCTTGAACTGCGTGCTCGGATCCGGCTGGATCAGCACGCGGTAGGTTCCCAGCGAGTCCAGCGTGGTCAGGCGCGACGAGGCCTGGCGGATCTCCACCTGCGCGCTGCCCAGTGTGCTCCAGTGTCCGCCCTTCAGCGCGAACGACAGATTGTGCGTGCTCAGGGTCAGCACGCCGCCGGGATGGATCGTGTTCCAGGGAAATCCGCGGCCTTCGAGCCAGCCCATGGGCCATTGTCCCAGCGGCGTCGCGGCGGCGAGGGCGGCGGAGTCGGCGCTGCCGGCGCCCGGCGTGACCCGCTCGGGCGGCGCGGCCGGCTTGTCGCGCTCGTCGGGGCTGATCACGTGGATCTGCCACGCGTCGAGTGTGCGGCGCACGCTGACGTCCATGCCGTGCGCCAGGCAGCAGTCCTGCGTCAGATGCAGCGACACGCCGTTCCAGCGCGGACGCAGCCGCCATTCGAGGCGCGTCGGCAGCACCGACGCGTCGTGGCTGTTCGGGCCGCCGGTGAGGACCGTGATCGCGCTGCCGCTCCAGATCGTGCCCTCGGCCTCCGCCAGCAGGAACGTGTCGCTGGTGGCGTTGGCCACCGCGTTGACGAGCAGGCTGGCGGGCAGCGTGGCGACGACGCCCACGACCAGGCCGACGGCCGCGCCGACGATCGCCAGCCGGCGCTGGCGCCGCAGCAGGCGCACCTGGCCTTCCTCGGGCGGCCGCACGAACCTCGACGGGGCGAAGCCTCGCGGGCCCTTGGCCGGACGCAGGCGGATGACGCTCATGGCCGGCGCCCGGAGGACAGTGGGAAGAGGGACAGCGACATCACTGCGGGGTGCCGATCGTGACGACCAGCGTGCCGTTGTAGCCGTCGCCGGCGCGCACCAGGTTGGCCTCGATCGGACGCGCGCGCGCGCCGCCGCGGGCCTGGATCAGCCACTTGCGCAGGTCCTCGCCGTTGATGCCGGTGACCGACAACGTCGCGCGTTCGCCCTGCACCGCGAGCTTGGCCTTGCCGCCGAGATCGTCCGTGGCCGACTTCAGCACCTGTTCGGCCACCGGTTGCGGCACCGGCGGCAGCGCGCGCCACTGCTTGGCCTCGTTGGCGATCGCCTGCATCTGCAGCAACTGGGCGTCGGCCTGCTCGCGCAGCGCCGGGGCCTCGTCCAGCGTCTTCCAGGCCGGGCGGACCAGGATCAGCCACACCAGCAGGAACGCGAGCAGGCCGCCGATGACGACGACCATCTGGCGCTCGCGCGCGTCGAGCTTGGCGTAGCGCGCCTGCAGTTGGGCGCGGGTATCGTCGATGGCGCTCATTGTGAAACCTCCGTGCTGCGCACTTCGGTGCGAGCGCCTTCGGGCGGCCGGGCGTCGCTCATGATTTGCTCCGCGCCGAAGAAGGCTGGCGATGGCTCAGCTGCAGCTTGCCGGTGTCCGATCGCACGTCCACGTTGGCCGCGCGCAGCTGGGTGGTGAAGCGCTCGATCTCCTGGGGCGTCCAGCCGTTGGCCGGCAGGGTCAGGCGGCCCGGCTCGAACTTCAGGTTCTCGATCGGCGAGTGGCTTTGCGGCCAGGCCGACTCGGCGGCCTGCAGCAGCGTCTCGATGTCGCCGTCGCTCGGCCGGCCGGCGGCGGCGCGCAAGGTGTCGATCTCGCGCTGCGCCGTCACGGCGGGCTCGTAGGTGGACTTCGCGTTCGGGAAGGCCTCGGTGACGGTCGCGGCCAGCGCGGCCTTCTTCTGGGCGATGCGATGGCTCTCCTGGAACGCGCGGATGTTCAGGCCCAGCAGCGTCACGGCGACCAGCGCCGCGAGGCCCCGGCGGGTGACGCGCCAGGCGGGGTCGAACGCGAAGCGGGCGGCCAGGTCGCGCACCAGCTTGACGCCGCGGCGTTGCGGCGCGAGGTCGAACTGCAGCAGGTTCCAGCCGGAGCGCGCGGCGCGCAGCGCCTGCTCCTCGTCGGTGACCGAGGCGACCGGCATGCCGACGAACTCGCTGGCGTCCAGCGCGGTCTCGGGCGTGGCGGTCCAGCGCACCACGGTGTCTTCGGGCAGCGCGGTGAGCAGCGCGCGCGAGACCGGGCTGGTGAGCGGCACGCACAGCACGCCGGCGTCGTCGCGCCAGGCGAGCTGCGCGGGCTCGTCGGGGCCGCCTTCGCGGAAGGTGTGGCCGGCGACGCCCTGGTCGGGCCACCACGACGGCGCGGTGCGGTCGAGGGCGACGTTGCCGAACTCGAGGGCGTCGAGCTGGGCGCGCAGCCAGGGCTTGTTGACCACCGCCACCCAGTGCTCGCCACCCGGCTTGGCGTCGGGCGCGACGGCCAGGTGGACGTCGTCCTCGTCCTCCAGCAGGGCTTCCTCCATCACGCCGGTGAGCGCGGCGCGCATCTTGGCCGCCGGCGCCTTCGGGATGGCGACGCGCTGGAACGCCACGTCGCCCGGGCGCAGCACCGCCACGACCAGCGCCGCGCGCGGCAGCGCCGCCGGCGCCGCCCGCCCGTGCTCGGTCACGCGCTGGCCGTCCACGCTCAGCACGAAGTCGAACTCGGCGGGCGCGACATGGCCGGCGGTCGTCGGGGCAGCGAGCCGGGGCTGGGCTGCGAGCAGGATGATCAGCGTGGACATGGATGGAGAAAGGCGAATTTACAGCCTGCGGTTGAAGGCAGGGCGTCGCCCTGGGGAGCTCGGCGGGACCGCAGGGGCAAAGCTGGGTATTGTGGCCTCTGACGATGACGGTTCCGGCGACTTTGTGTCACACGGTGCTGCGGGAAAACGCGAAGAGGCGGAACGGGGTCGGCGAAGAAATCCCTCGTTCGTGGTATCCCGGCATTCCTGATCATGTGGCGTCGGGTGGAATGCGCTCGCGGCGCAGCACCTGGAGCGGGGCGAACGGGTTCTGGCGCCAGACCACCGAGCGCTCGCGGATCACGTGCTGCTCGTAGCGCAGCTGGCCGTAGATCTCGAAGTGGTACGACTTGACGTCCCACTGCAGCGGCGGATCGCCCTGCGGCACGACCCAGCTGGTCGCGGCGGGGATGCCCAGCGCCGTCGTGGCGTCCGACGTCTTCTGGAACGGATGCTGCTGGCGCGCCAGGATCAGTTGCTGGGCCTGGGCCAGGCTCAAGCCGGGCATGGCCGCGATCAGCACCTCGGCCGGCGCGGTGTTGATGTTGATGTTGGTCGGCGGCGAGCCGGCGGGCATCGGCAGCAGCTCGACGAACGGCGTCAGCAGCTTGAGCACCTTCGGATCGATGCCGTACCAGGCCAGGTCCTCCACCTGGACCGGCATCACCACGGTGTTGGGCGTCTGGCCCGGCTGCCCGACGGCTTGCTGGGCGGAGTAGCTGTCGCGCAGCCCGGCGCCGATGGTGTTGGCGGTGCTGGGCGGGATGCCGATGGCGCTGCAGATCATCGAGAGCCGGTTGATCTCGTCGAGCTTGCTCGTCGTGTTCAGCAGGATGTTGTAGAGGTTGTACTTGCCCTCGGCGTCGGTGATCTGGCCGGACAGGTAGGCCTCCGGCCCGCCGTCGTCGGAATGGTTGCCGTCGGCCGACAGGAAGCTCGACAGCTTGGTCTCGGCCAGCGGCGTGGCCCAGGGCTGGCCCAGGTCGTCCTCGGTCTGGCCGTTGCGGGTCTGCGACTTCAGGATCAGGTTGCCCCAGTCCAGCGACGCGTTCAGCAGCCACTCGGCCTGCGTGCGCGCGCGTTCCGCGCCCTCGACCTGGATGCCGCGCCATTGCAGCCACACCATGCCGGCGGCCAGCGTGGCCACGAGGGTCATGATCAGCAGCGCGAGCAGGATCGCGGCGCCGGACTGCCTGCGAGGACTCTTCATGCTTACCATCGCGGCACCTCCCGGTCGCGCGTGATCTCGCCGTCGGGCAGTTTCAGCGTGATGCGAATGGCCGAGGGTTGCACGACCACGGGCGCGCTCGCGGGCCCGTTGAGCGGCACGACGGCCGTGCCCGTCGTCGACATGCCGTTGTTCCAGCTGCAGCCGCTGGTGGCCGTCGAGTTGGGGTTGCACGCGTAGTACTGGAACGCGTCGACGTTTTCCAGCACCGTCACGGCGTTGCCGCTGATCGCGCTCCATTGCTGGCTGCGCATCCAGGCGTCCGTCAGTTCGGACATGTGGATGTAGGAGCCGCTGGCCCAGCGCTGCCAGCGCCGGTCCTGCAGCGTCCACAGCACCAGCTGGATGCCGTCCGGCGTGCGGCGCGCCATGCGCAGCGTGGCACCGTCGAACATGATCGGCGGCGTCAGCAGCTTGGTGTCGATCACCTGCGAGATGTCGTAGTCGAACTGCGACATGCCCGTGTTGAGCTTGAGCGTGCGGTCGGTGGACTGCAGCGCCGAGTCCTTCGCGCGCACCAGCGCGTCGATGCCGCGGAAGGCCATGGCCGCGAGGATGGCCATGATCATGAGGGCCACCATCACCTCGATGAGCGTGAAGCCCGGGGCCGGGCGGCGGGTCGGGGCGCGGGCGGCCATCAGGGTTGCTTCATCACGGTGGAGATCGTCACCAGCTCGCGACCGTCTTCGTTGGCGACGGCGGCGTCCACGCGGCGGAAGCTCGGGTTGGGCGTGGGCGTCGTCTTGAGCGTGCCCTTGAAGCTGCGTCCCAGCTGCGCGCACGTGAACGGCGTCTTGCCCACCGCCGGCCACTGCCCGGACACGCGCCAGCCCACCAGCTCGTTGTCCGCGCACCATTGCGCGAGCACGACGTCGTTCAGGCGCTGCGAGGTGTCGACCACCGAGCTGGCGGCGCGCGAGCCGGCGGCCAGCGAGATGGCGACGATGGCCAGCGCCACCATCACCTCGATGAGCGTGAAGCCGGAGGCGCGGCGCGGATTCATTGCGTGGCCACGGCGGCGCTGTCGTTGATGATCTGGAACGGCGCCAGCCCGTCGGTGCCGACGGCGATCTGGCGGTCGCCCAGGTGCAGCACCACGCGCTGCGCCGGCAGCAACGGCTCCGGTCCCAGCCGCAGCTGCGGCGCGCCGACGACCGAGGCCGTGGTGTCGGAGTCGAGCCAGCGCGTCGGCAGCTCGTGCGTGGCCAGGGACGGCAGGCCGATGAACTTGAAGCCGCCGTCGGACAGCGGCGCCCAGCGCACGTCGGTGCCGACGATGCGCGACTGCGTGCGGGCAGTCTCGAGCAGCGCGGACAGGCGCGCGCCTTCTTCCTCGAGCTTGTTCTGCGAGCGATCGCGCAGCGTCACGGCCACCGCGCCCGAGGCGATGGCCACGATCAGCACGACGACCATCAGCTCGAGCAGCGTGAAGCCGGCCGCGGCGCGGCGCGGCCTACTGCCAGGAACCGATGTCCGCGTCGTCACCTTCACCGCCGGGTTGCCCGTCCGCGCCATAGCTGAACACATCGATTTCTCCGTGCGCGCCCGGGTTGGCGTATTGGTAGGGGTGGTGCCACGGATCCTCGGGCAGCTTGTCGAGATAGTTGTGCCAGTTGCCCGGGATGTTGCCCGCGGTCGGCTTGGCGACCAGCGCCTGCAGGCCCTGGTCGGTGCTCGGGAAGCGGCCGTTGTCCAGCTTGTAGGTCTTCAGCTGGTTCATCAAGGTGCTGATGTCCGCCTGCGCCGCGGTGATCTTGGCTTGTGCGACGCGCGAGATGATGTTGGGCGCGATCAGCGCAGCGAGCACGCCGATGATGACGATCACGACCATCAGTTCGAGCAGCGTGAAACCGCGCGATTTGCGCCGTGCGATGAGGGCTTGGTTCATGTAACTATCCAAAGGGCCGGATGCCAGCAGGTCTTGAATCATAATCCGCGCATGAGTTCCCGCTGGACTGGCTTTTTCATCTGGGCCCTGGTGGCGGCTAGCACCGCCTTCTGGGGTATCAAGATCTTCGCCGCCACGCGGCCCGTGCCCCCCGGGGCGCAGGCCCCGCAGGCGGTCGGCGCCAATGGGCCGATGGAACGCCTGTTCGGCGCCGTCGTGGTGCAGACGGCGGCCGCGCCGGCGGCGCATCCGGAGAGCGAACGCTTCCAGCTCGTGGGCGTCATCGCGCCGCCGGGCGGCAACGCGGACGGCGGCTTCGCCATCCTCACGCTCGACGGCCAGCCGGCGCGCACGTGGCGCGTGGGCGCCGTCGTCGACGGCAACACTTCTTTGCTCGCGGTGAGCAAGCGCGGCGCCGAGTTCGGCCCGCAGGGCGGTCCCACGGCGTTCAAGCTGCAGCTGCCCGAGCCCGCGGCGGCGGAGACCGGCACGCTGACGGCCGCGGTGTCGCAGCCCGATCCGGCCCAGATGCAGCAACAGCAGCCGGCCCAGTTCCAGCAGCAGCCGCAGCGCGAATCGGCCGGCCACGTGGCGCAGCCGCCGTTCTCCGGCCGCGGGGGCCAGCCCAACGCGCAGCCGGGGCGCGGCGGCGCGATCCAGCCGGTCGGCCGGGGCTTCCAGGGCCCGCCCGGCGGCGTCGCCCCGCCCCGCGTCGCCACGCCGCCCACCGAGCCGCAGAACGACGGCACGTTGCAGCAGTAACTCGCTGATACCCGACGCCGAGCCGGCATCCAGCCATGTCATTGCGCGCGCAGTCGCGGAATCCACCCCTGCGGCGACGTCGTTCGCCGGCGTGGATCCTGCGACTTCGCGCAGGATGACGAGGCGCGTCAGTGCGCGCAGGGCCCTGCCATCCCCACAGGTCGGCGAAAGGCCTCTTGCCTAGACCCCTAGCGCGGCCGCCACGGCCAGGAGGTCGGCGAACCGGTGCGCGCCCGCGCGTGGATCCGCGCTCGCGTGCGCGCCGTCCGGCCGGCAGATCCAGCCGGCCTGCAGGCCGGCGGCGAGCGCGCCGTCGACGTCGGCGGCCAGGTCGTCGCCCAGGTGCAGCACCTGGTTCGGCGCCGCGCCCGCGGCGGCGCAGGCCGCCAGGAAGATCGTCGCGTCGGGCTTGGCCACGCCGTGCAGGCGCGCGGACACGGAGCCCGAGAAGAAGCGCTCCAGGCCGATGCGATGCACCTCGGCGTTGCCGTTGCTCACGGCGACCAGGCGATAGCGCGAGGCCAGCCGTTCCAGGCCCGGCAGCACGTCGTCGTACAGCGTGACAGCGTGGCGTGCCTCGAAGAAGACGTCGAACGCGGCCTCGGCCAGCGCCGGGTCGTCGCCGTGCCGGCGCAGCGCGCGGCGGATGGTCTCGAGGCGGATCGCGCTGAGGTCGTGCGCCCAGTGCGGATGCTCGGCGGCCACCTCCGCGCGCAACGCGAGCATCGCGGCCGGTGGCGTTCCGAGCGCGGTGGCGGGCGCGTGCGCGTGCAGCCACGCGGCCAGCACCTTCTCCGCGGCGAAGAGGGTGGGCCGCACCGGCCACAGCGTGTCGTCGAGATCCAGCGTGATCGCGGTGACGTCCTGGAGCGCGGACATCATGCGGCCTGCTGCGGGTCGGCGGCGAGCATGGCGAGGCAGTCGGCGCACAGGCAGTCCGACCACTTCGCGCGCAACTCGGCGAGACGTTCGGCGCTCAGCGCGATCGCCACGCAGAAGCACGGCGTCGCGCGGTCCGCGCCGGCGCCGCAGGCGAACGGGCCGCCGCAACGCGGGCACGTCGCCGCGCGCCAGCCCGCTTCCAGGCGTCGTTGCGGCGTCATGCGAACAGCGTCGCGAGTTCTTCGCGCAGCAGCTTCTTCTGCACCTTGCCCATCGCGTTGCGCGGCAGCGCGTCGACGAGGCGCACGTGCTTGGGCACCTTGAAATGCGCGATGGCGGACTTCAGCGCCGCGACGATCTGCGCGGGCACCAGCGCCGCGCCCGGCCGCGCCACCACCACCGCGACGACGGCCTCGCCGAAGTCCGCGTGCGGCACGCCGACGACGGCGGATTCGGCCACCCCGGCCAGGTCGTTGATGCGGCCCTCGATCTCGGCCGGGTATACGTTGAAGCCGCCGCTGATGATCAGGTCCTTGCTGCGGCCGATCAGGGTCAGCACCCCGTGCGCGTCGAGCCGCCCGACGTCGCCGGTGCGAAACCAGCCGTCGGCGGTGAACTCCTCGCGCGTCTTCTCGGGCATCTGCCAGTAGCCCGCGAAGACGCTGGGCCCGGTCACCTCGATGCCGCCGATCTCGTCGGCCGCGCACGCGCGGCCCCGCTCGTCGCGCACGCGCACGGCCACGCCCGGCAACGCGGCGCCGACGGTGCCGCCCTGGCGTGCGCTCTCGGGCCGGTACGGGTTCGACGTGATCATCACCGTCTCGCTCATGCCGTAGCGCTCGAGGATGGTGTGGCCGGTGCGCTCGCGCCAGGCGGCGAAGGTGTCGGCCAGCAGCGGCGCGGAGCCGCTGATGAACAGGCGCATCGTCCGGCACGCGTCCGCGTCCAGCGCCGGCTGCGCCAGCATGCGCACGTACAGCGTGGGCACGCCCATGAACACGGTCGCATCGGGCAGGCGCGCGATCGTCGCGCGCGGGTCGAAGCGGTGGAACCAGATCATGCGAGCGCCGGCGCGCAGCGCGCCGTGCAGCGCCACGAACAGCCCGTGCACGTGGAAGATCGGGAGCGCGTGGATCAGCACGTCCTTGCCGTCCTCCCATTGCCAGGACGCGTGCAGCACGTTGGCGTTGGCGAACAGGTTGCCGTGCGTCAGCTGCGCGCCCTTGCTGCGGCCCGTGGTGCCGCTGGTGTAGATGATGGCGGCGACGTCGTCGGCCGCGCGCGCCACGGTCGCGAACTCGTCGCCCATGGCCGCGGCGCGCTCCAGCAGGCTGCCCGTGCGGTCGTCGCCCAGCGTGAGCACCATGCGCACGCCGCGCGCGAACGCGAGGCGGCTGACCCAGGTGAAGTTGCGCGGCGCGCAGACCACCAGCGCGGGCGCGGCGTTCTCGATGAAGTAGTCGACCTCGCTGGCCTGGTAGGCGGTGTTCAGCGGCACGTGGACGAGCCCGGCGCGCAGCGCGCCCAGGTAGAGCATCACGGCCTCGACCGACTTGTCCACGTGCACGAGCACGCGCGCGCCCGCGGGCAGCGCGAGGTCGGCGAACAGGCTGGCCATGCGGGCACTGCCGCGCTCGAGGTCGCGCCACGTGTAGTGCAGCGGCGCGAACGGCTGGCCGTCGTGCGCGCCGGGCGCGTCGGCCGTCTCGACCGCGATGTCGTCCAGGCGCTCGGGAAAGAACGGGCGCAGCTTGGCGTAGAGATTGGCGTTGGCCATGAAGAATCTGTTCCTGAGTTCAGCTCTTGGAGCCACAAGACGGCTCAACCCCGATTTTGCGCTGGCCGGCCACTCCGGCTTGCAAGCCGGATGCTTCCCGAGTTGCCAGCGAGCGTGGGGCTCAAGAACCTGAGGCTCAAAATTGGTTCATCGCCGATCTGCGGGTGTCTCTGCACACTGCCGGTCATCCTGCGCGCAGTCGCAGGATCCACGCGCACCGGGCTGCGGCAAAGGGCTCGACCTGCACTGGCGATGAGCGGCTTGGCCGGGGTGGATCCTGCGACTGCGCGCAGGATGACGGTTTCCTCCAGCGAGCGGATTTTTCCCCGCAGATCGGCGATGAACCTCAAAATTTGGCCGGACGCTTCTCGATGAAGGCGTTGAGGCCTTCGCGGTGCTCGTCGGAATCCGCGTACGCATAGTGCGCCGCGCGATCGGCCGGGTCGCTGAACGTCGGCCGCGCGAACGCGCGCAGCACGCGCTTGTTCAGGCGCATCGCCTGCGGCGACAGGGCCGCGATGTTCTCGGCGACGCGGCGCACTTCGGCCTCGAGCTTGTCGACGTCCACCACGCGGGTGACGACGCCGCGCTCGTGCGCCTCGACGGCGCCCATCAGGCGCGCCTCGATCAGCAGCTCGCGCAGCAGCGTCTGGCCGACGATGTGCGACACGATCTCGACCTCGGCCGGCGCCATCGGGAAGCCCAGGCGGGCGATGGGCACGCCGAAGCGGCTGTTGGGCTCGCACAGGCGCAGGTCGCAGCAGGCGGCGATCTCCAGGCCGCCGCCGATGCAGGCGCCCTCGATGTGCGCGATCAGCGGCACGTCGCAGTCGAGCATCGCGTGCAGCGCGGGGGCGACGACGTCCTCGTGGTACGCGGCGAGCGACTCGGGCTCGAAGCGGAACTGCGGGAACTCCTCGATGTCCGCGCCGGCCACGAACTCGCGGTCGGCGCCGCGCACGACGATCACCCGCGGCGGCTCGTCCGCATGCTGCACGGCGTCGAACACCGCGCGCAGCTCGCGCCACATCGCGAGGCTCAGCGCGTTCATCTTGCCCGGGTTGGCGATGCGCAGCGTGGCGATGCC
>FTJN01000235.1_pt1 | contig 11425 bp, 11 predicted proteins | sample 1658361 | NCBI WGS metagenome assembly FTJN01 (sample SAMEA3914819, study PRJEB12502) | metagenome | biome: forest; material: soil | place: Canada | collected 2010-06-26 | depth 0.3 m | reverse complement strand
CCCCGGCTGCTGTGGCTCACGATGGCTCCGCCATCTTCCGATCCCTCCGGCTGACTTTAATCTCAACAACAAATGCAACTGAACTCAGGTAGCCGTCGATCTCCGGGCGACGGTCCGTAGGCGTGGCCTTGGGGACCGTTGCGACGGCGCGCAACGGCTACCTTCCGAGGCAAACGAAAGCGCTTTGGGCGGATGCGGCCCGGACGGAGCCGGGCCCTCCAGTCCTCCTACCGACTCCGCTTGGAATTCGAACTGGCGGCGGGGGCTGAGGCCCGCGTGGGGGCGACCGCTGCTTGTGGAGGCATGTCTCCACGGGGCGCAGGAGCGGGGTCGTTGTCATCTCCGGAATCGGCGGGTTTGGCCCCACCGGTAGCGGCCGGTGACTTGGCTCCGCTTTCCTCGTGCGTTTCCACGTCGGTCACCCCGTTGAAATTCCCCACAATGGGCGGCAGGAACGAGATGGTTTCCGTGGCACCGGCATCCATGGCCAGCAACCGCTTCATGATGTCCGCCGCGATCGGGCCCGCTGCCGTGCCGCCCCACTTGCCACCCTTGACCAGGACGCAGACAACATACTTGGGGTTCTCAAAGGGCCCGTAGGTATAGAACCACGTGTTGAGATCCTGCTTCCTTTGGCCGTTCAGGCGAATATAGGCTTGGGCCGTACCGGTTTTGCCGGCTTGGTGACACTCGGGAATCCGCCCGGTCAAATAGGCGGTGCCGCCCGGCTTCTCGACCACATCGTACATTCCCTCCTGGACCGCCTTGAGATCGGCGGGTTTGACGTCGAGGGTATTGAAAACCATCCCGGCGGGGATTTCCGCCACCGTCTCAGCCTTGTAGTTCTCCACGTGGGAATAGAGCCGGGGCCGGAAAACCGTCCCTCCGTTGGCCACCGAGCAAAGGAAATTCGCCAACTGGAGCGGCGTGACTTGGACGAAACCCTGGCCAATGGAGGTGTTTGCCGTTTGGGCGTTGCTCCAGCGATCCACATTCCGGGTCTTCTTCAGCCACTTGGAAACTTCCGGATCCTTCATCCACTCCGGTCCGGGTAGAATGCCGTCATCCTCGTCCGCATCGCCGAGCAGCCCCCAGCGTTGGCCAAATCCGACCCGCTTGCCCATCTCCACGATGGAATCGATCCCAGCCCGGATGCCGTATTGGTAAAAAAAGACGTCGCTGGAAACCCGGATGGCGTTGACCAGGCTCATGGAGCCCGCCGGGGCACGGTCGGAGTTGTGGAAAAGGTGGTCGCCGATCTGGATCGCCCCAGGGCAATCAAACTCGGTCGTGGAACGGACCTTGCCCGACTTGAGTCCCGCCAGCGCGACCATGATCTTGTAAGTGGAGCCGGGCTCGAAGGCGTGGAGCGCCCGGTTGTAGAGCGGCGTCGTGGGATCGCTGTTCAAGGCCTCCCAGTCCTTGCTGGTGATGCGCGGGATGAACTTGTTCGGATCGTAATTGGGAAAGGAGGCCAGGGCCAGGACATCGCCGTTGTTGGGGTCCATCACGACGATGGAGCCACGGGTCCACCCGGACTTCGCCATGGCCGTCTCCGCAATATACTGGACCCGGGCATCAATCGTCAGGTAGAGGGTGTTCCCCATGGTCGGGTTGTTGGTCGCGAGCGGATCGCCCACGTAGTAGCCTCCGGACGAGACACGCCGGATGACGCTACCCGGCTCTCCCTGCAACTGGGCATCCATCACCGCCTCAATGCCGTGTCGGCCGATGGTTTCGAACGAGGTGCCATCTCGGGCCAGGTGTTTATTTTTCTCCACCGGAGCACCGACGTAACCGAGGATGTGCGCCGCGAGCGAACCATAGGTGTACCGCCGCGCCGGACTCTGGGAGATGCGGATGCCGGTGACGCCCAGATTGCGCTCCTCAAAATTGGCCACGGTTGCGAAATCGAGGTCGCGCATGTAGTGATAGGGCAGGTCCCCTTTGGTCCGGTAGTGCTCCTTGATGTCCTTCCGGTCCTTGTCCGTGAGCTCAGCCAATCCGAGGGTATCCTTGATCGGATCGATGCTCTCCTCGACGATCTTGACGATATCGACTTCCTTGCGCGGCTTCCCGTTCTTATCGGGCGGCAGCTTGATGAAGGGCTGGCGGCCCTTGTGGCTTTCCGCATAGTCGCGGCGGAGATCGTCCAGGTAGAGATCGAGGTCGAAGCTGGGACGGTTCTCCGCCAGCATGACGCCGTTGCGGTCACAGATCACCCCACGGGCGGGACCGAGACGCGCCTTCACCGTCGTGTTCGCCTCCATGGTGCGAATGGCCGACTCGGAATTCAGGATCTGAACCGTCCAAAGCCGGTTGATCAGGATGCCGATCGCCCCAAAAACGATGAGGGCAAGGATCCCCATGCGCCACCCTTGGGCGCGAATCGGTTCGTTAAGCATAGTCTCGATGGGAGTCGGTGCGCTCGTAGGAAGGACGCCAGCCGCAGAGTCGCGCGGGCAGGCTGACGCCGAGGAAAACGAAGGGACAAAGGAGCAGGTTCAGGATCGAGGCGAAGGTGATCTTGCTCCAGACGCTGAGAGGCCACCGCCAGTGGCCCGACTCGACTTGGTGGAAAAAGTAATCCATCAGCCCGAAGGCGAATGTTCCCACCAGCACAAATGAGATGCGGAAAAGCCAGGAATGGGCTTCCGGCCGATGGGTCTGGGAAATGATCAACGCCGAAAGCGAGGTGAGCATCAGTACCGAAACGCCGAGGCGGTGGGAGTGATTGGTGAGATCGAGGAGCAGGCCGAAAATACCGGCCACAATCAAGGCTCGCTCGTCGCCCAGTTCCATGCTGGCATAGATGACCAGAAGCGGAATGAGCGACCAGCCGATGCCGAGGTCGCTGAGGAGCCGGAAATTGGGCGCAAGGATCATCTGCGCCACGAGGGCAAGCAGCCCCAAGACGAGGATATAGAGGACGATGAAAAAGCGCACGGAAATAGGGGTGATCGTATTCAGACTAGCCGCAATGGGCATCTTTTTCCATGTCTATCATCGCGCTTCCGGTTACGGTTATGACAGGCCAAGGAAAAGATTCCCCTCCTCGCCACCGAAGGTCCTCGTTCACGCTTGCCTCGATTGAGGGCTGAGTTCCTTACGCTTTCGCCTTCCGGAAATCCCGGGGCGTGGTCCCAAAACGTTCCCGGAATCGACGCGTGAAATGGAAGGGATTTTCGAATCCCACGCGATAGGCGATCTCTGCGATGCTCAAGCCTGTTTCCTTCAAAAGGACGGCGCTGTGATCCAGGCGCAGGTTCCAAAGGTAGGCCGCCGGCGTCGATCCATGATGCTTCCGGAACAGCTTGATCAGGTGATTGGAGCTGATCCCGGCCTCACGGGCGAGAAGGGCCAGGGATAGTTTTTCCCCGTACCGGGAACGGATGAGGGCTCTCGCTTTGATCAGCGCGGCGGGTTGCCGCGACTCGGGATGAGTCTCTTGCTCCAGAGCGGCGAGATAGGCCTCCAGCACGGACAGGGCCAGCGTCCGGCAAAGCGTGTCGGCGGCCGGGCCCGTCTCTCCGATCATCAGTCCAATTTCGAGCAAACCGTGCATCGCCTCCGATGTCGTAACCACGCCATCTTTTCCGCGCAGCCGTCGCGCCAGAGGTGGATGGACCCAATCGGGCCGGACGGAGCACCATTGATGCTGGGTGGGCGAGTCGCGGGAAAAGAGGAACAACTCCGCCCGGCCCGGGTGGCACAGGATCATCGAACCGGAGGGCACCGTGCGCCATTCCTCGCCGATCCTCAGTTCCACGCTGCCGGAGAGGAGGCGGACCAATTGGTAATCCTGCTGCACGCGAGGACCGCATTGGCCTTTGGGTCCATAGGTGACGTCTCCAAAAGTAATACCAGCGCAGGAGCGGTACCGATTGTTTTTGGATAGGTTTTGGATAGCGTCAGGCATTCGCGACCGGCCTCAATCCGGTAGAGTAGGGCCATGATCTCAAGTATCTCTGCCCCGGCAAGCACGTTGCCAACAAAATTTCAGACCTGGCCCACCGAAGGCCGCCCGACCGGGTGGTTCACGCCTCCCGTGGGCGAGGCTGCCGCCGCCTTCTATCGCGAAAACGGGTTCGTCGTCATCGAGGACGCCTTGGATGAGGGAGAGGTAAACGCCCTCAACGAGGAAACGGTCCGGCTTTGCCGTAATGCGACGGGAGGAATCGGGGGAATCGAGCCCGCCTCGGAAGACGAGAGCGATCTCGAGGTGCTGCAGCGCATCCTCTGCCTCCACTTTCCGCACAAGCTCTCGGACCTGATGCGCCAAACCCTGTCCCAGCGCCATATTGTCGACACCCTGACCGGCACGGTCGGCCCCGATGTGAAGTGCATGCAATCGATGCTTTTTGTGAAGGCTGCCGGCAAGCCCGGGCAGGCCTGGCACCAGGATGAAGATTACATCCCCACCCGCGACCGGTCGCTCATCGGAGCCTGGATCGCGCTGGATGACGCGACGATCGAAAATGGCTGTCTCTGGATCATCCCCGGTTCGCAAAAGCCGGGCATCCTGTGGAAGCAGGAATGGCACGCCGACCGCCGTTTCGATTGCGCCCTGGAGGCCCGGGACTTCCCCTACACGGAGAAGGACGAGGTGCCGGTGGAAGTGAAGAAGGGCTCCGTTGTCTTCTTCAACGGCTATACGCTGCACCGCTCGCTGCCCAACACCGCGAAAACGGGATTCCGCCGCGCGCTGGTCAATCACTACATGAGCGCCTCCTCCTTCCTGCCCTGGCAGGTGCCGAAGCAGGAGCCCATGGCCAAGGCCGACTACCGCGACATCGTGATGGTGGCGGGACGAGATCCCTACGCCTACAAGGGGACGGAAGACCTCGCGAAAGCCTGGGTGCGCCCCACCGGCCAGGGAGGCTGCGTCGATTGGACCACCAAGGAGAAGCTGGCCTACCAAGAGTAGACTGTCCCATTCGGGCCGTTACTTCTGCCAAGGATTAAGCGTGGGGGTCTCAATAAAATCCGTTGTATTGCGCGTGACCAGCGTCAGCCCCCAATGCAGAGCCGTCGCCTCGATCATGCTATCCATCATGGATAGTGTTCGTCCCTTCCGCCGGGCCGTCCCTGTCAGATTCGCCCAGCGGCGGGCCACGATCAGATCAAAACTCAAAACTCGATCCTCGGTGGAGTTCAGAAATGTCGTATAGGCCTCCTGCAGGCGATTTTTCTTCCGTCCTGCCGGAAGAAGTTGAATTCCCCGTTCGATTTCTCCCACGGTTACTGCGCTCAGGAAACATTCGTTCTCATGCCGCTCAAGCCATTCAAGAACCAAGGGTTGAGGTTCGAGCCTCATGACCTCGGAGACCACGTTGGTATCCAGAAGGAAGCTCACAAGGCAATGTCACGTATCGGTTCGTCTTCCCGATGCAGCTCAAGCCCGCGCAGCGCGCGCAGGGATTTAACGAGGCTCTTTCCCGATTTTTTCACCGGTCGCAACAGGATCTCACCGGTGGACGAGCAAAGGACAAGAAAATCGTCTCCCTGCTTCAGGCCCAGCTTGGAACGAATGTCCTGGGGGATAACCACCTGTCCCTTGGCGGAGAGAGTCGTTGTCATTGAGGTAGGATAATCCTACTCGGACTTCGGGGCAAGAACGGAGAAGGAGATCGATTTTTCCTCGTTTCAAGGTTGTACTTGGACCGTCCCCTCCTTCCGGGGCCGGTGGCACTCAGGCTGGGAGGGTTTCGCGGAAGGCTTTGAATTCGGGTGTGTCGCGAACCGAATCGAAATCGGGGTCGTTGTCTAATTTAGTACGTGAAGCGTCGGGGGCGAACTTGGCCCATGTCTGCAAGCGGGCGATGGTTTGTTCTGCATTTCCTTTCAAGGCGGAAAGACAGGATAGATTGAAAAGGGCCTGATGTTTGTCGGGCTTGAGGCGGATGGCCTCGGTATATTTATGGCCCGCTTCAGTCAAAAGAGAATCGGCCTCGGGCGTGTTGCCTTTGAGCTGGGCTTGAGCGAAAAGCGCATTGCCCCAATTATAGAACGCCTCATGCTTATCGGGCTCAAGGCGGAGGGCTTCGGCATATTTACGGCCCGCTTCAGTAAAAAGGGAATCGGCCACGAGCGTGTTGCCTTTGAGCTTGGCCTGGGCCGAGAGCGTATTGCCCCAATTCAGGAAGGCGTCCTGGTCGTCGGGCTTGAGGCGGAGGGCCTCGGCATATTTGCGGCCTGCTTCAGCAAAAAGAGAATCGGCTTCGGGCGTGTTGCCTTTGAGTTTGGCCTGGGCCGAGAGCGCATTGCCCCAATTGTGGAAAGCCTCGTGCATGTCGGGCTTGAGGCGGAGAGCCTCCGCATATTTACGGCCAGCATCAGTAAGAAGGGAATCCGTCGCGGGCGCGTTGCCTTTGAGCTTGGCCTGAGCCAAGAGCGCATTGCCCCAATTGTAGAAAGCCTCGTGCATGTCGGGCTTGAGGCGGAGGGCCTCGGCATATTTACGGTCAGTTTCAGCAAAAAGGAAATCGGCCTCGGGCGTGTTTCCTTTGAGCCTGGCCTGAGCTAAGAGTGAATTGCCCAAAATTGTTGGCAACCACGATTGATTCTCCCGTTTAACGCCAAACGCTGCACATTCTTGGAGGTCTTCCCTCGCCTCTGTCAAACGACCGCTGGAGACATATCGTGAAGCGCGTCTCAGTAGACCATCGCCGATTACTTGGGAAAGAGGGGAGGCAGGGTCTGGCTGGATGCCTTTTCTCAACTTATTGAAGGTATCCCAGTCTTCGTTTAGAGCAGCCATCTGGAGGCGGATCGCTAAGTCCAAATTAGGGAGGAGATTGGTGGTGGGGTCTGCCTGCGCCTTTTTCCGGTTCTTCTTAGAAGCGGGAGGGGGCCCCGACACCATCTCCTCGGCCTTTTTGACCAGTTCCAGGGCGGCGGCGAGAGGATCGGCCTCGGGCCTTTGGCTATCCCGAGGATAGTTGGTAAAGCGCTCGAGCGAACTCCGGGTGGCCGTGATGGGGCGAAGAATTTCTTTTGGGAGATCCAGCTTCATCCCGTCGATGACAAGCTTGCGCATGAAGGTGTCGGCATCATCTCCCGTAGCGAGATGAAAATTGGCCCGATGTTTTTGAACGAGTTGGTCAACCCCGGGGCCGGGGCCGGCATTAGACGGGTTGAAATGGGACCACCAGAGGCCCTGAGGCAGATTGGGCAAGCGGGCCAGAGCATTAAGCACGGGATCGCATTCCCCCGAGTAGCCAACTACGATGAAAAAAGAATCGCGGGCCGCTTCCTGCAGGACCGCAGGATAGAGATTTTCCAAAAGGGCCATTTCGTCGTCGGTATTGGCAAGCAAGAGGCTGTGCATCTGGCCGTGCAGGTAGATCACCGTGCCGGAATCCAGAATATCGGCATTATATTTTCCGGTTAAGCTCAGGTCATAGGTCCGGATAGGCTGCCCGGTGGCGGCGAGGGCTTCGACGATAAGCGGATCGAAATTCGTGGTGAGAATCCGATGAATGCAACCATGCTCGACAAGGGCGGCGAGCAGGAGGTGGCACCAATTGATCCTGAGACGTTTTGTCGTGGAGTCTTCGGCCTTCCGGACACAACCTTTCACATAATCGGCACGGGCCTTGGGTGTTAGTGCTTCCATCAGGAAGGCGTACTCACTTCTACCCTCTGGCGGCAGGCCAATATCCCGCAGGAAGGGGTTGCTGGTTTTGGCTCTCAGTTCACGCACAATTTCACTCGCAACAGGAATGTCGACGGATCTGGAACAGCCAGCACCAAAGAGGAACGTGACGCGTGGGGGTGTGGTTGAGTTTTTGCAGGATGTACGGATGAGTTCACCCAGCGCTTCGGGGGTGAAGGGCTTGGGCGAAGGGAGAGCCATGAAGAGGGAGACTAACTCTGCGTTGGATGATGCCAAGTTTTTTGCCCGTTAATCAGTTGCCCTTCGTTAATGAGGAAAGATGCCTCGCGAGGTACTTCCCCTATAAAGGCATCACTATCTAAAATTAGTAAGGATTTCAGCATTTACGGAAAAGAGCCCCGAATCCGCTTGCCCGGGGGCGGTCCGGACCGGATTCTATCCGCTTCCGCCATGACTGAATCCGACGCCACGTTCATCCTCAATCTTGTCTCCGGCATCGGCCCGGTTCGTGCCCGGCGGTTGCGGGAACGCTTCGGCTCCCTCGATCGCGTGCTGGTGACGCGGGAGTCGGATCTCAAGACGGTCGAGGGCATCGGGCCGGAGCTGGCCAAGAAGATTGCCGCGTGGGAATCGACCACTGACCCGGAACGCGAGCGCAAGTGGGCGGATGAACTCGGCCTCCGTATCATTACCCAAAACGACGCCGCCTACCCGGCCAGCCTTCGCGAAATTTACGACCCGCCGCTCGTCCTCTACGTGAAGGGCAAGGTCCCGGAGACGTGGCCGCGCGGCGTCGCCGTCGTCGGCTCGCGGGAGACGAGCCATTATGGACTCGAGACGGCCAAGAAGCTCAGCTACCAGCTCGGTTACGCGGGCGTCCCGGTCATCTCCGGGCTGGCGCGGGGCATCGATACCGTCGCGCATCAAGGTGCCATCGCCGCCAAGGGCACTACGTGGGCCGTGCTCGGTTGCGGTCTCGACCAGATGTATCCGCCGGAGAACGATTCCCTCGCGAACAAGATCGTCGAGACCGGCGGTTGTCTCATCAGCGAACTGGCCCTCGGCACTTCGCCGGACAAGCGCACGTTTCCCATGCGCAACCGCATTGTCAGCGCACTCAGCTTCGGCGTCCTCGTCATCGAGGCGGGACGGCAGAGCGGCGCGCTCATCACCGCGCGGCAGGGGCTGGAGCAGGGGCGCCAGATTTTCGCCGTGCCGGGGCGCATCGACAACCCGCTCGCCCAGGGCTGCCACCAACTGCTGAAGGAAGGCGCGAAGCTGGTCGAGGGTGTGGATGACATCCTCAATGAACTCGAATTCCTCATCCCCCGCGAGCGGGCCACGCCCGAGCCGCGTCCCCTCCCGGCGAACCTGACCGGCGACGAGGCCAAGGTCTACGACGCGATCGAGTTGGACGAAACCCCCATCGACATCATCACCCGCGCGACCGGCCTGCCCTCCGGCACCGTCTCCTCCACCCTGCTGCGCCTGGAGATGAAGAAACTGATCAAGCAATTGCCGGGCAAGCAATTCGTCCGGACCTCGTAGCCCGTGTCCACCCTTTCGACGGTTACCATTTACACCGACGGCGCCTGCCGGGGCAATCCCGGTCCGGGCGGCTACGGCATCGTGCTGATGGCGGGCACGGCGCGCAAGGAACTGAGCGCCGGGTATCGCCGCACCACGAACAACCGGATGGAACTGCTGGCGCTGATCAAGGGCCTGGAGGCGCTGAAGCGTCCCTGCCGCGCGGAGATCTATTCGGATTCGCAATACGTCCTGGCCGCCTTCCAGAAAAAGTGGATCGCCCGCTGGAAAGCCAACGGCTGGCAGACCACCACGAAGAAGCCGGTGCAAAACCAGGACCTCTGGATGGCGCTGGACCTCGCGCTGGCAGCCCACACGCCGGTCTTCCATTGGGTGAAGGGCCACGCGTCCAATCCAGAGAATAACCGCTGCGATGAACTCGCCACCACGGCGGCGCGCGGCTCCTCCTTACAGGTCGATGCCGGGTACGAGGCGGCGCAAGTGCTGGTCTAAAAGGAACCCGGTCGATGACCACAGCTGTCCTGATCACCTACTACATGCCGCACGTCATGGCTGCCATCGTTCTGGTGGCGTTGGTGTTCACGCCGGTTCCCTCGAAGCCGCGCTTCTTCGTCCGGGAGGTGCTGGCCTTGGCCGTCGCCTGCTTTATTGCGCACATCAATCGCGAGTTCGAGCTGTGGCCCGCCTACAGGTACTTTGCCAGCGGCCACATGTCGTTTTGCCTGGGCGCTTCCTTGTCGCTCGGCCTGCTGCGGCCGTTTACCTTGTTGATCACGCTTCCCCTGCTCATTCCTTACGGTTCCGCTTTGGTTCTCCTCGGCTTCCACCGGGCCATCGATGTGATGGGCGCGATTCCCATTGTGCTCCTCGTCTACGCACTGGTCCGCCGTTGGTGGCGAATTCCCTTCACCCCGATTCCGAGCCCCTCTTGAGTGTCGGGGCCTATTAGATTCTTTTGCGACCTTACAAGCAATGGTGATTCTTCAACTGAATTTCTTTGATTATCAAGTATTTACAAATAGCTGTATCAAGCATTCGACACTTCCGTCCCTTTTTCGTGTTAAATGGGCAGCACACGTATGTCCAACCTCTCCACCACCACGGTTCTTATCGCGATTCCCGGCACCCAGGAAACCAAGGAATGGTCTTTGACCGATGCCCGCGCCGCGCTGGCCCGGGGCGAGATCGAATCCAACCAATGGGCTTGGAGCGTGGCCGATAACGACTGGAAAACGGTCGGCGAACTGCCCGAACTGAACGCCGATTACGAAGCGGCGGTCGCCCAAGTGCACGTACCAGTGGCCAATCGCGCCCCGGTGAGGCTGGTTCAATCGCGCGGACACGAGGTTGTCCGGGAGGAAAGTGGCTTCAGCTTCTTCAAGATGTTCCTGGTCATCCTGGCCTTGGCCATTGCCGGGCTCGTGGGCGTCAATTACCTCATGGTCGATCAACCGCTGCGGATGAACCTGACCCAGACGCTCTTTCCCACGGCGCAGGTTCACGGTCACCTCGGCGCGTTTTGCCAGAAGGACACGCTTGTTATCCACGTGCTGCCGACCAAGGAAATCGACGCGGAGAAGCTTGCCGATTTCCTCGTCAGCCTCGCGGCCAGCACACCCCCGTCTCCGTTTGATGCCGCACCCTTTGCCACCATCGGCCTCTCCTCCGGCTGGACCAGCCAGGTGCTGATGTCCGGCGCGGATTGGAAGAGTCTCGCCCAGATGGACAAGGCGAGCGCGCAGGAAAAGGAAGACTTTATCCTCGCCCACATGATCTACATCTCCGGCGAGCCTCTGCTCATCGTGTCCCGGAAAATCACCGATCCTGATGCGTTGGCCAAGCGCCGCACGCAGGCGTGGGAAAATCTGCAGGGCACGCTGTTTCCTTCCTGAGTTGCTTTTGGTGCCCGCTACGTCGGTAAGGGTAGCCGTCGACCTCCGCGCGACGGTCCCCAAGGCCACGCCTACCGACCGTCGCCCGGAGGTATCTGTCGGATTTATAGAGCAGAACCCAGAAGCATCGTCATCCTGAGCGGAGGCGAGCCGTTGAAGTCATCTTTTCCCAGAGGTAACCCGAGCCGGAGTCGAAGGACCCAGCTACGCGTTGCGGAAGTGCGGTGGAGGCGTCGAGAATGATCCTTCGAGCGAGGTCGGTTGCCGCTGATCGCCCAGGCGAAGAGCGGCAGTCTGGCCATCGAAAAAAGCATCTCTTTTCCGCCGAGTTCATCCTGTGGGAAAAGGCGCTGGGTCCTTCGACTTC
>FTJN01003196.1_pt3 | contig 11519 bp, 11 predicted proteins | sample 1658361 | NCBI WGS metagenome assembly FTJN01 (sample SAMEA3914819, study PRJEB12502) | metagenome | biome: forest; material: soil | place: Canada | collected 2010-06-26 | depth 0.3 m | reverse complement strand
GGCCAGATCTACCGCTACTTCGCGAACAAGGAGGCGATCATCGCCGCCATCGTCGACCAACACCTGGTCGAACTGCGCGAGACCTTCGACCAACTGCAAAGCCTGCCGGGCTCGACCGCCGAGCTGATCGCCGACCGGGTGCCCGAAATCCTGGCTGAAAAGCTGGACCTGTCGCGCGCGGGCTTGGTGCTGGAAGTGCTAGCCGAAGCGGCGCGCAATCCGAAGATCGCGGCGATCCTGCGGGCCGCCGATATCGAGGAGCGCGGCCTGTGCCGGTCGATCTTCGCGCGCGACCGCAAGCCCGACTGGAGCGACGCGGAATTCGAAGCCCGGTGCGACGTCCTGCGCGTGCTGTTCGACGGTCTCATCTTCCGGGCGGTCAATCAGCCGGACGTCGATCGCACCGCCCTGGCCGCCGTCATCCGCGCGACCATCCACAACCTGACGCTCTGAGCCTAGCGGGGCGTCAGGGACGCCACGAAAAGATCGGCATAGTGCTCGCTGATCCGCCGCGCCGAATAGGGACCCGCCTCCTCGAACCATAGCGCTGCGGCGTTCAGGGCGCCGGCGATGGCGAAGGCGGTCATCTTGGTGTCGGTCGCCGTCAGCGTCCCGTCGCGCGCGCCGTCGTCCAGCATCCGCCGAATGCGATCGTCCACGGTGCGCTTGATGGCGCGCAGTTCCTGGCGCAGCGGCGGCGAGAGGCTGTTGTCAGGCACCCGCGTCAGGCAGCGGCCATAGATCGAGAGGATGGCCTCGCCGTACGCGATGATCAGCACACGCAAGCGCGTGCGCGCATCGGCGGCGTCGCCTTCGGAGTGGCGGGTGACCTCGTCGAGGGTTTCGAGGGCCCGGCGATAGCAGGCGGCCAGAAGCGCTTCCTTGCTTTCACCATAGTAGTAGATCGTGGGCTTGGTGACCTTCAGGTCCGCCGCGACGTCTTCCAGCGCCGTGTTGTGGAAGCCGCGTTCATTGAAGGCGCGCGCGGCGGCCAGCAATACGGCCTCGCGCTTGACCTCGCGCTCCTTGAGGCGGTCGTCGGCGGTTTTCCAGGGCGAAGAGGTCGACGCGGGCATTGGTATGTCTTCACTACGAATAGACGCTCATGCAAAGGCAAATTCCGACGGGCGCCAAGGAATTAAGTCCTAGAGAGCGTCCGAGCGATGCTTCGATACATTCCCCGATTGGGGTTTGAAGAACGGTCCCGGTCGGTTGAGGATCGCCGCGCGGCGGACCGAGGAGTCTCTCCGCGACCACTGTCATGGCCGGGCCTAACGCAGTTGGTTAGGTTGGAAGTCGGCGGCGTGACCGCCCAGGGGAGTTCGCTCATGTCCGAGGCCGCCGCCACGCCACTCATCTTCGAGGTCGAGGATCAGGTCGCGATCCTGACTCTCAATCGGCCCGCTCAAGGCAACGCCCTGAACCCGGAGTTGCTGCTGGCGCTCGAAGCGGCCTGGGCCCGGGTCAATCAGGATCCAGACATCGTGGCGGTGGTCCTGACCGGGGCCGGGGAGCGTCACTTTTGTACCGGGGCGGATGTGGGCGCGCTGGAAGTCGGAGTGGGCGGTCTGCAGAACCAGCCCTACGCCACCGCCAACCGCTTCTCGCCACGCATGTGCGCCGTGACCAAGCCGGTGATCTGCTGCGTCAACGGCCTGGTCAATGCGGGCGGGCTGCACTTCGTGGCCGACAGCGACATCGTCGTCAGCAGCCAGACCGCTCAGTTCATGGACACCCATGTCAGCGTCGGCCAGGTCTCGGCGCTGGAATCGATCGGTATCGCGCGCCGAGCCGGCCTGGGCGCGGCTCTCCTGATGGGCCTGGCGGGGAAGTCCTATCGGATGTCGGCCGACCGGGCCTATGCGCTCGGCATGGTCGATCTGCTCGAACCCACGGCCGCCGAGGCCCTGGCCGCCGCCAAGGCCCTGGCGCGCGCCATGTGCGCCAACTCGCCCCAAGCCATGGCCCTGACCAAGCGGGCGATCTGGAGCGCCACCGAGCTCAGCGATCCGGCCGCCCCGACCCACGGCTGGGAGCTGCTCAAATCGCAATGGTCGCATCCCGATTTCGAGGAAGGGCCCAAGGCCTTTTCCGAGAAGCGCGCGCCGGTCTGGAATCCGGACCCCAACGCCCGTCGGTAGGACCCGCATCCGGCGCGCACGCGTTATCGCTGGCGCGATCGGCGGCGCGTGATCGTCCTGTGCTAGGACGGGTGCGAATTGCGGTCAGATGATTTCGGTCGCCCCGCGCGGCCTTGCCAAAGGTGATCCCCAGATGCGGCAGTTGTTGAACGATCCGGCCCTTTTGCGTGAACAGTGCTGGATCGGGGGCGCCTGGATCGGCGAGCCCAGCGTCGCCGTCACCGACCCCGCCAGCGGCGAGACCCTGGCCTCGGTGCCCAGTCTTGACGCGGACCAGGTTCAGACCGCCATCGACGCGGCCCAGGCCGCGCTGCCGGCGTGGCGGACCAAGACCGCCGGGGAACGTTCCCGCATCCTGCGCCGCTGGTTCGAAGCCGTGACAGCGGCCCAGGATGACCTGGCCCTGATCCTGACGCGCGAGCAGGGCAAGCCGCTGGCCGAAGCCAAGGGCGAGATCGCCTATGCCGCCAGCTACATCGAGTGGTTCGCCGAGGAGGGCAAACGCCTCTACGGCGAAGTGATCCCCAGCCACCGCGCGGACAGCCGGTTGGTGGTGATCCGCCAGCCCGTCGGGGTGGTGGCGGCCATCACGCCCTGGAACTTCCCGGCGGCCATGGTGACGCGCAAGATCGCCCCCGCCCTGGCGGCGGGCTGCACGGTGATCCTGAAGCCCGCGTCGCAGACCCCGCTGACGGCCCTGGCCCTGGTGCGCCTGGCCGAGCAGGCCGGCGTTCCGGCCGGCGTCCTGAACGTGGTGACGGGCGCGGCCCGGGTGATCGGCGGGGCGCTGACCGCCAGCCCCGTGGTGGCCAAGCTCAGCTTCACTGGCTCGACCGAGGTGGGCAAAACCCTGATGGCGCAGTGCGCGCCGACCATGAAGAAGCTGTCGATGGAACTGGGCGGCAACGCCCCCTTCATCGTCTTCCCCGACGCCGACCTGGACGCGGCGGTCGAGGGCGCGATCGCCTCCAAGTATCGCAACAACGGCCAGACCTGCGTCTGCGTGAACCGCATCCTCGTTCACAAGGACATCGCCGCGCCCTTCGAGGCCAAGCTGGCCCAAGCGGTCGCCAAGTTGAAGGTCGGCGCGGGGACGGAGGCGGGCGTGGCCCTGGGCCCGCTGATCGACCAGGCCGCCGTCCTCAAGGTGGAAGAGCATATCGCTGACGCCCTGAGTCACGGCGGTCGTCTGGTGACCGGCGGCCATCGCCATGCGCTGGGCGCCGGCTTCTTCGAGCCCACGGTGATCGGCGGCTGCACGCCGGACATGCTGATCGCCCACGAAGAGACCTTCGGCCCGGTCGCGGCGCTGTTCGAGTTCGAGACCGAGGAACAGGCCCTGGCCATGGCCAATGACACCGACGTGGGCCTGGCCGGCTACTTCTACACGCGCGATATCGGCCGGGTCTGGCGGGTGGCCGAGGCGCTGGAAGTGGGCATGGTCGGGATCAACACCGGCCTGATCTCCACCGAGGTCGCGCCGTTCGGCGGCGTTAAGTCTTCGGGTACGGGCCGCGAAGGCTCGCGCCACGGCCTGGAAGACTATACCGAGCTCAAGTACCTGTGCATGGGCGGTCTCTAGCCGCCTCGAGGGCGGTGAGATGGGCGTTGGCGACCTGCTGATCGATCCCGCCAAGGGATGGCCGGAGGCGGGTGACCGTGATTGGCCACTGGCTTTCATCGACCTGGACGTCTGGCCCGAGACGCAGGCGATCGGCCCCGCGCTGTTTCCGCTGATCGGGCTGGGCGCGCCGGATCATCCCCTGGCGCGACGGCTCGACGCCCTGATCGAGCCGCCCTTCACGGCGGAAGGCTTGATCCGACAGGTCGCGGCAAGCCCGAACGCCGCTGCCGTCGCGGTTCAGTTGCTGCGAGACCTCGAAGGCGCCGAGATCGGGCGGGCCCTGACACTGGAGTCCCAGACTTACGGTCTGCTGCAGGGCAGCGCCGAGCATGGGGCTTGGCTGGCGGGACGCACGCCCAGCCCGTCACTGTCTGGTCGCGTCGTGTTGAGCCGCGATGATACGGTGTTGCGGATCACACTGGATCGCCCTTGGGCGCGCAACGCCATCGACCGAGCGATGCGGGACGAGTTGTTCGCGGCCTTCACGGTCGCCGCCGCCGATCCGGACATCGCGCGGGTCGAACTGCGCTCTGTCGGCCCTGCCTTCTGCATCGGCGGCGATCTCGACGAGTTCGGCATCACCCGAGACCCGGCGACGGCCCACCGGATCAGGCAGTTGACGCTGCCGGCCAGGCCGCTGTCGCTGCGCGCCGAGATTTTGGATGTCCACATCCAAGGCGCTTGCATCGGGGCGGGGCTTGAGATCGTGGCGTTCGCGGGGCGCGTGACGGCGTCACCTTCGGCCTGGTTTCAGCTTCCGGAACTGGCCATGGGGTTGATACCCGGGGCCGGCGGATGCGTGTCGGTGGCCCGGCGGATCGGCCGGCAGCGGACGGCGCTGATGCTGTTGTCGGGGCGGCGGATCAACGCCGCGACAGCCCTAGGCTGGGGCCTGATCGACGCCATCGAAGATCATCCGGCCCTCGACCCAGGCGGCGCGGACCTGGACCTCGGCTAACCCCTCACGGGCCCGCGCCCAGGGGCGGTCGATTAGGCACAGATCCGCCGGCGCCCCGACCGTCACGCGCCGTCGTCGGTCCAGCGCCTCGGGCGCGCGCAGATAGAGGTCCAGCGCTTCCTCGGGCGTCAGCGCTTCGGCCTCACCGATCAGGGCGCCGTCGCGGGTTCGGCGCGAGACGGCCGCCGCCATCGACGCCCAGGGATCGGGACCGCCGAAGGGCGCGTCGCTGCCCCCCGCCAGGGTCACGCCCACGTCGCGGAAGGCGGCCAGGCGATAGAGCAGGGGTTGCAGTTCGGGCTCGACGTCGGCGCGATAGATGTCGCCGCGCTCGGCCACGAAATGCGGTTGGCTGCAGACGGCCAGGCCCAGGCGGGCGATCTCGGCCACGGCCGTGTCGGGCGCGATCGAGGCGTGCTCGATCCGGTCGCCGAGCTGGACGCCGGCCGTGTCGAAGGCGGCCAGGGTGAAGACCAGCTCGACCTCGGTGGCGCAGTGCACGGCGACGCCGCGATCCTGAACGTGGGCGGCCTGCATGAAGGCGACGGCCTCATCGAAGTCCGGGAGTTCGGCTTCGTGGAGATGCAGCTTGGCGGGGCCAAGCCGGACGAGGCCCGTCATGTCCGCCTGGGTCAGGTCCATCCGACCGGCCAGCAACACGCGCTGCGGCAGCGAGCCGTCCGCGCCCTGGGCGGCGAAATGGCGGGCCATCACGGCGTCGTTGGCGGGCGACATGTCGGTCAGGCCCGTGACGCCGGCCCGCGCCAGGATCGCGCCCACCGCCGCCAGGCTGGGCGGTCGGCTGCCCAGGGCCCGCTTCATCCAGGCGTCTTCGTCGAACAACCGTCCAGTGAAGCGACCGCCTTCGCGCTCCAGGCCGGGCGGCGGCGCGTGCTCGGCGAGCAGAGCGTCCAAGGCCCGCGAATTGAGAAACCACATCCGGCCCGACCGGTGTTGCACGCGGACGGGGCGGTCGGCGATGATCTGGTCCAGAGCCGTCGCGTCGAGCATGCCGGCGACGCTCTCGTGATAGGCCGTGCCGCGCAGCCAGCCGTCGCCGGGGGTCGCGCGCAGGGCCGTGGCGAAGCCGTCGACGTCGGACACTTCGGGCGGACCGCAGCGCACGGAGGTCAGCGACGCGGCAAGGGCCGCCGCATGGATGTGGTGGTCGTGCAGGCCCGGCAGCAGCAGGCCGCCTTGAGCGTCGACCACCCGCTCGCCGGGATGGGGTTCGAAAGCGCCGATCGCCGTCACCAGGCCGCGTTCGATCCGGACGTCGCGAACCTCGCCGTCCTCCAGTTGCGCCCGGGTGATCAGCATGGCGCGAGGCTCGCCAGGCACGAGGCGGTGTCCGCGCCCCAAGCGGGGAGGGGCGCCAGGGCCGTACGGCGGCGGACGGCGGGGAAGGGGCGCCCGGCCGCGTCGCTCCAGGCCTTGAACGCGACGTCCAGACCGAGCGGATCGGCGGCGCGTGCTTCCGCCAGCGCCTGGGCCGCAACGCCGCGCATCGAAAGGCCAAAGCGTCCGCCACGGCCTGTGCGCCAAGCGTCCCAGGCGAGCTTGGCGGCCTGGATCCCGGTCAGGGGGTCGGCGATGGCGTCGCCGATGAAACCCGCCCGCCCGCTGGCGGCGCGCAACGCCCCGCTGAGCCCCGCCGCGACGCCACAATCGTCGCCGAACCCGATCCAGTCCGCCGCCTCGCCCTGGGCGCCGTGTCCGGTGATCGTCACCCAGACTAGTCCTGGCTTCGCCCGCACGAGTTCGTCGGCGTCGATGCCCAGTTGCGCCAGGGCGCGGGGCCGGGCGGCTTCGATCACGATGTCGGCCTGGGCGATCAGGGCCAGCAGCGCCCGCCGATCGTCATTGGCGCGGAAGTCGAGGGTTACGCTGGCCTTGCCCTGGTTGAGCAGGGCGAACAGGGCGTCGTCGCCGTCGCGCATGGCGTCGGGCCGCGTGCGGCTCTCGACCTTGGTCACCTCGGCCCCCGCGAGCCAGAGCAGATGCGCGGCCAACGGACCGGCCCACAAGGCGGAAAGGTCCAGGACCTTCGGGCGCGCGGGACGGGACGCGGCAGGGACGCCGTCCACCAACGTGGCGCAAGCCGGACCCGGCGGGTGGTCCTCGCGCTCGGCGGCGATGGCCAGGCCCATCAGCCTGCCGCGCGTCACCAGCGGTTCGGAGTCACGGTCGGCGATAAGGGCGGCGATGGCTTCGTCGTCGCCAACATCCAGCGTGTCGGCCTCGAACAGGGCCGGCAGCAGTTCGCGGTCGGAGGGACGCGACAGGTTCAAGGCGACGCCGCCCTCGCGCGCCACGTGGAGGCGGCACCCGCCGCCGGCCGAAACGCGACCCGGTATCCGAAAGCCTCCGAGCATCGCCCGTTCGCCGATCAGGGTCGCGCCATCGATCCCGCTCAGGCGCGCGTCACCGCTCGCGCGGGCCAGCGCCTCGACCCAAAGGTTCGCGACGCCGGTCAGCGGGATCGGGGGGGCGTCCACGGCGCCGGGTTTCAGAAGAGCTTGCGTACCTCGCGCCTCAGCAGTTTGCCCATCTCGTTATAGGGCAAGGCCTCGACGAATACGATGTGCTCGGGCACGCGGGAAGAGCGGAGTCGATCGCGGACCAGGGTGCGTAACTCGTCGGCGCTGGGTGCGGCGTGGCCTTCCCTGACCGCTAGGGCGACCGCGATCGTTTCGCCCCACTCGACGGAGGGCGCCGCGACGGCCGCCGCATCGGCGACGGCCGGATGGGTCAGCAGCACGTCCTCGATCTCGCCGGGCGAGATGTTCTCGCCGCCCCGGACGATCACATCGTCGGCGCGGCCCGCGAGGAACAGATAGCCCTCGGCGTCGAGCCAGCCGGCGTCGCGGGTGGGGAACCAGCCGTCGGCGTCCAGCGCGCTGCGTTCGCGGTATTCGCCGGAAACCTGGTCGCCGCGGACATAGATCTCGCCGCGTTCGCCGGCCGGCAGCGGCTTACCGTCTTCGTCACGGATCTCTAGCTCGATTGACGGCACGGGCCGGCCGACCGAAGCCAGCCGGGCGCGTACCGCGTCGTCGGCCGAGCCGTGCGCGGCGCGATGCTCGTCGGGCCCCAGCAGGGCCACGGTCGAGCTGGTCTCGGTCAGGCCATAGGCGTTGGTGAAGCCGCAGGCCGGGAACTGGTCGAGCGCCCGGCGGATCAGCTCCAGCGGCATCGGCCCGCCGCCATAGGCCAGGGCCCGCAGCGAGGAGACGTCGGCGCCCGCGCCCGCGTCGATCCGCGTGATGATCCGCGACAGCATGGTCGGCACGACGAAGGCGTTGGTGGCGCGCTCGGCCGCGACCAAGTCGAGCCAGGCGTCCGGATCGAAGGCGGGCAGCAGCAGGATGCGCCGCAGGGCGTAGATCGAGCTCAGCAGGGCGGCGATCCCGGCGATGTGGTAGGGCGGCACGCTGACCAGGACCGCGTCGTCTTCTTGCGCCGAAGCGAACTCGACCGTGCCCAGGATGTAGGACAGCAGGTTGGAGTGGCGCAGCACGGCGGCCTTGGGCGCGGCGGTGGTGCCGCTGGTGAACAGCTGGACCGCGACGGTCTCTTCGCCTTCTTCCAGTTCGGGGCCGTCCGCCTGGGCTTCGGCTTGGGCGACGAAGTCGGCGCGGGTGCGCGTGACATGGCCGACGCCGGAACTCAGCCGTTCGACCCGCGCGGTGTCGCCGATGATGAAGGCCGGGGCGATGCGGCCCAGCTGGGCGGCGAGGTCCGGCTCGGCCAGGCGGTAGTTGAGCGGCACATAGGGCACGCCGGCGATGGCGGCGCCGAACAGGGCGATCGCCGCGGCCTCGCTGCTTTCGTCGAGCAGGGCGACATGACCGCAGCCGCTGGCGCGGATGGCGCGCGCCGCGCCGATGGCCGCGCGTTGCAGCGCGGCGTAGGACCAGCGTCGTCCATCGCAAACCAGACCGATGCGATCAGGCTCCGCGTCGGCCGCCATCTGCAGGATGAGCGAGATATTCATAGCGGCAAACTCAGTCGGAGGAGGGCAGCGGCTTGGCTTCTTTGGTCTGCAGCGCGACGCCGTCGAGGGACAGGGAGCCCTTGCCCGCCTTCACGCACAGGAACTCCACCGTGCCCGCCTCATCGACGTAGCGCTTGCCGATCTGCGAGCCGGTGGCGAAGGCCGGATCCACCTCGCCGCGCTCGGCGGGGCGTTTGTCGACCATGGGGGCGCCGCCGCAGGCGACGGTTCCGGCGCCGGCGCGGATCACCATCACCTCGGTGTCGCAGACGCTGCTGACGAGTTTCATTCCAGGCTTCATGGCCGTCCTCGATAGTTGATCAGGCGATCGCGTTCAGTGTCGCTGGGCCAAGTGTTGGGTTCAGTTCCTATTGTTTCGCCCGAGCGTATCAAGAGCGGCGGTGTCTCGTGTCGAAGGCATCGCGGCGACGATGAGACTAGCACCCTGATCCTTCCCGCGCCCGGGCGATATTACAGCCCTGACGGAGACCTAATCGGCACGGTGAGGATATGGTCCGTGACCCGGCCAAGTCTTTCCGACGTGAGCGGGGCGTCCGCCGAAACGACGGCGAGATGTTGGACGAGAAGCAGCAGGAGCAAGACATGGCGCGCACAGTCGCGGTCACCGGCGCGGCGGGCGCCCTCGGCCGAAAGACGGCCGAAGTCCTGGGGCAGGCCGGCTGGAGCGTGGTCGGGATCGACCTCGCCGAAGGTCCATTCGAGGGCCTGGCGCTTGGGCTGGGCGGCGTCGATCTGACGGACGAGGCGGCGATGAAAGCGGCGGCCGACAGCATCGAGTCGCGCTTCGGCAAGCTGGACGGCCTGGTCAACATCGCCGGCGGCTTCCGGTGGGAGACGGTCGTCGAGGGCGACATCGCCACCTGGGACCGGCTCTACGCCATGAACGTCAAGACCACCCTGGTCACCTCCCGCGCCCTGGAGCCGCTGTTGCGGGCGTCCGGCGGCGCGATTGTCAATATCGGCGCGGCCGCGTCGATCAAGGCGGCGATGGGGATGGGGGCCTATGCCGCGTCCAAGGCCGGGGTCGCCCGCCTGACCGAGGCCCTGGCCGAGGAACTGAAGGACGCCGGGGTGCGGGTCAACGCCGTGCTGCCCAGCATCATCGACACGCCAGCCAACCGTAAGGACATGCCGGACGCGGACTTCACGCGCTGGGTGACACCGGAGGCCCTGGCCAACGTGATCGCCTTCCTGCTGTCGCCGGAGGCCTCGGCCGTCACCGGCGCGCTGCTGCCCGTCACCGGCCGGGTCTGATCGCGATCGCGAACATACGGTATGGCGATATCTTACCGTCGGTGAGGCGGTTGCGGTCTGAAACGTCCGCCACCGCCTTGTCCGCGGGCTTGGGTTGGTGCATTCGGCAAGGCTTGTGCTTGCTTCCACGGCCCGAGGGCCGCGGCTTTCATCGGAGAGTTCCATCGTGCCAAAGCTGATCGTCGTCACCCGCGAAGGCGAGGAACGCGAGATCGAGGGCGCCGCCGGTATGTCGGTCATGGAGCTGATCCGCGACGCGGGCTTCGATGAGCTGCTGGCCCTGTGCGGCGGTTGCTGCAGCTGCGCCACCTGCCACGTCCATGTCGATCCCGCCTTCGCCGACAAGTTGCCGAAGATGACCGACGACGAGAGCGACCTGCTGGATAGCTCGGAGCATCGCGATGCGCGTTCGCGCCTGTCGTGCCAGCTGCGCTTCAGCGACGCGCTGGACGGCCTGAAGGTGCAGATCGCCGAAGAAGACTAGGCCGCCGCCACCTTTGGCGCTGGCGCGACCGACGAAGACCATGGGACCGTCGAATGCGTAACGATACGGATGTCTTGATTGTCGGCGCCGGCCACGCCGGGGCGGCGTGCGCGATCGCGCTGCGCCAGGGCAAGTTCGAAGGCAAGATCCTGGTCGTCGGCGCCGAGCCGGACCTGCCCTACGAACGGCCGCCACTGTCCAAGGAATACCTGGCCGGCGACAAACCGTTTGAACGCCTGCTGATCCGTCCGGAAGCCTTCTGGGCCGAACGTGACATCAGCTTCCAGTTCGGCACGACGGTGACCTCCATCGACGCCGCCGCTCACACTGTCACGACCCAGGCCGGAGAGGTGATCGGCTATCGTCACATGGTCTGGGCGACGGGCGGCGCGCCGCGCGAATTGCCCGGGGCCCATCATTTGAAGGGCGTGCACACCGTGCGCACCCGCGCCGACGCCGACCGGATGATGGCCGAGCTGCCGGAGGTCTCGCAAGCGGTGGTGATCGGCGGCGGCTATATCGGCCTCGAGGCCGCGGCGGTGCTCTCCAAGTTCGGCAAGCAAGTCACCCTGATCGAGACGCTCGACCGGGTGCTGGCCCGGGTGGCCGGCGAGGATCTGTCGCGCTTCATCGAGACCGAACATCGCGCCCATGGCGTCGATGTGCGGCTGGGCGTCGGCGTCGACCGCGTCTTGGGCGAGGATCGCGTCACCGGCGTGCGGCTGGCCGACGGCGAGGTGCTGGAGGCTCAGATGGTGATCGTCGGTATCGGGATCATCCCGGCCGTCGAGCCGCTGGTCGCGGCGGGCGCCGAGGGCGGCAACGGCGTGGCGGTCGACAGCCACTGCCGAACGAGCCTGCCGGACGTCTTCGCGATCGGCGACTGCGCGCGACATGCCAATCGTTATGCCGAAGGCGCTCAGGTGCGTCTGGAGTCGGTCCAGAACGCCAACGACCAGGCGACCGTGGCGGCCAAGGCGATCCTCGGCGCGCCAGTCGACTACGACGCCACGCCCTGGTTCTGGTCCAACCAGTACGAC
>FTJN01000543.1_pt3 | contig 11526 bp, 10 predicted proteins | sample 1658361 | NCBI WGS metagenome assembly FTJN01 (sample SAMEA3914819, study PRJEB12502) | metagenome | biome: forest; material: soil | place: Canada | collected 2010-06-26 | depth 0.3 m | reverse complement strand
CGCCCGCCGCCGCTTCGGCCGGCGACCGCGTGTTCGCCTCGCCGCTGGCCCGTCGCCTGGCTTCCGCCGCCAGCCTGGACCTGAAGACCATCGCCGGCTCCGGCCCGCATGGCCGCGTGGTCAAGGCGGACGTCGAAGCCGTCGGCAAAGCTCCGGCCGCCGCCGCTCCGAAGCCCGCCACCGCTCCGGCCGCCGCTGCCGCCCCGGTCCCGGCTCCAGCCGCCGGCGCCAAGCGCACCAGCCCGACGTTGGAGCAGATGGGCATCCCCGCCGACTCCTACGATCTCACGCCGCTGGACATGATGCGCAAGACCATCGCGCGTCGCCTGACCGACAGCTTCCGCGACGTGCCGCACTTCCCGCTGACGATCGATCTGGAGATCGACTCGCTGCTGGCCGCGCGCGCCAAGATCAACGGCCTTCTGGAAGGTCAGGGCGTGAAGGTGTCGGTCAACGACATCATCATCAAGGCCGTGGCCGTGGCGCTCAAGCGCGTGCCGGAGGCCAACGCCTCCTACTCGCCGGAAGGCATCGCCCTGCACAAGCACGCCGACATCGCCGTGGCCGTGGCCATCGACGGCGGCCTGATCACCCCGATCATCCGCGCCGCCGAAACCAAGGGCCTGGCCCAGATCTCGACCGAGATGAAGGATCTGGCGGCCCGCGCGAAGGCCAAGAAGCTGAAGCCCGAGGAATTCCAGGGCGGCACGTTCTCGATCTCCAACCTCGGCATGTTCGGCATCAAGGCCTTCGCCTCGATCATCAACCAGCCTCAGGGCGCGATCATGAGCGTCGGGGCCGGCGAGCAGCGCCCGGTCGTCAAGAACGGCGCGCTGGCCGTGGCCACGGTGATGACCATCACCTTGACCTGCGACCACCGCGTGGTCGACGGCGCGATCGGGGCCAAGTTCCTGGCCGCCTTCAAGCCGCTGATCGAAGAGCCGCTGACGCTGCTGGTTTAGGCGGGAGGACGGCGATGTCGGTCTACGACTATTCCGCCAAGACGCTGGACGGCCAGGACGCGAGCCTGGCCGACTATCGCGGCCAGGTGCTGCTGATCGTCAACACGGCCAGCAAGTGCGGCTTCACCCCTCAGTATGAGGGGCTGGAAGGGCTGTACCAAGCGTACAAGGACAAGGGCTTCACGGTCCTGGCCTTCCCTTGCAACCAGTTCGGGGCTCAGGAGCCGGGGAACGCCGAGGAGATCGCGAACTTCTGCTCGCTGACCTACGACGTGACCTTCCCGGTTCTGGCCAAGATCGACGTCAATGGCCCCCAGGCCCATCCGCTGTATGCCTATCTGAAGCACGAGCAGAAGGGTTTGCTGGGCACCGAGGGCATCAAGTGGAACTTCACCAAGTTCCTGATCGGTCGCGACGGCAAGGTCGTCGAGCGTTTCGCGCCCACCACCAAGCCTGAAGACCTCAAGCTCGCCGTCGAGGCGCTGCTGTAACCTCTCTCCTGGACCGGCCCGAGGGCCGATCGACCGACGCCCGCCGGCTCCCCCCGAAGGCGTCAAACCTAGGGTAAGAAGACCATGTCCACGGAATTCGACGTCGTCGTCATCGGGGCCGGCCCCGGCGGCTATGTGGCCGCGATCCGCGCCAGCCAACTGGGCCTGAAGACGGCGATTATCGAGCGCGAGAACCTCGGCGGCGTGTGCCTGAATTGGGGCTGCATCCCGACCAAGGCTCTGCTGAAGTCCGGCGAGATCTACGAGCAGCTGTCGCACCTGGGCGGTTACGGCCTGTCGGTCGAGAAGGCCTCGTTCGACTTCGGCAAGATCATCGAGCGTTCGCGTGGCGTGGCCAAGCAGATGTCCTCGGGCATCGCCTACCTGATGAAGAAGCACAAGATCGAGGTCGTCGAAGGCGAGGCCAAGCTCGAGAAGGGCGCGCCTTCGCCGAAGGTGGTCGTGGCCCTGAAGGCCGGCGGCAGCCGCACGATCCAGGCCAAGAGCGTGATCCTGGCCAGCGGCGCCCGGGCCCGCGACATCCCTGCCATCGGCGCGGTCTCGGACGGCGACAAGATCTGGACCTATCGCGACGCCCTGGCCCCCAAGGCCATGCCGAAATCGCTGGTCGTGATCGGCTCGGGCGCCATCGGCATCGAGTTCGCCAGCTTCTATCGCGCCCTGGGCGCCGAGGTGACCGTCGTCGAGGCCGTCGACCGCATCATGCCGGTCGAGGACGCCGAGGTCTCCAAGGCCGCCCAGAAGGCCTTCGAGAAGCGCGGCATCACCTTCCGCATCGGCGCCAAAGTGACCAAGGTCGAGAAGACCAAGGACGGCGTCTCGGTGGCCATCGAGGCTGGCGGCAAGGCCGAGGTCCTGACCGCCGCCGTGTGCATCGTCGCCGTCGGCATCGCGCCCAATACCGAGGGCCTGGACGCCATCGGCCTGAACCTGGATCGTGGCCACGTCGTCACCGGCAAGCACGGCGAGACCAACGTTCCCGGCCTCTACGCCATCGGGGACGCCGCCGGCCCGCCGTGGCTCGCCCACAAGGCCAGCCACGAGGGCATTCACGCGGCCGAGCACATCGCCGGCTACAAGACCCCCGCCGTCAACTCGCCGATCCCGGGCTGCACCTACGCCAACCCTCAGGTCGCCTCGGTGGGCCTGACGGAAGCCGCGGCCAAGGCCGCCGGCATCGAGGTCAAGGCCGGCCGCTTCCCGTTCAAGGTCAATGGCAAGGCCGTGGCGGCCGGCGAGACCGAGGGCTTCGTCAAGACGATCTTCGACGGCAAGACCGGCGCCTTGATCGGCGCCCACATGATCGGCCACGAAGTCACTGAAATGATCCAGGGCTTCGTCACGGCCATCACCCTGGAAGCCACCGAGGAAGACCTGCACGGCATCGTCTACGCTCACCCGACCATGTCGGAAGCCATGCACGAGGCCGCGCTCGACGCCTACGGGCGTGTGCTGCACATCTAGGCTTCCGCCATCCGGATACGAGAAGGGCGGCGCTCGCGAGAGCGCCGCCCTTTTTGTCTGGCCTATAGCGCGGTCTACGGCCGCTTGCGCAGCTGGGCGTCCACGCTCCATTCGCCCGGCCCGGCGAACACCAGGTACAGGAAGATGAAGCTGAACAGGATCGCGGCCTCGCCGCCATTCAGCGCCGGCCAGAAGCCTTGGCTGAAATGGGCGAGGAAATAAGCGACGGCCATCTGGCCCGACAGGATGAAGGCCACCGGACGCGTGAACAGGCCCAGCGTCAGCAGCGCGCCTCCGGCGATCTCCAGCCACGCCGCGACAAGCAGCAGGGTCGGCAGCGGATCGGGCGCGCCCGGCTGCGCGGCCGGGAAGTGGAAGACCTTCATCAGGCCGTGCTCCATGAAGAGCAGGGCGGCGATGATCCGCAGCAGGCTGAGCACGCGCGGCGTCCACAGGTTCAGTCGTTCCATTTTGGTTTCCCCTCTGGTGTTGTCGAAAACGCGCGACACGCAAGGGTGTCGCCCGGACGCGCACTGTACTGAGGTCGGGTCGACGAACGGCCGGGGACACACGCATGCGTGTGTCCCCAATCGATCAAGCGGCCTTGGCGTCCTGGTCGGCCATCCGTTGGATGGCGACGTAGTCGGTCTTGCCACTGCCCAGCACCGGCACTTCCTGGACCTTGAGGATCTTGCGCGGCACCGCCAGCTCGGGCGCGCCGATGCTCTGGGCGTGGGCCACCAGCGAGGTGACGGCGGCGTTCTGGCAGTCTGTGATCAGAACCAGCTTCTCGCCCTTCTTCTTGTCGGGCATCGAGATCACCGCATGGCGGCCATCGGGCCACACGGCGCTGGCCAGGTCCTCGGCGGCGGTCAGGGAGACCATCTCGCCGCCGATCTTGGCGAAGCGCTTCACCCGGCCCTTGATGGTGATCCACAGGTCGTCGGTGACGGTGACCACATCGCCGGTGTCATGCCAGCCGCCCTCGGGCGCATCGACGCCGCCGTCCTCGCGCAGATAGCCCGACATGATGTTGGGGCCGCGCACTAGAAGACGGCCGCCTTCCGCGATGCCCTCGACCGGCTCGATCTTCCATTCCTGACCAGGGAGCAGGCCGCCGACCGTTCCGCGACGGTTGTCGTCGGGTTTGTTGACCGCGATCACCGGCGAAGCCTCGGTGGCGCCGTAGCCTTCCAGCACGGGCACCGCGCCGAACTTCTCGGCGATGAGGTTGTGGGTCTCTTCACGAACCTTTTCAGCGCCGCAGACGATGAACCTTAGGCCCGACAGCTCGTCGCTTTCCGAAGCTCGGGCATAGTGGTTGACGAAGGTATCGGTGGCGAACAGCACCGAGGCCTTGGTGTCCTTGACCAGCGCCGGGATCTGCTTGGTGTGCAGGGGCGAGGGGTACTGGAAGGCTTTCATGCCCTCCAGCAGCGGCAGGATCACCCCGCCCGTCAGGCCAAAGCAGTGGAACACCGGCAGCGGGTTGAAGAACACCCAGTCCGGGTCCAGCGCGATATGGGCCGCGATCTGCTTGGCGTTCGACACCAGGTTGGCCTGGCTCAGCACCACGCCGCGCGGCGCGCCGAAGCTGCCCGAGGTGAACAGCACGACGCCGGGATCGCTTGGCTTGGCGTGGTGGCGGAACTGACGGGGGAACAGGCCGGCGGCGGCCGCGAACAGCTTGTCGGCGAGACCGATCGTGCCGCGCACGTCCTCCAGATAGGTGATCGTCGCCTTTTCGCCGAGGGCGTCGACGATGTCGTGCAGCTTGCCCAGCTCGATGAACTTGTGAGCGGTCAGCACGCGCTTGACCTTGGCCAGTTCGCAGGCGGCGCGCAGGTTGCGCAGGCCGGCCGTGAAGTTGAGCATGGTCGGTACGCGGCCAAAGGCGTGGAGGGCGAAGAACACCACCACTGCGGCCGAACCAGACGGCAGCAGGACTCCGACATGCTCGCCCGGCTTGGTCATGGCCGCGATCTTGCGGCCAAGGGCGAAGCTCGCCCGGAGCAGGTCGGTGTAGCTGAGCGGGTTGCGATCCTGGTCCTCCAGGATCAGCTTTTTGGGCCCGTACTTGTCGCGGGCGTCAAGCAGGGCGTCGAAGAGGGCCTTCTGGCCGCCTTGCGCGTCAAATACTACCGGCATGCCGGCGAAACCTCCCGGAGGCGACGTCGCGCCCTCGTCTAATTGAAGCGGGACCCTAGCGACGGCATGTCGCTTTGCAAACACCCGTTACGCGCACGGAAGCGCACCGGTCCTTCTAAAATGCGCTCAAAGCCCCCCTGTTCAAGGACTGGGGTCGTTCAAGGCTTGGACGAGGGATGGGACATGCGGGACCGCAGACTCTCGTCGACCGCGTCCAGCCAGAGGGCGCGGACCGAATCTGTTTCTAGGTGCAGGGCGTGACGGGCCTGGGGCCAGCGAGTCTCGACGCAGTGGGGCAGGGCGGCGCAGACCGCGCTCTGGGGGGCGGGCAGGGCCTCGACATCCTGGCCCGCGCCAAGCATCGCCACGGGGATATCGACCCGCTTTAGGCTCGCACCGGTCGCATCCACGGCGTCGTAGAACGCCGCGTACCAGGCCAGGCTGGGCGCGCCCATCCGCAGATCGGGATTGGCCAGTTCCCAGGCCTGTTGAACCGCGCCGCGCGTCCGGTCGTGGGTCAGCCCGGTGTCAAAACCATCGTGGCCTTCGCGCTTCCAGCCCGATTGGCCTGGATAGCGTACGAAGCCGAGCTTCAGCCCGCGAGCCCAGCGCGCGATACGGATCAATTCGCCCTTGGCGCGGGGCGGGGCGGCGAGGTCGAAATTGGGTGAGGACAGGATCGCGGCGTCGGCCCGCAGGCCTTCCTCCAGCGCCCGCAGAGCCACCAGGCCGCCGTCACCGGCGCCCAGGATCACGAACGGATCGCGGCCCCCCACGCCGCCTTGAGGGGGCCGGATCACCGCCTTGACCATGGCCTTGGTGGCCGTGACGTCGGGGGCGAAGCTGGTCGCGTGGCCTAGGTCGCGCCACGGCGTGGCCCGTTCGGAGCCGCCCTGGCCCTGGCGCTCTAGGATCCACACCGTGTAGCCCCGGCCGTTGAGATCGCGCGCCGTTTCGAACCAGCCTTCCGCCGACTCGCCATAGCCCGGCAGAATCAGGATTTGGCCGCGCGGCGCGCCCTGGGGCGCGGAGACGCCGTAGCGCTGCACCAGACTGTCGCCGACCGCCACATAGCCCCAGGCCCAGCCCGCCGGCGGCTGGAAGCGCACCGCCAGCGAAGGGGGCATGCGGCTCTCGGCGAAGGGCGCGCGGACGGCCTCGTCGCCACAGGAGACGAGCGGCGCGGCCAGCAGGCAGGCCAGGGCGGCAATAGGGAAACGGCGACGCATTCCAGGCACTCATTTCGCGCCTTTGCCCTTGATGCAAGAACACATGCTTGATCCGGAGGCCAAGAAGGCCGATCTAGGCCGTTATGGTCACCCTGATCGACACGCTGAACGCCCGCGCTTCCGAAGAACGCGCCGTCCGTCACCCCGAAAAGCAGAACCGCCCGGACACGCCGGTCCTGCGCAAGCCCGAATGGCTGCGCGTCCGCGCGCCCGGCTCGGTGGGCTATAACGAAACCCAGAGCATCGTCCGCGAGCACAAGCTGACCACGGTCTGCGAGGAAGCGGCCTGTCCGAACATCGGCGAGTGCTGGAGCCAGAAGCACGCGACCATGATGATCATGGGCGAGATCTGCACCCGGGCCTGCGCCTTCTGCAATGTCTCGACCGGCCTGCCCAACGCCCTGGACGCCGACGAGCCGCGCCGCGTGGCCGAGGCCGTCGCCAAGATGGGCCTCAAGCACGTGGTCATCACCTCGGTCGACCGCGACGATCTGGCCGATGGCGGAGCGCAGCACTTCGCCGAGGTGGTCCTGGCCATCCGCGCCGCCGCGCCGGGCACGACGATCGAGATACTGACGCCCGACTTCCTGCGCAAGGACCGGGCCGAGAACGTGCTGATCGACGCCCGTCCGGACGTCTTCAACCACAATCTGGAAACCGTGCCGCGGCTCTATCTGAAGATCCGCCCCGGCGCCCGTTACTACAATTCCCTGCGCCTGCTGGAGCGGGTCAAGGAGCGTGATCCTTCCCAGTTCACCAAGTCCGGCGTTATGGTCGGCCTGGGCGAGGCCAAGGAAGAGGTGATGCAGGTGATGGACGACATGCGGTCGGCCGGCGTCGACTTCATCACCATCGGCCAGTACCTGCAGCCCACCCGCAAGCACGCGCCGATCGACCGCTTCGTGACCCCTGAAGAGTTCAAGGCCTACGAGGCCATCGCCCGCGCCAAGGGCTTCCTGATGGTCTCGTCCAGCCCGCTGACCCGCTCGTCGCACCATGCCGGCGAGGACTTCGCCAAGCTGCAGGCCGCGCGCCGGGCCCTGGACGCCAGAGCGGGCTAGGGCGCTTGCATCGCCACGTCGTCACTCGGGTGCTGCCCTATGCGCCCGAACAGCTCTTCACGCTCGTCGGCGACGTCGAGTCCTATCCGTCGTTCGTGCCGTGGATCACGGCGATGCGCACCTGGAACGGCCGTGTGGACGGCCCGGTCTCGACCGTCGACGCCGAGGCCCAGGTCGGTTTCTCATTCCTGCGCGAGAAATTCGCCACCCGCGTTCGACGCGACGCCGAGGCCCGGACGGTCGACGTCAGCCTACTCTACGGCCCCTTCAAGCGGCTTTCCAACCAGTGGCGATTTTCGCCGCATGAGTCTGGAACCACCGTGGAATTCGTCATCGACTTCGCGTTCAAGTCACGGATCCTCGACGCCATGCTGGCCGCCAATCTGGATCGGGCGGCCAACACGCTGATCGGCTGTTTCGAGGACCGCGCCAAGGCGATCTACGGCGAGAAGACCTAGCGTCCGTTGAAAGCCGCGGGACGCTTCTGCAAGAAGGCGCTGACGCCCTCGATGAAGTCCTCGGTCTTGCCGGCCGCTTTCTGAGCGTGGCGTTCGGCGTTGAGCTGACCCACCCAGTCGGCGTCGAGGCTGTTCCAAACCAGCTTGCGGATCGCCGACAGGGACGCGGGACCGGCGGCCAGTTCCTGGGCGATGGTCGTGGCGGTCGCCATCAGCTCGGCGTCGGGCACGCAGCGATTGACCAGGCCCCAGGACAGCGCCGTGGCGGCCGGGATCTTGTCGCCCAGCAGCATCATTTCCATGGCCCGCGCCTTGCCGACCAGGCGCGGCAGCAGATAGGTCGAGCCGCCGTCGGGCACCAGGCCGATACGGCGGAAGGCTTGCAGGAAATAGGCGCTCTGCGCCGTCACCACGATGTCGCCCAGCAGGGCCAGGGAGCAGCCGATGCCGGCCGCCGGGCCGTTGACCGCCGTGACGATCGGCAGCGGGAAGTCGCGGAGCAGGCTGACGAGCGGGTTGTAGACGCTTTCCAGGGCCGCGCCGGCGTCGGGCTTGCCGTCGACGTCGGCCTGACGGTCGGCTGGCCCGTCTCCGCCGGAGAGGTTGGCGCCTGAGCAGAACCCGCGGCCTTCGCCGGTCAGGACCACGGCCCGGGCCGAGACCTTGCCCGCGGCGATCGAACTGAAGGCGTGGGCCAGCTCACGGGCCATCGCCAGGCTGGCGGCGTTCAGGGTGGTGGGATCGGCGAGGGTGATGACGGCGAGGCCATCGGCGGCCTCGAGCCGGATCTTCTCGTAGGGCATGGTGTCCTCCCAAGGCTTGTCGCTCTTGCCTGAATCTAGGCGCGACTAACCTTGGGGAACGCCAGAGAAATTATCCGGAGGCGAAATCGGCCTCCGAAAAGCCTAGGCCGCGTTGGCCGAGTCCGGCTTGCTCTCGGCGGCGGTGACGCGGTTGCGGCCGCCGCGCTTGGACGTGTAGAGCGCGGCGTCGGCTCGTTCCATGACCGAGTGGCCGGTCTCGGCCGGACGGCGCTCGGCGAAGCCCGACGAGATGGTGATCGCGCCCAGGTCCTCGTTGGTCGAGCGACGCTTGAGCATCCGCGAGGAGACCTCGACGCGGATCTCTTCCAGCGTGCCGGCGACGATCGCCGCCGATTCCCGCGGGAAGATCATCGCGAATTCCTCGCCGCCGTAGCGGGCGGCAAAGCGCGGCGGGGCGGCGACGCGGCCGATGACGCTGGCGACGTAGCGGATGACCTGGTCGCCGGTCTGGTGGCCCCAGGTGTCGTTGAAGCCCTTGAAATGGTCGATGTCGAGCACGGCCAGGCAGATGGTGGTGCCGGCTTCGTCGGCTTCGCTGCAGGCGCGGTCGAGCTCTTCGTCGAAGGCCTTGCGGTTGGCCAGGTTGGTCAGGCCGTCGGTGGTGGCGTCGCGGCGGACCTGTTCCAGGTGTTCGCGCAGACGATCGACCTCGGCGCTGGATTCCGCCAGGCGGGTCTCCAGCGACTTGTTTTCCTTCTGGACCCGGCGCGTGGCCTCGGTCAGGCCGTTGACGACCGACTTGATCTTGTCGACGTTTTCCGAGCCGTCCAGTTCCTTGGCCGCGCCGGCCAGGGTCTTGCCGTAGGCGCTGTTGGACTTGTGGGCGTTCTGGATGGCCTTGGAGACCGATTCCAGTTCCTTGCTCAGCAGGTCGCCGGCGTCGCGGATCTGTTCGTTCAGCTTGGCCTTGGGCAAATAGGTCGCGGCCAGCTCTTCGCTGAGCAGCTCGGTCAGGGGTTCGCCCAACGAGATCAGGCGGGTCAGTTCGCGGGCCAGGGCGCCGTCCGGATCGGCGACGAAGTGGGTCCACAGTTCGAAGTTCAGCGCGGTCGGCCAAACCTGGTGTCGCTCCATCAAGCCCAGGGCCCGCGCGGCGATCTTGTAGGCCTCAGGGCCGCGTAGCGTGGTCTCGACGTCCGACATCTCTATTCCCCCAACGGCGCGGCACACCTCGGAGGCGCGCTTGGAGCCGTAATCTAGACCGAAGAGTTCAAACGAGCCGTTAAGAACGAACGACGTTCACTTGCTACCTGCTTGGGTCCGATCCATGGTGATCGCTGATAAGATGAGCCCTTGGGCCGCCTGGGAGGAACCTGACCGTGAACGCGCCCGCCAATCTCAACCTGGAATCGGCCCAAGCCTCGCTTTCGAGGATTCTCGAGGCCCAAAAGGCCGCGCACCTGCGACAAGGCGCCCCAACGGCGGAGCGTCGCATCGAGTGGCTGGACCGCTGCATCGGCTTGCTGGTCGATCACCAGGCCGAGATCGCCGACGCCCTGAACACCGATTTCGGGGCCCGCTCCAAGGACGCCACCGGCCTGACTGACATCGCCGGTTCCATCGGTCCCCTGAAATACGCCAAGGAAAACCTCGCCAAGTGGATGCGTCCCGAAAAACGCAAGACCACGCCGGCGATCCTGGGCCTGTTCGGCGCCAAGGCCGAAATCCAGTTCCAGCCCAAGGGGGTGATCGGGGTGATCAGCCCCTGGAACTTCCCGGTCAACCTGACCTTCGCGCCTCTGGCCGGCGTTCTGGCGGCCGGCAACCGGGCCATGATCAAGCCGTCGGAGTTCACGCCGATCACGTCCGAACTGATGAAGACCATGTTCGCCAAGGCCTTTTCCGAGGAGGAGATCGCCGTGATCACCGGCGGGCCCGAGGTGGGCCAGGCCTTCACCAGCCTGCCGTTCGACCACCTGATCTTCACCGGCGCGACCTCGGTGGCCCGCCACGTGATGCGGGCGGCGGCCGAGAACCTGGTGCCGGTGACCCTGGAGCTGGGCGGCAAAAGCCCGGTGATCCTGTCGCGCGGGGCCGACATGGCCACGGCCGCCGGCCGGATCATGAACGGCAAGACCCTGAACGCCGGCCAAATCTGCCTGGCGCCGGACTATGTGCTGGCCCCGGCCGACCAGATCGACAGCTTCGTGGCCGAGGCCAAGGCCGCCGTGGCGCGCACCTTCCCGACGATCCGGGACAATCCCGACTACACGGCCGTGGTCGCCCAGCGTCACTACGACCGGATCAAGGGCCATGTGGACGACGCCCGGGCCAAGGGCGCGACCATCGTCGAGATCAATCCGGCCGGCGAGGATTTCAGCCAGCAGGAACACCGCAAGATCCCGCCGACCCTGATCCTCAACCCGACCGACGACATGACCGTGATGCAGGACGAGATCTTCGGCCCGGTGCTGCCGGTGAAGACCTATGACAAGGTCGAGGACGCCGTGGCCTACATCAACAGTCATGACCGCCCCCTGGGCCTCTACTGGTTCGGGACCGATGCGGCCGAGCGTGACATGGTGCTGAACCGCACGACCAGCGGCGGGGTGACGATCAATGACGTGATCTTCCACGTCGCCCAGGAGGACCTGCCGTTCGGCGGCGTCGGTCCGGCCGGCATGGGCAGCTATCACGGCCGCGACGGCTTCATGGAGTTCAGCCACAAGAAGGCGGTGTTCCATCAGCTGAAGAAGGACATCGCGCCGATCCTGGCGTTGCGGCCGCCGTATGGCGCGGGGATCCGGAAGTATCTGGCGGGGCAGATAAAGAAGTAGGGCGGCCGACGCTGAAGACCCCCTCCGGCCCTCCGGGCCACCTCCCCCAGAGGGGGAGGATCCACGCCGAGCAGATGCTCCCCCTCTGGGG
>FTJN01003240.1_pt1 | contig 11537 bp, 9 predicted proteins | sample 1658361 | NCBI WGS metagenome assembly FTJN01 (sample SAMEA3914819, study PRJEB12502) | metagenome | biome: forest; material: soil | place: Canada | collected 2010-06-26 | depth 0.3 m | reverse complement strand
CCTCGCCCAGCACCCGGGTCGATTCCACCCGCGAGTCGATGATCTCCCGGCGATTCCGCGCATGGTACCGGCAATTGACCGTCCTCCCGGCCAGGTTGATCAAGACATCCGCACCCTCGCAAGCCTCCGTCCAAGGTCCCAGCGAACGGCCATCCCAAGTCACGATTCTCCACGGCGCCGCAAACTGTTTCCTCGCCAGCACAACCACGTCGTGTCCATCCCCATGAAAAGCCCGGGCCAGCAGCGTCCCCACCTGCCCGCTGCCTCCGGCGAGAACGATTTTCATGAGGCGCTCCTCTTGGCCTCCTGCTCCGAGAGGTTTTTGATGTGGTTCAAAACCCGGAGGTGGATGCTGTGGATCAGAAGGTCCGACCAGAGTTGCCAGTAGGCAACTGGCCAGATCCGATCCATGTACCAGGTGGTGCCTTCCAGCAGGGTTCTGCCTCCCGGCAAAGGCGTGAGGCGGATTTCGCCCCGTTGCGATTGAAGGTAGCCCTGCAAATGAGGCGTCCTCAGGCGGGGATAGGGAGTCAGCTCCACCATCGGCTCCGGTTGCGCCGAGACGGAGAAGGCCAGGAGACGGTGCTCATCCCATATAGTAACCGGCTCCACAAACTCGCCCGTGGTGAAGATGCAATGCCGGATCGCGCCCACCCCTTGCCCATCGATCCGCGCCGAGGTGGGATAAGCCACGCCGGTGTGGAGGATCCAATCGCGCTCCGGGGGAATCGGCGAGAAGGCGACAACGTTCGGCCAAACCGCCTCCGGGGTAGCTTTGACGATGACGCTGCTGGTCACCGAAAGCAGCGGCGGTGCCTGATCGGCTGCCTTTTCCATCCCCATGGTGAAAGGGACGGAGATGAGCAACAGGGCCATGGCCCTCGGAGAGAGTGGGTTCCGGCTTCTGACAATCAGGTAGCCGATGAAGCCGCCGAAGCTGGAAAGAACCAGGCCAATCGGCGCGGCCATGATCAGGCAAATCACGCCCTCCGCCCCGAGGGTCAGGAGTCCAATGCCGCAAAAGACGATGGGGAGCATCGAAACCAGCAGGCACTCCAGCCAAGTCCGCCGCAACCTTCGCGCATACATTAAAACTGAGACCAATCCCATCGCGAAGGGCAGAGCCACGTAAAGGCCCCAGCCGTAATTTTGCAGGACTTGCGTCGAAAGACAGGCCAACCCCAGGCCAATCCAGCTCACCCCCACCGTGGCAATCAGGCCGCTCCCCATCGCGCTGGAGGGCCACCAGGAGATATCTTCCCGGGGAAGCGGGAGAGGATCCGTTTGCCTGGGAGGCAGGACACAGAGCAGTGCAAAGAAAATCAGATTCAGCACCGGCACAAAGAAGAGCAGGCAGAAGAGCGGCGAATAACCGGCGGAACGCAAGCGAAGCACGGTCAGGAAAAGCCCCACCCCAAGAAACGGCAGCGCCGTCAGTAACATCACGAGGTAGAATTCCTGATCCTGCGGCGGCACCGCATCGATGGCCGCGAAGCCGTGCGGCTCCAAGTAATTCCAGAAGTACCACGGATGCCGGAAGCCTAACCAAGCGACCGCCCGGTCAAGGTTGTATTTGACGCCCATCAAACCGACACCCCACCAAAAGTAGGGCCATTGACCGAGCGTACAGGGGATGCGGTTCATGGAGTGGGTTTGGCAGCGGGTCGAGCTGGCGGCGCCGGGGCACAGCGCCCTCTTATTTCACAGGCTGCCGGACCGAAAGCGACAAGTTTCTCGCGCAAATCCCCGATGGGCAGATGGAGAAACTGGGTAATGGCCAGCCGGTTGCGCGAAACGAGTTCGCACACCTGTTTCGCAAAAGGCAGCAGCGCGGGATCGGCCAGCCGCTGCGCCCATTCCCGGTAATCGCGCAGGGCGAAGAGGCACATGATCCAAGCGTACTGGCCTTGGTAAACCGCCCCTTCGTCGCTGACCACCACCAGCTTTTCCCGGAGATCGAGCCCCGGCCACTCGCGGAGCCCGGGGAATCGCCGGGGGATATCCGGCGATTGCAGGGGGATGAAGGCCAGCTCGATGAAGGCCTCCTGCCGCGCCAGCCAGCGGCCGCAGGCGAGGCAGAGACCGCATTCCTGATCAAACAGGACGTAGAGGCGTTTCATGGCTGGACTCCGGCGACGAAGGCTTGGGGAGGAACGGGAGGGAGAGCCCCACGCAGGAGAGCGCGGCGGCGCATCCGTGAAAAAATCAGCAGGTTGAAGAAGTGCATCGCACCCAGGATGAGCAGCACCCAGCCGATCTTGACGCTCAGCGTCTCCAGCACGCCCTGCAGATCGACCGGCTTCTCCCCGCTCTTCAGCGCCAGGGCCACGAAGCCGAGATTGACCAGATAGAAGCCGACGACGAGCAGGTGATTAACCGAATCCGCCAGGGCGTCATTGCCGAGAAAGCTGTCGACGAGAAAAATACGGCCGTTTTTGAACAGCGTTCGCGCCACCCAAACGGTAAGCGTGATGGCGAGAAGCAGGTAGCTGAGATAAGTCCAAACGAGGGGAGTCATGATGGTTGTAGGGTTGCAGGGGTTAAGGGAAACCGGATACCCATCCGGCATTCCCACGTGGTGAGCGACAGGCGGTGGAAACGCTCCGGAACTCTTGTCGAAAGAGGAAGAAGCATTTCTCGCATATCGTATTTTCAATATTTACTGAAAATACAGTTTAGTCAATCCCGAAATTACGGTGCTTCCTCTGGCGAGACAGTCGGACTCCTTTCCGGGAGACATCTGCGGCCTCAAAAAATAATGCACCAAACTTGATGCCAAAAAGGTTGATTCCCTTCTTTCGTTGTGATTTACTTCCACTTCGCCTCTTATTCCGAAGTAGCTCAGTGGTAGAGCGGTCGGCTGTTAACCGATTGGTCGTAGGTTCGAGCCCTACCTTCGGAGCCATCTGAGCAAGTCCTTGATGTTCAAGGCGTGGCGCCGGAAATAGGCCTCTCCAAAGCTCCGACTGTCAAGTTGGCACTTCTCACGTCCTGATCGGACATTTTGATTCGATGGGATGTCCGATTTGTCATAGTCTAACTCATGCTCCCGACCGGCCCGGTTCTTGCCGAGAAAGATGTCCGCACCATTTTACCGGTCCGACTTCCGTGACGGCAGGAGCCTTGCAGGTCGATGGAACTCTGACTCACTCCGCCACAACAGTGACCGGGGCGACATTAAAAGGCACGGGCACGCTCGGAACGGTGACACTCAACGCGGGCGCGACGCTGATGGCAGGAGATTCGGCGGCTACCTTGGGCAGCCTTACAACCGGCAACCTCCTGTTCAATCCCAACGCCACCCTTCAGTTCAAATTGGACAGTTCGCTCGCGCAAAGCGATCTGCTGACAGTCACCGGAAGCCTGACATTGAACAATACGGCGCTGGATCTCACCGATGTGGCCACCATTGGCGCGCCCATAGCGTTCGGCACCCGCCTGACCCTTCTTCTCTATGGAGACGGCATGGGGAATGGCCTTGGCTCGGGCAGCAAACTCTTTACGTTCGAAGGGCGTCAGTTGACCGAAGGGAGCACTTTTACCGATGGCATCAACACGTTCCAAATCAACTATGCTTACGGCGATCCCGCCATCACCCTTACCAGCGTCGTTCCGGAACCGCAGACTTGGCTTCTGCTGCTGCCGGTTCTGGGACTTTTGATTTTTTGCAAGAGACGATTGGTCCGGCCATCATGAGTTCCTGGGATCGGTGCAACTAAGCCATCGCTTCCGCCCTGGCCTGCATCACCCCACAAGACGCCGCCAACTCGATGGCTGCGGATTATCCGATCCCCCGTGGTCAACATCACAACGGACAAACGGGCCTGGATTTGCTCCGAGACGAGATCACGTCGACAGGAATTGTTCGGCAGGATATGAACTTGAACTTCGGATGACGAAACGTTTAATTTAAGCCTCTATGCCCAGATTTCTGAAGAGACAGGCCTTTTATCTCGTTCTTGAATTTCTTTTCACCGGTCTCCTGTCCATCAGTGTCAAGGGAGAGGTCCCGGATCCCCTTGCTCCCTCCACCCTGACCGGAACCGATGGGAAAAGCGTTCTGGCAGTCAAATGTTATCCGAACGGAAGAATGAAGGGATACTGCATGAGTTTCGATGACGGAACGCTGGTCACCGATGCCAAGATCATCGCGATTCTTAACAAATACGGACTCAAGGCGACATTCTTTATCAACTCGCAGCATCCACAAAGTCAGGATGCCCTGAAAAATCCCACGGTTTACGAGGGACATGAAATCGCTTCACACGGTGCGCATCATCAAGGGCTCGACCACCTTTCGCTGGAAGAGGCGAAGAGGGAAGTGACGACCGATCAGCAGATTCTCGGAGATATCTTCCACTGCCAGGTTCAAGGCTTCGCGTATCCTTACGGCGCTGTGCCCAAAACCGGGGACAAGCGCAAGGAACTGGAAGATATGCTGGCTTCCCTTGGTATTCGGTACGCTCGCTGGACCAACGGAGGCAGCTTGCAACCGCCGGATCGTTTCATGACCTGGAAACCTGGAGGGGGAATCGACGCCAACGCGGCAGGGCACTATGTGAAGATGCCTGTTCAAGATCATATTCTGTTGCTGACGGCATGGGGCCACAGCCGTGACCTGGAAAAGGATAAAGGATGGGAAAAAGCCGACATGCTCTGCCAATTATTGGCCGATTCTCAATCCCTTGTTTGGATGGGGACTTATCTGGAAATAACAAAATACGTCGAAGCGCTGCGGGCGGTGAAGATCGAAAATGGAGAGATTTATAATCCCTCTTCCGACACGACCATTTGGGTGCGATTAGGGGGCAAAAGCATCTCAATCAAGTCCGGTGAGCATTGGCATTCCGACGAGAAAACGCTGAATAAAGATTAAGGAATGTCTCCATATCTCGCCTTGAAAATCTCTTCTGTGGCAATAGTCGGTGCCGCTGGTCCCTAGCATTTGCGCTATCGAAAAGAGCAGGTCTTTCCGTCCACCCAAGTCCCTGGAATCATTAAGGATTGTGGAGGAGCAGGCCTGTTCGCCTGCCCCGTGTTCACCATGGATTGGAGCAACTCCACGGCCGCAGTACCCGCTCCCATACGGTTCTGGTAGATTCCAGAAACGCCGCAATTCGGATTGTGAACATCCAAAGCAACGATCCCCATGCGTCTGGCAAGCGAGCTGTCCTGTTGGTGAAGTTCTTTCGCAATGATTTCATCGCCTCCATAGAGCAAGACATCCGGTTGATTCGTGTTGATCCAGCGGGCCAATGCCGTGAAGTCGGTGATCGCTTCCGGATAAACGTAGGTCATCGGCAGTTCGAATGAAGCGCCATAAATATGGAACGCCATCAACCACCCATGACATAGGTATTCACTGAGTTTCGACCTCACTGCCAGTGCGGGACGTCGGTATCCACGCTTCCGGACTTCCTGTAAGGCCAGTTTCATGGACTGCGCGTGGTAACTCGTCACCGTGTTCAGTTTTTCCAGATGCGGCTCACAGAACAGATCAACACACGCGATTTTATCGAAGGGCAAATTCAACTGCTGGATCCCGAGAGGAAAAGAACGAATCACCGCGGCGCGAATCCCCCTCGCAATCAGTATCTTTCCGATTTCCTGATGTTCCTCTTTGCTCTCACTGATGTGGAAGTATTCGATGCCGTATCCGAGAGATTCTGCCCGTCTTTGCACGCCCCGGAGCAGGTCTCCGATTTCCAATCCCTTCAGAGCGGTCTTTTCATCCGGCGGAGTGGCAATAAATGCGAAGGTTCCCTGGAACGCGGCGGGCTTGTTGGATCGCCGATAGGCCGCCAGCGCCGTAAGCATCGGGTCGGGGCGATATCCGATACGCTCGGCAATTTCTCGAACGCGGTTGCAGGTCGCGACGGGAATACCCGGCCGACCTTTTAGACCTCTGGCCGTACAACTCACGCTCAATCCCGCTTCTGCCGCAACGTCTTTTAAGGTGATCCGGCGCATGCGTCTATACCACGCCCTTCCTTCGTGCCCCGTGACGGGCTTCAAGGTCGTTGAAGACCAAGGCCCGTTTTATTGTAGCCATATCTGTAGCTCGATTCTTCCGGGCTCAAAGCCCGGTGCCAGTCGCCAGACCGGCAGAAAAGTTGCCCAGGGACCAGTCGGCCGGTGAACTCCAGTTCTGCTTGTCGCTGCTCCCCACCACGGTCGCCGAGCGCAGGATCGGGGCGATGCCCCAGCCGGTGCCGGAAAGGGCAACCTTCAGGCGCACCTGATCGCCTGCCTTCAGGCCGGGCAGAGGGAAGCTCTGCCGACCGGAGGTGATCTCCACCTTGCTGGAGCCGAGAGTCTTGCCCTCTTTGTCCGCCGTCTCCACCGTAACGGTGATTTTGCCTCCATCCGGGATTTCCGCCACGGTCTGCAGGGTTTGCGGCTCAGCGGAGAACGAACGCCAGGCGGAGGTGTAATCTCCCTGCCGCAACGACTCCAGGCCCTTGTCAGTCAGTTGTCGCACCATTTTCGGCGACAGGCAGCTTTGGATCACCACGGCCTCGTCCAGGGCGTACGCCCCATGTCCCAGGATGGGCGCATCTCCGATGGTTTCCAAGGGCCCGGTATAGGGCTTCTGGGACACCGTCTTGTCCAGGGAACCATCGAGATAGACGGAGCCCTTCTGAATCACCGGATCGTAGGTGTAGGTCAGGTTGACCCATTTGCCCACCGGGACTTCCTTCGCGCCGAGGATATCCCGACCGAAGAAACCGAGACGCATCTTCTTGTTGTGGATGCCGACGTGGAGCTGAGTCCCGGTGTTATCCTGATCCGCTCCCATGGGGGCAACGCCACCGAAGAGGGCCAGGTCGTCACTCTTCCCCAACTTGTCGATCTTGACCCACGCGGAGAGGGTGAAGGCTTTGCGGTAGATATCGAGATGTTCCGCATCGACGCTCATGCCGCTGTCGGCCAATTGCAACGCCTTTCCATCCTTGCCTTCCGTCCAGCCCGGGGCGCCCTTGAAGTTCAAATCCTTCCCGCTGATTTCATTCTTTGTGGCGGCTCCCTGCCCTTCATTCAGCTTGAGATAGACGAGCGGGTTCTGCAGCCCGAGGCCTATCCCGCCCGGAACCACGATCTGCTGCTCCGGCTGGTCGTTGATTTGGATTTTGTGCATGCCACCGACTTCAAAGGCGTGGGCCAGGGTAATATGCCTCTTCTCCCCGGCGTTCAGCTTGAGCGGCTGCGGTGTTCCCGAGGGAACGCCATCGACTTTGAGAACCAGCGTTCCATCGTAGGGATCGCCCCCGACGTTTTGCGCATCGCCCGTGATCTGCAACTGACTCTTCGCATCAATCGTCGTGCGCAGGGAGGAGAGCTGCAGCCGGGCCGGGGCCTTCTCCACCTCGATGTTTTTGCCCACCATCTGCGCGTCGGCGACGACGGAAAGCTCGCCCGTCTGGTACATGGCTGGATTGAAGACATGGCTTTTCGCCTCGCCCGGCTTGAGTTCAAATCCCCAGGAATCGAGTTGATACCCTGCAAAGAGCCTGGTCTCGGTCACATCGGTCAGGTTGCCTTCATTCTTGACCGTGATGGTGGCGGCGAAGGGCTGCCCGCCCGAGACTTTCGCCGGGGCTTCCAGCGTGTAGACAAAATGGGCGCTGTATTCCTTCGGCTCCGTGAACTCGCCAGAAACACCCTTGAGCGGATCAAAGTAACCGATCTTGTTTTTGCGATCGTCGTTCACCCCTTTCTGCACATCCGGGCAGCAACCGCCGACATGAATGCGAAAGTTTCCGGGCTCGACCCGCCGGACCAGATTCGCATCGAGCAACGAAAGCTGATACGGGGTCAGATCGAAAGCGACCGTTTTCGTTTCGCCTTTCTTGAGGCTCACCCGTTTGAAGCCCTGCAACTCCACAATGGGCGTGCTGACGCTGGCGATCACATCGGTCAGATAGAGTTGGGCGACCTCGTCGCCATCGACCGGCCCCACGTTCTGGATATCCACCGTTACGTTGACGAAGCCGGGATCATCCGCCTTGGGTGTGATCTTGAGATTCGAGTAGCGAAATTGGGTGTAACTAAGCCCGTACCCGAACCAAAACTGAGGGGAGAAGGGCATGTCGTAATAGTCATATCGGCGGCCCGACGGATGGTAATCATAGCAGAGCGGCAATTGGCCGGCACTGCGGGGCCAGGAGATCGGCAGACGTCCGGAAGGATTGCGGTCGCCAAAGAGCAGATCAGCCGTCGCGTTGCCCCCTTCTTCGCCGGGATACCAGGTGACGAGGATGGCGGGAATGTTTTCGACCTCCCACGCGAGCGTGAAGGGTTTGCCATTGACGATCACCAGAACCACCGGCGTGCCAGTCGCCTGGATGGCCTTGATCAGTTCGCGTTGGGCTCCGGGGAAATCGAGCGTCGCACCGTCGATGTTTTCGCCGGTCGTCGCCGGGCCTCCGCCCTGACGGGAATTATCGCCCACCACCAGGATGGCGACGTCCGCTCCCTTGGCCGCTGCCACCGCGTCGTTGAACTTGGAGGTATCGGTGGAAAGCGGCGAGTCCAGCCCCGGCGCATAGACCACCTTCGTTCCCGGGCTGACATGGTTTTTGACTCCGGCCAGGACGCTGATCAACTGATCGGGACGGAACTTGGGAGAATAGTCGCCGGTCTGGGGAAGATCCGCGTTCGGTCCCACCACCGCGATGGTCTTGATGTCTTTCTTGAGCGGCAGCGTGGCCTTGTCATTCTTCAGCAACACGGCCCCCCGGACTTCCACTTCGCGGGTCAGGGCGCGCGCTTCTGCGGAATCGTATTCCGGAAGCTGGTCGAAGCTCATTTTATCCGATTCCGGATGCTCGAAAAGCCCGAGACGAAACTTGGCCCGCAGGACGGGGCGAACCACATCGTTCAATTCGCTTTCGCTCACCAGTCCCTGCTGCACCGCCTCCGTCATGCCGGTCTTGTACATGGAACCGCATTCCATGTTCACTCCGGCGGCGGCGGCGAGCGCGCAGGCCTCGGCGGGAGTCGTGGCGGTGCCGTGCTTCTGGATAAAGTGCTCGGGGCCGCCGCAATCCGAAACGACGTAGCCATCGAAGCCCCATTCCTGGCGGAGCACCTGTTGCAGGAGTACCTTGGAAGCGTTGTCGGGCACACCATCCGTCCACGTGCTGTAAGCCGCCATCACCCCACCCGCATGAGCTTCCTCGATCGCCGCCCGAAACGGAGGCAGATGAATTTCGCGCAAGGTCCGCTCGGAAAGGCCCACGTCATGGCTGTCGCGGCCACCCCGGGGCTCGCCATGACCCGCGAAGTGCTTCGGAACGGCCACCATGTTCTCTCCCTGGAAAGCGTTGATCCAGGCCACGCCAATCCGGCTGACCAGATAGGGAGATTCCCCGTAGGTTTCTTCGACCCGCCCCCAGCGGACATCCCGCGCCACATCAAGCACGGGAGACCAGGAGGAGTGAATGTGAGCAGCCTTGCTCTCAAAGGCCACGACTTTGCCGATCTTGGCAACGATCTCAGGATCGAAGGTCGCGCCCATACAGATCGCATGAGGGAAAATGGCGGCACCGGTGGAGTAGGATTGCGAGTGGAGCCCCTCGCCTTTCAGCAACGCGGGAATTTTCAGCCGGGGGATCGACTTGGAACCCCAGTCATCCGAGATCTGGTTGATTTTTTCCTCAAGGGTCATCCGGGCAAGCAGATCATCGATCCGTTGTTCGACCGGCAAATGGGCATCCAGATATTTCGGCGTCTCTTCCGCCTGGAGCGCCGGAAATCCGGAAAAGGCGGCAAGGGAACAGACGAGGAGAAGAGAACGGCGGCGGAGATCGAACATAAGAGGGAGAATGAGTTGGACGGAGGACGATGAATCAGTTGTTTTGCGATAAAACCAAAAGTTCTCGGAACTTGAGCCTGATTGAGCAAAGATCGTAAAAGTACTTCAAACCCAGATCAAGCGAAACGTTTTACCTTATCTATGAAACCTCCCCTTTTCTGCAAAGTTACGGTGCTCCTGCTTTTATTTTGCGGCGGTTTCGCGCGGGCGGATTGGCAGTGGGAAAACGATCTGGCCAGCGCCACTCCCACGACCGAAGGCTATCAGGCCAAGCTGACGTTTACGAACAAGGGAGACAAGGACATCACCGTGACGGGGCTGACCTTTTCCTGCTCCTGCACCGTCTTCCACTTCACCGCGACAACAGCCAAACCGGGGAAGGAAGGCGTCTTGACCATCGTGCTGGAGAATGGCAAAGAGGTCATGCCCGGCAGGGAACTAAGCGTGATCGTCACCGGTTCGCCGTCGACGAAAGCGCGCGAGTTGACCCTTCGCCTGGAAGCCCCGGAAAAAACCAAACCCAACCCGGCACAGTCCTGAACTCAAACTGAGATTTTATGATAAAACGTTTTCTTCCCTTTTTCTCGCTGCTTTTCCTGTCGGCCACCCTCGCCTTTGCGGAGCCGGGGCATTCCTTTCCTCCGCTCCCACCGGAGGATGTCGCCCGCATCCATGCGGCCCTGCCGCTCCCCGTGGCCCAGCCGATAAAACCGCGCAAACTGCTGGTCTTTTTTCTGACCGAGGGCTACGTCCACAGCTGCATCCCCTATTGCAATGAAGCCCTCAAGGCGATGGGGGAAAAGACCGGAGCCTTCGCCGTCGACTTCAGCGAAGACATGGGCGTCTTCACCCCGGATCGCCTGAGGGCCTATGATGCGGTTCTTTTCAACAATACGACCGGCTTGAAATTCACCAACCCCGCCGCGCGTCAGGCTTTGCTCGATTATGTCAAAACCGGCCGGGGCGTCATCGGCATTCATTCCGCCACGGATAACTTTCCCACCTGGCCGGAAGGACAGGCACTGCTCGGAGGACGTTTCGATAGTCATCCGTGGGGCGGAGGGGATGTCGAGGCCGTCAAAATCAATGACCCGGCAAACCCGGTGGTCGCCTCCTTTGGCGGCAAAGGTTTCTGGATCAACGACGAGATCTACCAGATGCGCGATCCCTACGATCGCAACCAAGTGAGGGAACTGCTCAGCCTTGACATGTCGAAACCGGAGAACGGTCGGGACCCGAAAAAAATCCACCGCACCGATGGTGATTTTCCGATCGCCTGGATCAAGCGGACCGAGGGCGAAGGCCGCGTTTTCTATTGCTCGCTGGGACACAATCCGAGCGTTTATTGGACGCCCCAGATTCTCCAGGTCTATCTGAGCGGTATCCAGTTTGCCTTGGGCGATCTTGCAGTGGAGACCACGCCGACCGGGAAACTTTTTTCACCGTTGGCGGAAGCTCTCGCCCCGGAAAAACCCCAGCCGATCAACCCCAAGCCGGCCAAACCTCCAGCCCTGCCTTAGCCGTAACGATGCGGTCAACCCGTAGTTCGGCAAGCCACAGTGAGGGTGAAATCCAACAGCAATGCAGTTGAAAAGCACTTCAGAATGAGGTCGTTGCATCCGAGATTTGATCTATTTGGAAATTCCCCTTTCGGTGATAAGCCGGAGGCTTTAAAGAACCGTAGCCGGTGGTTGAGCCCGCAGCAGCGGGCGACACCACC
>FTJN01003199.1_pt4 | contig 11549 bp, 13 predicted proteins | sample 1658361 | NCBI WGS metagenome assembly FTJN01 (sample SAMEA3914819, study PRJEB12502) | metagenome | biome: forest; material: soil | place: Canada | collected 2010-06-26 | depth 0.3 m | reverse complement strand
TGGTCTATCTGAGCTGCTGCGCGCCGCTGCCGGGCCAGAACATTCTCGACATGATGGGCGGCGGCATCCAAGGCGCCAATCTCGACGAGGTCGGCTGGCCGCTCGATCCGGACGTCCACGGCCGCGACGTTCAACGGCCGATCATGTTCTGCAACGACATGGACGAGGAACAGACGCGCGCGTTCCTGGCGCGGCTGGACCTGGACAGCTGGCCGATGGCGGTGACCTTCGCCGTCCACTGGACCTACGACCGCCTGAAAGACGTGCCTTCCAGCTACATCGTGTGCGAACGCGACGGCATCCTGCCGCCGGCTTGGCAGGAGCGTTTCGCCGAACGCCTGCATGTGGATCGCATCGTCCGCATCGACGCGGGGCACCAGGCGATGAACACCCAGCCGCAGGCGCTGGCTAAGCTCTTGCTGGTCGAAGCGCGGCTTTGACCGGACCGCTAGGCGACCGCCATTCGCAGCGCCGCCCGACCCGCTTGTTCTTCCCAATGGTCGACATCGCCGCCCAGGGCGCTGTTGAGCGTCGCGCGCTTCAGGAACAGATGGCAGTGGTGTTCCATCGTCAGGCCGATGCCGCCGTGCAGCTGGATCGCATCCTCGGCGATGGCGCGATAGACGCTGGTCGCATGGGCCTTCAGAGCGCCCAGTTCGGGCACGCCGGCGTCGGCGTCGCCGGCGCGGTTCCAGAGGAGGGCCTCGGCCGCGGACAGCCAGGTCTTCATGTCCGCGACACGGTGCTTGAGCGCCTGGAACAACGCCAGCGGGCGGTCGAACTGGCGACGCGTGCCGAGATACTCGATCGTCAGCTCCAAGATCGCGTCGGCGCCGCCCAGCGAGTCTCCGGCCAGGGCGAATAGCAATTGCGCTTCGAGCCGCTGGGCCAGCGCCGTCGCGGCGTCGCCCTCGGCCAGGACAAGGCCAAGGCCGGTGGGGCGGACATCGAACAGGCGCCGAGTCTTGTCCCAGGTTTCGCGCTGGGCGATCTCCGCGCCTTCCAGAGGTACGAGGGTGACACGACCGTTTTGGACGACGAGCACGTGGCTGGCGCGATCGGCGTCGGGGACGCAGGTCAGCGAGCCCCAGGCGTCGGCGCGGGCCAACGACGCGGTCATCACTTCGCCGGCCATGGCGCGATCGAGCAAGTCCTGGCGTTCGACCAGATCGTCGGCGGCGCACAGGGCCTCGATCACCAGCATCTGGGCGATGGCCGGGCCGGGGGTCAGCGTGCGACCTAGTTCGGCGTGGATCACGCCGGACGCCTCGCGACCCAGGCCCAGGCCGCCCAGTTCTTCGGGGACGGCCATCATCAGCGCGCCCATCTCGGCGACCGTGTTCCAGCTCGCGTCGGCGTCCGGGGCCAGGCCGCCCGCGCTGAAGGCCTTGCGGGTGGCGTCCCGCAGTTCCGCCCGATCCGTGCTCATGCGACGTCTCCAGCCACGGTCCAGCTCTTGGGTTCGCGCGGCATGCCCAGCAGGCGCTCGGAAATGATGTTGCGCTGAACCTCGTCGCTGCCGCCGGCGATGGTCCAGGCGTAGCTGTTCATGAAGTCGGCCATCCAGTTGCCGGTCTCCATGCCGCCGCCGAAGATGATCGGCTCGTGATATTGCGCGTCCAAGCCGGCGAGCCGCAGACCCAGCGACGTGAACTCCCGCAGGGTCCGCGAATAGGTCAGCTTGACCAGCGAGGCGTCGCCGACGCGCTCCTGGCCGGCGATGCGGTTGGCCAGGAACTGGTCGGCGATCGCGCAGGCGGCGTCGATCTTGGTGGAGAGCCGTCCGAAGTCGCGCAGGACGCCCGCGTCGTTCTCGCGGCCGTTCTCACGGATCAGGTCGGCGATCCGCCACAGCGCGCCGCGCATGCGGGCGCTCAGCTCCAGCAGGGTCAGGCCGCGCTCGGACGACAGGGTCGATTGGGCGACGGCCCAGCCTTGGCCTTCCGCGCCCAGCCGGTCTTCCACTGGGATCTCGACATCGTCGAGGAACAGTTCGGCGAATTCCTCGTCGCCGTGGATCTGGTGGATGGGCCGGGCGGTGACGCCCCTGGCCTTGAGGTCGAGCAGCAGATAGGTCAGCCCCGCCTGCTTGGCGCCCTCGGTGCTGGTGCGGACCAGCAGCAGGCACTTGTCGGCGAACTGGCCCATGGTCGACCACAGCTTCTGGCCGTTGACCACATAGACGTCGCCCCGCCGCTCGGCGCGCGTGCGCACGGCGGCCAGGTCGGATCCTGCGTTGGGCTCGGAGAAGCCCTGGCACCAGATCTCGCCCTCCAGGATGCGGGGGATGTACTTGGCCTGCTGCTCGGCGCTGCCCCATTCAAACAGGGTGCTGGCGGCGTGGTAGGTCGACATGAACGACAGCAGCAGGCGCGGCGTGTCGGCGCGCGCCAGTTCCTCGTACAGCACCTTCTGCTCGGCCAGGCCCTGGCCGCCGCCCGGCCACTCGGCGGGCCAATGCGGCACGGCGTAGCCGCCCTCGACCAGCTTGGCGAACCAGCTCCGCTGGGTCTCCAGAAACGCTTCATGCGTGGTGCAGGCCGCGCGCCAGTCCTTCGGCGCGTTGGCCTCCAGCCAGGCGCGGATGTCATGCCGCAGGGTTTCAAGTGCGTCGGTCAAGGCCGGCCTCCAAGCTGACCACACGCTAGGCCTTATTTGGCCCGAGCGCTGCAAGGGGTAGGGACCGATATCGGCAAGGCGATGGGCTAGACGGCGATCTCGATGACGTCGCCGGTGATCCGCAGGGCGAAGGTCTTGAGCGGCTCGGTAGCGGGTGGATTGAGCGGCTCGCCAGTCTCCAGGTCGAACCGCGCGCCATGGGCGGGGCAGGAGATCCAGCCCCGTTTCAGCCGGCCGCAGGCCAGGGGTTCCTCGGCGTGGGAGCACAGGTTCTCGACCGCGAAGAAGCGACCGTCGCTGTGGCAGATCAGGATCGAGCGACCGTTCACCTCGACCGCCTTGGCGGTCTCCGGCGCGATCTCGTCGGTCTTGGCCACGGGGATGAAGGTCGGTTCGGTCATCTTGGTGACTTGCGAGGCTTTGCCGGCCCACGCAATAGCGCACCATATCACCACGGCGTTCTTTTCGGCGGGAGCCCGCTACGGCGCGACGTCGTCTGTCGGCATCGTATAGTCCTGCGCCGCGCACTGGCCTTAAGTCTTGGCCGCAAGTCTTGAGTCCTCGTCCCTTTGCGAAACGAAGAGTCCGATGAACTTTGAATGGACCGCCGAGGAGTCCGCTTTCCGCGAGCGACTGCGGGATTTCCTGACCGCCACGCTGCCCGACGACTGGGAGCGGTTTTCGCAGCATGGTCCGGCCTCGCCGGCCCTGACCGCCTATGCGCGAACCTTCTGCGGCCAGTTGGCCGACGAAGGCTTGCTGACCCCCCACTGGCCCAAGGAGATCGGTGGCGGCGGGCTGGATCCGTGGCATCAGACGATCCTGGCCGAGGAGATGTGGATCGCGGGCGAACCGCGCGGCGGCCAGTACATGAACGTCAACTGGGTCGGGCCCACCCTGATCCGCTACGGCACGCCCGAGCAGCAGGCGCGCTACCTGCCGCCGATTACCGAGGGCGTCGCCCTGTGGTGCCAGGGCTTTTCCGAGCCCGGCGCCGGATCGGACCTGGCCTCGCTGCGCACCCGCGCGGTGCTGGAGGGCGACCACTATCGCGTGTCGGGCCAGAAGATCTGGACCAGCTATGCGGGCCTGGCCGACACCTGCTTCCTGGTCTGCCGCACCAGCGACGACCGCAAGAAGGGCATCTCGATCCTGCTGGTGCCGATGGACACACCGGGCATCACGGTACGCCAGATCCCGTCGCTGATCGGCGAGGGTGACATCCACGAGGTGTTCTTCGACGACTGCATCGTGCCCGCCAGCGCCCGGTTGGGCGAAGAGGGCCAGGCCTGGGAGATCATCGCCTATTCGCTGACCAACGAGCGGCTGGGCATACCGCGCTATGCCTTGGCGCGCGCCGCGCTCGACCGCGCCGTCGAGATCCTGAAATCACAAGGCGAGTTTTCCGGCGAGGCCGTGAAGCTGGAAGCCGTCCATTGCGCCGCCCTGTGCGAAGCCGCCCGGATGGCCAGCTATGCTATCGTCAGCCGACGTGCCCGGGGCGAGGCGATCGGGGCGGAATCCAGCTCGGCGCGCTTCGCCACCATCATGGCCGAGCGCCGGGTCGCCGAACTCGTCGTCGAATACCTGCCCGAGGCCCTGGCCGACGCGCACCCCTATCTGAAAATGCACCACCAGCGCGGCATCGTGGCCGGCATCGCGGCCGGCGCGGCCGAGATCCAGCTCAACATCATCGCCACCGATGTTCTTAAACTGCCCCGGGAGCCACGCTGATGGAACTGGCTCTCACGTCCGACCAGTCGCAGATCCTCGACGCCGTGGACTCGCTGGCCAAGCCCTTCGCCAGCCCGCCGCTGCACGACACCGGCTTCGCCCTGACCAGCGACAAGCTGGATCGCGAGCTCGAGGAAGGCGGCTTCCTGGAGGTCGGCTTCGATCCCGAACTGGGCGCCGTCACGGCCGCTCTGGTCGTCGAGCGCCTGGCGCGGCTGCCCTATGCCGTGGAGGCGGCCTTCAGCGCCCTGGTGCGCCCGCTGTTCCCCGATTTGCCGCGTCCGTTCTGCCTGGTGGCGGAAGGCGCGTCCAAGCGCCCGATCCGCTTCCTGAAGGCCGGGGCGACCGTGATCGTGGTCGGCAAGGACAAGGTTTCCAGCTTCACCGCCACCGAAGACCAGGTCCGGGCCGAGGACACGCTGTTCGGCTACCCGATGGGCACGCTGTTGGTCGATCCGACGAAGGCCGCGATCACGTCGCATGAGGTGTCGCCACAGGACGTCACGATCCGCTGGCGGGTCGCCGTCGCGGCCGAGGCGGCCGGCCTGCTGGCCGCCGCGCTGGACAGCACCACCACCTATGTCACCGACCGCCAGCAGTTTGGCCGGCCCCTGGCGACCTTCCAGGCGCTGCGGCATCGGTTGGCCGAGGCGCAGGTGCGGACCAACGGCGTCTACTGGCTGGCGATGAAGGCGGCCGGCACGCTGGACGCCGGCGACGCCGCCCTGGCCGCGCTGCATGCCCAGGAAAGCGCGCGGGCGACAGCCTATGATTTCCACCAATTCCTCGGCGCGATGGGGATGACGCTGGAGCATCCGCTGCACCTGTGGACCTACCGCCTCAAGGCGCTGATTGGCGAGCTGGGCGGTCGGGGCGGGCAGGGGCTCGCGGCGGCGGAAGCGCTCTGGGGCGAGGCGTAGGGCCAGGCGCCACGAGATCCGCTCGTGGCGTGCCTGGCTCCGAGGATTGGGATGGCTCCTTCGATCTACCCGGGCGGGTGCTTGTTTACCCGCAAGTAAAGTGTTAACGTAAATTCGTGCGGATGGCGTGTATGTAAGCCTCCGCCGGGGGATATATTTAAAATTCAGATCAACTTGCCAGGCGCCGATCCTTGGATCGACAGCGTCTTTGCATCACCATGGATGGAGAATACATGTCGTCCAATCTCAAGGCGCTCGTTCTCGCGGCCTTTGTTCTTGCCGCGCCGCTGTCGGCCACCGTCGCCCAGGCGGCGCCCGCCTATTCGACCCAGACCACCACCGTCGGTGACCTGTTCGCCAATCCGGCGACCAAGGCGATCGTCGAGAAGCAGTTTCCGGGCATTTCGTCGGATCTGCGGATGGCTCTGGCCAAGGGCATGACCTTCCGCCAACTCCACGACAAGAGCCCCGACAAGATCACGACCGAGAAGCTGAACATCATCGACGCGGAACTGGCCAAGCTACCCAAGTAGCGGCCGACAGTTCCTGGCTTGAGAGGCTGCAAATCGGTTGTCATCCCGGAAGCCTCGCAGAGGCTGTCCGGGACCCAGGGGACTGGGCCAAGGCGGTGCAGCCGCCCCTGGGTCCCGGACAGCGCTACGCGCTTCCGGGATGACAACTGTGAGGCGGAGGTCAATTGAGTCCAGATTCCGAGACGACCGGCCGCCCTTTTTCGAAGGGCGGCCGGTTTGCTTTTAGGGCTCAGGCGACCTTCTCGTGCCCGGCCAGCGTCGTGCGGTGCATGGTGCGGCCCGAGTTTTCGTCATAGGGCACGACGCGGTGCATCAGCCCGCAATTGTCCCAGATCACGAAGTCGCCCGGCTGCCATTCGTGGCTGTAGCGGAACTCCGGCTGGCCGGCCCATTCGATCATCCGGGTGATCAGCGCCCGGCCGTGCGCGTAGGGCATGTCGACCACGTGGTCGGCATGGCTGCCGATCAGCAAGGACTTGCGGCCGGACTCGTGGGTCCAGACGAAGGGATGCTCCATGTCCACCGCCTTCTTGAGCAGGACGACGGTCTCCTCGTTCACGTCGTCCATGAACACCTTCATGCTGGCGGCGATGGTGTGCACGACGCGAAGCTTGTCCAGGTCGGCCTTCTCCTCGTCCGACAGCTGCTCATAGGCCGCGTAGAGGTTGGCGAATTCGGTCTGGCCGCCCTTGGTCGACAGTTTGCGCGCCGAAAGCAGGGTGGCCTTGGGCAGGGGCTGGTCGATGGTGACGCCGTCGATGTGCCAGAAGAAGGTGCCCAGCACATATTCGGGGTGAGGGTTGACCGTCTTGTCGAGCGTGATCTTGTAGACGTCCTGGGCCGCCGCGTCGCCCCCAGGCGCGCCGCGCGTGAAGTCCACGCGCGCACCGAACTTGTCGGTCAGGGCCAGTTGCTCGGCGTCGGTGAGGTTCACTTGCGGAAACAGCAGGACGCCGCGTTCCTCCAGCTCCGCCAGGCAGGCCAGGGCGACATCATCGTCGAACAGGTTGGCGCGATCGACGATCACCCGCGAGCCGATGTGCGGCTTGATCGGTTCGAATGTGACTTTCGCCATTGGATCTCTCCCTTGTCCCGCGTCTTCGCGCGGCGCGATGCTTGGATGCAGGCCCGTGAGGGGCCGAACCCTCAGCCGGCCATTTCCGTTTCGCACTCGACCACGGCGCAGAACCGGGATTTCGAGCGGTCGAACAGCTTTTGCTCATCGGCGAGGACGTCGGGCGGAAGCTGGTCCTTGGCGGCGTTGGCCAGCACATGGTCGAGCGCCGCCCGGCTCTTCATCCAGACCTCGGTGACCACGTCGGCCTCCATTTCCGCCATGCCGGGAGCGGGCTCCAGGTAGCGTCGGAAATAGCGACTGACGCCGGCCATGTACTTCAGGCACAGCGGCACGTGGTGGGTCTCGTAATAGGCCCGGAAGTCCTCGCGGCTCAGCCCAGGCCGCCGCTTGAGAAAGATCAGCAGCTTGGGCGTGTCGCTCATGGCTCAGAAGCCGAGATCGAGGATCTTGCCGTCGAAATTACCGCCCAGCAGGTTGGTCGCCGAGGCCAGCTTGTCGGGCGCGACGCCCTTCAGGTGGCCGTCGATGATCCGGTTGTAGTTGCTGATCAGGCCCTCGATGTCCTTGGACAGGCGCATGAACTCGAAGCCCTCGGCGTGCATGCCCTTCTGTTGGATCGGGATATTCGAATAGTCCTGTCGCGGGATCGGCGGGAAGTCCTGGCTGTCATAGGGCAGGACCGTCGGCTCCATCGGCGTCTCGTGCGCCTGGCCCTCGGCGACGTGGGTCAGCGACCACAGCTCGAACAGGCAGCTTTCCGGGCCCAGAGGCCGGATGCGGTACGACGACATGCTCGAGAACATCGGCAGCAGGAAGTAGTTCGGGAACAGGAACTCGACCGCGTTGATCGGGTCGGACACCGCCACGCCGTTGAGGTCCGGCACGTCTTCGCCCTGGGCCCGCAGCTGGGTGGTGATCTGGTGGTTGAGGATGCCGTACCACATCATCACCGCCTGGGCGGGATCCTCCGGCAGCTCGACATCGGCCAGTTGCTTGGCGATCTCGACTTCCTTGGCGTGGACCATGCCGGCCATGCCTTCGCTCAGCAGGCCGAGGTGCTTGATCTGCGCGGCGATGTTCTGGCGCACGGTCATGTTGGGGTCGATCGGCAGGCCGATGCCGCCGGTGTCCATGCCGTACATCATGTTGTAGAGCATCGGCGCGGCCTGCTGCAGCTGCGGATGCGTGCGCATGACGTGGTAGCCTTCCATGAAGGCTTCCATCGCCACCTTCCAGTTGGCCGGCAGGACGGTGGCGTACCACCATTCCGACTTCAGCTTGCTCATACCGTGCGCCTCGATCCGGTCGGCCACCGGGCCGATCGTGTCGCGGAAGGAGGGGGCGTTGTCATCGAAATTGATGAAGGCGCAACCGCCCCACAGCTCGACGCGGCAGGACCTCAGCGCCAGGTCGGCCTGGTCCAGCTGGGCCTCGCTGAACATGTGCTTGCCGTAGACGAAGGTGTTCTGGCCTTCGGTGTTCCAGCGCCAGCCATGGAAGGGGCAGATGAAGCCGGGCGTCTTGCAGTTGCCGTGCCCGCCTTCCTCGACCAGCGGCACGCCGCGGTGACGGCAGGCGTTGTGGAAAGCCTTCACGCCTTCCTTGCCGCGGACCACGATCACCGACTTGCCGAGGATGGTGTACTCCACCCAGTCGCCGACATTGGGGATCTGTTCCAGCCGGCAAGCCATCTGCCAGACGTGCGGCCACAGGTGCTCGCCTTCGAGGCGGTAGAATTCCTCGTCGAAATAGCGCCGCGACGGGATGCGCTCGGGGTTTTCCACCGCGAACGGAACGGGCCGATCCGCAGCCATTGAACCGTCTGCCATGGGAGTCCTCACCTGTCGTATTTTGCCGATAGTGGTAATCGCTGTGCGTGGACGCGCAAGGCGACGCGCCCTGCCGGCTCCCGATATCGCCGCTTCGATAACCGCACGGGCGGTGCATTGATCTGGCTCGCCCAGACCCTAGGGTTCGGCTTCGACGGATTGGCGAAGGACAGGCGGACATGACCGACAGCAGCGATGAACCGAGCGCGATCGTCGCCCGTGAAAACATCCGCGATTGCCTGGCCAGGCTGGCCCGGGGCGAGGATCGACGCGACGCGGCGCTGATCTCGGGATGCTTCTGGAGCGACGCGGCGGTCGAGTTCGGCATCTTCGCCGGCACGTTCGACGCGTACCTGGCCTGGGTCACGCCCGGCGCGCCCAGCATACCGGTCACGCTGCACACGCTGGGGCAAAGCCTGATCGAGCTGAGCGGCGACACGGCGGCGGTCGAGACCCATGTGAGCGCCTACCACCGGATCGATTTCGGCGAGGCCGAGCACGACGTCTTCCTGGGCGGTCGCTACCTGGACCGCATGGAGCGGCGCGACGGCCAATGGCGGATCGCGCATCGCACCATGCTCTATGACTGGATGAAGGACCTGGGCGCGTCGGTCGACTGGTCGCAAGGCCTGATGGGCATGCCGTTCCTGGGCGGCCAGGCCCAGTCGGTCGGCGCGGCGAACGGTGACCCCAGCGAGGCCTTCTTCCGCTAGAAGCTCACCGACCAACCCGCATCGACGCAGAGGACCTGGTTGGTGGCGTAGCGCGCGACCGGCGAGGCGAAATAGAGGACCGCGCCCGCTATATCGACGGGCTCGCAGCGGCCCAGCGGTGGCGTCCGACGCGCGGGCCCCTCCGCCGGCGGTCCCTTGGCCTGGATCGCGCCGGGCGTGCCGACCCCGCCGGGCAGTATGGTGTTCACGGTGATGCCGTGCTCGGCCAATTCCAGCGCGCTGGCCTGGGTCAGGGCGGCGAGCGCGCCCTTCGAGCCCATGTACGACGCCAGGCCCTTGATCATCTGACCCGCCAGCGAGCAGGAGGCGAGGTTGACGATCCGTCCGCCCTGGCCGGCGGCGATCATCCGGCGCGCCACCTCGCGCGTCAGCAGGAAAGGGGCGCGGGCGTTGACGGCGTTCATTCGGTCCCATTCGGCGGCGGTGCCTTCCAGCAGCAGCTCGCGGTCCTGGATGCCGGCGTTGTTGACCAGAACCCAGGGCGCGCCGAGCTGTGCGGACACGTCTGTCACGAGAGACACGATCTGGGCCTCTTCAGCGAGGTTCACGGCGAACGCCCGGGCTTCGAGGCCCTCGGCCGTCAGCGTGCTGGCCAAGGCTTCGGCCGCGACGAGATTGAGATCGGCGATCGCGACGTGGGCGCCGGCCTCGGCCAGCATGCGTACGATGCCGGCGCCGATGCCGCTGGCCCCGCCTGTCACCAGCGCGACCCGGCCGTCGAGCGAGAAAGGACCGTTGGAAGAGGTCGTGGACATTCGGCTCACTCCGGGCCTTAGAACGGGATGTTGGGCTCGCGCAGGTTGGTCAGCGGGCGGCGGTAGGACAGGTCGTCGCTGTCGCGCGACGCGATGCCGTTGAGGTGGATGCCCGGCACGTCGCCGAACGGGATCGGCATGGTGGGCAGGACGCCGGACCATTCGATCACGGTGCTGCGCACGGCGATCTTCCACGCGCCGTCGCGGCGCTCGAACCGGTCGATATAGCGCCCGCCGGCGATCCAGTTGCTGTCGTCGCGATTGCGCGCCGCGAACAGGTAGTAGGTCTCGGTGTGGGCAGTGTCGCCGTCCAGGTCGCAGCTGTGGTTGAGCAGGGCGTGGTGGGTGGCCGTCTGGCCGACGTCGTGCATGTCGCGGGCCCAGCCATAGAGGGCGACGGGCTGGCCGACGAACGTGCCGGCGGCGATCTCGGCATCTGCATGGAAGGCTGACAGGAACGCGTCGCGATCGAAGCGGTCCATGCCCCGGCTGAAGCGGATCAGGGCGTCGTGGATGTCCTGCCGGTCCAGCAGTTCTCCGAGGCGGGCGAGCTTGTCGGCGTCCGTGGTCATGGCTTCTCTCCTAGATCGCTTGCCAGATCGGCGAGCCGCGCTGTTGGCGCAGCGACGGGATGACCTTCCCGTCGATGTCGGTGACGCCATAGTCCTGGGCCAGTTCGGCGGTGATGAAAGTGGCGCCCGAGCGCTTCATCACCTGCGGATCGCTGGCCAGGGCCACGATCACCCGGCCTGGGAATTCGGGCGAACAGCCGACCAGGGGGTTGGTGACGACGCTCTGTTTCATCGCAGGATTGGCGGCGATATTGCGCTCGGCCCGCTCGGTGAAGGTCAGGCCCTGCCACAGCGAGACCGAGGCCACGTCGTGCGGCTTCAGTTCGATGGCCATGTCGCGCGCCATGCGGTCGACGGCCGACTTGCAGGTGCCGAAGACGACGCCGTAGGTGTAGGTCACGCCGACATAGCCCGAGATCGCCACGATCAGCCCGGACTTCTGGGGCGTCATGATCTTGGCCGCGTGCCAGGCCGCCACGAAGTTGGAGCGGACGCCGACATCGACCATCTCCCAGTTGGACAGCGGCTTTTCCCAGAAGGGCTTGGGCTCGGTCAGGTCCTCGGGCAGGGCGAAGGCGTTGTTGACCAGGATGTCCAGCCGACCTTGCTCACGCTCGACCTGGGCGAACAGGGCGGCGACCTGATCGTCGTTCGCATGGTCGACCTGGACGGCGACGCCCTTGCCGCCCCGGCGATCGCATTCCAGCGCGGTTTCGCCGACCGTGCCGGGCAGGGGGTGTTCGCCGGCGTTCACCGTCCGGCCGGTGACGTAGAC
>FTJN01929872.1_pt1 | contig 11558 bp, 12 predicted proteins | sample 1658361 | NCBI WGS metagenome assembly FTJN01 (sample SAMEA3914819, study PRJEB12502) | metagenome | biome: forest; material: soil | place: Canada | collected 2010-06-26 | depth 0.3 m | reverse complement strand
CAACGCTGAAAGCGTTGAATAAAAGCGGGTTCGTTCCAGATATCCACGGGAGGGATTCAACGCTTTCAGCGTTGGTATTTGTTGGTGAAACCCAGGGTAGACGCTGCTGCGTCAACCCTGGGCTGAGAGATCTGCCCCCTTTCAGGGTGCAGGAGATTTCCCTCCATCATATTTAACAATGCTCTACAGATCCGCTTTGGCAATTCTCCGGCAGAACAGCGCGCTAAACAGCAGGGCATAGACGAGCACCGTCAGGATGGCTTCCGTGCCGGTTAACGGGATGGTGGCCGGGTTGGAATTCATGATCTGCTTCACGGCATCCGGCATCTGCAGGGGCGTCAGGGCTCCCAAGGCTTGATCCGGCAGGAACATGAGCAGGCGCGTCTTGGCCACGGTGTAGTAGAGAATCCACCGGAGAATCGTTTCCAGAAAGAGCACGTAGGCGAGATAGGCGAGTACCGCCAGAGCCGTTTGACGGATGAGCAATCCCACCAGATTCCCCAAGAGGAGAAAGCCCAGCGCTTGGAGGAAAAACGCGGCGATACTTTCCACCGGAGGCGGGAGCATCGTTTTGCCGTCCTGGAGTTCGCCCAGGAAGCCGAGCAGCAGATAAAAAACGGTCGCCGCCAGCGCGAGGGCTGCCGCCCAGATCAGTTTCGAGGCCGCCACCTCCAGCCGCGTCAGGCCGAAAATCACACTTTGGCGCAGGGTCCGGTTGCTGAATTCCATGGTGATCATGAACACGCCGAGCGCGCCGAGCATGAAGGCGTTCGCCCAACTGCCCATCCAGCCCACCAGCAGCCAGTTGTTCGGGTAATCGAACGCCCCGGCGAGGGGATGCGTCATGGCGCCGCTATTGGTCTCCATGGTCATGTTTTTTCCCATGGTCCGTGCGAGAAAAACGATGGCGGCAAACGAGACCGCGTAGAGCGCCATGAAGACGCGGAAGGTGCCATTGGGAAAAAACTTGCTCCACTCGAGCTTCAACAAATGCAGGGGGTTCATTTTCGGGTGATCTCCAGAAATTCGACTTCCAGGCTTTGGCGTTTCAGCACGAGGTGGTCCAGCACGATGCCGTTATCGAAGGCCAGTTGGTTCAGGTCGGCGGGAGTCCGCCCCAGGGCGAGTTCCAGGATCAGGCGATCCTCCGCCCGGGTGATTTTCTTCGCCAGGGTGGTGCTGGCGAGAATCCGGTAGAGCCGATCCAGATCGCCCGAGGCGGCTTCCACCGTGGGTTGATCGCTCAGGATGGCGCCGATCGCGCCGGTGGCCAGCAGCTTTCCTCTTTTGATGATGGCCACGTGCGAACAAATCTTCTCCACCTCATCGAGAATGTGGCTCGCCAGGATGATCGTTTTGCCCTGCGCGGCGATCTTCTGGATGATGTGGCGCATCTCCACCATGCCTTCGGGGTCGAGCCCGTTGGTCGGCTCGTCCAGGATCAGCACTTCCGGGTCGCCCACCAGACAGGCCGCGAGGGCGAGTCGCTGCTTCATGCCGAGAGAGTAGGTCCGGAAGGGCGAAAGGCGGCGCTCCCGCAACTGCACCAGATCGAGCAGCGCATCGAGCTGGGGATTGGCGACATGCTTGATCTGGGCGACGAGAGAAAGATTTTGATCCGCGTTCAGGTAGGGATAGAAATTCGGTGTCTCGAGCAGGGCACCGATCCGGTTGCGGGGATGGACGCCCGCTTTTCCCTCGAACCAGGTGAAGGTTCCGCCCGAGGGCTGCAACACGTTGAGCAAAATCCCGAGCAGGGTCGTCTTGCCGCTGCCATTGGGTCCCAGGAGGCCGAAGATCTGCCCGGCTTCCACGGTGAGATCGAGGCCATTCAGGGCCATCAGGGAGCCGTAGTGCTTCGAAAGGTTGGCGACGGTCAGAACGGGCATCGGGAGACAGTATGGGATGTCGCCCCGGGATCAATCCTTTTGCATGAAGGATGATTCGTTTCGGAGCGACGTTTGATTCGTTGGCCCGGACTATTTGTTGTCCGGGTGCGCAACGCGCACAGGAAGCGAGCGTTCACCTTTCGATTATCGTCCACCTGAAGGTCAAGCCCTTCGCTTCCTGTTGCCTTCGGCAACCCGGACAACAAGTTGTCCGGGCCAACACTGCCTTGTAATTTGGCGAATCGACCAAGCTTACTTCTTCCCCAACAACTGGTTCTTCACCTCCGCCGGCAGCGACGACTTCTGCACCGCGACCGCCGCGCTATTCGGGTCGGTTTGCATCCATTTCTGGAGGATGCCGGTAACCTGACTTTGGCGCGTCTGGGGATTGCCGATCGATTCGGCCCACTGGCTGGCGGCATCGGGATCGGTCCCCGCGATGCGGTTGCTGAAACTGGAGACTGCCGCATCCCGGGAACTGCCCACCGGGAGCTTGATCAACCACGCGGAGGCCTCCGAGGGATCGCTGGTGGCCCACTTGCTGGCGACGCTTCCATAGGCGCGGTCCTTCTGCGGACTCTCGGAAAAGCTGGCCATCCACTGCGCGGCGGCGGAAGGATTGGTATTCGCCCAGCGGTCGGCCACGGAGGGAATGGCCGCCTGCTGGGCGGGACTGTTGGGCATGCCTTGCAGGTATTTTGCCGCTGCCGTGGGATCCTGGTCGGCCCAGCGGGAGAGGACGCTGCTGACGGCCTGGTTCTTACCTTCGCCGTCGCGGAGTTGACTGCTCCAGGCCAGGGACTTGGCGGGACTCTCCTTGGCCATTTGGTTGGCCACGGCGCTGATCAGGCTGTTCTGGCCGGATCCGGGGGCAAGCGTGGCGGCGTAGGCCGAGGCGGAGGCGACATCGTGTTCTGCCCAATTCGCGGCCACACTGGCGATGATCTGGCTTTTCGTATCGTCATTGGGCAGGCCCTTCAGCCAGCTCACGGCCGCTTCGGAGTCCTGGTTGAACATCTGCCACGCGACCGGTTTGATGAAATTATCCCGCTCGGGTCCCGCTGGCAACGCCATGCCGTAGGCCAACGCCCCTTTGGCGTCGTTCCCTGCCCATTGGCTGGCAAGCGATTGCCGGGCGTTGTCCTGCGCCTTGCCCGGCGGCATCTGGTTGACCAACGCCACCGAAGCGGGGATGTCGGAACTGGCCAGGTAATTGATCGCCTGGACGAGGGCGTCGTTTTTCACGCTGCCTTCCGGCATGCCCTGGATGTAGGCCGCCGCCGCTTGGGGGTCGTCGCGGGACCAATCATTGAGGAGGCGCTGGATGTTCCCTTTCTTGGACTCGGTGGGGGGCAGGCTTTGCAGGAGGTCGAGCCCCGCCTTGGGATCGCTCTGCGCAAGATTCTGAGCGATGTTCCCGAGGAGGGAGGTTTTCGTTTCTGATGAAGCGAGGCCTTGGACGTAGGAGAGCGCGGCTTGGGGATCCGATTGCGACCAGGCAGAGATGACGCTGTCGCGGGCGGCATCCTGCACCTTGCCGGCAGGGAGCTGCGTCACCCAGGCCAAGGCGGCCTGCGGATCTTGATTCGCCATCCGCGAGGCAATGGACTGCGCGGCGTTCCCCTTCTGACTCTGGTTCGAGAGTTGCAGCATGGCCTGGGTGGCTTGGGCGGGATCGGTTTCCGCCCATTTGGAAAAGATGGTGTCGAGGGCGCCGTTGTTGAGAAAAGCGGGGTCCTTCATCGATTTGGCCATTTCCAAGGCCCGCGCGGGATCGGTCTCAGCCCATTCGGAAAGGACGCCCCGCATAGCCCGTTGGCGCTTCTGGCCGGCCGGGAGTTGTTGCGCTTCGTTGAAGGCGGAGGAAGGATCGCTCTTGGCCATGGCTTGATAGGCCTGGGACCGGACTTGGTCCTTCATGCTATTGGAGAAGCGGTCGCCGCCCTTCTTTTGCGTCCAGGCGAGCGCCGCCTGGGGATCGGTCTCGGACCATTTCCTGACCAGGAGCGACAGGATAAAGTACCTCCCGTCCGAAGTGTGGTCGGCCTCCAGTTGCTGGACGATGCCGGGAATCGATCCAGGGCTGACCCCTTCGACATAATCGACAACATCCTTAAAGCGGTGGTAGCTACTGTAGGCATTTCGCTGCTTGAGCAGAGTGGCAAGATCCTTGGACGCCTTGCTGTGGGGCGTCGTGATCGATTTTTTATTTGGCGTGATGTCGGGCGCGTCGTCGCTGGAGGAGACGCCGGAGGAATTCAGGCGCGAGGCGGAAACGGAGCCGGAGGAATCGGTCCCTCCCGCGGTTGTGTCGATTGTCGGGCTGAGCAGCCGGCCCGTGGCAAAGCCGATGCCTAGAGCAAGGATGACTGCGAGGACGAGCGTTGGTTTCATGGAAAGGTTCCTTAATCCCGATCTAATCGCAAAAGCGCCGAGCCCGCATAGGTGTTAGACCATTTCCGAAGCACAATCAATCATTTCGGTCGCGATAACGACTTCGCAAATCAAGCTTCGACAACGGCCCCGCTCTCGCGTAAGGTCTCCCTCCCCACGCGACCACCATGAGCCTCGATCTTCTCAAAGAAAAACTCCAGAGCGTCTTCAAGACCCTTCGCGGGTACGGCAAGCTGAGCGAAAGCAATGTCGCCGATGCCGTGCGCGAGGTGCGTTTGGCCCTCTTGGCGGCCGACGTCAACTATCAGGTGGCCAAGGACTTCTGCGATGAGGTGAAGAAGAAGGCTATGGGTGCCGAGGTGCTCGCGAGCATCCGCCCCGGCGAACAATTTGTGAAGATCGTCCACGACGAACTTCTCGCCTTTTTCTCCAGCGACACGCCGGAAATCACCGACAGCCGCCCCCTGCGTATCCTGCTTTGCGGACTGAATGGCGCGGGTAAAACGACCACGGCGGGCAAGCTCGCTTCGTATTACAAGAAGCGGAAGCAGAACGTGGTCCTCGTCGCGGGCGATTTGGCCCGGCCTGCGGCCATTGCGCAATTGCAGATTCTCGGCAAGCAGATCGGCGTCACCGTCCTGACTTATCCCGGCGAGACCGATCCCGCCAACGTGGCGAAGCTCGCCCGGGAGGAAGTCGTCCACCTTCGCGCGGAAATCGCCATTTTCGACGCCGCCGGTCGCCTCGATGTCGAGGACTCGCTCCTGGCGGAACTCGAAGCCGTGGGCAAGGCGTGGGAGCCACAGGAAACGCTGCTCGTCGCCGATGCCGCCACCGGCCAGACCTCGGTCAAGGTGGCGCAGGCTTTCCATACGCGCGTGCCGCTCACCGGCCTCATCCTTTCCAAATTCGACGCCGATACCCGGGGCGGCGCGGCTCTTTCTTTTCAACGCGTCACGAATGTCCCGATCCGCTTCCTCGGCACCGGGGAGGGGATGGATGCGCTCGAGCTTTTCCAGGCGGAACGCCTCGTCGGCCGGCTCCTCGGCATGGGCGATATCGTCGGGCTGGTGGAGAAGGCACAGATGGAGTTCGACGCTGTCTCCACGGAGCGCATGACGGAGAAGTTGGCGAAGAATTCCTTCGACCTGCAGGACTTCCTGGACCAGATCAAGATGGTGAAAAAATTGGGTCCGTTGCAGAATATCCTTGGCATGATCCCGGGAATGCCTAAGATGCCGGATTCGGTCGACAGTGAGAAATCGCTTCGCCGGGTTGAGGCGATGATCCGCTCCATGACTCCCGGTGAACGTTCCCGCCCGGCCGTTCTTAACGCCCGTCGTCGCCAGCGCATTGCGCGAGGCAGCGGCACCAGCGTGACGGAACTTAACGAACTCTTGCATCGGTTCGAAGAGATGAAAAAGATGATGCAGCGGCTCACTCGCGGCGGAAGCCCGGACAAGATGCTGCGCAATTTAATGGGCAAGAGATAGATAACTAAAAAAAATACGACTATGGCAGTGACACTTCGACTCCGTCGCGACGGCGCAAAGAACAGCCCCTACTACCGCGTGGTAGTGGCGGATAAACACAGTCCCCGGGATGGTAAGTTCCTGGAACTCATCGGCACCTACGATCCCAAGAAAAAGGACGATAACTCCAGCATCAAGCTCGATCGCGCCGATTACTGGATCAAAAATGGCGCCCAGCCTTCGGACACCGTCCGGAGCATCCTCAAAAAGGCCCGCGCCAAGGCTGCCGCGGTCGTCGCGGAAGTTCCCGCCACCGTCTAATTTGAGGAAACGTGCGCACCCATGAGACACTTTCTGGATTTTGTGGTGCGCAGTCTTGTCGATAACCCGGACGACGTCCAAATCTCCGAGACGGCCAAGCCGGGTGAGACGACCTATCGGGTCGGCCTTCATCCTGCCGACGTCGGGTTGGTTATCGGCAAAGGCGGTCGCACCATCGGTGCGATCCGCAATCTCATCAATACTGCCAATAAGACCGGCGATCATCTCGCGGTCGAAATTGTGGAGAATTCCTGATTTTAGACATGAGGAACATGAAATACATGAGGCAGATCGCCTCTAAATAATTTTCCCTTCATGTTTTTCATGTCCCTCTCGTCTTCTCTTTACCCTGCCTAAAGTCGTGCGCCTCGACGTCATCACCCTTTTCCCCGAGATCCTTCGTGGCCCCATAGAGGCCTCGATTCTCGGTCGCGCCCAGCGCGCGGGACAGGCGGAGATCGTGCTGCACCAGTTGCGCGATTACGCCCCGGACAAGCACCACATCGTCGACGACAAGCCCTACGGCGGCGGCCCCGGCATGTTGCTCAAGTGCGAGCCCATTTTCTCCGCGGTGGAGGACGTCCAATCGAAGGCTGCGAAGCCCGGTCGCGTCATTCTTCTCACCCCCAGCGGCGCGAAGTTCGACCAAGCCAAAGCGCGCGAACTCGCCAGCCTTGATCGCGTGGTTTTCATCTGCGGCCACTACGAAGGCGTGGATGAGCGCGTGCGTGAACATCTTGTCGATGAGGAACTGTCCATTGGCGATTTCGTCCTGACCAACGGTGCGCTTTCTGCCTTGGTGGTCATCGATGCCGTCGTTCGCCTCCTGCCCAACGTCGTGGGCAACGAAGCCAGCACCCTTTCCGAATCCTTTAGCGAGGATCGCCCCGGTCTCGAAGGCCCCCAGTACACCCGCCCGGAGGAATTCCGGGGCTGGCGTGTGCCGGAAATCCTCCTTTCCGGCCACCATGGCAAGATCGAGCAGTGGAGCCATGAACAGAGCCTCCTCCGCACCGCCGAGGTCCGTCCGGATCTCCTGGTGAAAGAAAAAGGGGACAGGCACCCTTTTCTTAATCAGCGCCCTGTGAATTCCCAAGTGTCTCCGAAAGAAAACGGTGCCAGTCCCCTTTTTCTTTCACCCCAACCCCTTTAACACAAACCAAGACCCCCTATGAAACTGATCGAAAAAATCGAAGGCGAACAAGTCAAGCAACATGTGCCGTTCCGCGTTGGCGACACGGTGAAAGTCCACACGCGCGTTAAGGAAGGCGAAAAAGAGCGCACACAGGTGTTCGGCGGCATCATCATCGCCCACCAGGGTCGTGGCCTCAATGAAAGCTTCACGGTCCGCCGCATCAGCTACGGCGAGGGTGTCGAGCGTAAGTTCCCCCTGAATTCCCCCCGCATCGAGAAGATCGAAGTCGAGCGCGAAGGCCAGGTTCGCCGCGCCAAGCTGTTCTATCTCCGCGGCCGCAAGGGCAAGGAAGCCCTCTTCGTCAAGGAGCGCGTGAAGGCCACGGTCGCCAAGAAGGCCAAAGCCACCGCCGCCCGTCTGGCCAAGGCCGAAAAAGACGCCGCCGCCAAGAAATAGTCCTTCCTTCGGAAGAAGTTCGCGATTTTGACCTCCGCCTTATCGGCGGAGGTCTTTTCGTGTATGCGAGGGGCCGACACATCTTTCCCGAAACCCTCCCATGCTGACCAAAAGTCTGATTCGATGCCTACTGACGTTGATCTGTTTCAGCACCGGCTTGATAGGGGCTTCGGCGGAGAATCTCTTTCCCGAAATTTCCGTCAACGGGCGTTCGGCCTATATCATCCCGGAAGCCGCCGCGGCTAGTGAAATGGCACGGATGTTTGGCCAAAACCCCAATCCCAAAATCACGGGTTACTGGACTCCTACCGCCAAAGAAATCGAAGCTGCTGATCAAGCAATCTGCGCTTTCATCCACAAGGCGACCTTCAACGGAGCGATTGCTTTTCCTGACGTCGTCAAGGCCCCGGAGAAATTTGTGCCTGATGCCGTTGGCAAGGGAACATATGAAATCGGCCGGATCGACAAGAATATCAAATCCTACCGAGTTCAGTTTGTCGGGCTGATTTGGAATGGAAAGAAGCAGTTGTTTGCCAATTATTTCGAATGGAGAGATTGGCTTAAAGAGGTAGATCCTGCCAAGGTCCTGATTGTGGTGAATGACGGTGGCTACCACTTTTGGCAAATACAATACAACGTCGAGACGGCCAGTTGTGAAAATCTTCAGATCAATGGGCCTTGGGCCTCTGATCATTAGAAGTGATCTGTTCTTGCGGGTGGTTGATTCGTTTTGCCTGCACGGGGAATGTTTTCTGGTAAGTAGCCGTCGATTTTCTAACGCTGTTTCGCGCATCCAATTCAAATCCTCAAAAATTCTGAGACAAACTCCCAGCTACCATCGACCGCCGCTGCTGGGAATGATATAACCCACCCATGAGCTCCGTCCCTTCACCCGAGTTCGATGCCTTCGCCCGGGATTATGATGCCCAGCTCAACCAAGGTTTGCGCCTGACGGGCGAGAGCAAGGAGTACTTTGCCCGGGAACGGATCGCCTACACCCGCTCCCTCCTCGCCGGGGCGTGGCCGGGGAACACCCGCGTCGCCGATTTCGGTTGCGGAACGGGCACGGCGGCACCGTTTCTCCAGGAAATATTCCAGCCGCAGGTGCTGGCAGGGTGCGATCCTTCCCACGAATCGGTGACGGAGGCGCGCAAGCTCCATGCAGACTCCGCCGCGCAGTTTGGCAATTTCGACGAAGTTCAAAACTGGGGGCCGTTCGACCTCACCTACTGCAACGGAGTCTTCCACCACATCCTTCCGGGCGACCGGCCCGCAGCGCTACAACAGGTCGCGGAACTATGCCGCCCCGGTGGGTGGTTTGCCCTCTGGGAGAATAATCCGTGGAATCCGATGACACGGCTGATTATGAGCCGGGTGGCTTTCGACCGCGATGCCATTTTGCTGACACCGGGCGAGACGCGTCGCCTGCTCCGGGCCGCAGGATTCAGCGTCGTCTGCACGCGCTACCTGTTTATTTTCCCCACCGTCTTGAAGTCGTTGCGCTTCATTGAGCCCTGGGTTTCGGGGTTGCCCACGGGAGGCCAGTACGTGGTCCTGGCGAGGCGGGAAGCCTGAGATTTGGAAGCGAACTAAGCGCGGCCTTGGGGACCGTTGCGACGGCGCGCAACGGCTACCTTAATTGAAAAGAAAGTCGTAGAGGGCGGCCATCCACGTCTTCTCAGTTGGGGCCGCTTTGGATTTGGTAGCGGTCCCGGTAGGCGAACCGGAGTCGACAGTCGGGCCAGCACCCTTCGCGGCGAGCATGGTACCCTCTCCGGGCTTCTTATTGGGAAGCATCTGGACCCGCAGAGCCCCGACGAGCATGACGGTCGCTTCGGGCGGGGCATCGAGGAAACTGCCGCTGACCTCCATGAAACCGTCAACCGAGGCAACTTTTCCCCCTCCGACGAAATAGGCTCCTTTTTCGGCCGGTTGAGTGGAAAGGATTTTCCGACCGATCTGGTAGGAGCGGTGAGCCGGATCGTGAATGAGCAAAGTGCCGGGACTGTACGTCACCAACGTAACCGCGTGACCTTGATTCAAAGCCAGGCTGTAGGTGTGGTTGTTGTTGTGATAGGCCACGTAGGCGAAGAAAAGGATGAAACCCGTATTGGGATCAGCATTATCTTTCAACCAGTCTGCGGCAAAATTCTTTGTCCCCAAGCCGCGGAACTCGACGTCACAAGCGTAGCCTGCACTCTCGATGTACGTTCTGACTCCGTCAGCCGCCATGTCCCGACGGGTGCCCAGGTCGAAATTGGCGTCCGTATCGGCCATGAGCATATGGACCGTGCGCAGTTCGCGCTCCTCCGGCGTGGGCCCTTTTTGAATCAGATTGGGAAAACCATTCTTCCCAAAGTAGAGAATCAGGTTCGCCGTGGCCGTGGGCAGGCAGGTCTGGGAGATTTGGCTCAGGTCCGGCATGCCCTGCTTTTGGGCAGACGCGCAGGAAAGTCCGAGTGCCATGAATGCCGCTAGGTAGAGCGGCATCCATCCCAAGTTGTTGCGTCGGTCTTTCACGGGGGGAAATATAGCACAGGTTGTGCCTATTTCCACTCCATATTCCTTAAAACTCGCTCTGGGTGGAAATGACCTTGCCGACGAGGCCGTAGGTCTTCGCTTCCTCGGCGCTCATCCAGTAGTTACGGTCGGTATCGAGCTCGATCTTTTCCATCGTCTGGCCGGTCTGGACGGAGAAGATGCGATTGAGGCGCTCGCGCATCTTGAGGATTTCCTGCGCTTCGATGCTGATATCGGTCGCCTGGCCACCCACGCCGCCGCTCGGCTGGTGGAGCATGAAGCGGGTATTGGGCAGGGAGTAGCGGCACTCGAGAGGGACCGCTGCATAAATCAGCGCCCCTGCGCTCGCGACCCAGCCGGTGCCGAGAATCTTCACCTTCGGCTTCACGAAACGAAGCATGTCGTGAATGGTGTCACCCGCCTCGACGTGGCCGCCCTGGGAATTGATGATGATCTTGATGTCGTTGTCGTTGAGAGCCGAAAGGAGGATGAGCTTCTCGCTGACTTCCTGCGCCAGCTTCTGGTTGATCCCGCCAAAGATGAAGATGGTCCGGGTCTCCAGGAGCTTCTCCTCCAGCTTGGACTTGAACGATTTGTCCTTTTTTTCCTTCTCCTCTTTTTCAGGGGCATCGGCACGAAACGAAAACGGCTGGGGCATGAAATCCATAGGGGGCAATATACCGGAAGTGAGGAAGCTGGCAATGGGAAGTCGTTTTTGGACAGGATTAACAAGATTGGGGAGGGGGAAGTTTTGACATGAGGAACATGAAGACATGAAGGGACCGATGGAAGAGCCCCACTAATCGTGTAAATCTTGTTAATCCTGTCCAAAAACCTCCCCGTCTCCCTTCATGTCTTCATGTTCCTCATGTCTCAAGTCCGTACTTCGCCTTCAGGTAATCCATGAAGTAAGTCGCCTTCAAGGACTCTCCGGTGGCCTGCTCAATCAACTCGTTCGGCGGAGCCACTCCAACAAGCGCGCGTACTTTCCTGGGTCGAGGTCGATTGGGGAGGTGAGCTTTGACATGAGGAACATGAAGACATGAAGGGACCGATGGAAGAGCCCCACTAATCATGTAAATCTTGTTAATCCTGTCCAAAAACCTCCCCGTCTCCCTTCATGTCTTCATGTTCCTCATGTCTCAAGTCCGTACTTCGCCTTCAGGTAATCCATGAAGTAAGTCGCCTTCAAGGACTCTCCGGTGGCCTGCTCAATCAACTCGTTCGGCGGAGCCACTCCAACAAGCGCGCGTACTTTCCTGGGTCGAGGTCGATTGGGGAGGTGAGCTTTGACATGAGGAACATGAAGACATGAAGGGACCGATGGAAGAGCCCCACTAATCATGTAAATCTTGTTAATCCTGTCCAAAA
>FTJN01073179.1_pt1 | contig 11575 bp, 8 predicted proteins | sample 1658361 | NCBI WGS metagenome assembly FTJN01 (sample SAMEA3914819, study PRJEB12502) | metagenome | biome: forest; material: soil | place: Canada | collected 2010-06-26 | depth 0.3 m | reverse complement strand
CGACGTCGGCGTCGGTATAGGCGCGGGCGATGATCTTGGCCTGGGGGTTGGCGGCCTTGGCCTGTTCGATGATCCGGGCGGCCTCGAACGGGCTGGGCACGGCGACGAACAGGTGGGTGGCCTCGGCCAGGCCGGCCTGCAGCAGCACCTCGGGACGCACGGCGTTGCCCTGGATGACCTCGAAGCCGTCGGCCCGCAGTTCGTCGGCCCGCTCGCCCTCGTCCTCGATCACCACCAGCGGCATGCGGCCCTTCAGGCCTTGCGCCACCGCCTTGCCGACCCGGCCATAGCCGACCAGCACGCCGTGCGGCTGGGCGGCGATCGCCGGGGCTGTCGGCTCGCCGGCCCGGCCGACCAGCTTGGGCAGGATCTTGTCGAGCACGGCGAACAGCAACGGGTTGATCAGAATCGACAGGATGGCCCCGGCCAGGATCAGGTCCTGGCCGTCCTTGGGCAACAGCTTCAGCGATACGCCCAGGCCGGCCAGGATGAACGAGAACTCGCCGATCTGGGCCAGGCTCGCCGAGATGGTCAGGGCCACGCTCTGCGGGCGCTTGAAGGCGATGACGATCAGCCAGGCGGCCACCGACTTGCCGATCACGATGATCGCCAGGGTGGCCAGCACGGCCAGGGGCTCGCGCAGGATCACCGACCAGTTGAAGAGCATGCCGATCGACACGAAGAACAGCACCGCGAAGGCGTCGCGCAGGGGCAGGGTCTCGTTGGCGGCCTGTTGGGAGAGCTCGCTCTCGGCCATGATCATGCCGGCGAAGAAGGCGCCCAGGGCGAACGAGACGCCGAACAGCGCCGCCGAGCCGAACGCCACGCCCAGGGCGATGGCCAGCACGCCCAGGCGGAACAGCTCGCGCGAGCCGGTGTGGGCGATGCGGTGCAGGATCCAGGGGATCACCCGGCGGCCGACCACCAGCATCAGCACCACGAAGGCCACGACCTTGCCGATGGTGATGGCGAAGGCGCCGGCGATGCCGCCGGGACCGGGGGGCGGGGCCTCGCCGCCGAGGATGCCCGACAGCGCCGGGAGCAGCACCAGGGCCAGCACCATGGCCAGGTCCTCGACGATCAGCCAGCCGACGGCGATGCGGCCGCGATCGGTCTCGATCAGCCGGCGCTCCTGCAGGGCGCGCAGCAGCACCACGGTCGAGGCCACCGACAGGGCCAGGCCGAAGACGATGCCCGCGCCGAGCGTCCAGCCCAGCATGTGGGCCAGGCCGATGCCCATGAGCGTCGCGACCAGGATCTGCACGGCCGCGCCGGGGATGGCGATCTTGCGCACCGACATCAGGTCCTTGACCGAGAAGTGCAGCCCCACCCCGAACATCAGCAGGATCACCCCGATCTCGGCCAGCTGCGGCGCCAGCTCCTGGTCGGCCACGTAGCCGGGCGTGAACGGCCCGACGATCACGCCCGCCAGCAGGTAGCCGACCAGCACGGGCAGCTTGAACCGGTTGGCCAGGGCGCCGAACACGAAGGCCAGACCCAGGCCGGCGACGATGGTGGCGATCAGGGATGTATGGTGCAAAGGCGCTCCTTGACGGTCAACATTTTCGGGCGTACTCAACCAATATGGGTGACGATGCCCGGAGGCGCCAGATGCCCCACGCAAAAATTCTCCTGCCGGCCCAATGTCGCGGCGCGCGCGGCCTGCTGGGCTGGTCGCAGGGCGACCTGGCCGACCGGGCCGGCGTCTCGCGCAGCACGGTCAAGGACTTCGAGACCGAACGCCACGCCTTGCACCATAGCACCGAACGCCTGCTGATCGACGCGCTGGAGACCGGCGGCGTCGCGCTGATCGCGCCGGATGACGCAGGGGCGGGCGTAAGACTGAAACTGGCCAGCTAGGACGACACGAAAACAGGGGGCTCGACCACGTGAACCACGCGATGTCACCGGCGGACTACAAGGACCTGGTGCTGTTCCTGGCCACGGCGGGCATCGTCGCGCCGCTGTTCAAGCGGCTGAAGCTCAATCCCATTCTCGGCTTCCTGATCGCCGGCGTGATCCTGGGGCCGTTCGGCCTGGGCGCCCTGAGCCACCGATTGCCGTGGCTGGACTATGTCACCGTCGACAACCCCCAGGAAATCGCCCAGCTGGCCGAGTTCGGGGTGGTGTTCCTGCTGTTCATGATCGGGCTGGAGCTGTCGTGGGAACGGCTGCGGCTGATGCGCAAGCTGGTGTTCGGCCTGGGCGCCTTGCAGATGATCGGCTGCTCGCTGGCCTTGGGCGGCGTGGCCATGGCCCTGGGCCAGCCGCCCGTCGCCGCCCTGGCGATCGGCGCGGCCCTGACCCTGTCGTCCACCGCCATCGCCGTGCCGGTGCTGGTCGAGCGCAAGCGCCTGCATGCCGAGGGCGGGCGGGCGACCTTCTCGGTGCTGCTGTTCCAGGACCTGGCCGTGGCCCCGATCCTGATCACCCTGGCGATCCTGGGCCGGGCCGATGGGGCGTTCAGCCTGAAGGACCTGCTGGCCCTGGGTCCGGCCGCGATCGGCCTGGGCGTGATCGTGCTGTTCGGCCGCCTGGCCCTACGGCCGATGATGCGCTCGGTGGCCAAGGCCAAGAGCGAAGAGATGTTCATGGCCGCCTGCCTGCTGGTGATCATCGGGGCGGGGCTGGTGGCGTCGCTGTCGGGCCTGTCGATGGCGCTGGGGGCCTTCGTGGCCGGCATCCTGCTGGCCGAGACCGAGTACCGCCACGAGGTCGAGGTCAAGATCGAGCCGTTCAAGGGCCTGCTGCTCAGCCTGTTCTTCGTGTCGCTGGGCATCCGGCTGGACCTGTCGCTGCTGGTCGCCTCGCCGGGCCTGGTGCTGGGCGTCGCGGTCGGGCTGGTGGTGGTCAAGGGCCTGATGGTCCTGGGGCTGGGGCGGCTGTTTGGCCTGTCGAACCGCGCGGCGATCGAGGCGGCCCTGACCCTGGCGGCGGGCGGCGAGTTCGCCTTCGTGATCCTCGACAACGCCATGGCCGCCAGCGTGGTCTCCACCGAGATCGGCCAGGCCGTGCTGGTGGCCGCGACCCTGACCATGTTCCTGATCCCCACCCTGTCGGGGATCGGCGGCCGCCTGGCCAAGCGCGCGGCGGCCCCGCTCAGCGAGGCGCCCGATCTGGTGGGCCTGCAGAGCGAGGAGCCGGCGGGTCGGGTGCTGGTGGTCGGCTATGGCCGGGTCGGGCGGCTGGTCGGCGACATGCTGGACCGTCACGACCTGCCGTGGATCGCCATCGATCGTAATCCCAGCTTCGTCCAGCAGGGTCGCCGCAACGGCCACCGGGTCTATTTCGGCGACGCCTCGCGGGTGGAACTGCTTGAGCGCTGCGGCCTCGACCACGCCAAGGCGGTGGTGGTGACCATGGACTCGCCGGAAGCCGCCGAGGCGGTGGTGGCCACGGCGCGCGGCCACCGTCCAGACCTGACCATCGTCGCCCGGGCCCGCGACGCTCGCCACGCCGCGCGGCTCTACGAACTGGGCGCCACCGACGCCGTGCCCGAGACCATCGAGGCCTCGCTTCAGTTGTCCGAAGCCGTGCTGGTCGACATCGGCGTGCCCATGGGCCTGGTCATCGCCTCGATCCACGAGCGCCGCGACGAATACCGCAAGGTCCTGAACCGGCCGGACGCCCTGGGCGGCCGGCGCAAGCGGCTGCGGGACGCGGGGCGGGTGTAGGGCGGATCGACCTTCAACATTTGGGGCGGTTCGACCGGCTTCCGCACGATCTCTTTAATGTCCGCTCGTCTTCAGGCGGGGCCACCGACGATCCCGATCTCCGCAAGCCAACGCTCCACGAGCGACGGCCATATCGCCACCGGGTGCGACTTGTCCCGCATCGTGAAGGCATGTCCCCCCTCGGCGAAGAGATGCACTTCCGTCGGGACGTCGGCGGCGTCCAGCGCCCGAGCGTAGAGGGTGCTGTTGCAGATCGGATCGACGGGATCGTCCCAGGCTTGTAGCAGGAAGGTTGGCGGGGTGTGTTTCGTCACGTGGATGGTCGGGTCTAGGGCCGCGCCGCCGCGACACAGGTGCCCCGGATAGAGCGCGATGGCGAAGTCCGGGCGACTGCTGATCCGATCGATGTCGTCCATGGGCGCATAGGCTGGCGCGAAGATGTTGCTGGTCTGGGCGACCAGATAGCCGCCGGCCGAGAAGCCGATCACGCCGATCTTGTTGGGCTGGATGCCCAGTTCCCGCGCCCGTGATCTGACAAGCCGGATGGTCCTCTGAGCATCCTGCAGCGCGCGGGGAATGTCAGGGGTGATCTGACACCGGCACTCTTCGTTCCAGTAGTCATTGCTGCCCGGCACGCGGTATTTTGACAGGATGCAGGTGATGCCCCGCGCCGTGATCCAGTTGCAGATCTCCGTGCCTTCGGAGGTGATCACCACCACCCTGAAGCCCCCGCCCGGGAAGACGACCATGGCCGCGCCAGTGTTTCGGCCCCGAGGGGGATACACGGTCATCGTCGGTTCAGTGATGTCGTAGACTCCCTCCGACACATGGCTGGACAGGGCTTCGGGTGTTTCGGAAACTGACACGCGTTCTGGCCGGTGGGGCTGGTCCGCCATGTCTGGCGCGCCGTGGGGCCAGATCGGAATCTGCCGCAAATCCGCTGGAGCGCGCCACGGCGCCGTCGTTTTGCCGACTGTCACGCCGTCCGCGACGGTCGGATAGGCGTCGGGAGCCTGCGGGGCGGTCGTGGCATCCGAGCCGCTCCGTGGCATGAGGCCGGCGATCCCCAGCGCGGCAAGCGCCCCCGCGATGATGATCCAAGGCGGCCGCATGACGCTCCTCCCTACCTAGACATCGGTCACCCGCGCATGCCGCCGAGGCGTGCGCGGGTGACCTGGGGTACGGCCGAACGGAAAGGGCCTCAAAGGATATCTCGTCTTGAGAGACCTGAGATATTCTCATGTCATGTGATGGCGTCCGACAAGGCTTGGAGTCCACGCCCAAGCAAACCGGGCGGGAATGACGGCAAATTTGGGAATCCGTCTGAAGGTCGATCAGGTTCGGGCCGGCCCGGACCCTATTTATCCGCCGAGATCTTCGCGATCATTTTGTCGGCGTTGTCGTTGGCCGGGTTGAGCGCCAGCGAGCGGCGGTACTCGGCGATGGCCTGGGCCTTGTCGCCCGCGGCGGCCAGGGACTCGGCGTAGCTGTCATGGGCGTTCCAGCTGTCGGGGTGCGTGGCGGCGTTGTAGCCGAGCATCGCCTTGCCCTCGGCCAGGCGCGGCGTGCGCAGCAGGCGATAGCCCCAGGCGTTGACGTAGTCCTCGTTGAGAAAAAGCTCCGGGAACTGGCGGCGCACCTGCGCGACGGATGCGCCGACATCGGCGAAGCGGCTCTGTTCCAGGGCGGCCTCCAGCGCCGCGAGGCCGCGCGGCCGGCCAAACAGCGCCTCGTGCGCGACGGCGGCGAGCGACTGCAGCGCGTTCTGGAGGTCGCCGGAGCGATTGGCCAGCAGGACGATGCCGTAGTCCTGGCCCGGATAGAAATCGCAATAGGCCGAGAAGCCGAAGGTGCCGCCGCTGTGGCGCAGGTAGGTCTGGCTGTCGACGGTCTTGGCGATGTTCCAGTGGAAGCCGATGGCCCCGGAGTCCGTCGAGCCCCAGGCCGGCTGGTGGGTCAGGGCGATGGCCGGGTCGCGGGCGGCCAGCTGACCGGCGATGTAGCGGGCCATGTCGGCCGCGCAATAGCGCAAGCCGCCGGCCGCGCGGATGACGGGTTCGGCGAGGGCGGGCGTCGCGGAACCGTCAGGGCCGTAACCTTTCACGAGCAGGGCGGGCGGCGGCTCGGCGGCGCCGGAGGCCATGCCCAGCGGTCGTTCGATATATTGGGCGAGCAGTTGTTCATAGGAACGGCCGTAGATGCGCTCCAGCACGATGGCGACCACCTGCGAGGCGACGTTGGAATGGCGCGGCGCCGCGCCGGGCTTGTCGACCAGGCTGGCGGTCTTCAGGTCGGCCAGCAGCTTTTCCGAGGTGTAGCCCTCGAGCAGCTTGGCGGCGATGAAGGGGACCTCCGCCGGCTTGGCGGCGGCGATCGCCTGGCGCCAGTCGGGCAGGTTGTCGGGCAGGGCCGAGGTGGTGTCGACCAGGTCGATCAGCCGCACGGGGCGGCCGTCGCGCTCGAGATTGCCGTAGCCTGGCGGCAGGTATTGGCGCACGTCGTCGGACGCGGCGACCTTGCCCTCGCCGATCGCGTGGGCCAGCAGCAGGCCGGTGAAGGTCTTGGAGATCGAGCCGATCTCGTAGACGCTGCGCTCGGTCGCGGGCGTACGAGTGTCCTGGGCGATGACGCCGGCATTATAGAAGCGCGTGCGCCCGCCGCGCACGACGGCGGCGGAGAGGCCGTCGGCCTTTCCCGCCTTCACGAAATCCGCGACCAGCGTCCCGACCGGATCGGCCGTCGCCGCCGCGTGGGCCGCGCCTGAAAGCGCGAGCGGCAGCGCCGGCGCCAGGGCCAGAAGTTCGCGTCGGGCCAGGCCTTTTACGAGCGGCGTCGAGGATTTCGGGGTGTTCAAGGCCATCAACGCGGTCCGCTACTGGGGTTCGTGATCGCCAGGCGGCGCCATTGCGGCGCCACCTTGCGTTGCCGTGCAGCTTATGGACGCCAACTTCCTGAACCTAGTGACATCCAGTTCACGTACGGGCCGCCAGACGCCGGCTTCGCTCCAACTTGCGATCGTCTTCTTTTCATATATAACTGACTAGTCAGTTATATATCGAGCCTCCCCATGCAGCCCGGCCAACCCAAGTGGCGACGACGCAGCGAAGCGCGACCCGGCGAGATCCTGGCGGCGGCGCTCGACGTGTTTTCCGAGAAAGGCTTCGCGGCCGCTCGACTGGACGACATCGCCGCCCGGGCCGGCGTGTCGAAGGGCGCGCTCTATCTCTATTTCGAGACCAAGCAGGACCTGTTCCGGGCGGTGGTGCGCGAGACGATCGCCCCGAACCTGGCGGTGGTGGCCGGCTTCATCGCTGAGAGCCAACTGCCGTTCGGCGACCTGATCCGCCTGGTCTTCGCCCGCATGGCGCAGGTGATGACCGAGGGAAAACTGGGGGCGGTGGCCAAGATGGTCATCGGCGAGTCGCGTAACTTCCCCGAGCTGGCCAAGGTCTGGCACGAGGATGTCATCACCAAGATGCTCGACGCGATCGGCGGGGCGGTGGCCTCGGCCCAGGCTCGGGGCGAGGTGCGGCCGGGCGATCCCCGGCTCCATGTGTTCAGCCTGGCCGGTCCGTTGCTGATGGGTGTGCTGTACCGCGAGGTGTTCGCGCCGATCGGGGCCGAGCCGGTCGACCTGAAGGCGCTGCTGGCCCAGCACGCCGAGGTGGTTCTGCACGGCATGCTGCTGGAAACGGGGGAGGCGCGCTGATGAAACGTCCGGTTCGTATCGTCCTGGCCATCCTGGCCATCGGCTTGGTCGGGTTCCTGGCCTGGCGGATCTGGGGTCCCGGCGCGGCCCATCCCCGGCGGCTGTCGGGCTATGTCGAGGGGGAGACCCTCTATGTCGCCGCCTCGGTCGCCGGGCCGGTCAGCACGCTCAGCGTCGAGCGCGGCCAGCGGGTCGTGGCCGGCCAGCCGCTGTTCGCCCTAGACGCCGCCCAGTTGGTCGCCGCGCGAGACCAGGCCGCCTCGCAAGCCGCCGCCGCCCAGTCCCAGGCCCAGGACGCCGCCAAGGGCCAGCGGCCCGACGAGCTGGCGGTCTATGACGCGCAACGGGCAGCGGCCGCCGCCGCTCTGGCCCAGGCTCAGGCCGACTACAACCGCATCGCGCCGCTGGAGGCCAAGGGCATCTACGCCCCGGCCCGCCTGGACCAGGCCCGGGCGGCGCTGAGGACCGCCCAGGCCAATGTCCGCACCGTCGAGCAGCAACGCCGGGTCGGAACGCTCGGCGCGCGGCCCGACGCCGTCCAGGCCGCCCAGAGCCAGGCCGCCGCCGCCCGCGACCAGCTGGCGGTGGCCCAGAATCGTCTCGACCTGATCAGCCCCAAGGCTCCGGCCGCCGCGCGGGTGCAGGACGTCTTTTACCAATCGGGCGAGTGGGTGGCGGCCAACCAGCCGGTGGTGGCGTTGCTGGCCGACAACCGCGTGCGGCTGCGCTTCTTCGTGCCGCAGGCCGAGGTGTCGTTCTATCGGCCGGGAACGCGGATCGATTTCGCCTGCGACGGCTGCAAGAGCGGCCTGACCGCCAGGATCAACTTCGTCAGCGCCCAGGCCGAGTTCACCCCGCCGGTGATCTACAGCCGCGACGCCCGCGACCGGCTGGTGTTCCTGGTCGAAGCCCTGCCCGACAATCCCGCCGACCTGCAGCCGGGCCTGCCCGTGGATGTGACGCCGCTGAAGGGACCGGTCCGGTGAGCGCGGCCGCCAAGGCGCGGGCTCCGGCGGCGCCCGACCTGGCCGTCGACGTGCGGGGCCTCGACAAGTCGTATGGCGACAAGCACGTGGTCCAGGATCTGTCGATCCAGGTGCAGACCGGCAAGATCACCGGCTTCCTGGGTCCCAACGGCTCGGGCAAGACCACCACCCTGCGGATGCTGTGCGGCCTGCTGACCCCGGACGCCGGCGAGGGCACGGTGCTGGGCCTGGATTTCCGCCGCCACGCCGGGGCGATCAAGCGCCAGACCGGCTACATGACCCAGAAGTTCTCGCTCTACGAGGACCTGTCGATTCGCGAGAACCTCGACTTCATCGCCCGCATCTACGGCCTGGATCGCCGCCGCGAACGGGTGGGCGAAGCCTTGGAGCGTCTGGGCTTGGCCGGACGTCAGAAGCAGCTGGCCGGGAGTCTGTCTGGTGGCTGGAAGCAGCGCCTGGCCCTGGCCGCCTGTATTCTGCACGAGCCGCGCCTGCTGCTGCTGGACGAGCCGACCGCCGGGGTAGATCCCCAGGCGCGGCGCGAGTTCTGGGACGAGATCCACGCCCTGTCGGCCGAGGGCCTGACCGTCATGGTCTCGACCCACTACATGGACGAGGCCGAGCGCTGCCACGACATCGCCTATATCGCCTACGGCAAGCTGATGGCGCGCGGGACCCTGGCGGAGGTGATCGGCCAGTCGGGCCTGATCACCTTCCGCGCCGAAGGCCCAGGGGCCGACCGGCTGGGACGTGAACTGGCCAAGGCCCCGGGCGTGGCCATGGCCGCGCCGTTCGGGGCCGCCCTGCATGTCAGCGGCGAGGACCGCGCGGCGCTCGAGGCGGCGATCGCGCCCTATCGTCGGCCGCCGTTCGAATGGACCGAGGTCTCGCCGACCCTGGAGGACGTGTTCATCCGGCTGATGGCGACCTCTCGGGACAACTTTCAATGAGCGGCGCCCCATCTTCCGACGACGGACTGTCCCTCAATCGCATCCTGGCGGTGCTGACCAAGGAGTTCATCCAGCTCACCCGCGACCGGCTGACCTATGCGATGATCCTGGTCATGCCGATCGTTCAGCTGATGCTGTTCGGCTACGCCATCAACAATGACCCCCGCGACCTGCCGACGGCGGTGCTGGTGCAGGACCACGGGCCGATGGCCCGCTCGACCCTGGCGGCCCTGAACAACAGCGGCTATTTCAAGATCGTTCACGAGGCGGCGTCGCCCGAGGAGCTGGACCGGGCCATCGCCCGGGGCGAGGTGCAGTTCGCCCTGACCATCCCCGCCGACTTTACACACAGGGTGGTGCGCGGCGACGACGCCCAGATCCTGGTCGAGGCCGACGCCTCCGATCCGGCCGCCACCGGTGGCGCGATCTCGGCCCTGGCCAATCTGCCGCGCACGGCGCTGTCCCGCGACCTGGTGGGGGCCGTGGCTCAAGTCGATCGCGACCCGTTCACGGTGGTGATCCACCGTCGCTACAATCCCGAAGCCATCACCGCCTACAATATCGTGCCCGGCCTGCTGGGGGTGATTCTGTCGATGACCCTGGTGATGATGACTTCGCTGGGCGTCACCCGCGAATATGAGCGCGGCACGATGGAGAGCCTGCTGGCCACCCCGGCCAAGCCGATCGAGGTGATGATCGGCAAGCTGGCGCCCTATGTGGTGGTGGGCCTCGTCCAGACGGTGGTGATCCTGGTCCTGGCGCGCGCCCTGTTCGCGGTGCCGATGGCGGGCGGCTGGGACGCGCTGGTGCTGGGGGTGGTACTGTTCATCGTCGGCTCGCTGTCGCTGGGCTTTTTGATCTCGACGGCGGCGCGGACCCAGCTGCAGGCGATGCAGATGTCGTTCTTCTACATCATGCCGTCGATCCTGCTGTCGGGCTTCATGTTCCCGTTCCGGGGCATGCCCGGCTGGGCCCAGGCCCTGGGCAGCGTGATTCCGGTGACCCATTTCCTGCGGGTCGTGCGCGGCTCTTTACTTAAGGGGCTGGGAGTTGAAGACCTGTGGGCAAGTCTTCTCGCGTTAGGCGTATTTGTCGTCGTGATCGCCGCGGCCGCCATGTCGCGTTACCGACGGACCCTCGACTGAGGTAGCGGGCGCCCGTTGCTCGCCACGGTGAAGTTCCTGCCTGCATGCGACATTTTTACGCCTTTACGAACGGCAAAACGGCGCCAAGGCCTTGCGCTACGCGGATTCACGTGCGAACCGGTACTATGCTGGCGCTTTTTCCGGGACAGTCAGCCGATACGCTCGGAAGTTGATTTTGTGGGGCGGTCATGTGTTCGCGGCGTCTTCGTTAGGGGGCTGTCGAAACCTGACGGGTGTTGCTCTGCTGACACTTTCGCGGATCGCGCGCCTTGGTATAACAATGCTCGGTCGGTCTCGGCCGGTGCAGGGCAATAGAGGGCTCTTGATATGAAACTCCAACTCCTGGCGGGAGTGGCACTGGCCGCGGTCTTCGCCGCTGGCGCCGCTTCGGCCCAAGAGACCGGCTGGTACGGCGCGGTCGACCTTGGCTATCACTGGCCGGAAGGCATCTCCACCGAAGGGGACGCGGCCCTCCGGGACGGCGCTCCGGCGCACTGGACCTGGGCGACCGATGACGACTGGGCTGGCTTCGTCCGCCTGGGTTATCAGTTCAATCCCAACTGGCGCGCCGAACTTGAAGGCGGCTATCGCCCGGGCGACATCACCAGCGTCCGCGGTAACCCGGTTCGTCAGCAGCCCTACGCGCTCTGCACCCCCGGCGTGACCCGCACCACCGCCGCTCCGACCTGCGGCAGCCCGTCGGGCTCGATCGACTCCTGGTCGCTGATGGTCAACGTCCTGTACGATCTCGCGCCGGACTCGTGGATCAACCCCTATGTGGGCGCCGGTCTCGGCATCAACCGTCTGGACGTCAGCGCGCTGGGTCAATTCAGCGGCGTTGGTCCGGTCACCGCGTCGAACCCCGCCATCCAGAACCTGACCGTCGACGACGACGACATCGCCGTCGCTTGGCAAGCCATCGCCGGCGCCTCGATCAAGGCGACCGACAAGCTGAAGATCGACGTGACCTATCGTTGGTTCGCCACGTCGGAGCATAGCTGGCAATCGACCGGCTCGAACGTGATCCAGCCGGGCACCTTCGCCGGTGAGTACAAGGATCAATCCGTGACCGTCGGTCTGCGGTATTCCTTCGCTTCGCCGCCGCCGCCCC
>FTJN01000292.1_pt1 | contig 11611 bp, 6 predicted proteins | sample 1658361 | NCBI WGS metagenome assembly FTJN01 (sample SAMEA3914819, study PRJEB12502) | metagenome | biome: forest; material: soil | place: Canada | collected 2010-06-26 | depth 0.3 m | reverse complement strand
TAGCAAGGCTGCCCGTTCATGACGGCGAGATAGGCCAGCCAGTGATCGTAGCTTCCTCCCACCCGTTTCGGAAACGGCGCTTGATCCAGGATCGATTTGCGGAAGACTGCGGCCATGACCATCGGAATGGCGAGGTCCAGCACGGTTTCGCGAATGAAGGGCTGGTGCCGGCCAGGGGTGAGGCGATGACGACCGAAGAGGCGCGAATTTGCTTCGGTTTGCTCCGGTAGCAACCGACCGTCGCCATCCATCAAATGATGATCGCAGAAAACCACGGTAAGTTCCGGATCCGCCTCAAGGATCGGCACGAGCGTGGCCAGGAAGTCGGGTTCCCACGTGTCATCGTCATGCAGGCTGGCAATAAAGCGCCCCCGGGCTTCGGCAAAAGCTGCGAGGTTGTTCAGTGCGATGCCGAGGTTGCGTTCATTCTTGCGGTAACGAAGGCGCGGGTCTTTCAACGAAGCCACATAGGCCTCGATTTCCTCCGAAGCACTGTCATCGGAGACGATGAGCTCAAAATCGATGTAGGTCTGGGCGCTGGCGCTGGCCACGGCCTCACGGAGATAAGTCAGGCGGCGGTAGGCGGGGACGATGATCGTGACCGTGGGCGTGGAGGGGAGCATGGCTAGGCATAGAAGAGGCCGGGACCGAAGGGGAAGAAGCGGAGCATTAAACCGGCGCCTTCGTATCCTTGCCGGAGACAGGCTTCGCCGGGGCGTCTTTTTTGCTCACCTCGCGCATCTCCTTGTGGTAGCTGTCCACCGTTTTTCGGTAGTAGTATCCGTAATTATATTCCGACTCGGCCAGTTGAACATCGTTGCAGATGATGCCCAGGACGTTGGTTTGGCGTTGGATCAACAGATCGAGCGTACGCCGTGAGGTGCGCACGGCCGATTCACCGAACCGGATGACGACCAGAGTTCCATCCACTTTGGGCGCGAGGCTGAGCGTATCATCCAAGAGCGTCACGGGCGGACTGTCGAAGATGACGTAGTCGTACTTGTCGTAGACTTCGCGGAGGAACTGGTCAGCGATTTTTCCCAGCAGATGCTCGGCAGGATGTTTCAGTGGGGGGCCGCAGGAAATAAGGGACAAGTTTTCGACCGTGGTCTGATGAACGACATCCGCCCAAGGCTTGGTGCCCAAGAGAATGTTGGAGAGACCGTCTCCATCCTCAACGCCAAAGATATGACTCAGGCGGCCACGTCGCATGTCGGCATCGATGACCAGTGTCCTCGCGCCGGAGAAGGCGAGGGTGATGGCGAGATTGGCGGAAATGGTCGTCTTGCCTTCGTTGGGCAGGGCGCTGGTAACGACGAGGGTCTTGGGCCGCGCGCCTTCGGTGGGGAAGAAGATCAGGGAGGAGCGCAGACTTCGGAAAGACTCGAGAAGCGCCAACCGTTCATCATTGTGATGGAGCAAGCCCTCCTTTTCCGTGAAGGAGGCGTGGGGTATCTGGCCGAGAATCGTTTCCGGGAAATGGGTCTGCAACTCGATGAAGGAGCCGATGCGGTCGTCGAGTTGATCAATGCAAAACAGGATGGCCAGGCCCACGAGAAGCCCACCTCCGAAACCAGCGAGGATGATCTTCGTCCAGCCCGGCTTGATCGAGATACCGGGGGAGGCGTGCTGCATGATGATGATCGAATCCTGGTCGACATTCTTCGTCACGGTCACATTGTCCTGGCTGGTCCGCAGGCGGGCGTATTGCTCCTTGGAGCGGTCGGATTTGCTCTTAATTGTTTCAAATTCGGAAATGCGTCCGCTGAGTTCGAGCGCTTTGGTTTCCCACTCTTTGATCACGCTTTCGAGATTTTGAATCTGAATCTGAATGGAATCGCGGCGCGTCTTGAGAGCATCGACGCTCTGGGAGCGCAGCGTCTTGATCAGGTCGTTCTCCCGCTGGATTTGCTGATCGATCGCGATCATGTCCGGGTGGGCGGGGCGCAGGCGTTCCGCCATGCTGGCCCGTTTACCCTTCAATAATTCAAGGTCCTGCTTCGCCTTCTGGTAATCGGCGATGGGGCCGGCGGTCGAGGTGGAAACGTTCTCCGATTTGGTGTTGGAGTCGTCGGGCACGGAGGAGGAAGGAGTCAAGCCATGCTGCCGGTCAAGATTCTGGTCGAGATCGAGCATTTGCAGCAGGTTGTATTCGATCTTCAGGTCGGCGATTTCCTTGTTTTTCTGCGCAAGATAGATCGCGGCGTTGTTTCCCTCCTGCTGAAGGAACCCGATATTGTTGGCCTTCTGGAACTCGCGGAGCAGCTTGTCGTTGGCGGCGATCTCGCCATCGAGGCGGATCAATTCCTCCTGAATGGCCGAGGTGGTGCTGTCGGACTGCCGGAGACGCAGCTTGCGCTTGGCCTCGATATACTCATCCATGATGGCATCAAGGTAGGCTTGGGCGTATTCCGGCGACCGGCCTTCGACGCTGAGATTGAAGACGGAGGCGTGAGGTTCCTGCGAAACCTTCAGGGTGATCAATTCGGCCGGCAAATCGGGATGCTGGGTTTGGACGCGAAGCATCGCCGCCTGGCGAACGGCGACACTCTGCATGATCAGAATCTGGGTTCCGTAGTAGTTATCCGCCTGTTCATTGTAAGCGGCACCCGCCTTGATCTCGAATTGTCCGCTCACCATCATGGTCCCCTGCGAGATGAAATCGGGCGGCATCTGCGAAACGATCCAGGCAGAGAGACAGACGCCGGAGGTGATGGTCAGGGGCAGCAGCCAGCCGAGGCGGCAGGTGATGGCGAAGTAGCGCTTAAGCTGGACGCGGGTCTTGGACCAGAGAACGGAAATCGGTTTTTGGCCGTAACCTTCGTGGTTGCCATAGCCCTTGCCATAGGCACCATAACCGTAGCCGGGGCGTTGTTCCATGGGATTACCAATTAACCAGGCGTTGGGGCACGATGATCATATCGTTCGGTTGCACGACGGGGTCGCGCTCCGAGTGGCCTTTGTCCAGAATTTCCACCAGGTCCACGATGACCGTATCGGAGGTGCCATCCGCCTTCTTGTGCACCAGCTTGACCTTGCGGCGATCCGCGAAATCGGCCAGACCACCGACAAGGAGCACTGCTTTGCTGACGGTCAGGGTTTCGTTGGAGGGAATCTCCACGGCGCCCTGGGTGCGGACCTGACCCATGAGATAGACTTTGCCGAGCGGCTTCGTACTGAGCGTTTCCACGCCAATGATAACGGTGGCCTTGTAGAAGAATTCCTTTTCGAGAAGAGGCTTGAGGTGGTAGGCCAGTTCCTTGCAGGTCTTGCCGGCGGCCGTGACGCGCCCGGCAAGGGGAACGTCGAGTTCGCCGGAATCGGAAACCTGCAGAAGAATCGGCTCTTTTTGCTCCTCGATCACCCGGTAGCTGATCCGGTCGCCGTTACCGAGGCGGGACTTGTCATTCAGCACGTTCATCGTGTTCAGCGAGGCGGCGATGGGGGGGGAGGAGGAATCGGCGGGAGGCGCCGCCGTGGTGGCATTCTGCGCTTTCAGGCTGAGGGCACCGACAAGGAGGAGACTGACGATGAAGATGCTCCGGCAAAAAAGAGCGGAGGATGGGGGAAGTCTCTTCATAATAAAATTCGGTGCCTTTGCCTCGGGCAAATGCGATCTCCCCAATATGCCATGAAATCGGCGATTCAAAAGTGGTAGTTGAGAATCAATCCCACCCGGTTTTGGACGTAATCCTGACCGGCGGGGGTATCGAATTTGTCGTTGAACTGGTAGAGCACCGAACCGGAGATGCTCCGGGTGACAGGGAAGTTCGCCTGGACGCCAGCCCCAAAGAGGTTGTAAGAGGGGGTCGAGATCAGGCTGTTGCTGGGAGAGGTGACGTCCTGGTAGTTGATCGTGAAGGCGAGATTGAGGCTCTGATTGACCTTCCAACTCGACGTGTAGGTCACATAGGTAACCTCGCTCTGCTGGGAGAAGACGTCCAACTGCGTTTCATGCCCCACGGAGAAACGATCCGTATAATACTGGTTCATCCGGTGGTCGAGGGCCAGATTGACGTAGTAGCTGTTGGTGGTGCCAGCTCCGAGAGCGGGGTTGACCAATCCGACCGTATTGACTTGAGCAGCAGTCAAGTCTCCCGAACCCGTGCTCACCGCCTGATAACCACCCGAGGCCGAAACTTTGAAATTGGGGGTGACTTCGAAGCGTACGAAGGGGCCAACGCTGATGGCATCATCCTCAACGCCGGAATTGCTGTATTGCCGGATGGAGGCGGCACCTTCGAGACCGGCGCTGAGCGTGGTGGTAAAGGCATAGGTGCCGCTGATCGAGACCTGGTCGGCATTGTAGTTCAGGTTGCCGGGATCCGTCAGGTCGGAGCCGTTGAGCACCTGCAAATTGGAAGAGATGAAGTTGATGTGATCGTAGTTCAGCGTCAGCACCAGCTTGTTCAAATCCCAGATCACGCCGATTCCGGCGATGTTTTCAAAGCGTTGGAAGTTCACCACATTGCTGAGGGAACCGATGTTGCTCGGATCCTGTTGATAGGAGAACTGGTCGTGGAAATTGATTTTGAAATCTCCGACGTAGAGATCGAAACCGAGCACCGAATCGGGCGCGATCAGGATCTGGCCGGTATCGTACTGGGGGTGGATGAGGTACTTGTTGTACCCGATGGAAGTGGATAAACGAAGGGTGTTGACCGAGGTGGCCTGCCATTGGGCCACCACGCCAACCTGCGGGCTAAGGATGAAGTCGGATTGCGCGCCGGAACTGCTGAGGGCGACATTGCTGTTGTACTCTGCTCCCATCGAGCCGTTTACGTTCATCAGTACCGGACCGAGCTTCAGATTGTAATCGGAAGGCAATGCCGTGACGGTCTGGCTCCGGGCCATGGAGGGTCGTGGCAGTTCTTGGGAGAATACCCGGGTGGAACCAATGGCTACGAACAGCGATAAGGTGGTTAAGGTGAGTTTGTTCACTTCATTCTCTAAGAGCAATCTGTTCGCCTCCTTGAACCGTTCAGGCGGACGAGATTGCGTGGTCAAAGTAGAGGAAAGAAAACGATTAGCAAATAAAAAAACAACTCCAATTCAGATTGACGCATTAAAATATTTTACAAGACAAATTCTAAGTATTGTAAAAGTGATCGAGGATCGGCTTGGACTTCATGTCTTGTGCGAAGAAGCATGCGGTTTCACAAAAAGCATCACCAATCCCCCACCGATCGTCAGGCTGCCAGCGACCACATAAAGTCCCAATGCGGTCTTTCCCGTTGCTTGGGTGATGGCACCGATCATGAAGGGACTGACGCATCCGGCCAAATTGCCGATCGAGTTAATCAAACCGATACCCGCCGCCGCTGCTGTCCCGCCCAGAAATTCCGTAGGCAGGCTCCAGAAAACCGGCAGCGCGGAAAGAATCCCTGCCGTCGCCAGGGTCAGAGAGATGAGCACCAGCGGCAGGCTGTTGCCGTGGAGACCACTCAGGGTCAGCCCGACGCAGCCGGCCACCGTGCACCAGGCAATGTGCTGGCGGCGTTCCCCGCTGTGGTCAGAGTGACGCCCCATCCAGACCATGGCACCACAGGCGAGAAAGTAGGGGATGGCGGTGAGGAGACCCACGTGGAAAATGTCCTTTACCCCAGTATCCTTGATCAACTGCGGCAGCCAGAAAAGCACGCCATAGAGCCCCATGATCAGGAAAAAATAGATCAGTGAAAGCAGCCAGACCCGTGGATGGGAGAGCGTCTCCCAAAGCGAGAGGTGGGCCTTGTGGTCTTCCTCCAGCGCGAGTTGTTGGTCCAAGACATCTTTTTCCCCCTCGGTGAGCCACTTGGCCGAGCGGATCGAATCGTCCAGCACGCAGAGCGCGAGGACACCCAAGGCAACCGACGGCAGGCCTTCGAGCAGGAAAAGCCATTGCCAGCCATCCATGTCGTAGACCCCATGAAACCTGCGCATGATCCACCCGGAGAGGGGGCCGCCCACCACATTGGAAATCGCGATCGCCGTCATGAAGAGCGCGGTTATTTTTCCCCGCCTCCGTTTCGGCACCCACATGGAGAGGTAGAAGATGATGCCGGGGAAGAACCCCGCCTCGGCCAGACCAATGGCAAAGCGCAGGCTGTAGAATTCCGCCGGCGTGGTGATGAACATCATGGCGGAGGACAGCACGCCCCAGACGATCATCATGCAGGCGAGCCACCGGCGCGCGCCCATGCGGTAGAGGATGAGATTGCTGGGAACCTCGAAGATGAAGTAGCCGACGAAGAACATGCCTGCGCCCAACCCGTAGACCGAGTCACTCCAACCCAGGTCCTGCAGCATCTCCAGCTTGGCGAAAGCGACGTTCACCCGGTCCAGGTAGGCCACGACAAAAAAGATGAAGAGGAAGGGAACGAGATGCCAGGTGACCTTCGAGTAGAGGCGGTCCAGGGAAGCCGGCAGGGGATCAGAATGAGTGGGAGAGCGCATGAGATGGGATTCGCGAAGATTCCCGCGCCAGTACAACCGACTGCGGGCAAATAGCAACTCAGGTTTTGCCTGAATGGATAATAATTTCAAAAGCGATGATAGGTGAAGCCTTGATCAGGCTCGTTCCATTCGCCTGCATCGACAGGCTGCTCTTGGATCGGACATGGGGGGCCGGTGTGCTCCGTTGCGACGGAGTCCAAGCTCACGCCGTCTAAACTGTCGCTTTGCGACCGAATTTGTTGGGGAAAGCCTGAGGAAAAACACAGCGTTTCATCGTGTTAACCTTTCCATGATGAAGAAATCGTCTAAAATGCGGTCATATTCTCCAAGCTTTCTCGCTTGGCCTGCTGTCCAAGTGAAAACGAAGAAAATCTCCCGGGTGCGCCCCGCCCTGTTTGCGGTCTTTGCCGCTGTTGCCATTATTGTGGTGACCTTCGCGGCCCAGCGGCTGTTGTGGGATTTTGCGGTCCAGCAAACGGCCCAGCAGCAGCTTTCCCAGCTGGAGCGCGAGGCGTACCTGCTCGAATCCCGGTTGCGCCGCACGGCCAACGATCTGTTTATTCTCAAGAGCGTCGCGGAGGCGGAATTGAAGCGCAATCCCAAGGGGCCGCTCGATAGCGAAAGTCTCCGCAATGCGGCGCGGCTCACCATGCTCGGTCGCAGCCAATATGATCAGATTCACTTGCTCGACATGTCGGGGCACGAAATCTTCCGTTTCAACTGGAACGAGGTGAAAGGGGTGGAGGAGGTCCCCCTGGACGCCCTTCAGGATAAGTCTGATCGTAGCTACTACATCGATACCCTCGAGGCGACCTCCGGCGAGGCGGTTTTTTCCCCGCTCGATCTTAATGTGGAACATGGCCACATCGAGGAGCCCTTCAAGTCGGTCATCAGGATCAGCGGGCAAATCACCGATTCTCAAGGCAATCCCCGGGCGCTTCTCGTCGTCAACCAACTGGGCGACCTGATCCTGCGCGAATACAAGATTCACCCGAATCGTGGGCGGAACATGCTTTTGAATGCGGGCGGATTCTGGTTGATTGGCCCGACCCCACAGTCGGAGTGGGCGTTCATGTTCCCTTCCCGCAGCCGGGAATCGCTTGCCGAGCAGAATCCGGAACTCTGGTCTCAGTTTACCCGGGGAACCGGCGGCTGGTTTATCGATGACGGTTCTCTTTTTACCTTCCAGCGGCTGAATCCCGTTGATGCTGCAACCGACTATCCGCCGTTGCGCATGACCATCCGGGGGGGCGAGCATCTCCGCTGGGTTTTGCTTTCCAAGCTCCCATTCGATGCGGTGTGGAAGAGTGTCGAAGGTGTTCGTCAGGGCATCTGGATCACCTGCACCGTTGGCCTGCTGCTCATCGTCCCGCTGGCTTGGTTCTGGGGTGCGGCATCGGATCGCCGCCGCCGGGACGAGGACGAAGTCCGGGAGGCCCGTACCCTGTTGGAGAGTGTCGTCCAGACCTCGCAGCACGGCATCGTGGTGCTGGAGGCGGTGCGCAATGACAGCAACTGGCTCGTCGACTTCCGGCTCGTGATGTGGAATCGCGCCGCCTCCGATTTGCTCGGTTGCGACTTGGAGACGGTAAGGAACAAAACCGTCATGGGCGATGAGGCGATTACGACCAGCCCCGAAACCTTCGAGCGTCTCCGCCATGTTGTCCTCAGCGGGGAGTCCCAATCGTTCGAGCATTCCCATCAGGTGGGGAAACACGAAAACTGGCTCCTCATCCGCGCTGCCAAACGCGAGGACGGCTTGGTGGTGACCTTTGCCGACATCACCCAGCGCAAGGTTACCGAGGCCAAGATCCTCGATCTCAACACCCGACTGGAACAGCGGGTGGAGGAACGGACAAAGGAGTTGACCCGCAGCGAAAAGCGCTACCGCTTCCTGGCGGAGGCCATTCCGGAGATCATCTGGACGACGCAGGCCGATGGACGGATCGATTATTTCAACCAGCGCTGGATCGACTATACCGGCCTGACCGTGAAGCAGGCGCAGACGGAGGGCTGGCTCCAGGTCGTCCATCCCGATGATCGCGCTCACTGCATTGAGGTGTGGGACCGTTCCATCACCACCGGTTGCGATTACGAAGTGGAATACCGCTTCCGGCGGGCCTCCGATGGCGTCTACCGATGGCACCTCGGCCGGGGCTATCCCATGAGGGGTGAAAAGGGCGAAATTCAGCAATGGGTGGGCACCTGCACCGATATTGAGGATCAAAAGCAGGCCCGCGAGGTCTTGGAAAACCGCGTTGCGCAGCGAACCACCGAACTCGCTACGGCCAAGGAACGTCTCCAGGCCGTGCTCGACGCCGCCACCCACGTTTCGATCATCGCAGCTGATGAGAATGGGCTCATTACCGTCTTCAATGCCGGGGCCGAGCAGATGCTCGGGTACACGTCCACTGAGATGGTGGGCAAGCAGACCCCGGCGATTATCCATGTGGAAGAGGAAGTGGTGGAGAGAGGCCGCGAGCTTTCGGAGCAAATGGGCAGAACGGTGCAGGGCTTCGACGTCTTTACGATTGAGGCGCGGGTTGGACGCCCTGCCGACCGTGAGTGGACCTATGTCCGCAAGGATGGAAGTACCTTGCGGGTCAATCTGGTCGTCACGGCATCCCGGGATGCCCAAGGGCAGATCCTCGGTTTCCTCGGCGTGGCCATGGATATCACCGAGCGCAAGCGCGCCGAACGCGCCTTGGCGGAAAGCACGGCGCGGCTCAACACCATTCTGGACAGTTCGCTCGACGGGATCATCGTTTACGAAGGCGTGCGGGATTCTGGCGGTGGGTTGACAGATCTCCGTTTTGCGATGATCAACCCGGCGGCGGAGAAGTTGATGCGGCGACTGGCCTCCGAACTCCTGGGGAAGGGGCTACGTGAAGTGTTCCCCCACATCGGCGAGGATGGGCTTTACGCCAAGATGATTCGCGTTTTGGAGGAGGGTGTTCCCCTCGATACGGAGTATGTGAATGACCGGGGCGAGGCCCCCCGTTGGTACCGGATCGCCTGCGTGAAGCTCGGTGATGGTGTTGTCGTCTGCTATACCGAAATTACCGCCAGGAAGCTCGATGAGGAAAGGCTCCGGAGGAGCGAACTCCTTCTCCGCATGGCGGGCGAAGCATCCAAGATGGGTGGATGGACGATCGAATATCCGAGCGGCAAGGTGAGCTGGTCGGATGAGGTTTTCCACATTTACGAACTGCCTGAGGATCATCCGCCCACGATTGAGGAGGGCATATCCTACTCTGCTCCCGAATGGCTGGAGCGGGTTGCCAAGGCCTTCGAAGCCTGCCGCCTGCATGGACAGCCCATTGATCTGGAGGCGGAAATGATCACGGCGCGTGGCCGCCGGGTCTGGGTGCACATCATGGGCGAGGCCGATTTCTTCGAGGGGAAGCTGCAACGGATTTATGGCGCGCTGCAGGACGTAACCGTCTTCAAGAAAACAGAAATCGAACTGCGCGACAGCCAGATACGCCTGATGGCGTCCTTGGAGCAGCAGCAGGAATTGACCCGCCGAGCCCAGGCGGCCGAGCGGGCCAAGAGCGAGTTCCTGGCGGTGATGAGCCACGAAATCCGCACCCCGATGAACGGGGTCATCGGCATGACCGGCATCCTCGCCGATACCGAACTGACCGACGTGCAGCGGGATTGCGTCGATACCATTTCCGCCAGTGGCGAAGCGCTCTTGATGGTGATCAATGACATTCTCGATTTCTCCAAAATCGAATCGGGCCACATGAACCTGGAGAAGCGGCCCTTCGTCCTGCGCCAGTGCGTGGAAGAGGTGGTCGACCTCTTCGCGCCAAAAATCCGCGAGAAGCGATTGGAGGCAGCCTACCTCATCGCCTCCGATGTTCCGGCCAGTCTTGTGGGTGACGTCAACCGGCTGCGCCAGATATTGACCAATCTTCTCGGAAACGCGATCAAGTTTACTGACCGGGGCGAGATCATCCTCAACATTCAGTGCCAGAGTAAGGAGGAGGCGGGCTTCCGCTTGGTCTTCTCGGTGACGGATACCGGCATCGGCATTCCGGAGGAAGCCGTGGGCAAGCTCTTTCAGTCGTTCCAGCAGGTCGACAGCTCCACCACACGGCGGTATGGGGGCACAGGCCTCGGCCTGGCCATCAGCAAGAAGCTGGCGGAATTGATGGATGGCCGGATGTGGGTCGAAAGCGTACCGGGGGAGGGCTCCACCTTTTCCTTCACCGCCTTGTTCGATGCCGCCCCGACGCTGGGCAACGTCGATACCAATTCACCCACCCAACTCGACACCTACTCGGTGCTGATCGTCGATGACAATGCGACGAACCGGCGCATCCTTGAGACGCAATTGAAGGCTTGGGGCATGACCACGACGTCGGCCTCGAGCGGCCGGGAAGCCATCATGAAGATGGCCGACAGCGCCTTCGATGTCATCCTGCTTGATTTGCAGATGCCCGACATGGACGGGATCGCCTTGGCGGAGGAAATCCGCAAGAGCTCGACCGTACCGCTCGTCCTGCTGTCGTCCTCGGGGGAAATCGAAACCGGGGAAACAGGCAGCTTGTTTAATTTCCAACTACCGAAGCCGGTGAAGCAATCGATGCTTTTCGACACGCTGCAGCAGGTTATCGGTGGTGTTGCCTCGCGCCGGAAGAAGAACACCGTCAGCCAGTTTGACCTGGGCATGGCCGCCCGCCTGCCGATGAAGATCCTGTTGGTGGAGGACAACGCGGTGAACCGCAAGGTGGGACTCGTGATGCTCGGCAAGATGGGGTATCAGGCGGATCTGGTCAACGATGGCGTGCAGGCGGTGGAAAGGGCGACCAAGGCCAAATACGATCTGATCTTCATGGACATCCAGATGCCGGAGATGGACGGCATCGAGGCGACCCGGGTGCTGCGGGAGAAGTTGGGCGAGAACTGCCCCTTTATCGTGGCTCTTACCGCGAATGCGTTGGAAGGGGATCGGGAACGTTTTCTCGGCCTGGGCTTTGACAACTACCTCAGTAAGCCCCTCGTTCCGGCCACCCTGCGGGAGATGTTGCAGACCGTGGTGCAGCAGAGGGGAAAGTGATAAGTAATCTTCCCGCCGACCGCAGAATAGCGGATACGCTCGGAGTAAGTGGTGGTGATTTTGAGCAAACGGAGTTGAAGGATTTCGTAGCCCCAAAGGGGCGAACTA
>FTJN01000474.1_pt4 | contig 11618 bp, 9 predicted proteins | sample 1658361 | NCBI WGS metagenome assembly FTJN01 (sample SAMEA3914819, study PRJEB12502) | metagenome | biome: forest; material: soil | place: Canada | collected 2010-06-26 | depth 0.3 m | reverse complement strand
TCGACCGCGCCGCGCTGGAAAAGGAAAACCTCCGGTTTGGCCACGACCTCCGTTTCTTCGGCACCGGGATGGACCATTCCACCGCGAAGCTCGCCGCCGGAAGCGAGGCGGTCTGCGTTTTCGTCAACGACGTTCTCGACCGCGCCACGCTGACCACGCTGGCCGGGGAGGGCGTCCGGCTCATTCTCCTCCGTTGCGCCGGGTTTAACAACGTCGATCTCGTCGCGGCGAAGGAACTCGGCCTCACCGTGACGCGCGTTCCGGCCTACTCCCCCTACGCCGTGGCGGAGCACGCCGTGGCGTTGCTGCTGGCGCTCAACCGCCACCTCCACCGGGCGCACAACCGCGTCCGCGAATCGAACTTCTCGCTGGAAGGACTGGTCGGGTTCGATCTCCACGGCAAGACGGTCGGCATCGTCGGCACGGGAAAGATTGGCGCGGTTTTTGCCAGCATCATGGCCGGATTCGGCTGTCGCCTGCTCGCCTACGATCCGTTCCCGCGCACCGATTTGCCGCTTACCTATGTCTCCCCCGACCAACTCCTGGCCGAGAGCGACATCATCTCGCTCCATGTCCCGCTGCTCCCGGAAACCTTCCACTTCATCCGCGCCGAAACCATCGCCAAGATGAAGCGCGGCGCAACGATCCTCAACACCAGCCGTGGCGCCCTCATCGAGGCCCACGCCCTGCTCGACGCCCTGAAATCGGGCCACATCGGCGGCGCCGCGCTGGATGTCTACGAAGAGGAAGCCGGTGTCTTCTTCCACGATCTCTCCGGCAAGATCCTGCAGGACGACGTCCTCGCGCGGCTCATCTCGCTGCCCAATGTCCTGATCACCTCCCATCAAGCCTTTCTCACCCACGAGGCTCTGGCGAATATCGCCCATACCACGCTGGAAACGGCGGCGGAGTTTGCGAAGGGGACGGTGCCGGAGGGTGTGCTGGTGAAGCTGTAAGCGGGTCAGCCATTCCCTGAGGGAACGGTTTCACGCAACGGCGCAACGCTCGCAACGGGGGAAGGATTCCTTAATCCCCGTTGTTGGCTTGGAAAGGAAGGCCGTAGGAAGCACATATAAATCGAAAACTAGACGCTTCCTTTGCGCAGGCGCGCGACGGTCTACGGCATCGCCTTGAGCTTCTGGGGGGCGATGCGGAGAGGCTGCTTGTTTTGATAAAGCTGGAGATGGGCTTTGAGTTCCTCCATCTCCTCAGCTTTACCACACGCGATGGCTTGATTTTGACTCTCGATCGCCTGGTCGAACTGACCGGCATTGGCATAGGCGGCGGCAAGGGTATCCAGATAGCCGCTATTGGGCTTGGTGTCGGCGTTGCAGGCGAGACGCGCGTAGCGGATCGCTTCTTCCTCCCGTCGGGCGTTGATTTCCTTGTCGGGTGTGGTGGCCAGAAGCCAGGCGTAGCCGTTGTAGAGGCGGGCCAGGTCTTCCAATTTAAGTTTCTGGGAAAAAAGGCGCCGATAGTGGATGGCTAAGTCCTGCTGCTGCCCGGCCTGTTCCATGGCATCAATTTGGTATTCGAGGACAAACGCGTCGTAGGGGGGAGCTGAACCCGGTCGAAATAGAATATCGCTTGCTGGTATTGCGCTTTACTATACGCCTTGACGCCTTGAGCGAGATTCCAACAGCCTGACCAAGGCGCGTAGAAAAGAGGCAGGAAGGCCAACCCGGTGAAGGCGATCGCCGCTTGCTTCCAGATCAAGCGATGTTGGCAGAGGAACACGTAGCCGTAGAGGGCACCCAAGGCGATTCCGCCAAGATGTGCGCCGTTTGCGATCATGACCAATCCACCGGAAGTCGCAGCCATGCAAGCGATCAGCCAGACCATCAGAAGGATCTTCGTTCCGGGGGAAAGGACCGCCGCCAGTTCGGGGCTCTCCCGACCCGCCACCCACAGACAGCCGAAGAGGGCGTAGAGAAACCCCGAAGCACCCACGCCGGTCGAGCCTTCTGTGTAGGCTTGCATAAGGCTGCCGAAGGAGGTCGCCAGAACCCAGAAGAGGAGGAACCGGAGCCATCCGAGGTGTCTTTCCAGTGCCGTGCCAAAGGGAATTAACCAATAGATATTGAAGGCGACGTGGATGAGATTTCCGTGGTAAAAAAAGGAGGTGAGGAGACCCCAGTACCTGCCGCTCCAAAGGCTGAGAGGATCGACATAGCCCGGATAGGTGACGTCTGTCAGAGGATTATTGCTGCCGCTGGCTTGGAAGAAGAAAGTCAGGGCGCAGCCTGCGGCGAGGAGATAGGTGACCACCGGCGGTGGTAACTTGAGGGGGTTCTCAGAATTCTCGCTCATGGCACCTAACTTGCATTAGGGAGCCGTGGTCCGGATGGCAATGGGGATTGTCTCATCTGGTGGAGATCACGCGATTTGGACAGCGTGGGCTTGGGGACCGTTGCGACGGCGCGCAACGGCTACCAGTCGCTGTTAACTTATGGGCGATGCCTTCTCAACCATGCTCTATTTGATCCCGCAGGACCTTAAAAGCTTCCGCCTCGAATTCATCGGGTACCAATGCCAAGAGATGCTCTCCCGCATCGATCCACTTGAGAGAGAGGTCGAACCGTTTCTTCTGGAAGTAGTAATCAGCCAGGGAGGAGGCAGTGAGCAATTGGTTTTTGGGATCATCCCGTTCCACTGCCAAGGCATACGCCTCTGTCCAAAAAGGAACCGGGTCCTGTCCCTCCGGCATAAAATCGCCTTTGGTGGCCAGCAGGCTTGGAACCTTGCCATAAATGGCTTCAAGCTCATCCAAGGCATCGAAGAGATACTCCGTCTGGATTTCCATCATGGTGAAATCCTCCTTCACGGACGCCGCCACGATTTCACCTGCCAGTTTTTCAATTTTATCCCAGTGGCGATGAGAGATACCATCACTGGTGCTATTTTTCGGATTCATGAGAAAAGGATCGCGAAGTACGGTGCTGGCAAAGCCTCCGGCTAATCACCGGGCAGCCCAGAATGGAGATGTTCCTCGCACCTACGATTTGGGCGGAGCGCTGGCTGTTATTCCTGGGGATGGGCTGGGGCTCCCCGGCTTGGGGGGCAAGGGCCTTCCGGTTACCAACATGCCGTCGGTCAAATCCGAAGACGGATTGGCGACAAGGCGGTCTCCGTCGTGGAGGCCGTCGACGATTTCCACTTCGGTACCGAAATCGCGGCCCACCCGGACAGGGAAGACGCTGACCTTGAAGTGATCCGGGTTCTTCCCGTCAGGCAGATCTTCCAACCTGGCCACTTGGGTTCCCGCCGCATTGACGATCAGCGTATTCGCGGGAATGAGCACGGTCGGGGCATCTTCCATCAAAGCGAGCTTCACTTGCGCGAACGTGCCGGGCAGCAGAATGCCTTCCTTGTTGGCGACATCCACCTCGGTGCGCAGGGTGTGGGAGGCGCTGTCAATCGCCCCAGCATCGCGGACCACCTGGCCCTCGAAAACGCGATCGGGGTAGGAGGAGACTTGAATGGAGGCCTTCACGCCCTCGCGGATGGAGCGCGTGTTCGCTTCCGGCACATCGACGTAGACCCGGAGTGGATCGGTCTGCGCGATGCGGTAGAGCTCATGCGTGCCGGTGCCGTTGCCGGAGGAAACGAGGTTACCCACTTCGATATCGCGTTTCGTGATCGTGCCGGTGAAGGGTGCGCGGATCTGTTTGAAATTCTGCAATTCGCTCAGCCGGGCCACGGTGGCGAGGGCGGCATCGAGAGTCGCCTTGGCTTCGTTGCGGGTGGCGTTCTTTTCGTCCGCCTCCTGCTTGGAGACGGCGTGAGCCGCGACCATGCCGTTCCAGCGATCGGCGGAACTTTGCGCGATGTCGAGGGTCGCCTTGGCCTTTTCCGCCGTCGCTTTTGCTTCCAGGAGTTGCTGGTCGACCTCAGGCGTATCGAGCTCGGCGAGGAGATCGCCTTCATGCACGAGTTGGCCGATATCGACGAGCCAGCGCTTCACGTAGCCGTTCGTCCGGGCATAGATGGACGCCTGTTGAAAGGCCTGAATCATGCCGGGGAGGGAAAGCTCGGTCTTGGGGGCGGAGAGCTTGGCTTGGGCATAGATCACGGTGCGTTCGACACTGAGCTTTTGCTCCTCGTTGACTTCCTTTTTGGCCACGACCCGGGGAGCGATGCCGAAAAAATAGAAGGCGGCTGCAAAGGCCACCAAGCCGACGATCAGGAGCAGGTAAAAGAGGGGCCCCTTTTTGGGCTCAGAGGGGGCGGGCTTGGCTTCGGTCAAGGTGGCGGGCGGATGCGCGGGTGCGGTCACGGCGGCTTCCTTCGCGGTGGCGGGAGGAGGCGTGCGCGGGGGCGTTTCCGCCTTGGGGGAGCTCGGCCCGGGCTGTTTCGGATTTTGGGAAAGAGTGCTCATAGGCGGTGGCGTTTCAGGCGATCAAATCGGAGGATGGGGTGCGGGGCTTGGAACGGCTGTGACCGTTGCCCGCCGCCGACTCGTCGGCGAAATTGTGGGGATGATACTGGCCGGTGACATCGGCGACATCGGTGACTTCGTACTGGTCGGTTTCGAAGAGGAGCGGATCGACATTCTCCTTCTTGTCCTTCTTGCGCAGGATGCTGTAGACCACGGGAACGAAGAGGAGAGTGAAGAGCGTCGCGACGAGCAGGCCGCCGATGACCGCGCGCCCCAGGGGTGCGTTCTGTTCGCCGCCTTCGCCAATACCGAGCGACATGGGGAGCATGCCGATGATCATCGCCAGGGCCGTCATGATGACGGGGCGCAACCGGGTGCGACCGGCCGCCATGGCGGAGTCGTAGGCCGAGCGCCCACCCCGCCGCTGTTCATTCGCAAAGCTGACCACAAGAATACTGTTCGCCGTGGCCACGCCGATACTCATGATCGCGCCCATCAGTGCAGGTACGCTGAGTGGCGTGTTGGTGAGGAAGAGCATCCAGACGATACCCGCCAAGGCACCGGGCAGCGCCATGATGATAATGAAGGGATCCAGCCAGGACTGGAAGTTGACCACCATGAGGAAATAAACCAGCCCGATCGCGAAGATGATGCCCACTCCCAATTGAAAATAGGCGGAGTTCATGCTCTGGACCTGTCCCCGCACCTTGATTTGGGACCCGGTGGGAAGGATGCTGTTGGGATCGAGCGGCTTGGCTGGCTTCGAGAACATCGAGGTGACCTTGCTCCATAGGGTCGGCGGGGCAACCTTGGCATCCGGATCGGGCGCGTAGTGAAATTGGTCGATGATCTTTTGCACGTCGTCCGAGACGCCGCCCAGATCACGGCCCTGTACGTTGATGCAGATGTCGTAGACCGGTGAGATGGCGTAGTGGGAGACGACGGCGGGGGTATCGGTGCGGGTAATCGGCGCGAGGTTCTCCAAGAGCTGTGGCTGGGCCAGTTTGCCCGCGCTGATCGGCGACTGCTTGAGCGCGTCGAGCGAATCGATTTTGTACTGGGGCGTTTGCACCGCCACGGCGTAGTTCACGCCGTTGACGGGATTGAGCCAGTAGTTGGGAGCTGTCTGACCGCTGGAGCTGAGCGAGATGAGCAGGTCATTGGCGACATCCCGCTGGGAGAGGCCCAACTGGCTTGTAAGGGTGCGGTTCACATCGACGAAGAAGGTCGGGTAGCTCACCACCTGTTGGATATGGACGTCGACCGCGCCACGCACGCTGCGCAGGCGTTCCTGGAGCTTCTGGGCCACCTTGTAATTGGCGGCGCTGTTCTTGCCCGGTCCCAGCACCTGGACATCGATGGGGGAGGGGAGACCGAAGTTGAGGATCTGCCCCACGATGTCCGAGGGCTGGGTGAAGAACTCGTAATCGGGCATCTCTACACGTAGCACATCGCGGATGGTCTTCACGTAGTCCCACGTCGATTTGTGGCCTTCCTTCAGGGAAACAAGCATTTCGCCATCGAAGACACCGGCGGTGGCCGAATCCGAAAACGCCAGGTTCACGCCGCCGACGGGCAATCCAATGTTATCGAGCACCATGTCGATCTCATTGGGAGGGATGATCTGCCGGATGATGCCCTCCACCTTGGAGAAACCCTTTTCGGTTTCCTCAATCCGGGTGCCGCTGGGGGCGCGGACATGGAGCCGGAACTGGCCCGCATCGACGAGGGGGAAGAAATCGCGCCCCAGGAAGGGCACCAAGGCGACGAGACTGACCACGACGAAAAGAGCGGCCAGGATGGCCACGATGCCCGGTATCTTGATCGCGGATTTGAGGATGCGCAGGTAGCCCTCCTGGAAAGCGGAGAAGCCCCGGTTGAAGTGCCAGTGGGAGCGCGCGAAGAGGCCCTTGGGTTTGGGCGAGCGATGGCCTTCAGGATGGTGCACCTCCGAGCCGAGGAGGAAGTTGGCCATGGTTGGGACGACCGTCCGGGAGAGGAAGTAGGAAGCCATCATCGCGAAGACGACCGCGAGCGCGAGGGGCGTGAAGAGGTAGTAGGCGACGCCGTTGAGGAAGAAGATCGGCACGAAGACGATACAGATACAGAGCGTTGAGACGAAAGCCGGGATGGCGATCTGGTGAGCGCCGTCCAAGATGGCCTTGACCATCCGTTTGCCGAGGCTCATGTGGCGGTGGATGTTCTCGATCGTCACGGTCGCGTCGTCCACCAGGATACCAACCGCCAGGGCCAATCCGCCCAGAGTCATGATATTCACCGTCTTGCCCAGCGCCGCGAGCAGGATGAGCGAGCAACAGATGGCCAGCGGGATGGAGACGGCCACAATGATCGTGCTGCGCCAGGAGCCGAGGAAGAGCAGGATCATCAGCGCGGTCAGGGTCGCGGCCGTGAGGCCCTCGACCAGCACACCCTGGAGCGCGGCTTTCACGAAGATCGATTGATCGAAAAGGGGCTTCACCTCCAGCGCGGCGGGAAGGGTGCTCTGGACTTGCGGCAGCCTCTTTAAAACTCCATCGACGACGTCCACGGTGGAGGCGCTGCCGTTCTTGAGTACCGGGAGGAGCGCCGCCCGTTCGCCGTTGAGTTTCACCATGTTGATCTGCGGCGCAAATCCGTCCCGGACGTGGGCGACATCCCGCAGGTAGATGGTGGCGCCATTGATCTGCTTGATCGGAAGATCGTTCAGCTGGGTGAGGAGATTGGGGCTGCTGTTGACCAGCACGTTGTATTCGCGTTCGGCGATCTTGATCGTACCCGAGGGCAGGATGACGTTCTGGCTGTTGATCGCATCGCTGACCTGCGAGGGCGAGATGCCGAGCGATTGGCACTTCTTGAGGTCGAGATCGACCGAGACGAGCCGTTGCTTGCCTCCGTAGGGGAGGGGAATGGCTGCGCCCGGCACGCTGGCCAAGGGCTGCCGGATGAAGTTCAGGCTCTGGTCGTAGAGCTCGGCCTCAGGCAGTGTCTTGCTGCTGACGGCGAGTTGCAGGATTGGCACCGAGGAGGCATTGTACTGGATAATCAGGGGAGGTGTCGCCCCCGGGGGGAAGATCTTGAGGACCGTCTGGTTGATGGCCGTCACCTGGGCCACGGCCTGCTCGATCTTGACGTTGGGTTGAAAGAAGACCTTGATCGCGGCCACGCCGGGGTAGGATTGCGACTCCTCGTGCTCGATGTCGTTGACCGTGGTGGTCATGGCCCGCTCGCTGATGGTGACGAAGCGCCGTTCCATTTCCTGGGGCGGGAGACCGGCGTAGGCCCAGATCACGCTCACGACCGGGATATCGATACTCGGGAAAATATCCTTGGGCATGAGCCGGTAGCTCACGCCACCGAGGATCAGAATGAGGACCGCCATCACCGTGAAGGTGTAGGGTTTTTTAAGAGCGAGTCGTACGATCCACATGGCGGAAAAAGGAAACCTGGGCGAATTGTTGACTAAATGTCTAGTGACAGTAGCGCGACTCCCCTACTAGCGCAAGACGGCCCAAATTGGGATTAGGTCACAAATCATTTCGGGGGTGAACCTTCGCAGGTAGAGGGGCACTTGCAAAACACAAGAGCGGGACTCGTAAATTGCGTGGAAGGTGAATTGGAGTTAAGTCAATTTTGCTGAATGTTGGATTATTTAAATAAATGTATCGGACGATTGTGGTATCGGAAGGGAGAATTTTGAGAGTGAGGTTGACGGAAAGGATTCGGTGACTTCGATGTCCATTAAATTTAACCTAAGTTCCTGTGCAAAAACGGGATAAGATCCATGATAAAACATGCGATTCAGGGTGAGCGACCCAGACTAACGCATTCCTTTATCACGCCGGAATTTTATGAAACTTAGTGAAGTTTATAGGTTTTGCGGCAGTGTGACACGCCTTTTTGGCAGAAGGCATGAGATTAGCTAAAGAGGGGAATACGGTTCTCCGGGTGGTGAGTTCAAAGTGAAAGGACTCCACCGGATAACAAAAGGAAAAAAGATTATGATGCAATGTTCACTACTTTCTCTTGGGTGCGTCTTTGGCTTTGCCTCTGCCACCGAACAGACAACATTAACGGCGCTCAAGGCGCTTAAAATCGCTCAGCGGCGTCTTCGTCCGGAAGTCCGGGCCAAGCTCCTCAGCGTCTCCAGTGCGCGGGTTACCGGTAACTTCGTGCCTGATGCCTGGCGCTTTGTCTTCCTCGATCTCGCCACCAGCGGTCACTGCCGGGTGGTTACGGTGGCGGCGAAGACCTCCTCGGAACACCCCGACACCGTGGAAGCCTTCAGCTCTGCCAAGCTGGAGAATATCGACGAGCTCCACCCGATCCCCCAAAACAAGCTCTTCGTCGATTCGGAGAAAGTCTTGTCGCTCGCGCGCAAGCAAACTTCCCTGAACGGCGTCAAGGGAGCCCAGTACAGGCTCCTGCAACCGAGCCACAGCAAGGAACCGGTCTGGACCGTGGAATTCTACGGCGAGGGCGCTGATCCTCTCTCGGAAGTTGAAGTCGGAGCCCGTTCGGCGGAGATGGTTGCGGAGCGGATGGCTGCCTAAGCGAATCGGAAAATCTTCTTTCCACGCGGCAGCAGGCCTCCAAACTGCCGCGTGACATGAAAACCCGCTGCTCCTGGTGCCTTTCCGATCCCCTGTATATTGAGTACCACGACCAGGAATGGGGCGTGCCGGTTCACGATGACCGGCTTTTGTTCGAGTACCTGAACTTGGAAGGCGCCCAAGCAGGTCTCAGTTGGTTCACCATCCTCAAGAGGCGCGAAGGCTATCGAGAGGCCTTCGACCAGTTCGATGCCGGGAAGATCGCCCGCTATGATTCCAAAAAGATCGAGAAGCTGGTACTTGACCCTGGAATCATCCGGCATCGCGGCAAGATCGAGGCCACGGTGGGTAACGCCCAGGCTTTTCTCAAGGTGCAAAAGGAATTCGGTACCTTTGACCGCTACATATGGTCCTTTGTCGGCGGCAAAACCCAACGCCAGCCCCGTCCTCCCGGGGAAACTCTTCCCGCCTTCACCCCCGAGGCGACCGCGATGAGCAAGGACCTCAAAAAACGGAGATTCAAATTTGTCGGCCCGACCATCTGTTATGCCTTCATGCAGGCGGTCGGCATGGTGGATGACCACGCGGCGGATTGCTTCCGCGCAAAGAAATAGATCGGCCACAGGAAGAGGACTTCACCTTCACGTGGATGCTCGTCGGAAAGACCGCGTTCGCTTCCCGTGCGCGGAGCGCACCCGGACAACAAGCAAGTTGTCCGGGCCACCGAATCTACCCAACGCCACTCGTAAATCGTATCAGTTCCCCTCTTGCGGTCTTTGTGTTCTTTCGCGGCTAATAACCTCAATCAAAATTCAGCCGTCCCTTCATCTCCTTGAGCCGATTCAGCACTTGGAGATCGTTCTGCTGTTTTTGCCGCTCGGCGAAGTTCTGTTTCTCGAAATAGGCGACCGTGCGCTGGTTGGCTTGGGCCAAATCCCGCTTGAAATCGGCGAGGTGGTACTTCTCCAGTTCCTCCGGTGCGCACTCTACCACGATAAATTTGCGATCGATCCACGCCCGGCGCCAATGAGGATGACGGGAAACCTTGCGGGATTCGTCGAAATAGGTGACCCAGATGGGAGGGGGTGTGGCGGACAGGCGAAGGTAGATGTAGCGCAGGGGCGGGCGGATGGGGGATTCGACCGTCATTTCCTCCTCCAGCCCCAGGATTTTGATTTCAATAAAATCGATGTCCATCGGGAGAAATCATGCCTTGCCGGGAGGCAAAAAGACAACTCCTTCGCAAAATTATTTACTCCGGCCACGGAAAGTTCGCTTGACTGACCCCGTTTCGTGTAGGAGAATGTTGAGTTTTCCTCTTCCACCGTTCTTACACGAATTATGCCCAAATCGAGCCGATCCATCACGCCCAAAGCCGCCGCCGCCAAACCCAATCGTCAAGCCGCTCCCGCTGCTCGCGGGGTTAAACAGGCCCAAGAGGCTCCACCTGCCAAGCCCATCAAAAATGGTGCCAATGGCAAGAACGGGCACAAGACCGAGTCAGCCTCTTCCGTGGCCGCTCCTTCGAAGTCTATTACCGAGACGTCCGAACAAGACGCCAAGGCTCAAGCCGCTTTCTTTTCCAGTCAGCCGGAGCGCCACGAGCGCATCCGCGATCTCGTCAAGCTTTCCAAGGAGCAAGGCTACCTGACTTGGGACGATCTGAACGAAGCCATTCCGGAGAGCAACAATAACCCGGAAGAGCTGGAAGCCATCATCATGTTTTTCCGCGGTCTGGAGATCGACATCATCGATGCCTCCGACGTGGATCGCTACAAGCAGACCGTCACCGGCGCAGACGAAGAGCTTTCCGACGAGGAAAAGACCGACGCCAAGCTCGATATTTTGGACGATCCCGTCCGCATGTATCTCAAGCAGATGGGCCAGGTGCCGCTGCTGACGCGTGAACAGGAAGTCGAAATCTCCAAGCGCATCGAAGACGCCGAGAGCATGGTGCAGAAGCATCTGAACCGCTTCGGCTTCACCGCCAAGGAATACCTCAATCTCGCCCGCAAGCTGGAACAAGGCCGCGAGCGTTTCGACCGCGTCATCCAGGACAAGAAAATCGACAGCCGCGACAAGTACCTCGCCACGCTCAAGGTTCTTGTCCGCAGCGTCGAGACGGCCAACCAGAAGACGGACAATATGTACTCCAAGGTCGTGAAGGCGCGCGGCAACGCGGCCAACCTGTCCAAGGCGGAAAAGGAATTCGTCAAGGCCGACCAGGCCCTGCAAAAGCTCTTCACCCGTTTCTATTACAAGCAGAAGGTGACCGAGGAATTCGTCGTCGTCTGTGAGCACCATCACCACGAATTGGTCGATGCCGAGCGCCAGCTCGAGAAGCTGCACAAGAACCGCAGCCGCAGCCGGGAAGCCATCGCGCTGACCTCCGAGCTGGAGCAGAAGCTGCAGGACATTGAGCAGCAGGTCCGCATGCCGCTGGATCGCTTCCACGAAGACCATCATCATCTCGTCGAGTGGCTCCGCAAGGCGCACAAGGCGAAGACCGAAATGGTCGAGGCCAATTTGCGCCTCGTCATCTCCATCGCCAAGAAATACACCAATCGCGGCCTCTCCTTCCTCGACCTGATCCAGGAAGGCAACATGGGCCTCATGAAGGCGGTCGAGAAATTCGAATACCGTCGCGGCTACAAGTTCTCGACCTACGCCACGTGGTGGATTCGTCAGGC
>FTJN01073111.1_pt1 | contig 11654 bp, 10 predicted proteins | sample 1658361 | NCBI WGS metagenome assembly FTJN01 (sample SAMEA3914819, study PRJEB12502) | metagenome | biome: forest; material: soil | place: Canada | collected 2010-06-26 | depth 0.3 m | reverse complement strand
GGCAACAGGAAGCGAGGGGCTTTACCTCAACGCGAACGCTTCGCTTCCTGTGCGCGTTGCGCACCCGGACAACAAGTTGTCCGGGCCACCAAGACCTAAACCAACCGATCCTCTTCCAGATCGATCAGGTCGAAATAAGTCTCGACCTTCTTCCTCACCGGGGCGCAGATGGAACGGCGGGCCTCGAAAGCGGCGACCTTTTCCGGGGATTCGGGACGACGGGAGACGAACTTCGCATTGAAGTCAGTGATGGCGTGGTCGCTGGGGTAGGCGGGGCCGAGCTTTTCCTTGAGGGCCGAGAGAACGCCTTCATCCGTGGGATTCTTGGCCACGATTTGCTCGAAAGTGGGGCCGTCCAGGCAGAGGAAATCGAGGAGGGTCTTGTCGAACCCGAAGGTCAGGTAATTGTAGCCGGGGAGCTTGCCCGCCGGGAAAAGCCGCGCCTTATCGACCATGCGCGGGAGGTGGTAGAGGCCGCCCAGTTTGTCGTGCGGACTGCGGGGGGGGACTTCCGGCGCGGTGGAGACCGGCAGACCCTGCTCGCGCCAGAGGCGGAAGCCGCCGTCCACGGAGATCACATTGGTGTAGCCCATCTTCTGGAGGTTGTCCGCCACGAGGGCCGAACGATAGCCGCCGCCGCAATAGCAATAGATCTTGGCGTGGGGATTGGGCACGCGCACTTCGATATCGCGCTCGATGACGCCCTTGCCCAGGTGGATCGCGCCGGGAGCATGCCCGGCGTGCCATTCACTCTCCTCGCGGACATCGACGAGGTAGACGCCAGGCTTCTTGGCCTCGATATAGGCGTCGTGGACGGAGGTTTCTTTGACGCGACGCTTGGCGTCGTTGACGAATTTGAGGAAGAGCGGGCTGTGCAGCATGGGAGGTCTACTGTGGCGCAGATTTGCTCAGGTTCAAGCATCTGCTGAAAATTGGTCCGCAAAAGTAACGGGCCCGCCCTAGCCAAAGGGCTCCAGCGGTGGCACTTTAGCAGGATGCACGCCCACGCCTGGAAGTTGAAGACCCGGACCTTGCGCTGGCAGGAACGCCCTCTCATCATGGGTGTGCTCAACGTCACGCCCGATTCCTTTTCGGACGGCGGACAGTACCTCGACCCCGAGGCGGCGCTCGACCGCGCGTTGGAACTGGAGGCCGAGGGGGCGGATATCCTCGATCTCGGCGGGGAATCGACCCGGCCCGGCGCAGCCTTGATCAGCGCGGAGGTAGAGCTCTCCCGCATCCTGCCCGTCGCACGGCGGCTGCAGGGGCGACTGGCCATCCCTCTCTCCGTCGACACGTGGAAAGCCCCCGTGGCCGAGGCGATGCTTGCGGAGGGAGCGGAGATCATCAACGACGTCAGTGCCGGCCGGTGGGATCCCCGGCTTTGGCCGGTGGTCGTCAAGGCGGCCTCCGGGTATGTCCTCATGCACTCCCTCGATCAACCGGCCACCATGCAGAAGGCTCCCCAGTATGCGGACGCGGCGGCCGAAGTCTGCGACTTCCTGGGGAAATTCCTCGCCCGGGCGGAGGAAAACGGGCTCGCCCTGGAGTCGGTCGTCTGCGATCCCGGCTTCGGCTTTGGCAAGACCTTGAGCCACAATCTGGCCCTCCTGCGCGACTTGGAGACCTTTGCCACCCTGCGCCGACCGGTGTTGGTGGGGGTCTCCAAAAAATCTTTTCTAAAATTAATTGGCGGTTCGGAGGCTTTGGGCATAACTAACGAGTTGGCCCAGTTGTGGGCGGCGGCGCGCGGCGCGGCGATCTGGCGAGTGCATGATGTACCGGCAGCGTTGCGGACAGCGCGACTGGCCGGCGCCTTCGGAAGGGGCGCGGAATCAACATGAACCATTTTTTGCACGACCCCCTCCCGTTTGTGATGGAAGCGCTCCGGTCGCTGACCGAGATCCTGATCCTCACTTTCGGCATCTATTCGATCTGGAAGCTCTTCAAGGGCACCCGGGGCGCACGCGTGCTGGCCGGCTTCGCCTTTTTGCTGGCCATGCTCTCGCTCGTCTCGCTGGTCTTGAAACTGACGGTCATCGAGAAGCTTCTCAGCTTCTCACCCGTCTTTCTCCTGACCTCGCTGGTGGTGATTTTCCAGCCGGAGTTGCGCCGCCTCTTCGCGGAGCTGGGCAGCCGCCCGCTCTTCAGCGCCCACCGGCAACAGGCCGAGGTCATCGAAGCGGTGATCGACAGCCTGGAGCAGTTGCAACTGGCAGGCCATGGCGCCCTCATCGCGTTCGAGCGCGAAATCACCTACGAAGCCGCACGGGAAAACGGCACGATCATCGACGCCCGGGTCAGCGAGGATCTGCTCGCCACCATCTTTTTCCCCAAGACACCGCTGCATGACGGTGGCGTGGTGATCGTGCAGGACCGGATTGCGATTGCCGCCGCCATCTTTCCCCTCACCCAGGCGGAGGGCCTGCAGCGCACGCTGGGCCTGCGACACCGCGCCGCGCTGGGCTTGAGCGATGAAACGGACGCCGTCATCGTGATTCTCTCCGAGGAAACCGGGATCATCTCGCTCGCCTTCAACGGCGAACTCCGCCGGCCCCTGACCACGGATGAACTGCGTTCCCAGTTGATCGCCATCCTGCTACAAAATAAGACCGATGAAAAACCTCTTGTTGCACAACTGGCCCGCTAAGCTGATCTCCTTTGGGATCGCGGTGGTCATCTGGGGTTATCTCCGGTACCAGTCCGACCCCAGCTTTCTGGATCAGCTCATGACGGGAACGCTTACCCCCGGCCGATGAGCGCTTCCGACCAAGTGACCTCGGAGCGCTTTCCCTTGCTCCTCTTTTTCGATGGCGAGTGCGTCTTCTGCAATCGCTGGGTAAATCGCGTGCGCGATGCCGACCAAGGTCGCCGGATTCGTTTCGGGACCAAGCAGGGAACGACCTTTGCGCGGCTGGCGCAGGATCATCCGGAATTGGCGAAGGTGGAGTCGTTGGTTTTGGCTATCCGGCGTGCCGATGGTGGAGAGGATTTCCGGGTGCGAAGCGAAGCCGTCCGGGAGCTGATCAAGGGACTGCCCGGGTTCAGTTTCTGGTCCACCCTGCTGGCGATCTTCCCGACGTTCCTTGCGAATATCGGCTACTGCATTTTCGCGAAGCTGCGGACTCCTATTTTCGGGCGAGAGGAATCGTGCCGGGTGCCGAAGGCAAGCGAGCGGATGCTTTTTGTGGATTAAACACCACATGCCGGATGATCGAGATTTCAAACGTGTCTATAAAAAGCATCGCGTGCTTTTTACAGATGAGGAGCTTATCTACGAGGCGTATATAATAGCCGGGAAATTTGCCGATTGGGAATCTTGGCTGGCAGACATTCGCGCTTCGATGGGCGAAGAGGTCATCCAAAAATTGGGTGCGGCCTCTGGTGAAATCTTGAACCATTTTGGGGAGGAGATGGAGGGATTTAGTCGGGGTTATATCACGCCAGAGGTCTCGGCGGCGGAGACGTTGGGTTGCTATGAGTTCGTTCCCAAGAGTTTTTTGGAATTCTTGTGGCGCCAGCACCAAAGCTAAGCCCACGCCGGTCGCCGATGGTAATAGCCCGTTTTGTAAAATAGCAGCAACTCCACTCATCGCCGTATCCTTGGGGTTGGGACTCGGCAAAGCTTCCGGCTTGACTCGATTCATTCCACCTCTTCTCCTGTTCAACGGCATGGTTTCCAGAGCGGGAAGAGAGGAATGTCGGCAGGTTTCACGCAACGTCGCAACGTTTAAGGGGAAGAAAAGCAAGGCCTCTTGAATGTCCCCCGTTGCGAGCGTTGCGCCGTTGCGTGAAACTTTTCCCAAGAGTAGGGGATGACGGTGAGTATAACTTGGTGACGAGGAACGGACAATCGGCTGGAAGGAATTTCGATGGTGAGCTTTGCGCGGAATAGAAGCTTGATTAAGACTTGCTCGCTTAAAGCTTAACCATTCGAACCTGTTGCAACTCGGCGTAATTGCCAGTAATCACGCCGTAAGAAACGGAACAAAAAATAATGAAATTACCTCGCATTCTCCTCTTAAAAATGGTCGCCGTACTAATTACAGCAGTTATGCTTTCAGTTCCGGCCAAGGCGGATCTCCTGGCCCAGGATCTTTTCACGGATGGTGGGCGCACCGATGGCACGGATGCCCTTGATCTCGCTTGGTATTCCGAAACCACCACGCCCTCCGCAACGCTGACGGTGGTGGATGATTCCTCCGGGATAGGTTCTGGCAATGCCCTCCGTTTTACTCCCACTGCAACCGTGCAGGGCGCCGTGGCCAACCTTCTCTCCACCGTATCGTTGAACGATGGCGACAGCATCCGCCTGACCTTCGACTGGCGCTATGCCGCCACGACGAACCAGAACCAATCGAACCTCTTCCGGTTTGGCCTCTACAACAACAACGGCACGCCAACCACCGCCGACCTGCAGAGCAACCGCACGGATGACGTCGGTTACTTTTTCGCCACCAATCCGGGAGCGGCCAGCAGTGCGGGTTCCACCCTTTATCGGGAGACAGCCGGAACCGAGATCACGCAGAGCACCGATGCAACCGCTCTTGGCTCTGCCGGGCCTTCGATCGTGGCGGGCACAACCGTCCACACCGTGGAATTCACGATCACCCGCGTCGGGGCCACCTTGAAGCTTGTCTCCAGCCTCGACGGCCAAGTGCCGACCACCGCGACCGATGCGAGCCCGGTGACCTACACCTTCAACGAAATCGCTCTGCTCAGCGCCGGATCTTTCATTCCTTCGGCTGTGCTCATCGATAACGTCCAGGTCGAACGCTACCGCTCGATCATGAACTCCACGTTCACCGCCGGCGTCCGCACGGTGACAGGTCCCAATGGCCCCGATGCCGCCTTCTGGGCCCTTGGCACCCCGACCTTGGCCATCGCAAACGATTCCACCGGCATCGCCAATGGCAACGCCCTCCAGATCACCCCGACCGCTGCCACCCAAGGCGTCGTCGCCGGCCTGCCCTTCCCCGGCATCGTGAATCTGAAGGACGGCGACAGCGTCGCGCTCTCCTTCGTCTGGCGCTTCACGGGTACGACCGGATTGACGATCGCCGACATCCTCCGCTTCGGGCTCTACAACAACTACAACACTCCGACGGTCAAAGACAACGATACGACGACCCTGACCCGGACGAACGACACCGGTTACTTCACCAAGGCGAATCTGGGCACGGGAACTCCCACGGCCGGGAACTCCATCGGCATACAATTCCAGGGCACGGGCACCGCGCTCCTGGCGACTGATTCGGCCGGGCTTGCCTCGGTTGCGCAGACCAACTGGAACGTCCTCACCGGCAACGGCTTCACGAATCGCATCCTCTCCGACAGCACCGGCACCACCACAGCCGTCACCATCACCGGATCGGCCGCCGGAACCTACCATGGCGGGGCCTCGTCCGCGCCCCCGGCGGGCAATGCGAAGCTTTCCTCGGGAGAGCTCTACAACGGCTGGCCCGGTGGCTCGACGTTTACCGTGGCCAATATTCCCTACGCCTCGTATGACGTCTACGTTTACGCAGGCATTGATGCCGGTGGCCGGGCCGAAACCGTGCGGCTGACCCCGGCGGGCGGTTCCTCCCAATACTACAGCTTCTCCACCACCGGTGGCGGCAGCGTCTGGACGCAGGCCACCAGCACCTGGAATGGTTCCGGTACGCAGCCGACCCTGCCCAGCGCGAACTACGTCAAGTACACCGGCATCACCACGAGCAGCTTCTCGCTGAACTGGGGCGCGCCGAGCAACGGCGGCCTCAATGCCATCCAGATCGTGCCCACGCCCACGACTCCACCGCCAACCACCACGGTGAACCGCGAAACGGCGGGCACGGAGATCATGACGGGCGCGGATACCAGTGCTCTCGGCACCGCCGGAATTTCCGTTACCGGAAACACCACTCCCCACACGGCGGAGATGAAGATCACCCGCAGTGGCTCGAGCTTGATCGTGCAGTCGACCATCGATGGCCAGACTCGTGCCATCGGCACGGATGCCAGCCCGTTAAGCTTCTCGTTCAACGAGATCGGCATCCAACTCGCAGGCGTCACCTCGCCACTCATCGTCGACGATGTGCGCGTCGAGTACAGCCCGGCCTCGTTCGCAGCGCTGGTGCAGACCATCGGCACGGGTTCGACGGCCACTCCTGCAGTGGGGCCAGCTCCCGCTTACGGCCTCGGCGGTGCCGGTTGCATCCTGGTAAAGAACTGGGATTTCGGCAGCAACGGCACGATCACCAACAACACCGATCTGATCGCGAACTTCCAGTTCCACGATCAACACGGCCTGGCGGCGAATCCCAACTACGGCTCGGATATGGTGGCACCGACCTCGGCCACCGCTCTCTCCGGTCAGCCCTATGAAGGCAAGCTGATCAACGGCGTGGCGGTGCCCACGGTGCGGAGCTACTTCGCCGACTACATGCAGACCTACATCGTCCCGCTCGGCGGAGTGACGACGTTGACCGCCTCGGCCAGTCCGCACAATGCGGGCAGCGGCTCGTTCCAGTCCAAGTGGGACCTGCCCTCAGCGGGGAGCTACCTCGGCAAGGACCTGATCTGGGAAACGCGTGTGCGCTACGTCACACCGCCTTATTTCTGGTTCGCGCTTTGGAATTCCGCGAAGGATTGGCAGACGGGCAAGGGGCCCGAGATCGATCTGATGGAGGCCTTCGGCTACAACAACGGCGGCACCTACACCAACTACACGGGACGCTACTGGCACTCCAATTCTGTTGGTGGATCGGATACGGTCAACTACTCCAACTGGGGCAACGGCATGTCGGCCTGTGGAATCACCACCTGGGACGCCACACAGTACCACACCTGGACGCTGGTTTACCGCGCGAACGATACCTACGCTTGCTATGTCGATGGCATCTTCATTCAAGGTGGTTCTTCGACCTACCTCTGGAACAAGAAGCCCGGCAGCTCGAACCCCGGCGTGGCCCAGGAGCTGAGCTTCCAGTTCGATGCGTTGTGGGGCAGCAAGACGGTCACGAACAATAACTTCCCCCTGGCGGTCTCGGCCCTCGCGGGAACTTACTACGAGTGGGATTACAGCCGCGTTTACCTGAAGTAACAGCTGGAGGTTTCGAATCGCCCTCCGCTCCCGATTTTCGGGGGCGGAGGGCTTTTCGTTGGTACGGGTAACACCGCAAAGGCTTTGGCTTCGATGATGGCACCGTCCTATCGTTGCCGACCCTCATTATGAAACCTGCGACTGCCCCCGTCGAAATCGCCGCCTACTACTTTCCCAACTATCATTCCGATCCACGCAACGAAAAGCGTTACGGCAAAGGCTGGACGGAGTGGGAATTGATTCAGCACGCTGGCCCCCGTTTCCCCGGCCACGAGCAACCGCTGGTACCAAGCTGGGGCTTTGAGGATGAGGCCGATCCGAAAATCATGGCCCGAAAAATCGATGCGGCGAAGGATCACGGTCTCGATGTCTTTCTCTTCGATTGGTACCACTACGAGGACGGTCCCTTTCTGGAAAAGGCGCTGCATGAGGGTTTTCTCAAGGCCGGGAACCGGAACCGGCTCAAGTTCGCGCTCATGTGGGCGAACCACGATTGGGTCGATATCATGCCCGCGAAATCGAGCACGAATCCGTTGCGCGATGCCACGCTGCTTTATCCCGGGGCGATGTCGCGCGAGCCCTTCCGCAAGATGACGCACATGATCATCGAGACCTATTTCAAGCAGCCCAACTACTGGCTGATCGATGGCTGCCCCTATTTTTCGATTTACGAATTGGCCCGGTTCATCTCCGGCGTGGGTGGACTGGATCAGGCGGTCGAGGCGCTGGAGGAGTTTCGCGCCGATGTCCGCAAGGCGGGCTTTACCGATCTCCACCTCAACGCCGTTTACTGGCAGCAGGCGATTCTGCCCGGGGAACAGGCGCTGCCCGCCGACCCGTCGGAGATTTTCCGGCGGCTCGGTTTTGCCAGCTTCTCCTCTTATGTCTGGATCCACCACGTGGGGCTTTCGGAATTTCCCGTCACGGCTTACGACAAGGTGAAGGAGCTCTATTTCAACTACTGGTCAGAGGTGGTGAAGAAGATTCATTTGCCCTATCTGCCCAATATCACCAAGGGGTGGGATGCGAGTCCGCGCACGGTGCGTTCGGATGTCTTCCGCCCGCTCAATTATCCCTTCATGGCGACGATGGGCGGCAACACGCCCGAGCAATTCGGAGCCGCCATGGAGGAGGGTCTCCGCCGCGTGGCGGACCAGACCGGGCCGGTGCGGGCGCTGACGGTCAACGCGTGGAATGAGTGGACGGAAGGCAGCTACCTGGAGCCGGACGAGCGGCACGGGATGGCGTATTTGGAAGCCATAAGCGAGGCGCGGAAGCGCGTGGGGGTGTAGATCTTGATTGATGGCCCGGACAACTTGTTGTCCGGGTGGCCGCAGGCCACAGGAAGCACGCATAAACAAAACCCACACACACGGTCCCGATTGCTTCCTGTGCGCGTTGCGCACCCGGACAACAAGTTGTCCGGGCCATCGAATTAGTGTGGGCTCACGTCAATTGCCGAACGGGAATCCCAAGAGTGAGCGTTACTCCCCCAAATACGCCTGCCGCACCTCATCGCTCGCGAGCAACTCCGTCCCTGTCCCGGTGAGTTGATTTTCCCCGGTGACAATGACATACCCGCGATGCGCAATCCGCAGCGCCTGCCTCGCATTCTGTTCCACGAGCAGGATAGGCACGCCCTTCTCGTTGATCTGCCGGATGATCTCAAAGATCCTCGCCACGATCTGCGGGGCGAGACCGAGTGATGGTTCGTCCAGCATGAGCAGCTTCGGCTCCCCCATGAGGGACCGACCGATGGCCAGCATCTGCTGTTCGCCACCGGAGAGCGTGCCGCCCAACTGGCTCCGGCGTTCGGCAAGGAGCGGGAAATAGTGGAAAACCTCCTCCAACTTGGCCGGATTCCGGTTGGCGGGGAGAAGCAGGCTGCCGCTGATGAGATTTTCCAGCACGGTCAGGCGGGGGAAAATGTGACGGCCTTCGGGACAAAGGCAGATGCCTTTTTTCAGGACCATGTTCGCCTTGCCGGTGAGAGGCTCGCCCTGCCACGTGATCTCGCCCAGGCGAATGGGGACCACGCCGGCAATGGTGAGGAGAGTAGTGCTTTTGCCCGCGCCATTGGCGCCGAGCAGAGCGACGATTTCGCCGGGGCGCACCTCCAGCGTGAGGCTTTTGAGGACCTCGATGACGCCGTAGCCTGCGTGGATATTTTGGACCTTTAGCATGGACCTCCGATGGGGACAGACCAAATTTCCAAATTTCCAAATGGGGAGAAAACAGAAGAGGGAGTTATGGTCATCAGTCGAGTTCCTCTCCCAGATAGGCCTTGATCACTTGCGGGTTTTGGCAGATGTCGCGGGGGGCGCCATGGGCGATGGGAGTGCCGTGATCGAGCACGAGGATCTCGTCGGAAATGGACATGACCAGCTTCATGTGATGCTCAATGAGCAATACGGCCAGGCCCCGGTCGCGGATGCGCGAGATAAGCTGTACCATCTCGATGGTCTCCTGCGGATTCATTCCGGCCGCGGGTTCGTCGAGCAGGAGCAGGCGGGGCTTGGTGGCCAGGGCGCGGGCGATTTCCAGGCGGCGCTGCAAGCCGTAGGCGAGGTTGCCGGAGGCGTGCTCGGCATAGGTCGCGAGTCCGACGAAATCGAGGAGATCGAAGGCGGCGTCGCGATTGAGTTTCTCCTCTGACTTAAAACGGGGCGTGTGGAAAAGCAGCCGCAACGGCGAGAGCGAGCGATGTTGGAATTGGGCCACCATCACATTTTCCAGCGCCGACATCTCCGGGAAAAGCCGGATGTTCTGAAAGGTGCGCGCCATCCCCCGGCGGCTGACCTGATGCGGCTTGCGTCCGGTGATGTCCTCCCCATTCAGCACGATGGAACCGATTTCCGGGCGATAGATGCCGCTGAGGCAATTGAAGAAAGTCGTCTTGCCCGCACCATTGGGACCGATCACGCTGACGATGCGGTTGGCATCGACGCGGAGATCCACGTTCTGCACGGCTTTCAGGCCGCCGAAGATCTTGCTCAGCCCCTTGGTTTCGAGCAGCGGCGTCATTTGTTCTGGATCTCCACTTTGCGGCGACTGCTGCCGAGCAGGCCTTGGGGACGGTAGAGCATCATGATGACCATGACCGCACCGAAGAGGAGCCAGCGGTAATCGGAGAGATGCTGGAACGATTCCTGAACGAACTTCGGGATGGCCGAGGCGAGCGAGGGATTGTTCTGGATGGTGGAAGGCAGTGCCTTCAAATATTCTGGCACGAGGTAGAGCAAGGCCGCGCCGAGGAGCGAGCCGTAGCTATTGCCCAAGCCGCCGAGGATGACCATGGCGAGGATCATGATCGATTGCTGGAACTCGCACATCGCGGGGCTGACGAAGCCATCCTTCGCGCCATAGATGACACCCGCCACGGCCGCGATGGCCGCGCTGAGGGAGAACGCAAGGAGCTTCATCTGCACGACGGGCACGCCCATCGCCGCGGCGGCCACTTCGTTTTCGCGGATGGCAATCCACGCGCGGCCCACCGGGGAATGGTAGAGACGTTGCACCAGGAAAACGGTGAGACAGAGGGCGAGCGCGGTGACCGCGTAACCGACCTGCTGGCTGCTCAGCCCGGCAAAACTGTGGAAGATCATGTTGTCCTTGAGGACAATGCCCTTGTCGCCGCCGGTGATGTCGAGATTGCGCATGACCTCACGGAAGGCCTCGGCGAAACCGAGCGTCACGATCGCGAGGTAATCGCCTCGCAACCGCAGGCAGGGGAGCCCGAGCAGGTAACCCGCACCGCCACCGACAAAGAACGCCAACGGGGCCGCGACGTACCAGGGAAACCAGTCGAGATTTTTCTGGGAAAGGGCGAAGAAATAGGCGCCGAAGGCATAGAAGCCGGCGTAGCCGAGGACGAGAAGCCCAGTCATGCCGACGGTGATGTTCAGCCCCACGGCCAGCATCATATAAAGGCCGACAGCAGTGAGGAGTCCGAGGGTGGAGGTGCTGATCCACGGCAGGCCCATGGAGCGGAGCGCCTCCACGCCACCGGGGCGAAGGCTCATCGGCACGACGACGAAGAGCAGGGCGAGAGCAATCCAGCCCCAGGAGTTTTCCCAGAAATGGGTGAATTTGACCCAGGCGGGCTTTCGGGCCAGGGTCTGGTCCCATTTGAAACGGCGGTTAAGGCGGATGCCGACCCAGAGGAGAAAGCCACCGATGAGAACGGTGGAGAGATCGCCGAAGAAATCGAAACCATGCTGGGGCACCCAGGTGACGGCCATGGTGCTTTTGCCGAAATCCGGCGCGAGCTCGAGCCAGAGAAACGGAAAGGTGATCGCCGCGACGCCCAACAAGCCGAGGAGGTACGGGCGGTAGGTGGAAATCATGGATTAAGGGGTGAGATTAGCGAGGTTTGGCGGGGAGTCAACGATGCGTGTAACAGGTAGCCATCGCCCTCCGGGCGATGGTCAGGCTTCGTGGCCAAGGGGACCGTCGCCCGGAGATCGACGAATACCTTCCGCTTTTAGAAATTATTAGAATTATTTGGTACCGTGGGTTGCCGAAGCCGCAACCAAAAGCGAGGCGTTCCCGACCCAGAAGACGAAATAGG
>FTJN01009209.1_pt1 | contig 11662 bp, 10 predicted proteins | sample 1658361 | NCBI WGS metagenome assembly FTJN01 (sample SAMEA3914819, study PRJEB12502) | metagenome | biome: forest; material: soil | place: Canada | collected 2010-06-26 | depth 0.3 m | reverse complement strand
GCGAGTTGGGGTTTCCGCCGAGCCGGACGGGTGGCGAGGTGTGACTTAACTCGCGGTGCGCCCGCTTATGAGACGGTCGCGCCGGAGCCGGCGCGCGCGCGGGGAGATTCTCGCGATACCCACCGCTAGAATTCGTTTGTACGTTTTGTAACTACCTTCGCGTTCACGCCGTAACCGCCTTGAAACCCGCTCCCGCCCTGACTCGGACTTGGCCCGCTGCCCGCGCGCGGATGGCTGGCGTCCGCGTGGGCACGCGTGCCGCGGCCTCCATGTCGTGAGCCCGGAGGACGGACAAGACGCGCTCGCCGCTCGCCGCGCCGATCGAAGCCCGGACAGCGGGTCGCCGACTGCCGTGGCCCCGCCGCCGCGCGCCGCCGCGCCGGCGCCGCGGCCGCTGTGGATCCCGGCGGCCGGCCACACCTGCCTGGCCTGGTGGCACGCGCCCGCCGCTCCCGCCAGCGGCGGCATGCCCGCGCTGCCCCTGGCGGCCGTGCTCGCCGGTTCATGGGGCGACGAGGACGTGGCGGCCTACGACGACCTGCGGACGCTGGCCGTCGCGCTGGCCGAAGGCGGACTCGGGACGCTGCGTTTCGAATGGCCGGACACCGGCGACTCGTCGGCGGCCACCGGCACGACCTCCGTCGCCGATGCCCTGGCGGCATTCGACGCCGCGGCCGTGGAGGCCCTGGCGCTGTCCGGTCATGCACGCCTGGCCTTCGTCGGCCTGCGTCTGGGCGCGCTGCTCGCGGCGCATGCGGCGGTCGCGCGCCAGGACGTCGATGCGCTGGTGGCGCTGCTGCCCGTGGCCGGAGGACGTGCCTTCGTGCGCGAGCAGGACGCGCAGGACATCCGCGTGCCGACGCGCACGCCGCCGGGCGTGGCCCCCGCGCTCTTCGACGCCGCGGAGCTGCCCGTCTGCCTGGGCGGCTTCGCCTTGCCGGTCCGGCGCCTCGAGGCCCTGTCCGTGTTGAAGTGGCCCGCGGCCGCGACCACGTCGGTGCTCGAGGCGCTGGTGGTGCAGCCGTCCCGTTCGCCGGGGCGCACCGTGGCCGATGCGCTCGCGCGCATGGGCATGCGGGTGCGCGAATGGGCGCACGAGGATCCGGCATGTGCCCGGTCCGCGACAGGCGAGCCGGCGGGACTGCCCCTGGCCGGCCACGAGGTCGTGCGCTGGTTGCGCCAGCGTGCCGCCGATGCCACGGTCACGCGAGGCGTGCGCGCCATCGAGAATTTCGGCGTCGCCGATCCCGGCAACGGCCCCATCCACGCCGCGCTGGCCAGCGCGCAACTCGAGGCGGCGACGACGGCGGTGTTGGCGCTGGCGGCCGGCGATGCGCCGGTCTGGATGCGCCTGCGCGCGGGCGCGACCGGGCTGCGCGAACGCGTCGTGCTCCTGCAGGAGTCGCGCGAGCCGGCGCTGGTGGGGGTCCTGGGCGAGCGCGACACGGGGGACGCTGCCGTCGACCGGCCACCGCGCCACGCGGTCGTGCTGTTGTCTTCGGGCCCGGAACGCCGCATCGGCCCGCGGCGCGCGTGGGTCGATTGGGCGCGCCACCGCGCCGCGCTGGGCGACGTGACGCTGCGGCTGGACATGGAGGGCGTCGGCGACAGCGTCGCGGCCGCCGGTCCGCACGACTGGACCGCATGCGACGGCGCCCGCGTCGTCGACGGCGTGAACCGCGCCGTGGCCTGGCTGCGCCGCGAATGCGGGGTGCGCGACTGCACGCTCGTCGCAGAGGGTCTCGGCGCCTCGCACGCCTGGCGCGCCGCGCTCGCGGGCGTCGACGTGCAGCGCGTCATCGCCGTCGATCCGGCTCGCCTGGACGGGCGCCCGCTGGAGCACCGTCCGCCAGCCGTGCCCACGGTCGCCGCACGCGTTCGACGGGCGCTCCATCGTTGCTCGCGTGGCATGGGCCGCCTGTTTCGCAAGGCGCAGCGGGACGAACTCGCCGCCGAGGCGGCACGTGCCGGCGCGCGCGGCGTCGCGATCCACGTGGTCTGCGCCGAGCGCGAACGCGGCCTGGCCCTGGTGCGCCGGGCGTTGGGACGCGGCGGGGCCGGCCTGCTGCGCGAAGGGCGCATGGCGATCGCCGAGATCGCGATGGCGGACCCCGCCTTCGCGAGTCTCGCGGGCCGGGCCGAGCTGTGCAGGCGGTTCGACGCGCTCCTGCAGGCGCCCCGCTCGACGCCGGACGAGGCCGCCGCCGCACCACCCTGGCAAGCGGCGAGGGCCCTGGCATGAGCGTCGACCCGCTCGACCCGATCGCGTCCGTGGCGCGCGGCGCGCCGCCGCACCCCGCACGCCTGCTGGTGGCCATTCCCTATCGCCAGGCCGGGCTCATCGCGGCCTGCGCGCTCGCGGGCGTCGCGGCGACGCTGGCCCTGTCCGCCCTGCGGCCCCCGGCCCCGGTCGCCGGCGCGCACGCGCGGGTGCAGATGCAGGTGCAACGGCCGGCGGCCATGCCGATCGGCGACGCCATCCGGCTGCAGCTCGACCTGGAACCGGGCCGCGACGGCGCGGACGGCGAAGCGGCCGCCTCGATGGCGCCCGCGTCCTCGTCCGCCGCGGCATTGCGGCTGGACGACGCGCGCGAGATCGACGCGTTCGAGGACGCGTTGCAGGCGACGCCGACGGCCGCGGGGTGGGTGCCGACGTCCGCTGACGGCCGGGGCGACCGCCCCGGCGGCGTGGTCGAGACCCTGGCGCGCCGCGGCCTTCTCGCCGGCCTGCTGCTGGGCCTGTTGCTGGCCAGCCTGCGCGAACTGCGCGGCGCACGCATGCGCACGCCGCGCGAGGCGGAGTGGGCCCTGGGCGCGCCGGTGCTCGGCGCGATTCCGACGCTGTCGGCCAAGGCGCGTGCCGCCAGTGTCGGCATGCCCGGGTCCGCATGAACCTCGCCGGCGACCTGTTCACGCGCGTCGCCCGTGGCGTGCTCGAGCACCTGGTGCGCCGCCACGGGCCCGCGGACCAGCCGCCTGCGCAGGCCGCGGCGCCGGCCGCGACAGGCCGCGTGGTCCTGGTCAGCAGCACGAGCTCGGGCGAAGGCAAGAGCTTCGTCGCACACGGACTGGCGCGCGCGTTGGCCGAGCAGCAGGACGGCGACGTCGTCTGGGTCGACGCCGCCTTCGACCGGCCGCCGGCCGACGCCGACATCTTTCGGCGCGGCGCGTCCGGACTGTCCGAGATCATGACGCTGGGCTCGCTCCAGGGGCTCGCCCCCGCGGGCGCCGGCCCGGATCGCCTCTGGCGTCTCGGCCGTGGGGTGCTGGCGCAGCCGGCGTTGCTGCACCGTCCCGACACGGTGCGCAAGGGCCTGCTGGCCTTGCGCGCGGGGTTCGCGTTGACCGTGCTGGACGCGCCGTCGCTCGCCGGCTGCGGCGCGTTGCTGCAGGAAGTCGACGCCTGCGTGCTGGTGGTGGATGCGCGTCGCACGTCGCGCCACGCGGCGCGGCAGGCGCTGGCCGAGGCCCGGCTCGGGTCCGATCGGCTTGCCGGGCTGGTGTTGAACCACCGGCCGCGCGCGTTGCCGCGGTGGTTGGGTGGGGACTGACGCAGTCGCCCTGGATCGCCTGCGCGGGCCGGCCCCGCCTGGACGGCGCCCGCAAGGAAGACGCGTGGTCCTCCGTTGCGGGGAGTGCCAGTACAGTCGCGGCAACAACGGGGACCTTGATGACGGATGCGCGCGGTGAGGAGGGCCAGGCCCGGCGACGGGCGGCGGCGATCTGGAAATGGGTGAGGCAGGGCGTGCGCGGCGCTCTGCTGATGCGGCCGGACTGGCGCGGCTTGCGCAGCACGCCGGGCAGCCTGCTCCTTGTCGTTCTTGCTGGCGTCGCCGTCGGTCTCGGAGTCGAGCGTGCCTCGGTCGTGGGCGACGCGTCGATCTACTGGCCCGGTCTGGGCGCTCTGCTGGGCCCGTCGGCAATCCTGGCGTGGGCCTGTTGGTTTGCGATGCCACCGACCGATGACTATCGCGACGCCAGCCGCTATCCACCCGACGCGCCGACCTTGTTTGCGTTGCTCTGGGTCCAAGGGTCGATCCTCGCCGTCGCGACGTCGTGTGTCCTTTTGCCGGCGGTTCGTTCCGGGTCATTCGAGGCGTCGGCGACCAGGTGGACAACGTGGATGGTCGAAGTGGTGCCGATCGCGTGGTCCCTCGCCGCGGCGGTCCGCCTCCTGGTCCGTTGCCGTGCTGACGGCCTCGCGCGGCGGTGGTTGGCGGCCTGCGTCGTCGCCGCGAGTTTTGTCTTGGGCCACTACGTGTTCCCCTACTCGTTCTGGTACGCCACGCCGTCGGCGGCCGCCCAGGACACGCGGCTGCACCTGACCCAGGAAGCCGTCGAATTGCAGCTCGGGCTGCTGGGTTCGGCGCTCGACGCGATCAAGCCGCAGCGGCCCGGCGTCATCGACGTCTACGCCATCACGTTCGCACCCTACGCCAGCGAGGACGTCTTCATGCGCGAGAGCGCGGTGGTGGCCGACGTGATGGCCAAGCGCTTCGACGCGTCGGGCCGCACGATCCAGCTCGTCAACAACAAGGCCACGGTCGCGCGGCTTCCGTGGGCTACGCCGCTGAACCTGCAGCGTGCGATCACGCGCATCGGCGAACGAATGGACAAGGACCAGGACGTGCTCTTCATCCACCTGACATCGCACGGTGGCGCCGATGGAGAGCTGGCCGCGAACTTGCGCCCGATGTCGGTGGATAGCGTGACCCCGCAGGCCCTGAAACAGTGGCTCGACGACGCCGGCATCCGCAACCGCGTCATCTCGATCTCGGCCTGCTTCTCGGGCAGCTGGATCGCACCGCTCGCCAACGACGACGCCCTCGTGATGACCGCGGCCGACGCCGACCACACGTCCTACGGCTGCGGCAGCAGATCGACGCTGACCTTCTTCGGCCAGGCGATGTACGACGAGCAGTTGCGCCACACGTGGTCGTTCGAGGAGGCGCACGCGGCCTCGCGCAAGCTGATCGACCAACGCGAGCGCGCGGCGGGCAAGGAGGACGGGTATTCGAACCCGCAGATCAGCGTCGGGACGCGCATTCGCGCACGCCTGAAACTGCTGGAGGCGCGCCTCGCCGCATCCGCGGCAAGGTAGGCGCCTCCAGGAAGGGAGCGGCGAACCGGGTGGATCAGCGGCGGACGCCGCCGTCGCCCGTCAGCATCGACAGCTCGACGAAGTGCGACGCCGCGTGTTCGCGGCCGAAGTTCAGGTTGAAGCCGTCGAAATCGACGTGCTGCAGCGACTCGAGGCCGTTGGCGAGGCCTTCGCGGGTGTTGGCGCGGCCGCGGCGCAGGCCTTCGACGAAGATGCGCGCGTCGACGTAGCCTTCGAGGCTGGAGTAGTTGACCGACGCGTCGCCCGCGGCCTTCACCGCGTCCAGGTAGTCTCGCACGATCGGCACCGCGCCCGAGAACGGGTAGGGCATGACCTGGCTCACGACCACGCCCAGGGCTTCCTGCTTGAGCTCGTCCGCCAGCGCCTTGGTGCCGACGAACGACACGTTGAAGAACTGGCCGCCGTAGCCGGCCTTGCGCGCCTGGCGGACAAACTCGGCGCAGGCCTTGTACGACCCGACCTGGACCACGCCGTCGGGCTGCGCGCCCACGATGGTCTTGACGGCCTCCTCGACCTTGATGGTGTTGCGCTCGAAGGTGCCCACGGCGACGGGCGCGAGGCCCAGCGCCTTCAGCGCCTTGACGGTGCCGTCGAGGCCGGCCTGGCCGTAGGCGTCGTTCTGGCGGAAGACGGCGATCTTCTTCAGGCCGAGGTTGTGCTGCTGGTTGACGATCAGCGCGGTCTCGTCGTCGTACGAGGCACGCACGTGGAAGACGTTGCGCAACGCGGGCGTGCGCAGCGCCATCGCGCCGGTGAACGGGCCGAAGAACGGGATGCCCGAGTCCTTGACCAGCGGCAGTGCGGCCAGCGAGGTGGGCGTGCCGACGTAGCCGAACAGCGCGAACACGTCGTCGTTGAGGAACTTCTCGGTGTTGGCCTTGGCGCGCGGCGGCTCGTAGCCGTCGTCGAGCATGCGCAGCTCGATCTTCTGGCCGTTGACGCCGCCGGCGGCGTTGACCTTGTCGAAATAGAGGCGGGCGCCGCGGTTGAGCTGGATGCCCAGCTGCGCGGACGGGCCCGTGCTCGGGGCCGACTGGCCCAGGACCAGATTGCCTGATTCCCGGGCGAAGGCGGTTGCAGCCGGCAGGGAGGCCAGCAAGCTCAGCATCGTGCGGCGTTTCATGATCTTGGCTGCGCTGGAGGGGCGCATGGCGGTCTAGGGGGAAACCCAATTGTCGTGGAACTCCATGACAGCCGATGCAAGAAACTGTCGGGCAGAACTAGTTGATTTCCCGAACGCGTGCATTGGTTCACGAATTTATTGTCGAGCTGGTACCGTTTTTATGGCATTGACTTTCATGCCGACACGACCGTTACCCGTCGTTACCCTATGCTGTATTTCTGCCTGTGGGGAGTCCTCGACGTGCGCCGACGCGTCGATTTCGCGGATACCCGGTGGGGCACGGGGTCCGTCAGCCCAAGGTCCGGCGTTCGCGGCCTCGCGGATCAACGCGGCGGTTCGGCGGGCGGCACGACCCCGCCGGTCGGCGCGGTGAGGCTCGTGAGGCCCGTGTCGTTGTTGACCTCGGCGCCGCCGCGATCCGTGCGTTGTCCCGCGATGCGTGCCTCCAGCTCGCCGCGATGGCCATGGGCGCTCGCCGGCTCGAGCATCTCGGCGCGGATGCGCGGCAGGGCGTCGGGATGCTCCCGCTGCATCAGCGCGATCAGGCCTTCGCGGAGCAGGCAGCGCAGGTCCCAGTTCTGTCCGGCCGACGGCGAGCTGACGATCAGGCGCAGCTGCATCGCACGCTCGCTCGTGTCGACGACCTGCAGCAGGCACACGCGGCCGTCGTAGTCCTTCGAGCCTTGCGCGAGGCGCGTGGCTTCGGCCCGCAGGGGCTCGAGGTCGGTGGTGTAGTCGACCCAGAAGAAGACGCTGCCGATGATCTGCGACGTCGTGCGCGTCCAGTTCTGGAACGGGTTGTCGATGAACCACTGCAGCGGGACCACGAGGCGGCGCTCGTCCCAGATCTTGAGCACGACGTAGGTGCTGGTGATCTCCTCGACCCGGCCCCACTCGCCCTGCACGATCAGCACGTCGTCGATGCGGATCGGCTGGGACAGCGCGATCTGCAGGCCGGCCAGCAGGTTGCCGAAGACCGACTTCGCGGCCAGGCCGATGACCAGCGCCGAGAGTCCCGCGGACGCCAGCAGGCTGGTGCCGAACTGGCGGGCGCGCGGAAACGTCATGAGGATGAACGCCATGCCCGCGAACAGCGCGATGCCGATCGCGATGCGCGCCAGCACGCGCGTCTGCGTGAGCACGCGGCGCGCCTCGAGGTTGTCGGCCACGTCCTGCGGATGCAGCAGCGTGACGGCGTCGGCCAGCCCGCGCACCGCCGCGATGGCCGCCGCCGTGAACGCGGCGATCAGCAGCACGGTGACCAGCTGGCGTACGCCGTCGACGTGCGGCAGGTCGTCGGGCGCGCCCTCCAGCGCGACCTGCACCGCGATCAGCGGCAGCAGCCAGCGCAGCGGCTTGTCGAGCTGGCGGTTGACGGCGGCGGCCATCGGCGCGTGGCGGCTGATGCGGCGCGCGATGGGGCGCACCACGACGTAGACGAAGATGCCCACGAGGGCGGCGCCGAGGGCAGAGGCGAGCGGCGTCACCCAGGCGTCGTAGTCGTGCAGGTTCATGGTGCGGCCGGCGCGCGGGCGCCGCGAATGGGAGAGGCGCCCTCGCGGCAATTCCGGGGCCCAGGCGGCCTGTCCGCCTGAAGCCGAGGTTTCCTGTACGGCATTGGGGGCTTGGCCGCGCATCCGGTCGCCGAGGTCTACAGTGGGCCCATGACTCGTCCTTCCGCGATTCCCACGGCGCCGTGCGCCGATGCGGACCGAATCCTGCCGGGCCACCAGTTCGCCGACGCGTACAAAGTGCCCGCGCCGCGCCGCATGAACGCGATCGAGGCGACGCGGCTGGCCTTCGGGCACGGGCCGGCGTGGATCCGCGCGCTGATGGGACTGCGCAACCGGCTGGGCCGGCTCGTCGGCCTCAAGGCGGCTCCGGCGAGCGGCTTTCCCGTGCTCCGCGAGACGGTCGACGAGGTGGTGATGGGCTTCGACGACAAGCACCTCGACTTCCGCGTCGTGGTGGCCGTCGCGGGCGGCTTCGCCACGGTCACCACCATCGTCCGCTGGCACAACGCCTGGGGCCGCGCCTACCTGGCCATGATCATGCCGTTCCACCGCGCGATCGCCGCCCGCATGATCGAAGGCGTGGCTTGAGCCAGGGCGCGCTGTTCGACGACCTGCCCGAGCCGGTTCCGCAGAATTTGCCCGAAGGCCTGGCCTACGAGCCGGAGTTCCTGGCGCGCGACGAGGAGCAGTCGCTGATCGCGCTGATCCGTTCGTTGCCGCTGGCGGCGGCGAAGTACAAGGACTACACCGCGCGCCGGCGCGTGGTGAGCTTTGGCGGCAGCTACGACTACGACGCCAACAAGCTGCTGCCGGCGCAGCCGCTGATCGAGGCACTGCATCCGCTGCGCGCGCGGGTCGCGCGCTGGGCGGGGATCGCCCCCGAGGCGTTGCACCACGTGCTGGTGGCCGAGTACGCGCCCGGCACGCCCCTGGGCTGGCACCGCGACGTGCCCGACCACGAGGAAGTGTTCGGCGTCTCGCTGGGCTCGACGGCCGTGCTCCGCTTCCGGCCGTACCCGCCGGTGGCGCCCAGGCGCGCCGACGTGGTGAAGCTGCGCGCGGCCCCGCGCTCGATCTACGCCATGCGCGGGGCGGCGCGCTGGGCGTGGCAGCACAGCGTGGCGCCGGTCGACGAGCTGCGGTGGTCGATCACGTTGCGGACGGCGCGGTGAGTGGTCGCTTTCCATCCTGGCCTGGTCGTTGCGTCGGGTCGGTCGCTGTGTTGGCTGGGGCTCTGCTTTGGCACGCAATCTGGGTGAACCAAAACGCTCGAACGTAGCGATCAAGCCAGCACGCAATGCTTGACCACCGCGCCTGCTCAGACCAGGTCAGAAACTCCCCGCGTCGCCCGGAAACGTCACCGGCGATTCCCACCCATCGGCCGAGACCGCCGACACGCCGAAGAAGAAATCGTCGAGGTCGACGTTCTTCAGCACCGCGTGGCCCGGATCGACGTTGGCCGCGTAGGTGCGGCTGTGCTGCCATTGCGGCGCGGTGGTGTCGCGCCACCAGACGCGGTAGCCGGCGACGCCTGCTTGAGGGGTCCACGTCATCACGGTGTCGGTGGTGACGGCGCCGGCGATGGCGACGCCCTTCACGGGTGCGGGCGCGTTGGCGAGCGCGGCGAGCGCGATCGCGTTCAGGCGCGTCACCTGCGCGAGGTAGTCGAAGTCGACGCGGTCGATGGTGTCGCCGTAGCGCACGCCGGCCTCGGTGCGCAGGTCCTGGTGTTCGTTGCGGTAGTCCTCGTGCGGCTCGGTCAGGCGCAGCGCCGGGAAACCGTGCTCGAGGAACTCCACCTGGTCGCCGCCGCGGCCGTAGCGGTCGGTGCGGTAGACCATGTTGACGCGCAGGTTCACCAGGTGGCGGTCGGCCAGGCCGGCGACGAAGCGGGCGAGGTTGCGCGAGGGCGAGTCGAGCTCGCCGCCGTTGTAGCGCCGCTTGTTGGCCTGCTCGGGCGTCTCGAGCGCCTTGGTGCCTTCGGAGAACACCCGCACGACGCTGTTGTCGTTGACGCCGTCCTGGCCATGGCTGTTGCCGACGATGTCGTTGTTCAGGTCGGCCTCCACGCGCCAGCCCTGTGCCTTGGCGTAGTCCGCGAGCACCTTGCCGCCGTACAGGCCCTGCTCCTCGCCGGACAGCACGCCGTAGACGATGGTGGCCGCGAACTTGCGCTTCGACAGGATGCGCGCCGACTCCAGCACCGCGGCCGTGCCCGACGCGTCGTCGTTGGCGCCCGGCGCGTCGTGCGTCGCGTCCATCACGTCGGTGACGCGCGAGTCGATGTGGCCGGTGATGGCCACCACGCGGCCCGGATCGCTGGTGCCGCGCTGGATCGCGACGACGTCCATCACCTCGCTGGCGACCGGCACGCGCTTGCCGGTGAACATCTGCGACGGCGTGACGATCTCCAGGCAGCCGCCGCACTCGCGCGAGATCGCCTCGAAGCGCGCCTTCGTCCAGCGCCGGGCGGCGCCGATGCCGCGGGTCTCGGAGACGGTGTCCGACAGCGTGTGGCGCGTGCCGAAGCCGACCAGCTTCTCGATGGTGGCGTGCAGCGCCTGCGGATCGACCGCGTCGGCGATGGCGGCGAGCTGGACGTCCGGCGAGTCGGCCGCGAAGGCCGGCGTCGAGAGCGCCAGGACGGCGGCGAGCGTAAGGCGAAGGTTTGGCATGGCGCGGATTATGGGGACCCGCGCCGGCCGCGTCACGGCAGGGGCTTCCAGCCGTCGGGGGTCCAGCGCAGCAGCAGGTCGCCGATCGCGTCGGGCGCGCGCTGGGCGCGTTCGCGCGCGAAGGTGCGCAGGGCGGCGATGGTCTCGGCCGAGTCGTCGCCGACGTAGAGGATGGTCGCGGGACGCGGCACCGCGACGATCAGCACGCCGCCCTGGGCCTTGGCGAGCGGCGCCCAGTCGGAGGGAAACAGGAGCCGGCTGGCCGTGTAGGCGTCGGCGCCGTCGATCGCGCCGATCTTGCCCGCGGGCGCCGGCGGCGCCACGCTCACGAGCGGCTGCATGCCGGCGTGCGTGTTGGCGCGGGCGAGTTCGAGCAGCGCCGCGGGGTCGAGCTTCAACGCTTCCAGGTCGTGGCTCGACGCCCAGCGCATCGTGCTCGGCGAGTCGATCATCACCGCGCTGACGAGCCCGGGGACGAACGGTTGGACCTGCAGGTTCAGTCCGGTACCGCGGCTGCTCGCGACGTAGGCCTGTGCGGTCGCGGACGAGCGCAGCGCCACGCGGACCTGGGCGCGCTCGGGCGGCTTGTTCATCTCCTGGAACGCCTTGGTCGTGCCCGCCACGAAGGCGGTGGCCTGGGCGTCGCAGCGAGCCGCGTTCGCGTGGCAGGTCTGCCACAGCCGGGCGAGGCTGACGACGGCGCCCGCGTTGCCGATCGTCAGGCGCTGCGGCGCGACGACCACGACGTGCTCGTCGGGCAACGCCGTGCGGAACTGCTCGGTGATGGCGTCGGTGAAGCCGGGATCCTCGAGCGGCACCGATTGCGCATGGGCGGCCGTCACGGCGGCGAGCGAGAGCAGGCCGGCGAACGCGGATCGGCAGTACAGGGTCGACGAGGTCATCGACCGATTCTAGGGCGCGCGCCTTGCGCGAACCCGTTCGCGCGTTCTCAGCCCTCGACCAGTTTCTTGAAGGTGGCCAGGACGGCGTCGCCCTTGAACGGCTTGACGATCCAGCCCTTGATGCCCGCGGCCTTGCCGCGTTCCTTCATGTTCGGGTTGTTCTCGGTGGTCAGCATGACGATGTTGACCGCCTTGTTGCCCAGCTCGCCGCGGATCTTCTCGGCCATCGTCAGGCCGTCCATGTTGGGCATGTTGACGTCGCTGACCACGAGCCTGACCTTGGGGTCCATGCGCAGCTTGGCCAGGCCGTCCTTGCCGTCCACCGC
>FTJN01003199.1_pt2 | contig 11665 bp, 13 predicted proteins | sample 1658361 | NCBI WGS metagenome assembly FTJN01 (sample SAMEA3914819, study PRJEB12502) | metagenome | biome: forest; material: soil | place: Canada | collected 2010-06-26 | depth 0.3 m | reverse complement strand
GGAGGTTTCGCGCTGCTGGGAACCGCGACCGGCAATCCGGGCAACTGGTGGTTCCTCTGGGGTCTGCTGGCCCTGGCCACCCTTCCGGTCCAGGCGACGGTCTGGACCAGCGCCGTGGCGACCCGCTTCGAGGCCTCGCGCGGCCTGGCCTTCGCCGTGACCCTGTGCGGCGCCTCGGTGGCGGCGGCGGTGTTCCCGCTACTGGGAAGCTGGCTGATCAAGATGCTTGGCTGGCAGACGGCGGTGGTCATCCAGGCGGGCATCTGGGTGGCGATCGTCTTCCCGGTGATCTTCCTGTTCTTCCGGGGCGCGCATGACAAGCCGCCCAAGAACGTCGAGCGGGAGGCGCGGCGCGAACTCGAAGGTGTCAGCCTGGCCGAAGGGCTGCGCTCCACGATCTATCTGCGGCTGCTGCTGGCCAGCCTGTTGTTCACCTTCACCATCATCGCCCTGGTCGTGCACTTCGTGCCGATCCTAACGGACCGGGGCGCGGACCCGCTGCGCGCGGCCGGCATCGCTTCGCTGGTCGGTTTCTCGTCGATCGCCGGACGCCTGGTGACTGGCATGCTGCTGGACCGGTTCCGGGGCTCGTGGGTGGGGGCGGGGGCTTTCATGCTGCCCGCGCTGGGTTCGCTCCTGCTGCTTTTCTCGGGCAACGCCTTCCTGCCGCAGGCGGTCGCGGCCGTGCTGATCGGCCTGACCCTGGGCGCCGAGGTCGATGTCATCGTCTATCTGACGACCAAGCATTTTGGCCTGAAGAACTTCGGCGCGCTCTATGGCGGACTGCTGGCCGCGCTGTCGATCGGCACCGCCACTGGCCCGCTCACTGCTTCGGCGGTCTTCGATCATCACGGTAGCTACGCGCCGTTCCTGTGGCTGACCATCGCGTTCATGGTCGCCAGCAGCCTGGCGCTTCTGAGCCTGCCCAAGCCCGCTCCCAGGGGCTAGCCAGGCGAAGGCGCGCCGCCATCGTTCACCTCGAAAGTCGTCTGATCCGATCCTCTCGGTCCGGAGGTGAGCCCTTGCGCGTCCAGCCCATTGACGAGGGCCTCGGACGGCGCATATATGATACACAGTGGCGCATATCTAAGGCGCCTTGATCCACTGTTGTCTGGCTCCGCAACCGAACGAGACCCTGAATGCCGCAACTGATCGTCACGACGCGAGAAGGCCAGACGCGCGAACTGAACCCGGCCCTGGGTCTGACGGCGATGGAAGCCATCCGCGACGCCGGTATCGACGAGCTGATGGCGCTGTGCGGCGGCGTCTGTTCGTGCGCGACCTGCCACGTCCATGTGGACCCCGCCTTCGCGGCCTTGCTGCCGGCGATGAGCGAGGACGAGAACGACCTGCTCGACAGCTCCAGCCATCGCAATGAGCGCTCGCGGCTCGCCTGTCAGATCCGCCTGAACGACGGCCTGTCGGGCCTGAGGGTCACGATCGCCGAAGAAGACTGAAACCTCGCCGACCCATTCAAAGCGACGGTCGGTCCACGAGGCCTGGACCGCGAAAACCGGAGGATACCCATGCAGACCCTGGCCGAGCGCGACTACTTCAGCGACCACTCCATCCTGAGGGATCCCTACGCCTATTTCGAAGCCGTCCGCGCCAAGGGACCGGTCTACAGGCTGCCCGATCAGGACATGGTCGTGGTGACGGGCTTCGAGGAAATCCTGGACGTCCTGAAGAACAACCAGGATTTCTCGTCGGTGAACTCCGTGCAGGGCGCGGCCACGGCGCTGCCCTTCAAGCCGGAGGGCGCCGACATCACCGGCCAGATCGAGGCCCATCGCACCCAGTTCATCGGCGGAGACCTGGTGGTCGCCTATGACGACCAGCCGCACGTCAGGTCGCGCTCGCTGCTCAGCCGATTGTTCACGCCGTCGCGGCTGCGGGCGAACGAGGCGTTCATCGCCGCCTTCTCCGATCGACTCGTGCGCGAAGCGGTCGCCAACGGCGGTTGCGAGCTGATGAAGGGCATCGCCACGCCCTTCGTCACCCTGGTGATCGCAGACCTGCTGGGCGTGCCGGAAGGCGACCGCCAGATCTTCATGGACGCCATCGAGGCCGGCCCGCCGCCCGGCAGCCTCGACGCCGACGACCTTGAAGGCCAGAATATGCCGCTGGTGCTGATGGGCATGTACTTCGCCGAATATGTAGCGGACCGGCGCAAGGATCCCCGCGAGGACGTGCTGTCCGAGCTGGCCAACGCCACCTATCCGGACGGTTCGACGCCCGACGCCATGGAGATCGTCCGGCTGGCCACCTTCCTGTTCGGGGCGGGGCAGGACACCAGCGCAAAGCTGCTGGGCAACGCGATCCGGTTCATCATCGACCAGCCCGGTCTCCAGCAGCAATTGCGTGACAACCCAGCGCTGATCCCACAGCTGATCGAGGAGACGCTGCGCCTCGAAGGCTCGGCGAAGATGACGACACGGCTCGCGCGCCGGGATACGCGGATCGGCGATGTGGAGATCGCGGCCGGAACCAAGGTCTTCCTGGCGCTGGCGGCGGGCAACCGCGACCCGCGGCGATGGGAAGATCCCGCGACCTTCGATCTCAACCGCGCCAAGCTCAAGGAGCACCTCGGCCTGGGTCGCGGCGCCCATGTGTGCGCGGGCGCTCCGCTGGCCCGGGTGGAGGTTCGCGTGCTTCTGGAGAAGTTCCTCGAACACACCGCCCACATCGACTTCGTCGAGGAAAAGCACGGTCCGGCGGGCGCTCGAAACCTTGAATACGAGCCCAGCTTCATCATTCGCGGCCTGACCGAGATGCACCTGAAGCTGACGCCCGCGCCGGGGTTCGTGGCGCCCGCCAAGCCGGTGGTTCAGCCCGAGGCGAAGCCGAAGAAGTCGGGCCTTCTGGGTCTGTTTGGCTTCGGCAAGAAGGCGGAGTCCGAAGCGCCGACGGGCCATTCGACCCTGGACACCACGATCGGCGCCTTGCTGGCCGATCCGGCGCTCACGGCCGTGCTCGACAAGCACTTCCCCGGAGTCAGCGAGGATCGCCGGATCGGCATGGCCAAGAACATGACGCTGCGCCGGGTGCAGAAGTTCGCCGGCGACGTCTTCACGGATGCGGCGCTCGACGCGATGGACGCGGATCTGGCGAAGCTTTCCGCGAAGTAACCGCCGAACCCTTCGACAACATCGACTGGAGCATTCCATGAGCAATTCACGCGTGGTCGTCGTGACCGGCGGAGCGTCCGGCATCGGGCTTGGCGTCTGCAAGCTGTTCGCCGCCAACGGTCACCCGGTCGCCATGCTCGACGTCCAGGACGAGGCGCTGGAACGCGAGAGCGCCGCGCTCCGCGCCGCCGGCGGCAAGGTGCTCGCGCACCACGCCGACGTCTCCAGCCGCGCCTCGGTCGACGCCGCCTATGCGGCGGTCCGGCGTGAGCTTGGACCGATCAGCATCGTCATCGCCAATGCCGGGATCTCGATGAGCCTGCCGTTCCTGTCGACCTCGCTGGAGGCCTGGCAGCGGATGATCGACGTGAACCTGACGGGTGTCTTCCACACCTTGCAGGCGGCCGCGCCGGACATGGTGGATCGGAAGTGGGGACGGATCGTCACCATCTCCTCCCAGGCCGCCCAGTCGGGCGCGCCGGACCGTGCGCACTATGCCGCGTCGAAAGGTGGGGTGATCGGCCTGACCCGAGCTCTGGCGCGGGAGCTGGCCCCGCACGGCATTACCGTCAACACCATCCCGCCGTCGCTGGTCGACACGCCGCTGGCCCGCGCGGGCGAGACCTCGGGCCAGGTGCCGCCCTTGGAGGTGATCGCCCAGATGATCCCGATCGCCCGTCCCGGCACGCCGGAGGACATCGCCAACGCCTGCGAGTTCCTGTGCTCGGACAAGGCCAGCTACATCACCGGCCAGGAAATCAACGTCAACGGCGGCAGCTGGATGTAGCGCGAAAGGAAACGGGCTCGACGCCATCGACGTCGAGCCCGTTCTGTATCGTTCGCTTTAGCGCCGCTTACTCGAAGGGCTCTTCGCCCTGCAGCTTGGTGCGGTGCATCATGCGGTTGCACTTGGGGTCATAGGCTTCGGCGCGGTGCATGGTGCCGGTGTTGTCCCAGATGACCAGGTCGCCGACCTTCCATTCGTGGCTGTAGCTGAAGTCTTCCTGTGTCGCCCATTCGCGCAGGCCCACGATGATCTGGGCGCTCTTGTCGGCAGGAACATCAAGGACGCGGTGCGCGGTGCAGCCGATCACCAGGGACTTGCGGCCGTTGGCGTGCTTCCACACCAGCGGCAAGTTGTTCTCACCGATGGCCTGCATGGCCTTCAGCTTGCCGAGGCTCGGCTCGGGCTCGTAGTAGAACACCGAGGCCCACACCGAGTGAGCCACGCGCAGCTTGTCGTACTCGGCCTTGTCCGCGTCGGAGAGTCCGTCATAGGCGGCGTAGGTGTTACAGAAGCCGGTGTTGCCGCCCCAGGTCGCGGGGACCTTGCACGACAGCAGCGAGGCCAGGATCGGCACGTCGTTCATGGTGCCGTCGATGTGCCAGTACAGCGAACCCTTCAGGTACTCGGCGGCGGCCGGGTTTTCCTTGGTGTCCAGTGTGATCTTGGTGATTTCCTCGCCGCCGCGGTGTTCCGGCGCGAACGTGCCGAGCGTCTTGGTGAAGGCGATCTGCTCTTCGTCGGTGAACTTGATCTCGGGGAACACCAGGACGCCGCGCTCTTCGAGCAGGGCGCGGATCTCCTTGCCGAGCACGCCCGACAGCAGCTCTTCCTTGGTGTTCAGAATACGGGTGCCGATCTTCGGCTTGATCGCTTCGTGCGACAGGCGGGTCAAAACATCGACGGACATACGCGTCTCCCCAACGGATTATTTTAAATGCTGAACACATGTTCAGCATTTTTGATTTTCGCCGTCAAGTCCCGCCAAAAGGGGGAGGGGTGCGGCGTATTAGGCCAGCAGGCGATCCAGCCACGTCTCGACGAAGGCGCGGGCGTCGTCATGGCCCGAGCGGATGCCCATCTCGCCTTCCATGACCAGGGCCCGGCCGATACCGGCCAGCACCAGGCTGAAGCCCGCCGCCGTGCCGCCGCCGGAAGCCGCCAGCTTTTCGCCGATCAGCTTTTCGATCAGCGCGACCTGGCGAGCCCGCATGGCCTCGCTGTGGCGGGTGATCTCCACGCCGATCACCTTGCGGTGGTTGGCCAGGGCCACGAACTCGAGCGCCAGATTGTTGCGGCTGGTGTCGGCGAAGAACCGCCACAGCGCCCGCACTGGATCGTCGCTCGACAGGGCCTGCTCGATCATCGCGTCGCTCTGCGCGGCGCCCCGCTTGAACACGGCCAGGAACAGGTCGTCGGTGGTCGGGAAATAGTAGTGAACCAGCGAGGGCTTCAGGTCGGCGAAGAGCGCCACCCGGCGGGTGCTGGCGGCGGCATAGCCTTCGTCACGAATGACCTGTTCGGCCGCGTCGAGGATCAGGGTGCGGGTTTCGGAGCTTTCGGCGCCGACGCGACGTTTCGGAGTCATGGCGCGAGCATAGGGGGCGACCGTCTCCACGCAAGTTCGCTCAGCGAGGCGGGGCGCCCGCGCGACGGTCATTTGGCGAAGGCCTGGACCGAGATGCCGCTCATCGCCGTCCAGCCCGCGTCGTTGTCGAACACCGCGCCGGTGGCGAAGCTGGACTCGTCGCTGGCCAGGAACAGCGCCATCATCGCCATCTCCTCGGGCTGGGCCATGCGCCCCAGCACGCCCATCCGGTCGATCAGTTCGTTAGAGGTGGGCAGGCCCTTGCGCTGCATCTCCTCGCGCTGCTCGCGGGCCATGGGCGTCTCGGTCGCGCCCGGACACAGGGCGTTGGCGCGAATCTTGTGCTTGCCCAGTTCGACCGCCGTCACCTTGGTCAGCGCCACGACACCGGCCTTGGAGGCGCAGTAGCCGGCCGAGCTGGCGACGATATGGGCCGCGATCGAGGCGGTGTTGACGATCGATCCGCCGCCCGCTTCGATCATCCTGGGGGCGACATGCTTGGTCATCAGCCAGGCGCCCTTGAGGTTCACCTCGATGCAGCGATCGAAGGCCTCCTCGGTGATGTCGAGGATCGAGCGCTTGCCTTCGGTGTCCACGCCGGCGTTGTTGAACAGGATGTTGGGCAGGCCGAGCTCGGCGACCGTGCGGTCGACGATGCGCTGGACATCGGCGGTCTTGCTGATGTCCGCGCCGATGGCGATCGCCGTGCCGCCGGCGGCGCGGATAGCGTCCACCACCGGCGCGACGCGCGCCTCGTCCAGGTCCACGGCGGCGATCTTGGCGCCTTCGCGGGCGAACAGCAGGGCGGAAGCTTCGCCCATGCCGCCCGCCGCGCCGGTGATGATCGCGATCTTTCCCGTCAGGCGCATGGCCCCGGCCTCCCGGTTCAAGCCCGCTGGATCAAGCCGATCCCATATAGCGGCCGCCATTGGTGCTGATGGTCTGGCCGGTCATGTAGTTGGCCTCTTCCGACGCCAGATAGGCGCAGGCTGCGGCGATATCCTCGGGTTGGCCGATCCGCTTCATGGGCAGGGTCTTGGCGAAGGCCTCGGCGTCGATCGGCGCGCCGCGCAGCATCGGCGTATCGATGAAGCCCGGCGGCACCATGTTCACGGTGATGCCGGTCGGCGCGTATTCCAGCGCCAGCGCCTTGGTCAGACCCAGCAGGCCGCCCTTGGACGAGACGTAGTGCGCCTGCGCGACCGACCCCGATTGGGTCGAGGACGAGGTGATGTTGATGATGCGGCCCCAGCCGGCGGCCAGCATGTCGGGGATGACCTCGCGGCAGCACAGGTGCGGGCCCTTGAGGTTGATCGCGATCGTGCGGTCCCAGACCTCTTCGGTGATGTCCATATAGGGCACGAAGGTCGCGATGCCGGCGTTGTTGACCAGGATGGTGATCGGGCCCCATTCGGCGCGGATCTTCGCGGCCGCTTCCTTGATCGCCTTCTCGTTGGCGCAGTCGGCGACCAGGGCCATGGCCTTGCCGCCGGCGTCGGTGATCAGCTTGGCGGTCTCGGCGGCGCCTTCGCCATTCAGGTCCAAGACGGCGATGGCGGCGTCGTCGCGCGCCAGGCGGACGGCGATGGCCCGACCGATCCCGGAACCAGCGCCGGTGACGATGGCCACTTTTCCCTTCAACGACATTCTGACTCTCCTAATGATCGGTTGTGGACGGCGGGTCGGCTCTGACCAGCGCCCTTGCCGCTTGGATCGCGGCTTGATGCATCGTCTCGGTGTCGCGGAAGACGAGGTCAAGCCTGTCGATGGCCCGTCATCCGCGCACCGTGTTTGAACGGCTGTTCAGCGTTTGAACAGGATGGTGGGCCGCGAAGTCAATCGCGCCCGTGGCTGTATCGCCCCGGCGGAATCGGAGGGCGGCTTGCCAGCGAGAATTTACCGTATATCGCATTGCGCATGGAAATTTCGACGTCAGCTCCGACCGACGCGCGGCAGGTGCGCACGCGCAAGAACCTGCTGGACGCCTTGCTGCGCCTGCTGGAGACGCGTCCGTTCGAGCAGGTGACCATTCGCGAGATCGCCCAGCAGGCCGAGATCGGCTACGCCACCTTCTTTCGCCACTACCCGTCGAAGGAGGCGCTGCTCCACGACCTGGCGGCGGGGCAGATCCGCCAACTGTTGGACCGGGCGCTGCCCATCCTGATCGAGAGCGATACCCGCCGATCGTGCATCGCGCTGTTCAACTTCGTCGCCGAACACCGAATCCTATGGACGGCTTTGCTGACCGGCGGCGCGGCTGGGACGCTCAAGCAGGAATTCACCGACCAGGCCCGGCGCATCGCTCGGGATCAGGGGACGGGCGGGGGGCTGATTCCCGACGACCTCCGCGTGGTCTTCTCGGTCAGCGCCACGGTGGAGATCCTGGCCTGGTGGCTGCAGCAGGACGTCCCGTTCGAGGTCGAGCGCATGGCCGAGATCCTCGACCGGCTGGTGGTCGGGCCCTCCATCGCCGTGGACTGAGCGGCGGGGGCATCGCCCTACCGATGTCTCGCCGGCGCCCATCGCTTACCGGATGATCGAACGCTCCGCCCATGAAAGCCTGCCCGCAATCATTGGGGCGGATCATGAGCGAATTGACCATCACCACCATCGCGGGCGCGGTGCGCGGAGCCGAGGCCGACGGCGTTCGGCGCTGGATGGGCATTCCCTACGCCCGGCAGGCGCGGTTCGCCGCGCCGGGTCCGGTGGCGCCTTGGACCGGCGTTCGCGACGCCACGGTGGCTGGCGCGAAGTGTCCCCAGATGTACGGCAACTCGGCCAAGCGCGCGATGCTGGCGACCCCTGAATTCACCGAGGACTGCCTGGACCTGAACATCTACGTGCCCGAGGGCGGCCAGGATGTGGGCCACAAACCCGTCTACGTCTGGATCCACGGCGGCGCGTTCGTGGTGGGCAACGGCAGCTCGTATGACGGCTCGGCCATGGCGAAGTCGGGCGATGTCGTCGTCGTCACCATCAACTACCGGGTCGGGGTGCTGGGCTTCGTCAATTTCGGCGAGGCGCTGGGCCTGCCGGACATTCCCTCCAACCTCGGCCTGCGCGACCAGATCGCTGCGCTGGAATGGGTGCGCGACAACATCGCGGCCTTTGGCGGCGATCCTCATCGGGTGACGATCGGCGGACAGTCGGCGGGATCGATGTCGGTGTCGCTGCTGCTCCATGCCAAATCGGCCTGGCCGCTGTTCCGGGGCGCGATCATGCAGAGCGGCGCGCTCAGCCTGATCCATAGCCGCGAAAAGAGTCGCAAGATCGGACGCCGCTTCGCCGAGTTGCTGGGCCTCGACCAGGGCAGCCTGGAAACGCTGCGGACTATGGACCTGCAACGTCTGTTCGAGGCCCAGGGCAAGGTGGGCGAAGAAAATCCCGGGACGATCCCGGCGTCACCCTGGTTTGACGGCGATCTCGTGCCAGGATCGCTGGACGAGGCGCAGCAGCAATCGGCGGCGCCGGTACCGCTGATCGCGGGCGCGGCGCGCGACGAGATCCGTCTGTTCGAACTGATGCCGGGCGAGATCCTGCCCACCAAGTGGCCGGCCCTGGAGGCGCTGCTCAAAGGTCAGTTGGGCCAGGTGCAGGCCGACCGCATCCTCGCGGTCTATCCGCGCACCACGGCCGGACGGCGCGCCCTGGCGACGGACTTGACCTTCGTCATGCCGACCCGAAACTTCGCCGAGCGCCAGATGAGCCACAGCCCGACCTGGTATTATCGCTTCGACTACGCCCACCCGATCGCCGGGGCGACGCACGGGCTGGACCTGACCCTGACCTGGCCGATGCGGAACTTCCGCGCGTCCCTGGCGCGCGGCGGACCGTTCAAGGGCAAGCGTGCGGCGTTGGGTCATCGGATGATCGGGCACTACGCCCATTTCGTCCGCCACCTGACACCCGGACCGGGTTGGCCCGCCTATACGCCGACGGAGCGGTCGGTGAAGGTCTTCAATTACGACGACCGGATCGAGGCCAATCCCGACGGCGCGCGCCTGGCGGCCTGGGGCGGACGCGACGCCGGGGCGGGGTTGGTTGGCGACTAGGGCGCCAGCACCGACTCCAACAGGGCCATCGTGCCCGCCCAGGAGACCTGATCGGCCAGTAGGTCATAGGCGACGCCGGGCCGTCCCATCTTGCCGGCGTCCGGGTCGGTGAAGCCGTGCGCGGCGTGGCTGAAGACGGTGATCTGCGAGGACGCCTCGGCGCGGAAGGTCTCGACATGGTCGAGCGGCACGAACGGATCCTGCCCGCCGCACCAGGCCGCGACCTGGCCTTTGATCGTCCCAGGCGCGGCGGGGCGTTGGGTCCCCAGCAGGCCGTGAAAGCTGACGGCGGCCTTCAGCGGCGCGCCGGTTCGGGCGAGTTCGAGAACGCAGAAGCCGCCGAAGCAATAGCCGATGGCCGCGGTCCGCGCGGCGTCGACCTGGGGCAGGCCGGCGAGCGTGTCATGCCAGGCCGTGAGACGGGCGCGCAGCAGGTCCGGGTTGGCTTGCAGGGCGGCGAAATAGGCTCCGGCCTTGGCGGGGTCACTGCCGAGCTCGGCGCCGAACATGTCGGTGGCCAAGGCGGCATAGCCTAAGTCGGCCAGCTTGGCCGCGACCTCGCGCACCTGGGTCCCAAGGCCCAGGGCGTTGTGCATCAGCAGGACGCCGGGGCGTGGACCGGCCTCGCCGCCGAACAGCTCGCCCTTGAGGACCGCGCCCTCGTGTTCCAGCGTTACGATCTGCATCAGACTGCTCCGGCGTCGTTCTGATAGGGAATTCTCGCCGGCACGGTCGCCAAAGGGCCGACCTATCGCAATGTCTGGACGTCTCGGTCGCCGAAGCATCGCAAGACCGATGCCCTGGCGACCGAAGCGCGAACCGCTATTTCGCCAGCTTCAGATACTTCTGGAAGAAGCCGGTCATGACGTCGAAGGCCTCGCGCGATTCCGGCAGGGCGGGGTCGTAGAAGAAGGCGTGGCCTAGGCCGTCCCAGACATGCAGGTCCGCCACCACGCCGGCCTTCACCAGTTCGCGGTGAGTGTTGACCGCCGAACTCATTTCCATCGCCCGGGTGGCGGTGATCAGCAGAGTCGGCGGGAAGCGCTTGAGCAGGTCCGGCGAGAGCACGGGCGAGGCCTGCGGGTCTTCCAGGTTGGCGCCCTCGAAATAGCCGAGGCTGCGATTCTGCGACGCGAGCGCCTGGAAGGGGCGGGAGAAGCTACGGCTGTCACCGCCCCAGCGGGCATCGGCCGAGGCGCAGAAGATGCCGATCGCGGCGGGCAGCGGCAGCTTCTCCTTGACGAAGGCGGCCATGGCCTCGGCCGTCAGCAAGCCGCCGGCCGAACAGCCGAACACCGCGATGTCCTCGGGTTTGTGGGTCTTGAGCAGCTCGCGATAGACCTTGACCACGTCCTGCGTCGCGGCCGGGTAGACCGTTTCCGGCGCCTGACGATAGGTGATGCTGACGATCTCGACCTTGGCCAGGGCGGCCAGTGGGATCGACTCGACCATGCCGGTGCCCGGCGCCATGCCCATCACGAAGCCGCCGCCCGGCAGGTTCAGCAGGATCTTCCTGGCGTTGGCCTTGGGCACGCCGGCGGTGGGCGTGACATAGACCGCGGGAACGCCGTCAATCACCGCGTCGCGGGTGGTGACGGGATACAGCGCCTTCAACTGATTGATCTGCGGGGCCATGTACTGGCCGATCTTCGGCCGGACCGCGGGCACCATGCCGGCGGCCAGCATCTGGCGCATCTGCGCCTCCTGGTCGGTCGGCTTCCTGGGCAGCGCCTTGCGGGCTTCGTCGCTCAGATAGATCGACGGCGGCAGCTCGAACGAAGGGACGACCACCGTCCCGTCGGACTTGATCGAGCCGGCGTCGGTCTTGGCCGCGGGGGCTTCCTGCGCGTGCGCCAGTTGGGCTGAGAGGCCCGGGAGGAGGGCGGCGGTCGCCGCGAGGGCAAGGCGTCGAACCGTTCGGATGCTGGCGTTCATGTTTCTCTCCCGAGGCTGAGACCAACTCTGAAGCGGCGATCTCATTTTATGTTATGAAACATAATATGCTTGGCTTGCGACCAACCCGCAAGCGGGCTACCCACTCGACTGTGAAAAAAGCCGCTGACGACATCGAGAGCTTCGCCGATCCCTTCCAGGCCATGCTGGGTTTTCAGCT
>FTJN01861384.1_pt1 | contig 11674 bp, 10 predicted proteins | sample 1658361 | NCBI WGS metagenome assembly FTJN01 (sample SAMEA3914819, study PRJEB12502) | metagenome | biome: forest; material: soil | place: Canada | collected 2010-06-26 | depth 0.3 m | reverse complement strand
GCTGCCGCCGCCGAAAAGACCACCCTTCCCAGCGGTTCGTTCAAAGCCATCACCGTGGCTCAAGCCTTTCACTGGTTTGAGCCGGAAGCCGCCCGTCGGGAGTTTAAACGCCTCTTGTATCCCGATGGCTGGGTCTTTCTAATCCGGAATCAACGGCATACGGAGGGCACTTCCTTTGCTTGCGATTACGAAAACCTGCTCAAGAGTCTGGGCGAGGCCTACGCAGTTGTGGCCAACAAGGATAACGAGATCGGAGAGCGGAGTCGCCGGGAGTTCTTCTCCGCCGGCTCACTCAGCGTGGCTCGTTTCGACAATCCCCACATCTTGGATCACCCGGGATTCCGGGGACGCTTTCTCTCCGCCTCTTACGTCCCAGCCAAGGGCGACCCCAGGCATGACGACTACCTGGATCGCGTGGACCAACTTTTCCGTACGCACGCGGTAAATGACCACGTGATCTTCAATCAAACGGCAGAAGTCTATTACGGAAAGTTGGCGGAGAAATCATAGCAACTTCTCCCTATCTCATCTGAATCTTACGGCTGCGCGGGCGGGGGAGGCGTTGGGACAACAACAGGCGCGACGACGGCGGGCGCAGCATTCGTCAAGTCCAGAACCTTGGCGGGCTCGGGTTGGATGATTTTGGGATGGGTCTTTTCCAGGGCGATCAACTCGGAAACCGTCACGAATTTGTAGCCCTTCGCGAGCAGGGTATCGAAGACCTCGGGCATCGCGGTAATGGTCGGCGCGTGGATGTCGTGCGAAAGAATAATCGAGCCCGGGTGGGTGGCCGTGATGATCCGGTGCGCGACGACGCTGACGCCGGGCTCTTTCCAGTCGAGGGGATCGACATCCCAAAGGATGATATCGTAGCCGAATTCCTCGTGAATCCAATGGCGCTGGCGGAGGTTCATGGCGCCGTAGGGGGGACGCAGCAGCTTGGGCCGGATGCCGGTTTCAGCCAGCACTTCGTCGTCTGTCCGTTTGAGTTCCGCGCGAATTTTCTCATCGGAGGATTTTGAGCAATTGAGATGCGTCCAGGTGTGGCTGCCGATTTCGTGACCTTCCGCCACGATCCGCTTCATGATCTCCGGCATGCGGGCGGCGTTTTCACCCACAATGAAGAACGTGGCCTTGATGTGCTTTTCGGCCAGAAGATCCAGAAGCTTGGGCGTATTCTTCGGGTTCGGACCATCATCGAAAGTCATCGCGATGTAGGGCCCATCGACTTTAACCGAGCTGTAGATGAATCTTGGTTCGGGGCTGGGACTGGGAGAAGGCGTGGGCGGCACCGGGGTGGGAGCTGCGTTCGAGCTTGGGGCAGCGTTTGTGCTGACGACTGGAGGTGGGGCAGGAGGCTCAACCGGAGCATTGGTCACCGGCAGGGCAGCGGCCGGTTGGGGGCTGGCCGTCTGATCGGAGTCCATCGAACAGGCTGGCAGGAGAGTTAACGCCAAGGCGCAGAGGGTGAGTCTAAAGAATCCGTTCATAAAAGGGAAAAGTACATTTATGGGACCAAGGCGCGCCAAAAAAAACATTAATTCTGGGCAAAGCGCGTGATTCCTTCCCGTTTGAGGTCATTGCAAGCGACGATGCCCTTTTGTTTGATCAGAACAAATATTGGAGAAAGCGAGAGGCTTTCGGCATCTCTTCCGCAACCGACCGACAGCAACCGGCAGCTAAACAATAGCAAGCGTCCGTTAGCGGGACTTGGCCTGCGTCGTTATGGTTAATAGCATGAAATTGAGTTTACCGTCCTCCCTCAAGACGACGCCGTGTCGTCTGCGCCTTTGCGGAATCGCCTCCGCCGCGCTCGTTTTGGGCTTTTCCCCCCTCCAGGCCGGGGAGCCTCCCGCCGATGGCGCCCATGTGGAAAAAGTGAAGTCTTATCTCCTTACGACAGAAGTCGGCATTGAGGCGGCTTCCAAGGATTTCGTCAAGAAATCGGCCGAGTACCAGAAGATCATTGAGGCCCACAAGGGCGACTACGCGGCGGCCTTGAAGGCGGATCGCGCCAAAATTCTTTCGCTCGTGGAAGACATGCGCAAGGACTACATGAAGGCCGACAGCTTCGGGTATGAGCGGATCGAAGGCATCATCGCGGGCGTCGATTCACTGGCGGACTTCGACGTCTACCTCGATTCCGGTGTGCCCAAAGCCAAGGCGACGAAGGATCTGGCCCCTGCGCCGACCACCTTTACGACCAAGAGCGGCAAGGTGATCAAGGGCGAAGGCTGCATCTTCACCTTCCTGATCGAGCCCACCCTCTGGGGCAAGAACAAGGACCACATCGTCGCGGTCGAAGTCGGTGGCGATGGTTCCCAAGCCGCCAAGGATTCCCTGCCGGAAGCCGAATTCATCGCCGCTGCCGGAGTGGATATGGACAAGAAGATCGAAGAGATGATCGCCGCCTCCAAGGCCTGGAAACCGACAGAAGCCGATTGCTTCGGTGCGGTGATCAAGATGACCCCCACGCTCTCCGGCTACTTCGATGACTGGAAGGATTCCCGCTACGAGAAGGAAAGCTCCGGTCTCTTCAGCGCCGTTTCCCGCGTGTCGGACATGCAGGGCATCATGGAAAGCGTTGCCATCACTTATGACGCGGTTGACCCCGCCGTGGCGAAGAAGGACCCTGCGCTTTCGAAGACGATCAAGGGTGGATTCACCGATATCGACAGTTTCGTGAAGCACGTCGGTGAGCGCGAGAAAAAGGAAAAGGGCAACCTGACCGTGGCTGAAATCGAAGAGTTGCACAATCAGGCCCAGGCAAAGGCCGACAAGCTCGTGCCTCAGGTCGAGCAGGCCGCCGCCGTTGTCGGCGTCAAAGTCAGCGCCAACTAAGTCGTAAAACTCTCTTCATCGGTAACTTCGAAAACACCCTTCATGCACACCTCCGCCCCACTCCTTCGCGTCCTGGCCTTTCTTGCGTTGATCGTTTGGAGCGGAGGCGTGCGTGCGGATGTCATCGATGATTACGGTGCTCTCACGTCCCAACTCCACGAAGCCACCCTTAACGCCTGTGCGGAAAAGCCCGAAGCCGGGCAATGGGCCGACTTCATCGCAGCAGCGGAACGCCTCACGCCCGATCTCACCGAGTCCAGCGCGATCGCGCTGTGGAAGAACGAAGTTGTAAGCCTGAAGGGCGTCCCCCTCACGGATCCGGTTGCCCAAGCTGCCGCCTGCGGCGCGTTACAGGGGAAGATGGAGTATGTCTGTTCGCTCGAGCTCCTCGGGCAGCAGGCCAGGAACAATATCGCGCTCGCCCAGGCTTGGCGCGCGCTCATCACTCTCCCCAAGCACGCCAATTCGATCGAGGGTGCGCTTGCTCTCCAGAGCCAGTTGGAAAATTCCTCGCAGATTGCTCCAATCACCCAGCTCCTGGCCAAGGAATGCCTCGACTGGCAATCGCAGCGCATTCGCGAAAAGCTGGGCAATCTCCAGCGCCTCATTTCCAGCGGCCACTACAGTCAGGTCTTGTTGGAGGTCCGTTTTTCCGAAATCTCCGCCCTCGCGGCCTTTAATCCCGAACTCGACCGCATCGCGGGATTGCCGGATGGGAACGCGACCGAATCCCCGGCGGCGATTTCCGCCCTGATTGCGCTTGCGCTCCCCAAGCCTGCGGCCGATTTTGCGGACAAGTTCCAGCTCTGGCGCAAAGGGATCGAAGCCCGCCTGCCCAGCTTTCTCTCCCCCAAGGAAATCGCGCGGCACGAGCGCCTGCTGCTGAAACTCGTCAAGCTCATCCCCAAGGAATACAACAGCGGCGTACGCGATGGGCAGGTTGTGGTTCCTCTCGAGTACCGGGAGGCGGTCATGTTCATCGTCCAGGCGCAACAGCTCACGGATGAACTCAACCCCATCTGGGTCAAGACCCGCCCCGAGGCCGAGCAGAAGTACCATGAGGAACTCTCCTCCAACCTGAACCAGATCGAAAAGCTGATCGACCAGAAAGCCGACCCGGGCGAGATCGCCTCGCTGGTCGGAAAATCAACCGGCCTGCTGGAAGATAAATTCGGCCTTTCCCTGCAACGCAGCGGCGATACCTCGGCCGCGCTGGAAGAAATGGTTCTCGATATCCGCACCTCGCTCAAGCAATCCCTCGCTGCGGCTCAGGCGGGCGTTTGGGATCAGGCTGAATCGCACCGACTCGATGCCTACACCACCTTTGATGCGGAGATCGAAAAACGGGTGCTGCCCCGCGACTACGCCCTCGGCATCAAATCCGAGCGCAGCTTCCTCGATGGCCAGAATGGAGTTGGCGGCATCAAGGCTGCGCTCGATTCCCGGCTCCAAGGTGAAGCCCTCGAAGCCGTTTACCAGCAGACGCTCGATAACGTGAAGGAGTGCCAATCGTTGCTCAAGGTCGGTCTTTCCCCGGCCACGGTTATGTTCACCACGGTGTCGATCGTGGCGCGCGAAGGCCTCGAAGCGGTCGTTATTCTGGCGGCGTTGCTGGCCGGCTTGCGTGGCGATGAAAACCGCAATACCCGCCGTTGGATTGGTCGCGGGGCTTGGCTCGCGCTGGTCGCCACGGGCATTACCTTTTGGCTGTCCCGCACCTTGATTGAATCGCTCTCCCGTTATGGCGAAACGCTGGAGGCCATCGTCTCGATCCTCGCCGTAATTGTGTTGCTCATCGTCACCAACTGGGTTTTCCACAAATACTACTGGGCCGATTGGAATACCAAGCTGCGTCACCTGACCAAAGATGCGAAAGCAGGCACAACGGCCCGCTGGCAGTGGCTCGCCTTGGTCAGCGTCGGGTTTGTGACCATTTACCGGGAAGGCTTCGAAACCAGCCTGTTCATGCAGTCGCTTCTCATGGAAGGCAGCGAACAGGCCGTCCTTGCCGGTGTGCTCCTTTCCACGCTGATCATCGGCACGATTGGCACAGCCATCTTCGTGATTGGGACCAAACTCCCCATCCGCAAGATGCTGATCGTGACCGGGCTCTTCGTCGTATCGATCCTTTTCACTTTCTTGGGTTCGACGGTCCGCATCTTCCAAACGGTTGGGTGGTTACCGATCCATCCGATTGCCAAGTTTGAAATCCCCACGTGGATGGGGCAATGGCTTGGTCTCTATCCCTCGTGGGAAGGCATCATTATTCCCGCGCTCGGCATCTGTTATGTGGGCGGCGCGTGGCTTTACATGAAGGTCAGCGCCCGGTTGACGCAGCAAAAAACAGAAACGGCAGGAATCGATTTAAACGCAAATAACTTGCATAACGGAACTCGGAATGGTAACCATTCCCGGAAAGCCAGCGATTCAAAGGCTCGGGCGAGTCTGTCGGCTTAAAGAAAGCAAGGAGAATGAATATGCGCAACAACTATGCCCTGATGGGGCTCTTACTTACCGTCCCTCTCAGTACCTGGCTCCACGCCGAGCATCAACCGCTCGAGGTTAAGTCGGAAGAATCGAGTCCCGCCGATCGTGCGGGCGATCTGGCCCCCGCCAAGGGGGTGACGGCCGCCGACACGGCGCCTCCCACCGGGGGCTCCAATTCTTTCTGGCAGCAGGAATTTCTGACGGGGAATTGGGGCGGCGCACGCACCAAGCTGGCCGACAAAGGTGTCTCGTTTGGCGTGAATTACATCGGTGAAGTTTTTGGCAACCCCTCCGGTGGAATCAGCCAAGGCGTGGTCAATAACGGCCGCATCGAAATGGTGCTGGATCTCGACTTCGAAAAGATGGCGGGCTTCAAGGGAGGCACCTTCCACGTCAATTCCTACTACATCTACGGCGAGGATCTCTCGGCCACGCGCGTCGGCAATGGCCTGACGGTCAGCAACATCGCGGCCTATAACACGCTTCGCTTGTTCGACCTGTGGTACCAGCAGGAGTTCCTGGATGGCAGGATCTCGGTCCGTTTCGGCCAGATCGCAGCGGATGATGAGTTTATCGTCAGCGACTACGGTGCGACGATGATCAACGGTACTTTCGGTTGGCCTGCACTGGTTTCGGCCAATATGGCCAGCGGTGGTCCCGGATTTCCCCTCGCGACTCCGGGCGTTCGCGTCATGGTAACTCCCATCGAGCAGGTCTCGTTCATGGGCGCGATCTTTGATGGCGATCCCGGCGACGGTGGAGCGAATCCGCAAAAGAAGAACAGCACGGGTACGCGCATCGATTTTGCGCAGGGTCTGCTGACCATGTTCGAGGGGGCCTACCACCTCAACCAGGAGAAGGATGCGAAGGGCCTTCCAGGAACCTATAAACTGGGCGGCTGGTTTGGCTCCCAGAGCGCAGCGCTCAGCTATACGAACTTCAACACGGGCGCGAATGAGAACAACTGGGGTGTCTACGCCGTGGCCGACCAGATGGTCTGGCGCGAACCGACGGTTCCTGCTCCGAGCGGCCTCAAAAACGATCCGAAGGACGTGAAGGCGGCGGCCGCAGGGGCTGATGCTGGCAACCAGGGCATCGGTCTCTTTGCCCGCGTTGGTGGCAGTCCCGCTGATCGCAACACGCTGGAGTTCTATGCCGATGGCGGCCTTAACTACACCGGCTTGATCCCGGGACGCGACGAAGATGTCCTCGGCTTCGGTGTGGCTTATGCCCAAATCAGCGACGTGGTGAGCAATCTTGCCGCTGCTCCAGGTACGCCGACGATGAACTTCGAGATGGTGCTGGAAGCAACCTACCAGGCGAAGATCACTCCCTGGTGGACTGTTCAGCCCGATATCCAGTACATCATCAACCCTGGTGGCAAAACTCCCGACCCGAACAACCCTGCGGTTCCCATCCCGAATGCCGTGGTCCTCGGATTGCGGACGGCCATCGCCTTTTAGGTCCGCATCCAACTTTCCGGATGAAACATCATTCCCGCTGGCGCCATGGCCTGCCCTCATGTGGCCAAAGGCCCGTACGTCCCCGCAACCGCGCCAACAGTCTTCTCACCGAGGGGGTTTTCGATACCAATATCGATACCTCGCGGGAGGGCCGCGTGGCCGTCGCGCTTTGGCGGGAATGGCGCGCGATGCTGCACGATCTGCAAAAGGTCGGCCCGGTCTGGAGCATCGTCCGCAATGAGCGGTCCGTCCTGGCCGTGCAGGGAAATTATCCGGAACTGACCTTTTCCGCCGACGAACGTACAGCCCGGGCGGTGAGGGGAGACAGTTCCCTGCTTTATCAATTCGACGCGTGGCGGCAAGCCGTCGCCTGCGATACCCGCTGCTGCTGTGGTCGCGTCTACGGGGTGGAATTTGGCAATCGCTATGGCGATATTTTTCACAAGGTTTGCCTGGCCAAGGGCACGGAACTTTCCGCTTTCATCGATTGGACCCAGGTCCACCAGGCTACCGGATTGGAACTGCCCATCGCGGCGGAAGTCGAGAACCGCGAAGGCCGCTCGCTCTTCAATCCGCTCCCGGCTCCAGGAACACTTCTTCTCCCTGCGCATTTACTGCGGACGGTGCTCATCTGCGCCACGGAGCGGGAGATTCCGCTGGAGGTCGCCGTATCTGCCGAGGGTCTGACCCAGACCGCCCGAATGGAAATCACGCGGGCCTCCGAGAGCCATGGCTGGCTCGTTTTCTCCAGCCAGAACCGGTCGCTCTATGTCGAATCCGAACCGGCGGAATGGCTGCGCGTTGAACCCGGCATGCTGGAAGGCGAATCGATCTGGATGCTCTCGCTGGTTGATGAGGAGGGGCGCTGCCATCTGCGTGTTCACACCGGGTTGGATACGCTCGATGCCTGGAACCGGTTGGTGCAGGAAAGAGTATTGGTTACCTGACAAGCCCCGGTTTTTGCGGTAGATTCGGATCATGACGCGCGTTCGCCCGTTCGATTGTCCCATCTGCGGAGGCCGCGTTCCGGCCAAGGCCAAGGCATGCCCCCACTGCGGCGCGTGCGACAAGACCGGCTGGAACGAGGAAGCCACCTCGTCCGACGGCCTCGATCTTCCGGATGATACCTTTGATTACGATCAATTCGTCCAGGAGGAGTTCGGCACTCCTGCCAAGCCAAAGCCCTTCGCCAAGATCTGGCGGATCACGGGTATTGTCCTGGCCTTGGTGGTGGTCATCTTGATCCTGACCAACTCGCTTTTCAGTCCGTAAAGTAGCGGATTCTCACACGATTCTCGTGCCGCGAATCAGCCACGAAAGAACACAAAGATCACAAAAGGAAGCCGGAAGCATCCCCCTCTTTTTTGTGTTCTTTCGCGGCCATTCCTCCGTTCCCTTCCTTGAGGTACAAAACGCAAAAAGGCGAATGAGCAATTGCTCCGCAATTCTCCAAGGAAAGTATTGTTTTGCGGGGAGGGTTCTCATACCTTGGCTGACCGATGCCATCTGTCGGCACGGCAACCCCCTCGACTCATAAAACGTTCCTTTATGTCCGAAGCCAAACTTACCTACAGCGACGGTCACCCTCTCGACCAAATCCACTACCGCGAGTTCAAGATTCTGCTCAAGGCGGACCACTTTGTCCGGCCGGAAGGCTTCGAGGAATACTGGAAACTGGTCAAGCACATCGGCAAGAAAATGGGCGTCGACGTCCACACCAATCCCAAGGGATTTCATTGCCTCATTCGCGAGGTGCTTTTTTACGACACCCCGAGCTTCGATCTCTACAACAACGCTTTCATCCTCCGCAAGCGGACCTTTTATAAGGACGGCTGGCCTGAGGTGGACCACGAGCTCACGGTGAAATACCGCCATGCGAACATGGATGTTTGTGCGGCCTCCGATATGCGCCCGCGCCTGGAAGGTCAGCATAAAATCAAGTTCAAGGAAGAACTTCTCCCGCTCAAAACCGGCCTCGGCGGCATGCGCAGTCTCTTCTCCCACAATTGCGAACTGGTCTCGCCCAATATCGTGCTCGACCAAGGCCTCGAGGATATCGCCAAGGTCTTCCCCGCCATGAAGCGGATCGATATCAAGCCGCTGACCAAGATCAATCTGGTCAACAATGTCGCGGTGGAGGAAGTGGAGGTCGAAGCGGGGCATTTTGATTTCGGTCATGGCGTCGAAGCCAAGGCCACCATCGCCATCTGGCGGGATCGCGCCACGGAGCGTTCGCTGGTGGGCGAGTTCGCCTTCCAATGCCGCTTCGAGCGCGAGAGCGAACTGCACCACAAGGCCAGGGAGCTATCGGAGAAATTCTATCGCGCGGTGCAAACCGATGCTCCCGAGTGGGTGGAGCTCGCCACCACGAAGACCGCCATGGTCTACGGCATGGGCACCGTGAAGAACACCAACGATGAGTGAAACGCAGCCGGAAGAGCTGCCAAAATTCTCCCGCGACGGCGTGATCGCGCCGCGCGTCCCGCTCTGGGAAATTTTCCTGACCTTCCTCATCATCGGCGGGACCAGCTTCGGCGGGGGTGTCGTGGCTTATCTGCGCAACAGTCTCGTCCGGAGCAAGAAGTGGATGGACGACGAGGAATTCCTCGCTGCGCTGGAAATTTCCCAGGCCCTGCCCGGACTCAACGCCACGAACATGAGCGTGATCGTGGGCGACCGTCTGCGCGGGCCGATCGGTTCCTTCCTGGGTTTCCTCGGCATCACCTTGCCTGGTTCCATCGTGGTCCTCGTGCTCGGTATTCTCTATGCGCAGGATCCCCACAACCCGAATGTCACCAGCGTGCTGAAGGGCGTAGGCGCGGCCTCGGTCGGACTCCTCCTGGCAGTGACGTTGCAGATCGGCCACAAGCAGCTTGAGCACCTGATGGATATCGCCCTCGTCATCGTCACGGTGGTGATGGTTAGCGTCTTTCATCTCGCCCTCTGGATCGTCCTCATCACGGTCGGCCCTCTCGCGATCTTTCTTTACCGGCCTCATCCCGACCGGAAGCTGAAGGAAGACATCCACGGCCACGACAAGAAGCCCGGAGATTGACCGCCCCATGACCTCACCTTTCTGGAATATCATCGGCGTATTCTCCCTGCTCTCGATTCTCTCCGTCGGCGGCGGCACGGCGATTCTGCCGGAAATGCACCACCTCACGGTCGATAACCACAAGTGGATCACCGACGATCAATTCCGCGATATTTACAGCATCGGTCAGCTGGCCCCGGGGCCGAACATGCTGATGGTCATCGTTCTGGGCTACCATGCCTGGCCGGTGCATCCCTTCCTTGGCGCTGCGCTCGCGTTCTTTGCCTTCTTCCTGCCCTGCTGTCTCCTTACCTTTGTCACAGCGCGCATCTGGGATTACTTCCGCGCTTCCCCTTGGCGGCTGTCCGTTCAGCGCGGCATGGCTCCCATGGTCATTGGTTTGATGACAGCGGGCGTGGTCTCCATCGGCAAAACGGCATTGGTCAATCCGCTCGTCAATCCGACCACGATCCTTTTGGCGGCTGCCGTTTTCGGCGTGCTCTACTTTGGCAAGAAGATCAACCCGGCCTTGCTGATTCTTGCCGGCGGCGTTTTGGGCTTTGTCTTCCTCCATTGAAGCGATTTGCGGCGAAATCCCGCAGCGACAGCTTGCCTGCCCCGCGTGACTGGTTAAAGTAGCGCCATGCCCTCCGAACCCCGCTTTGTTTACCCCGATGCCGACGCCTTGGCGAAGAACGCCGCGTCCCGCCTTTACGATCTTGCCAAGGCCAGCATCGCCGAGCGAGGCGTCTTCACCCTCTCGCTGGCGGGCGGCTCCACTCCGCGCAAGCTCTACAGCATCCTCGCCACCGATCCCGCCTTTAAGGACTTCCCCTGGCAGCAGACGCACCTCTTCTTTGGCGATGAACGCCACGTACCGCCGAGTGATTTGGAGAGCAATTTCCTGATGGTCAAGAGCACCCTGCTCGCCACTAATCTGGTTCCTTTGGCCCACGTCCATCGCGTCCGCGCCGAGCTGCCCGACGCCGATCAGGCCGCCGTCGATTACGACGTCGAACTCCGCTCCTTCTTCACTCCGGCGATGCGGTTCAATACCTTCCCGCGCTTCGACGCCATCCTTCTCGGCATGGGCCCGGATGGCCATACCGCCTCTCTTTTCCCAGAGACTCTTGGCCTGGAGGAAAAGAACCGTTGGGTCATCGCCAACTTTGTGCCGAAGTTCAAGTCACCCCGGATTACCTTCAGTTATCCGGTGCTGAACGCCGCGCGGGCCATCCTTCTGCTCGTGGCCGGGCCGGACAAGGCCGACATGCTGCACGAGGTGCTCATCTCCCGTCGCGACGAGCCTTTTTACCCCGTGCAATTCGTCCAACCTGCCGATGGTGCCAAACTCTGGCTTCTTGATCGCGCCGCCGCCGCCCGTCTGCCCCAAACCCTCTAACTCACCCGCCATGCAAAAGACCCTCATCGCTCCCTCCGTCATCGCCGCCGACTTTGGCTATCTTCGGGCCGACCTGGCGCGCGCCGAACAGGGCGGGGCCGACATGCTCCATGTCGACATCATGGACGGCCACTTCGTCCCGAACATCACCTTCGGGCCGGATATTGTGAAGAAGATCAAGTCGCTGACCAAGCTTCCGCTGGATGTTCATCTCATGCTCACGCATCCGCGCAAGTTCGTGACTCCGTTCATGGAAGCGGGTGCCGACTGCATCACGCTGCACGTCGAATGCGAGGACAAGATCTGGACTGCCATCAGCGAGATCACCACCTACGAAATCAAGTTTGGTCTGGCGGTCAAGCCCAAGACGCCGCTGTCTGCCGTGAAGGAATATCTCAAGCGTGTTGACCGCCTGCTCATCATGACGGTCGAGCCCGGTTTCGGCGG
>FTJN01165959.1_pt1 | contig 11688 bp, 12 predicted proteins | sample 1658361 | NCBI WGS metagenome assembly FTJN01 (sample SAMEA3914819, study PRJEB12502) | metagenome | biome: forest; material: soil | place: Canada | collected 2010-06-26 | depth 0.3 m | reverse complement strand
GGCTGTGATGGCTTCGCCATCTTTCGATCCCTCCGGCTCGGCTGCTTTAATCTCCATAACTGATGCAACTGGTCTCAGAGGCGGCTTCTTGTGCGCGTTGAGCACCCGGACAACAAGTTTGTCCGGGCTACCGAATAGACCGATTGTCGCTCGAAAATGGTGTGGCTTCCCAACTGGTCGCTATCTCTTTTGGTAGACGCGCACGTAGTCGACGACCATGCGTTGGGGGAAAATGGAATCATCGATCGGTCCACCCCAAGTTCCACCGAGGGCGAGGTTGAGAATGAGATACTGGGGTTTGTGAAACGGATTCTGGCCGTCGTTCTCCGCCTTGCTGATCTCAAAGTGGTTGTATTTCTGGCCATCGACATAAATATCGATGTACTCCGGAGTCCACTCCGCCGCATAAACGTGAAACTTGGTTTCAGGATGATCGACCTTCAGTTGTGCCCCTTGAGACCGGTGATCGCCGTTGGCAAAGTAGTGAATCGTGCCGTGAATCACCTCGGGCTGCTTGCCGACCAGTTCCATAATGTCGATTTCGCCGGATTTCGGCCAACCCACGCTTTTCTCGGAGAGGTTGGTGCCGAGCATCCAGATCGCAGGCCAGACCCCTTTCCCGGCGGGGAGCTGGGCGCGGACTTCGATCCGGCCATAGAGCCAAGCAGCTTTGCCAATGGTTCTCAGGGAGGCTGCGGTGTAGTGGGCAAGGGGAGCCTTGGAATGATCTGAAGCGGGAGGGACATATTCTTCCTTCCATCCCTCGATGATGAGATGACCGTCCTCCACCTGGGCATTTTGCTTGCGATCCTTCGTGTAGTATTGGGATTCTTGATTACGCAGGAAGCCGACTTCGCAGGACCATTTCGCCGGGTCGGGCAAGCCGTCGTGATCCTCGCTAAACTCATCGGCCCAGACCAACCGGTAACCGGCTGGTGGCGTCGGCGCAGTTGCGGGATTCCCCGCTTCGGCCTTGGATTGAAAAGCGAGAACGAGGCCAAGGACGAATAGCGCGAATCGCGGGCAAAACGAGTTCATGAGTATGGGGACAAACCGCTTCGACGGGGATAAGTTGCAATCGATCAATCGGGGAGCAGGACCGTATCCATCGGCGTTGACATGGTGTCCGTGCCGGGATAATCGAGCGTGAAGTGGAGGCCCCGGCTCTCGTGGCGACTGAGTGCGCAATCGACAATAAGCGACGAGACGAGCACGAGGTTGCGCAATTCGATCAGGTCGCAGGTCATCTTGTAGTTCCAATAATATTCCTGCACCTCTTCGCTCAGGCTGCGCAGGCGGCTGGCGGCGCGTTGCAGTCGCTTGGTCGAGCGCACGATGCCGACGTAATCCCACATCAGTTGCCGGATTTCGCGCCAATTGTGGTAGATCACCACGAGTTCATCCGGATCCTGCGCGGAGCCGCTTTCCCACGGCGGGATGTCCTTCTGCTTCGGCGGCGTCTTCTCCTTTTTCACCGCTTCCGCCGCGCGATGGGCGACCACGAGCGCTTCAAGAAGTGAATTGCTCGCGAGCCGGTTCGCGCCGTGCAGACCGGTGCAGGCGACTTCGCCCACGGCCCAAAGTCCCGCGAGATCGGTCCGACCCTCGGGCGTCGTCATCACGCCGCCGCATTGGTAGTGCGCGGCGGGTACAACGGGGATGGGCTCGGTCGCCATATCGATGCCAAACTCCTTGCACTTCGCATAGATCGCGGGGAAGCGGTCCATGAGGTATTCGCGGCTCTGGTGGGTAATATCGAGATAGACGCATCGGGCACCGGTTTTCTTGATTTCCGCATCGATGGCGCGGGCCACGATATCGCGAGGGGCGAGCGATTCGAGCGGGTGGACGCCTTTCATGAAGGCCTTGCCCTCGCCATTGCGCAGGATACCGCCTTCGCCGCGCACCGCTTCACTGATGAGGAAAGACTGGGCCTTGGGATGAAAGAGGCAGGTGGGGTGGAACTGGATGAACTCCATATTCGCCACCGGAATACCTGCCCGATAAGCCATGGCCACGCCGTCGCCCGTGGCAATGCTCGGGTTCGTGGTATAGAGATAGACCTTGCCGCAGCCGCCGGTGGCGAGCAGCACGTGCTTGGAGGCGAAGGTTTCCACCTGCCCGGTTTTAACATTCAGCACGTAGACGCCGACGCAGCGGTTGTCCGTGGTAAAACCGAGTTTGCGGCGCGTGATCAAATCGATCGCCGCGTGATTCTCAAAAATCTCCACATTGGGATGAAGAGCGAGTGCGCTGAGGAGCGCACGCTCGATTTCGCGCCCGGTGATATCCTTGGCGTGAAGAATACGGCGCTTCGAGTGCCCGCCTTCTTTGCCGAGATCGAGTTCGTGCTTGGCGCTATTCTCGCGCTCGCTGAAGGACATGCCGAGTTCGATCAATTCCTTGATCCGGGCCGGGCCTTCCTCCACGATACCACGCACGACGTCCTCGTGGCATAAGTCCGCGCCTGCCTCCAGCGTGTCGCGCACGTGGAGATCGAAGGTGTCCTCGGTGGAGGTGACGCAGGCGATGCCGCCCTGGGCGTAGTTGGTGTTGGATTCCGCGCGGTCCTTCTTGGTGATCACGGCCACGGAACCTTTCTCTGCGACACTAAGCGCAAAGGTCAATCCTGCAATGCCCGAGCCAAGGACGACGTAATCGTAACGATGGTCTGTAACCATGGAACAACATGCGCCGGATTGGGCGGATGCGCCAACTTAAAATCTATTCGACGAAGCGTTCCAGCACGGTCAGCAACTCGCGCAGTTTGCGCTGACCCTCTCGGGGATTGGTCGCACCGCCGATACACTCGTGGAGATGATCATGGATGATCAATTCAGCGAGCGACTTCAAGGCGCGGCGCACGGAGACGATCTGGGTGAGTACCTCCGGGCACGTCACATCGTCTTCCACCATGCGCTCGATGGCGGCGAGTTGGCCGGACATCTTGCGCAGGCGGAGTTGCAGGGCCTTTTTCTGCTTGGGGCTGTGGTGATGTGAATCAGGTTTCACCCGGTCAGGATAGACCGGCTTATCGAGGGAGCGGAAGAGAATTATAATTGTGATGCAGGGGGGAGGGGGCATACTCCATGGTATGACTTCCTTGTCCGACCTCTTGCAGCAAGGCACCGCGCACGCCTGGCTTTTCTTTCCCAGTGCGATCTTATTGGGCGCGCTGCATGGATTGGAACCGGGCCACTCCAAGACCATGATGGCGGCCTTTATCATCGCGGTGAGGGGGACGGTGGCCCAGGCGGTGCTGTTGGGTTTGTCGGCTGCGATCTCGCATTCGTTGCTGATCTGGGTGATAGCGGCGGCGGGACTTTATTTTGGAAGTCAGCTCGATTTGGAGCAATCGGAGCCGTGGTTTCAACTGGCTTCCGCCGTAATGATTGCCGTCCTGGCGCTCTGGATGTTTTGGCGGACACGCCGGGACCTTCTGGCCGAGAAGCATCACGGTGAGAGCCATGACCATCATGGTCATGATCACCCGCATGATCACCCGCATGATCACCCGCATGATCACCCGCATGATCACCCGCATGATCACCCGCATGATCACCCGCATGATCATGGCCACGCCCATGCTGTTGTGAAAAAGCAAGCCGGTGAATATCAGGATGCCCACGAAGTGGAGCATGCACAGGATATCGAGCGCCGTTTTGCCGGCCGTCAGGTTACGACGGGCCAGATCATTTTATTTGGCATCACCGGTGGACTCTTGCCCTGCCCCGCCGCTATTTCCATTCTCCTCATTTGCCTTCAGCTCAAGCAAATGCTTCTCGGCTTTTCGCTCGTGCTGGCCTTCAGTGCCGGACTGGCCCTGACCATGGTTATGACTGGCGCGGTTGCCGCCTGGAGTATTCGGCACATGGAGAAGCGCTTCAGCGGCTTCGGCCGTCTGGCGCGACAGGCTCCCTATATTTCCGTTGTCGTCCTGATGCTTGTGGCCATGGTCATCGGCACCCAAGCTGCACATGCCTTATTGAAATAACAGGCCTAAACACTCTAATGAGGAGGCGGAGGGATGGTATAGGATTGATCCACCAACCACATTTTGTCGCCGTCGCTGGCGGTTCCGCTGCTGACTTTGTCGTAATCGACCTGGCTAATGAAACGGGAACTGCCATCGGCGAAAGTGTAGTTGGCACCCTTGAAATAGGCCGACTTGTTGAGGATGTTGGCTTGGTTGCCCTCGACGAAGTCCATGTAGAACTGGGTGTTGCCGTTCATTTTTTGACCGAGCAAAATCAGGTTGCTCATATTGGTCAAATTGGAGAGGCGCATGGTGAAGGACTGATCCGTGTAGGCGCCGGAGTCATTGAAGCCGTTGAAAAAGAAGGAACTGTTGTTGCTGCTATCGGAAACGACGGTTGCTAGCGGAACTTTCGTTGCAACCATATCGCCGGGATCAAGGTAGTTGTGGACATCGCTTACGTAAGGCAGGAGGAGCGTGGGCCACCGGCTTACACCCGTCGTGGTGACACGACCGGGAAACTGGCCGTCATTGTCCGTGGCGTAAGTGGTAAAGCCCAGGCCCAGCGTGCGCATATGGGCGACGCAACCGGCGCACTGGGCGTGCTTCATGACCGAAGAATAGGCGGGGAAGGAGACGGCGATTAGGATGGATATAATGCCAATAACGACGAGAAGCTCGATCAAGGTAAAGGCGGAAGTGGAGCGAATCCGGCGCATGATGGTTCAACCCGCTACAGGAAGATTTGTTGCGCGGGAAGGGGATATTCAGTCGGTTAAGGACGTGGTTCCCTCACTGAACATGGTCGTCGCAAAACCCGTAAAAAACAAATGCGTCCCTGCCGGATGGGCAGGGACGCATTCATGAAATCGCGCTGGGCGAATGACTTAGATCAGGAGCAAAGCGGGCTTTTCGATCAGCTCGCGCAGTTCCTTGAGGTAAGCCGCGCCGACGGCACCATCGACAACGCGGTGATCCACCGAGAGTGTGAAGCTCTGGCGCTGGCCAACGATGATTTCGTCGTTGGCGCCGACGACGGGCTTCTTGAGGATGTTGCCGACGGCCAGAATGGCAGCTTGGGGAGGATTGATGATCGCGCTGAACCGGTCGATGCCGAGCATGCCGAGGTTCGAGACCGTGAAGGTGCCGCCCTGGAATTCATCCGGCTTGAGCTTGCCTTCCTTGGCCTTGACCGCCAGCGACTTCGCCTCGCCGCTGATCTGGATGAGCGATTTGTTCTGCGCTTCCTTGATGATCGGCGTGATCAGGCCCTCGGCGATGGCGACCGCAAAGGAGAGCTGCACGTCCGCGAACTGCACCACGGAGTCGCCCTGGAAGGACGCATTGATGGCAGGCACGCGACGAACGGCTTCCGCCGCCGCCTTGAGCACGAAATCGTTCAGGCTGAGCTTGACCGGCGTGGCGAGCTTGCCGAGCGCGTCGTTAAGCTGCACGCGCAGGTCGAAGAGCGGCTTGGCATCGACTTCGATCTCGAGGTAGAAGTGGGGGATCGTGGTCTTGCTTTCGGTCAGGCGCTTGGCGATGACCGAGCGCATGGTGGAAAGCTTGGTCGTGCCGGGCTTGCCGATGGGGCCACGGGGAAAGATGGAGGAAGGACCGCCACCCGAAGACGCACCCAGCACGTCCTTCTTGACGATGCGTCCGCCGGGGCCGGTGCCGGTGAGGGAGGAGAGGCTGACATTCTTTTCCGCCGCAACCTTCTTGGCCAGCGGGGAGGCCTTGATCCGGCCGCCATTGGAGTGGGCGGTGGGGGCTTGAGAAGGAGCGGAAGCCGCAGGTGCAGGCGCTTCAGCCTTTTCTTCCTTGGCGGGGGCTGCCGCAGGGGCGGCGGGAGCGGAGGCCGATTCATCGATGACTTCATCCTTCGTGCCGATGATGCCGATCTTGGTCTGCACGGGAACGCGTTCGCCCGCCGCCACCAGAATCTTGCGCAGGATACCGGTATCGAAAGCCTCAAGGTCCATCGTGGCCTTGTCGGTTTCGACTTCTGCGATGACTTCGCCGGATTTGACGGCGTCGCCTTCGTTCTTGATCCATTTAACGAGGGTCCCTTCGGTCATCGAAGGGCTGAGCAGGGGCATGAGAATATCTTTGGCCATAAAAGTGTCTAGGTGAGCGATTCGCCCGGTTTCAGTTTGATAAGTTGCGTGGGAAGCTTATACCGCAGGAGTTCTTTTTCCAGATCTTCCGGCGTGCCAGGTGGCATTCCATTCCAAGTGCCCCAATGGCCGCCGAGCGCGAATTGCGGCTCCAGAAGATTCAGCGCGTAGGCCGCCTGCTCGGCGCCCATGGTATAAAAATCGCCGATCGGCAGGATGACGAGATTGGGATGGTAAAGATCGTGGACAATCTTCATGTCCATCGTCACGGCGGTATCGCCGGTATTGTAAATTGCAAAGCCGTTGGCGAACCGGATGACATAGCCGACCGGAAAGCCGAGCGCACGGGGGCTGGAGCCCTCGTAGACCGAGCTGGTGTGCACGGCGGGCACCATGGTGATACGGATGTTTTCGAACGTGACTGTGCCGCCGGTGTTCATGCCGATGACCTGTCCCTCTTCCACGCCATGCTGCTTCAGCCAGAGGCCGATCTCGAATTGCGCGATGACCTTGAGCCGGGAATCGTCCATGAGCAGCGGCAGCACGTCCTCGAAGTGATCCGAGTGGGGATGCGTGACGAGGATGCAGTCGAAGGCGCTGGGTGCGGTGACTTCGGCCCCGAGTTCCTTGGGGAACGCAGGGTTGTTGACCAAATAGGGGTCGATGAGGAGCCGCTGGCCGGACGGGCCGGTGATGGCGAAGGTCGCGTGCCCGAGCCAGCGCACGCTGATGCCGTCCGGTAGTTGGCTGCTCATTATGCCAGCAGTTCCTTCACTGCGGCAATGATCCGGCCTTCATTCGGCAACACAGCCTGCTCGAGGCGACCGTTGTAGGGGGCGGGCACGTCCAGCGAGGTCACGCGGTAAACGGGGGCATCGAGTTCGTCGAAGAGTTCGCGCTGGACCTGGTAGGCCACCTGCGCACCCCATCCGGCGAACGGACGGTTTTCCTCGACGATGAGGAGGCGGTTCGTCTTCGCGACCGACTCGGCAATGGTATCGAAATCGAGGGGCTTGACCGTGCGCAGATCGACCACTTCAATGGAATAGCCTTCGGATTCGAGCTGCTTCGCCGCGTTCAGCGCACGATGAGTCGAGCCGCTGTTGCTGACGATGGTCAGGTCGCTGCCTTCGCGGCGGACCTTGGCCTTGCCGATGGGAGTGAGGTATTCGCCCTCGGGAACCTCGTCCTTGTACCCGTAAAGCTTTTCGTTTTCGATGAAACAGATGGGGTTGTTGCTGCGGATGGCCGCCTTGAGCAGGCCCTTGGCGTCATCGGGGAAAGCCGGGGTGATGACGGTCAACGCAGGGACGTTTGCGTACCAGTTTTCCGGGGTGTGCGAGTGGGTCGCACCGACTTGGAGACCGCCGCCGGAGGAACCGCGAAAAACGATGGGGATGGAGAACTGGCCGCCCGACATGTAGCGGATCTGCGCGGCGTTGTTGATGATCTGGTCAAAGGCGACGAGCGAGAAGCTCCAGGTCATGAATTCGACGATGGGACGCAGGCCATACATGGCCGCACCGATCGCCAGACCGGAGAAGCCGGTTTCGCTGATGGGGGTGTCGATGACCCGCTTGGGGCCAAATTTCGCCAGCATGCCGTCGCTGACTTTGTAAGCGCCGTTGTACTCGGCGACTTCTTCGCCCATGAGCATGACATCGTGGTCGCGCTCCATTTCTTCGCACATGGCTTGATTCAGGGCTTCACGATAGGTCAGGATAGGCATGGTATAAAAACTCCAGGGGGCAAAAAATTAGTCGTTGGGAAACGGGGTAACGACCCGTCTCAGAGGCTCAGTGCGGGGCGGAATTCCGGAATTTGAGTTTCCGGGGCCACGATATCTTCCAGCACGGTTTCGAGCGGCGGCTCGGGACTATCCTTCGCAAAATCATAGGAGGCCTGCGCTTCTTCCTGCGCTTCCTCGTCGATGGCGTTGAAGACTTCTTCCGTGGCGACTTTCTGCTCCAGCAGGCGGGCCTTGTAAAGCTCGATGGGATCGTTCTGGCGGCGGCATTCGATTTCTTCCTTCGTGCGGTACTTGCCGGGATCCGACATGGAGTGGCCAAAGTAACGGTAGGTCTTGATTTCCATCAAGGTAGGCAGGCTTTCCGTGCGGGCGAGGGAAACGGCCTCGAAGGTCTTTGCGCGGACATCGTCGATATCCATGCCGTTGGCCTGGATGGCGGCCATGTCGAATGCCCCGGCGCGCTTGGTCAGAGGGTCGCCGGCGGAGGAGCGGGCAATGGTCGTGCCCATGGAGTACTCGTTGTTCTCGATGATGTAAATAATGGGGAGCTTCCAGAGCGCGGCCAGGTTCATCGCCTCATGGACAGCACCCTGATTGATCGCGCCGTCGCCCATGTAGGCGAGGGTCACGCGGTTCGTTCCCAGATATTTCTGGGCGTAGGCGAGGCCGGTGCCGAGCGGAATCTGGCCGCCAACAATACCATGGCCGCCGTAAAAATGCTTCTTGGCGTCGAAGAAATGCATCGAGCCACCCTTGCCGCGGGAGCAGCCGGTAATCTTGCCGAAAAGCTCGGCCATGCAGGCATTGGCCGTCATGCCGCGTGCCAAGGCGTGGGCGTGATCGCGATAGGCCGTGATGACCGCATCGTCCTCGTTCAGCACCGAAATCGTTCCGACCGCAAGGGCTTCCTGGCCGTTGTAGAGATGGCAGAATCCTTTGATCAGGCTGGTGGTGAAAGCCTGCTTCGCCTTCTCTTCAAAGCGGCGAATGCGGATCATCTGGCGGTAGAGCTCCAACTTCTGTCCCGGGGTCTGATCGGGGAGATGGGAAGACGTGTTCTGTTTCGTCGAGTTCTTAACGGCAGGGTCGGCAGTCGGCATATCAGCGCAATATGCCAATCGAAGCCGTTGAGATCAAGTGAGTTTGAAAAAAAAATTCGGCGAGAAGTCGTTATTTACGTTCAAACTAATTTCTTCTATTTTCACCGCATGTCGTCGTTTGCCCCCATCGCCCTTCTCGCCCTCTGCGTTGTTCTGACTGGTTGCTCCGGCGCCAATGGCCTCACGGTGGGGACCGATCCCAACGCCGGGCCGAACGGCAGCTACTCCGGGTATACGCTTAACCCGTCCGTCACCGATCAAAATCCCCATGTCGGTGGCGATGCGTCCTATCCCTCGTCGACCTCCGCCGGGAAAACGCCTCCCCCGCCCGACAAAGCCGACGGGTACTAAGCCTCTTCTTTTTTCCGGCTCCGTTCCGCCCGCTTCAGGCTGGGCAGGCTGCCCTCCTCCTTGAGGATGTCTTGGATGTAGAGCATGTTGACCAGGACGAGGATGACCGCCACCAGGGGTGTCGCAAAAGCCAGTCCTGCACCGCCGAGCAGCAGACCCATGATCAGTTCGGATCCCAGGACGAAGGCGGGTGGCAACGAAATCGCCTGCTTTTGCACCAGCGGCGTGATCACATTGGCCTCCAGGATCTGTACCCCAAGATAGAGCAGACCCACATAGAGTCCCATGGAGGAACTGATGGTGAGGCCGATCATCAGCGCGGGAACAGCCGAAAGGAGGGGCCCCAAGCTGGGGATGAACGAGAGCACCGCAGCGATCAAACCGAGCGTTCCTGCCAACGGTACCCCCAAAAGCGAGAGACCTGTACCGATAAAGATACCCACGGAGGCCATGGTGACGAGTTGCCCCATCAGCCACCACCAGAGGGTGTAGTCCAGTTCATCCAACACTTCCCGCAGGCGGGACCGCCGGCGCTCGGGAAAGAGTTGGAGGAATCCATTCCGGTAGAGGTCCGGCTCGAAGGCGAGGAAGATGCCGATGACGATGGCGAAGATCAGTCCCCCGAGGCCATGCGCTGTCAGTCCCGCGAATTTAATCGTGCTCTCCCAATTGCTGCCTTTGGAGGCTTCCATGGCCCGCTTGGCCGTGTCCAACGCGCGTGCTCCCCATTCCGAGGCTTTGATTTGATCGACCAGGTGATGGTATGCCTTCGGCAGTTCGTCAGTCAGATGGGTGGATTGATTGGCAATGGCTGGCCCCACGAACAGCCCGATGATGACAAGGATCTCCAAAAGTCCGATGAGCCCAAAGGCCACGGAGGCGGGATAGGAAAAACGGGAGTTGCGTTCGATGGCCCGGCCCAATCCGGAGAAGAATACGGCGAGAAAAAGGGCCGCAAAGAAGACGAGCAGCACCTGCGCGGTGTACCAGATAAGGACCGCCCCCGCGACGATTGCCGTAATCCCCAAGCCAATACGCAACCCCGGCCTTACTGCATCATTTTCTGCCATGAGCCATTTTACCCATAAATCGGCGAGATGCCTGAATTATTTTCAGGGGTTGGCCGCGAAAGAACACAAAGATCACAAAAGGATGAAGAGCCAAACTGAGCCCTTGTTTTCAGCCCTTCCTCTTTCGTGTGTTTCGTGCCTTTCGTGGCTAATCAATTTTGAACCACGAAAAGCACGAAACACACGAAAGGGAAGGCGGGTGACTTTAGATCAAGTGGCCCATCTTGGTCCGCTTCGTCTTGAGGTATTCCTTATTGTGGACGTTTTCCTCGGAGCGAATCGGTACCGTTTCCACAATCGTCATCCCGTAGCCGGCCAGACCGACGACTTTCTTCGGATTGTTCGTCAGCAGGCGCAATTCGCGGACGCCGAGATCGAAGAGAATTTGCGCGCCAAGGCCGTATTCGCGGAGATCCGAAGGGAAGCCGAGCTTGATGTTGGCCTGGACGGTATCGAAGCCTTCCTCCTGCAGTTTGTAGGCGTGAATCTTCGCGGGCAGGCCGATACCGCGCCCTTCCTGCCGCATGTAAAGCAGAACGCCGCGTCCTTCCTTCTCGATCTGCCTCAACGCGGAATGAAGCTGGCTGCCGCAATCGCAGCGGCGCGAACCGAAGACGTCGCCGGTGAGGCACTCACTGTGGACGCGCACCAGCACGGGCTTGCCGTCGCCGACGTCCCCTTTGACCAAGGCGAGGTGGTGCTCGGAATTCATCGTCGAGCGATAGAGGTAGAGTTGGAAGGTGCCGTAATCGGTCGGCATTTTCACGTTCTGTTCCACCTCGACCAGCTTCTCGCGGCGGCGGCGATACTCGATCAGGTCGATGATCGTGCAGAGCTTGAGCTTGTGCTTCTTTTTGAATTTCAGCAGATCGGGCAAACGCGCCATCGTGCCGTCGTCCTTGACGATTTCGCAGAGGACACCGGAGGGATCGAGTCCCGCCAGACGTGCGAGATCGACCGAGGCCTCCGTGTGGCCGCTCCGCTGAAGCACGCCGCCCGCCTTGGCGCGCAGGGGGAAAATATGGCCGGGTTGCACGAGATCGCCGGGGGTCGATTTGGGATCGGCCAGGAGGCGGATCGTCTTGGCGCGATCCTCCGCGCTGATACCGGTGGTGATGTTGTGCGTGGCATCGACCGAGACGGTGAAGTCGGTCTTGAAGCTCTCCCGGTTATCGAGAACCATCCGGTTCAGGCCCAGGCGCGTAGCCCGCTCGACGGTAATCGGCGCGCAAATGAGACCGCGCCCAAAGCGCATCATGAAGTTGATCGTCTCCGCCGTCGCCTTCTCCGCCGCGAGAACCAGGTCGCCCTCGTTTTCGCG
>FTJN01000208.1_pt2 | contig 11726 bp, 11 predicted proteins | sample 1658361 | NCBI WGS metagenome assembly FTJN01 (sample SAMEA3914819, study PRJEB12502) | metagenome | biome: forest; material: soil | place: Canada | collected 2010-06-26 | depth 0.3 m | reverse complement strand
CGCCCAGGCGCTGCAGCGCCACGAGCAGCCGGTATGCCTGCGCGCGCAGCGCGTGGCTGGAGTCGTCGCGCACGCAGCGCAGCTCGTCGCGCATGTCGCCGGCCACGCCGACCAGCTCGTCGAACGCGCGCGGCGCCGCGGCCAGGGAGCGCCGCTCGGCACGCGCGGCCACCAGCGGCAGGTTTTCGAGGAAGCGGGCGTCGCCGAAGAAGGCGTTGAAGAAGTCGGCCTCGAAGAACACCAGCATGCCGGCCAGCGGCTCGCGCGAGTCCGGCGCCAGGCGCCAGCGCCGCGTCTCGCCGGGTTCGGTGAGCAGCGCGCGCCGCGGCGCGAGCGGCAGGCCGACGCCATCGAGCTCCAGCACGCCGTCGCCCGCGGTGATCAGCGCGATCTCGTAGAACGCGAGCCGATGCGGCCGGGTCGGGCCGGTGATGAAGCCGGGGATGTCGCTGATCGCGCACGCGTCGACCATCAGTTCGGCGCCGTACTTGCGGCGGTCGAAGAGGACGGTGGGCGAGGGCGGCATGGCGACCATGCTAGCGACAGGCCCCGCCCGGGTCGCGCCCCACGGGCCGGACGGGGGAACGATCGGGCCGAGCGGCGGATTGCGCGCCGCGGATGGCGCAGGGTGGCCTGCCCAGAGGGACTCGAACCCCCGACCCCCAGCTTAGAAGGCTGGTGCTCTATCCAGTTGAGCTATGGGCAGTCGCATGCAGCCCGCGATTCTATCGGGCTGGTCGGACGAGGCGGCGCGAGGGCGGTCAGCGCCGCGCGTACTGCGTGCTGCCGAACAGCACCTCGCGCGCCTTCGGATCGTCGTCGAGCGGGCGTCTCTGGCCGGTGAGAACGTCCACGCCGCGGATCACGGCGGGGCGGGCGGCGACCTCGTCGAACCAGCCCTTCAGGTGCGGGAAGTCGGCCCAGGAGATGCCCTGGTTCTTCCACGAGCGCAGCCACGGGAAGATGGCCATGTCGGCGATGCCGTAGTCCTTGCCGCCGATGTAGCGCGACCTGGCGAGGCGCTTGTCCATCACGCCGTACAGGCGGCGCGCCTCGTTGGTGTAGCGGTCGACCGCGTAGGCGATCTTCTCGGGCGCGTAGACGCGGAAGTGGTGCGCCTGGCCCAGCATCGGGCCGACGCCGCCCATCTGGAACATGAGCCACTGCAGCATGTCGTAGCGCGCGGACACCGACTCCGGCAGGAAGCGCCCGGTCTTGCCGGCCAGGTACAGCAGGATCGCGCCGGATTCGAACAGGCTGATCGGCTTGCCGTCGGGCCCGTCGGGATCGACGATGGCCGGGATCTTGTTGTTCGGGCTGATCTTGAGGAAGTCCGGCTTGAACTGGTCGCCCGCCCCGATGTCTACCGCGGTCACGTGATACGGCAAGCCGCATTCTTCAAGCATGATGTGGACCTTGTGGCCGTTCGGCGTGGCCCACGAATACACTTCGATCATGGCAGGTTGCCTCCAAGGGCCGCCCTGAGTGACAGGTCGGTGACGAACAATACAACATCATGCTGGACGCCGTGCGACGATGGTTTACCTGGGGAGGGTCACTCCCTGCCTGGGCGGAATTCGACGCGTGGGCCCACGACCACCACTGGACGCTCAAGCGCACCATCGCGCACGACGGCTGGGCCATGGACCACAACCCGCGCCACGCGGGCTGGCGCATCGAATGGGGTCCGGCGCAACGCAGCTTCATGAGCAGCCACGAGTTCCGCATCCGCTTCGAGGTGGCGCAGAACTCCGACGTGCAGGCGCTGGTCCTCGACCGGCCGCTGCTCGCGCGCCTCGACCACGAGGTCTACGCGCAGTTCACCGACAACGTGCAGACGCGGCTCGACGAAGAGACGCCCGAGGAGATGCGCTGGCTCGCGATGCACGCCAAGCTCAGCCCCAACCAGATGGGCGTGGCGCTGCGCGACCGCTACGGCGCGATCAGCAACGACGCGCCGTGGGTCTCGCGCTGGCTGGCCGGCGGCATCGCGTCGGCGTTGAAGCGGCGCGCCGAGGTGATGCCGATCGAGGCCGTGTCGGCGGAGCCGTTCATCCTGCGCCTGGCGCGCGGGCAGGTGGTGATCCGCCAGTCGGCCTCCGCGCCGCGCGTGCAGGTGCTCGAGACCTGCATCGCCGTGGCGGTGGCGGTGGAAGAGGCGCTCAGGAAGAGCGCTTGAACTTTCCCAGCTCGATCTTCGCGATCGAGTTGCGATGCACCTCGTCCGGGCCGTCGGCGAAGCGCAAGGTACGGGCCACCGTATAGAAATAGGCCAGCGGCGCGTCCTCGGACATGCCCATCGCGCCGAACACCTGCATCGCCCAGTCGATCACGCGGCACGCCATGTTGGGCGCCACGACCTTGATCATCGCGATCTCGGCCTTCGCGGTCTTGTTGCCGGCGACGTCCATCATCCAGGCGGCCTTCAACGTGAGCAGCCGCGCCATGTCGATCTGGCAGCGCGCCTCGGCGATGCGTTCCTGGGTGACCGTCTGGTGCGACAGCGGCTTGCCGAACGCGACGCGCGCCGCGGCGCGCTCGCACATCAGCTCCAGCGCGCGCTCGGCCAGGCCGATCAGGCGCATGCAGTGGTGGATGCGGCCCGGGCCGAGCCGGCCCTGGGCGATCTCGAAGCCGCGTCCTTCGCCCAGCAGGATGTTGGAGACCGGCACGCGCACGTCGTCGAACGCCACCTCCATGTGGCCGTGCGGCGCGTCGTCGTAGCCGAACACCGTGAGCGGGCGCAGCACCTTCACGCCGGGGGCGTCGGCGGGCACCAGGATCATCGACTGCTGCGAGTGCGGCGGCGCGTCCGGATCGGTCTTGCCCATGAAGATGTAGACGGCGCAGCGCGGGTCGCCGGCGCCCGAGGTCCACCACTTGCGGCCGTTGAGCACGTACTCGTCGCCGTCGCGCACGATGCTGGCCTGGATGTTGGTGGCGTCCGACGAGGCGACCGCCGGCTCGGTCATCGCGAACGCGCTGCGGATCCTGCCTTCGAGCAGCGGCTCGAGCCAGCGCTTCTGGTGTTCGGGCGTGCCGTAGCGCACCAGCACCTCCATGTTGCCGGTGTCGGGCGCCGAGCAGTTGAACACCTCGCTGGCCCACGGCGTACGGCCCATGATCTCGGCGAGCGGAGCGTAGTCCTGGTTCGACAGTCCGGCGCCACGTTCGCTGTCCGGCAGGAACAGGTTCCACAGCCCCGCGGCGCGCGCCTTGACCTTGAGATCCTCGATGAGCTGAAGCGGCGTCCAGCGACGCCCGGCGGCGGTGTTGGCCTCGATCTCCGCGAAGTAGCGCGGCTCGGCGGGCAGGACGTTTTCGGCGATGAAGGCCAGGAGGCGGCCCTGCAGTTCGACGGTGCGGGGGGAGTAGGCGAAGTCCATGTCAGGCTTTCTGCGCGAATTGCCACGCAAGCTCGGCGAGCGGGCGCGCGCCCGCGCCCGTGGCGCGCGCCTGCGCGCTGGAGGCGGTGCCGTCGACCACGCGGCGGGCGATGCCCTGCAGGATGGCGGCGAGGCGGAACAGGTTGTAGGCGAGGTAGAAGTTCCAGTCGGCCAGCAGCGCGTCGGGGTCGGCACGGCCGGTGCGCTCGCAGTAGCGGCGCACGTAGTCGCGCTCGGACGGGATGCCCAGCGCCGCATGGTCGAGCCCGGCGATGCCGCGGAACGTGCCCGGCGGGATGTGCCAGGCCATGCAGTGGTAGCTGAAGTCGCCCAGCGGATGGCCCAGCGTGGAGAGCTCCCAGTCCAGCACCGCCAGCACGCGCGGCTCGGTCGGATGGAAGATCAGGTTGTCCATTCGATAGTCGCCGTGCACGACCGACACCTGCGACTCGTCCATCGCGCTCGCCGGCATGTGCGCGGGCAGCCACTCGATCAGCCGGTCCATCGCCTCGATCGGCTCGGTGATCGACGCCTGGTACTGCTTGGTCCAGCGGCCGATCTGGCGTGCGAAGAAGTTGCCGGGCTTGCCGTAGTCGCCCAGGCCGACGGCGTTCACGTCGACGCTGTGCATCGCGGCGATCACGCGGTTCATCTCGTCGTAGATCGCGCCGCGCTCCGCCGGCGTCGCGCCTTCGAGGCCCTGGTCCCAGAACACGCGGCCCTCGACGAACTCCATCACGAAGAAGGCGCGGCCGATCACCGACTCGTCCTCGCACAGCAGCAGCATCTTCGCGACGGGCACCCCGGTGCCGGCCAGCGCGTCCATCACGCGGTACTCGCGTTCGACGGCGTGGGCCGAAGGCAGCAGCTTCGCGACCGGGCCCGGCTTGGAGCGCATCACGTACGAGCGCGACGGCGTGACGAGCTTGTAGGTGGGGTTGGACTGGCCGCCCTTGAACTGTTCGACGCCCAGCGGCCCGGCGAAGCCGGGGAGCTTGCCCGCGAGGAAGGCCTCGAGGGCGGCGACGTCGAAGCGGTGGCTGTCGGCGACCGGGCGGGTGCCCGTGTTCTGTTCGGTCTGGTTCATCGGACGGGGTCTCAATGGGTGATCTGTTCAATGCACCGGAGAGCTGTCCGATGCAGGCTAGCGTTCGGCCGCGTGCACGAGCTTTTCGCGCGACAGGACCACCAGCCGGGTGGGTTCGATGCGCAGCGCGCCTTCGCGCTCAAGCTCCTTGAGCTCCTGGTTCACGCGCTGGCGCGAAGCGCCCACCAGTTGCGCCAGGTCTTCCTGCGCCAGCTGCAGCCCGATGCGCATCTCGTCGCCCTGGGCGATGCCGTAGGCCTTGGCGAGCATCAGGATGTTCTTGGCCAGGCGCGCGGACAGCGGCCGCGTGTTCAGGTCCTCGACGAGGTTGAACATGATGCGCAGGCGCCGGCAGTTCAGGCGCAGCAGCGCGTCGTAGAGCTCCACGTGTTGCGCCAGCAGGTCCTTGAAGTCGGCCTTGCGCACCGACAGCAGCGTGGTGGCGCCATGCGCGTCGGCGTCGTGCGTGCGGGGCAGGCCGTCGAACAGCGCGATGTCGCCGAACCAGGTGCCCGGCTCCACGTACGTGAGCGACACCTGCTTGCCCGACATCGACACCGAGCTGACGCGCACCGCGCCCTTGGCCACGCCGCACCAGTCCTCGGCGGGCGCGCCGCGCGAGGCCAGCGGCGCGCCATCCGGCAGCCGACGCACCACGGCACGCGACAGGATCGCGGCGCGCAGCTCTTCGGAGAGGGTGGAGAACCATGGGCCCGCGTCGATGTTGTTCTGTTCGTCGATTGTAAGAATCGGGGTGTTCATTCCTTGTCCCTAGGGCGACAGCCGCGACGCCCCGAGGTGGGGCGCCTTGCAATGCAGCAATTGTCGTCCCAAACAGGGCTCAGGAAGGAATGTCGCCCGCGCGCAGGTATTGCGCCAGCAACTTCTCCATCGTCGTGTAGCGCTCGCGTTCGTGCAGCCACTGCGTCGGCGCCAGATTGGTGCCGCGCACGACGATGTCGCCCGCTCCGACGTCCAGCACGTTGATGCAGGCCGGGGCCTGTTCCAGGCGGCCCAGGAAGGTGCGCCCACCGGTGAGCGCGTGACCCAGCAAGGCGCGGTTGACGCCGCCGTGCAGCACGCACAGCGCGCACGTCCACGCCGGGTCGGCCAGCAACTCGTCGAAGGCCGGCAGGCAGCGGTCCATCATCGCGCCGACGGTCTCGCCGCCGAGGAACTGCAGCGATTCGACGTCGGCCGCGGCACTGAACACGCCGGTGAACGCGGCGCGCAACTGGTCCGGGGCGATCGCGTCGAGCCGGCCGGAGCGGATCTCCTCCAGGCGCGGATCGCGGGCGATCGCGACGTCCTGCCCGGCCGCCGCCAGCACGCGCCGGGCGGTCTCCACCGTGCGCGCCAGGCCGCTCACCAGCACGCGGTCGAAGCGCACGCCCGCGCGGGCGAACAGGGCGCCGGCGGCGTCCGCCTGGGCGCGTCCCGCCTCGTTGAGCGGCACGGCGTTGGGCGGCACCGGCGTGCCGTCGGCCTTGAAATAGTCGACCGAGCCGTGGCGCATCAGGTAAAGGCGGCGGCGGGCCGGCGGCCGGATGTCCGGGAGGGGGAATGGGGCAGGGTGGTCGGCAGGCAAAGGGTTCCCGTTGTATTTCCGTTGAAGGCCGCCGACAAATGGTCAGCGAAATATCGGCGGGCGCTTCTCGAAGAACGCCTTCAAACCCTCGTCGCCGTTCTCGTGAAACAGATTGACGATGAATTGCCGGCGTTCCGCTTCGAGATGTTCGGCGAGCGGCGACAACGCGGCTCGGGCGACCAATTCCTTGGCGCCGGCCACCGCGTTGGGGGCCATCGCCGCGAGCCGTTGCGCCAGGGCCAGAGCTTCGACCAGCGCCTGCCCCTTGTCTGTCACGCGGTTGACAAGGCCCAGGGCCTGCAGGCGCTCGGGCTTCATCGGCGCGGCCAGCCACAGCATCTCGAGCGCCACCGGGCGTGGCAGCATGCGGGCCACGTGCCAGGAACCCCCGCCGTCCGGCGTCAGTCCGACCTTGCCGTACGACATCACGAACTTGGCGTCGGACGCCGCCACGAGCAGGTCGCAGGCCAGCGCCAGCGACATACCCCCGCCCGCGGCGAAACCCTCCACGGCGGCGATCGTGGGTTTGGGGAATGCCCGCAGCGATTCGATCAATTGGTGGAACAGCGCGATCGATTCGGACTGCGCCTGCGGGCCGGTCTTGCGCAATCCAATGATTCGATTCAGGTCGCCGCCGGCACAGAAATGTTCTCCGTCGCCGCGCACGATGACAGCCCGGACGGAATCATCGGATTCCGCCACGTTCAGGGCCTCGACACCTGCCGAGTAGACCTGGGGTGACAATGTGTTGCGAGTGGCGGGATCGCTGAGGGTCAGAATCAGCGTCGAACCTTCGCGGGAAGTCAGGAGTTCACTGGGCATCGATGCAGCCTTGGAGAAAGATACGGAAATTGGCGAAACCGGAGATATTCAACGGATTGTGAGTTGAACCATATGTCATGCGTGCTCATCATTCTCACCGGATGTTCCCGCGACAGTTTCTGTAAGCAATCGTGATAGAGTCGATCGGGGTTATGTGTGGCGTCCACAGGAATGAAAAAACACTTTACCGCGCACGTCATTTTCGCCGCGACCGCATTGGCATCCCAGCAGGTCTGGGCGCTTGGTTTCGGTCGCGGGGTGTCGGACGCGGTACTGGGCCAGGCGTTCACTTTCACGGTACCCGTCAGCGTCGACCCGGGCGAGCGATTCGGCCTCGACTGCATTTCGACCCAGGTTTATTACGGCGAATCCCAACTGCAGCCCAATGCGATTCGCACCGATCTCGAGCGCGGCACCGCCGATAACAGCTGGATCGTGAGAATCACCGCGTCGGTGCCGGTGGAGGAACCCATCATCGAGGTCGCGCTCAGCGCCGGCTGCGAGCGCCGCTTCACGCGCCGCTTCTCGATCTTCGCCGACCCGCCGACGCTCGGCGCCACGGCGGCGCAGCTGCCCCAGGCAGCCGCGGCCGGCCCCGGGCAGGCCGGCAGGGCGGGCGCCGTGCCGGACGGCTCGACCGCCCCGGCGGCGCCGCCGCCCGCGCCCGTCTTCGTCAATGCGGGCGCGACGCGCCACGCCGCGCCCTCCGGCGCCAGCCGCCCGCGCGTCATCCGCAAGGGCCCGACGATGGCGCTGGCCAATGAACTGAATGCACCGCCGGCGTCGCCGTCAGCGCGCCACGTCGTCGATGCCGGGAGCGCCCGCAAGCCGGGGCCGCGGGTGGTGCCGCCTGCGAACGCCGATGCCGCGCGCCTGCTGCTCGACGCCGGCGTGCCGCACCTGAAGCTGGACATGGAGGAGCCCTTCATTCCGCCGCCGTCGGCCGCCTCCGGCGCCACGATCGGCCTGTCGGAGCTCGACGACCCCGACACTCGCGCGCTGCACGCGCTCGAACAAAGCATCCAGGCGATCAAGCACGAGCGCCAGGTGCAGCAGGACCAGGCCGCCCAGCTGAAGGCCCAGCTCGCCGCCGCGCAGTCGCGCGGAGACTGGTTGCCGTGGATCCTGGGCTTGCTGGCGATCGCCGCGGCCGCCATCGTGGCGCTGGCGTGGAAGCTGCGCCAGCAGAACCGCATCGCGCACAGCGACTGGTTCAACCAGTCGCAACTGGGCCCGGCGCCGCCGCCGGCCCCGTCCTCCGAACCTGCCGCCGTGGCGCCGCCGGCCGTGCCGGCCGCGGTGCCCGACCTGCGCGATCGCGTGGCCGAGCCGGCGCCGGTCGACGACGGTTTTGCCGAGATGTCGGAACCCGACGAGGCCGACGCCCGCGGGCTCCCCGCCGTGGCCGACCACTCCGCCACGCGCCCGCTCGACCGCCAGGCGTTGGCCGGCGCCATGCCGCGCGACGCCGCGCCGCGCGAGCTGTCGGTCGAAGAGCTGCTCGACCTGGAACAGCAGGCCGACTTCTTCATCGCGCTGGGCCAGGAGGATGCCGCCGTCGACCTGCTGATGTCACACTTGCGCAGCGCGGGCGGCCAGAGCCCGTTGCCGTATACCAAGCTGCTGGAGATCTACCGCCGCCAGGGCGACCGCAGCGCGTACGAACGCACGCGCGCCCGCTTCAACCGCCGCTTCAACGCCTACGCGCCCGACTGGGACACCGGCCCGAGCGCCGGCCGCTCGCTGGAGGACTATCCCGAGACCATCGCGCAGCTGGAGAGCGCCTGGCCCTCGCCGATCGACGCCATGGCGGTGCTCGAGGCGCTGCTGTTCAAGCGCGACGACACCAGCGAGCTGTTCGACCTGCCGGCCTACCGCGACGTGCTGGTGCTGTACTCGCTGGCGCGCGACCTGTGGCAGCACGGTGGCGGCCACGGCGAGACCGCGGTCGACGTGCTGTTGCCGCTGGACGACTCCGCCCCGGCCGCGGCGCCGTCGTCCTACCCGAGCGCGCGCGAGGTCAACGACCTGGCGCTGCCGCTGGACGATCCGGGCCTCGACCTGCATTCGGTCGACGTCGAGGGCGACACCCGCGCCGGCATGCTCACCAGCTTCGAGATGACCGGCTTCGACCCGGGCCACGGCGGCGGGCGCGTCGACCTCGAACTGCCGTCGGGCGGCGAGGTGCACGCCACGCTCGACGAGCTGAGCCTCGCGCCGGCCGTCCCCACCAAGCCCAAGCCTTCGCCGCACGACTGGCACGAGGGCGACTCGCCCGATTCCGAGTCGCCCACCAAGCGCTGAGCCGCACTCGCGGCCGCGGGCTTCAGGCCTGCAATTTCTGCAGGCGCTGCAACGCCTCGTCCAGCGTGGCGTCCTTCTTCGCGAAGCAGAAGCGGATCACGCGCATGTCGGGCGCCTGCTCGTAGAAGGCCGACATCGGGATCGCGGCGACGCCCACCTCGCTGGCGAGCTGCTCGCAATACGCGAGGTCGGTGCGATCGGACAGCGCCGAGTAGTCCACGCACTGGAAATAGGTGCCCTCGCAGGGCAGCAGCTTCAGCGCCGTCCTGGCGAGCCCGGCGCGGAAGCGGTCGCGCTTGGCCTGGTAGAACGGCGCCAGCGACTGCCAGTGCGCCGGGTCGGCGAGGAACGCGGCCAGCCCGTGCTGCATCGGCGCGTTGACCGTGAACACGTTGAACTGGTGCACCTTGCGGAACTCGCGCATCAGGGCGGCCGGCGCGGCCACGTAGCCGACCTTCCAGCCGGTGACGTGGAAGGTCTTGCCGAAGCTCGACACCACGACGCTGCGCTCGGCCAGCTCGGGCAGGCCCGAGACGCTGGCGTGGGCGACGCCGTCGAACACCATGTGCTCGTAGACCTCGTCGGACAGCACCAGCGCGCGCGTGGGCGCGAGCAGCGCCGCGAAGCGGGCGAGCTCGGCGCCCGTCCAGACGGTGCCGCTGGGGTTGTGCGGCGTGTTGACGATGACCATCCGCGTGCGCGGCGTCAGCGCCTTCGCGAGGGCGTCGAAGTCGGGCCGCCAGGTGCCCGGCACGAGCGGCACGCGGATCGTGTTGCCGCCGGCCAGCGTGATCGACGGGCCGTAGCTGTCGTAGCAGGGCTCCAGCACGATCACGTCGTCGCCCGGATGCACCAGCGCGAGCACCGTCGACAGGATGCCCTGCGTGGCGCCGGCGGTGATCGTGATCTCCGAGTCGGCGTCGTAGCGGCGGCCGGTGGTGAGCGCGATCTTGTCGGAGACGGCCTGGCGCAGCGCCGGCACGCCGGTCATCGGCGGGTACTGGTTGTGGCCGGCGCGCATCGCGGCGGCGACTGCGTCGACGAGCGCCGGATCGCAGTCGAAGTCCGGAAAGCCCTGGCCGAGGTTGATCGCGCCGGTCTTGACGGCCAGCGCCGACATCACGGTGAAGATGGTGGTGCCCACGGTGGGCAGGCGGCTCGCGCCGACGAGGTCGGAAAGGTCAGAGGTCATAGTTCTCTCCCGCGCCGCCGAGCGCGCGCAGCAGCAGCGGGCGCGTCAGGCGGTCGGACAGCAGTTCGGCGAACGTGAGGACGTAGCCGCGCAGGTAGGCGCCGCGGCGGAACGCGACGCGCGTGACGTTGCTGCCGAACAGGTGCCCGGCCGGCCGGTGCACCAGCTCGCCGCCGGGCGGATCGTCGCGCACGGCCATCTCGGCGACGATGCCCACGCCCAGGCCCGACTTGACGTAGGTCTTGATGACGTCGGAGTCGATCGCCTCGAGCGCGATGTTGGGCTTGAGGCGACGCTGCGCGAAGGCGGCGTCGATGCGCCTGCGGCCGGTGAACGACGGGTGGTAGGAGATGAGCGTCTCGGCCGCCAGTTGCTCCAGCGTGATCTTCTCGACCTCGGCCAGCGGATGCTCGGCGCGCACCACGATCACGTGCTCCCATTCGTAGCAGGGCAGCGAGACCAGGTCCTCGGGCTCGGACAGCGATTCGGTGGCCAGGCCGATGTCGGCGGTGCCGTCCAGCAGCATCTGCACGACCTCGGCCGGCGAGCCCTGGTGCAGGCTCACCTGCACCTTGGGAAAGCGCCGCCGCAGCTGCGCCACCGGTTCCGGCAGCACGTAGCGCGCCTGCGTGTGCGTGGCGGCGATCGACAGCGTGCCGGCGTCCTGCTTCGAGTACTCCTCGCCGATGCGCTTCATGTTGGCGACCTCGCGCAGGATCACGTCGATCGCCTTGAGCACTTCCAGGCCCGGCTCGGTGACGCGGCGCAGCCGCTTGCCGTGGCGCACGAATAGATCGATGCCCAGCTCCTCCTCGAGCTCGAGGATGGCCTTGGAGATGCCGGGCTGGGAGGTGAACAGCGCCTTCGCGGTCTCGGTCAGGTTCAGGTTGCGGCGCACGGCCTCCTGCACGAAACGGAACTGGTGCAGGTTCATGTGCCGATTCCGTCCAGGGGGCTGTGGCCGGAGGCGAAGCCCAGCTCGGCGAGGTCGATCGCAGCGTCGGCGAGGGCGGAGATCACGTGCGGCGTCTCGCCGAGCGCCGGGTGCAGCGTCCAGGCGATGCCGGGGTGGGCCTGGCGCAGCAGCTCGAGCTGCGCAGGCACGTCGCGGCGCACGTGGCCGCCCATGCCCAGGAACGCCGGCACGACGTCGATGCGCTCGCAGCCGAGGGCCGCCAGCTCGTTGCCGGCTTCCTCCAGCCGGGGCGCCATCAGCTCGAGGAAGGCCAGTCGCACGCGCGTCTCGGGCGCCCGCTCGCGCACGCGCGCGACCACGGCTTCGAACGGCGTCGCCCAGGCGGCGTCGCGCGCGCCGTGGGCCAGCAGGATCAAGCCACGCACGGTCAT
>FTJN01003557.1_pt1 | contig 11753 bp, 10 predicted proteins | sample 1658361 | NCBI WGS metagenome assembly FTJN01 (sample SAMEA3914819, study PRJEB12502) | metagenome | biome: forest; material: soil | place: Canada | collected 2010-06-26 | depth 0.3 m | reverse complement strand
GCGCGCCACCTTCGGTGCCACGCAGAGCCGCTTCGACTCGATCATCTCGAACCTGCAGTCGGGCGTCGAGAACCAGTCGGCCGCACGCAGCCGCATCATGGACGCCGACTTCGCCTCGGAAACTGCGAACATGAGCCGCGCCAACGTCCTGCAGCAAGCCGGCACGGCGATGATCGCCCAGGCCAACCAGCAGCCGCAGCAAGTGCTGTCGCTCCTGCGCTGATAGCCGCCAGCCCGGCAGGAGCGACGCTCCTGCCCCGCCCCAGAAAAGCCCCGCCAGGCGCAAGCCGGCGGGGCTTTTGCCTATGGGGCGGCGCCTTTCGGGGCTGCCGGAATCGAGGACTCCCGGCAGGAATTGGGCGGACTTGAGGCCTCATATCGGCGATTTGACCGATCTCAAGTATTCGCACAATCCAATCCAACGTCTCCCTCAATCCAAAAGAAGCGGGGAGCGCGGTCCGGAAGCACTGACGATGAAGTGCGCGGCGACGGGTTTTCCCCGCGGTCGCGAGCGAAGTCGGGGTGACCAAGTACCGGGCTTGGAGGTGCGGGGCTCGAAAGGCCTGCCTGACAGCCACGCATCGAACTGAGTTCCGGCACTTTCGCCGGTTGTGCCTGAGTCCTGGAGTTTTCACATGCCATTGACGATCAATACGAACATTGCTTCGCTGAATGCGCAGCGCAACCTCAACATGTCGCAGGGTTCGCTCTCGACGTCCATGCAGCGGCTGTCTTCCGGCCTGCGCGTGAATTCCGCGAAGGACGACGCCGCCGGCCTCGCCATCGCCGAGCGCATGAACGCCCAGGTCCGCGGCATGAACGTCGCGGTACGCAACGCCAACGACGGCATCTCGCTGTCGCAGACGGCCGAAGGCGCGCTGTCGCAGGTCGGCAACGCCCTGCAACGCATGCGTGAACTGGCGGTGCAGGCGCGCAACTCCACGAACAGCTCGTCGGACAAGGATTCCCTGAACAAGGAATTCATGCAGCTGCAGGCGGAAATCGGCCGCGTCATCGGCGGAACGACCTTCAACGGCAAGCACATCCTGGGCGCCGACGCGACGTCGCTGACCTTCCAGATCGGCGCCAACACGTCGACGGACGACACGATCACGATCGCCACGTCCAACATGAGCCAGTCGACGGCCATCGCCATGGTCACGAGCACGCAGCCGTTCACGCTGACGGACGGTTCGACGGCCACCGGCGCCGCGATCGACCACGGCGCGACGTCGGGCGCGATCGGCCTGGTGATCGACAACATCGACAAGGCGCTCGACAGCATCAACGACACGCGCGCCACCTTCGGTGCCACGCAGAGCCGCTTCGACGCGATCATCACCAACCTGCAGGTCGGGGTGGAGAACCAGTCGGCCGCGCGCAGTCGCATCATGGACGCGGACTTCGCGGCGGAAACCGCCAACATGAGCCGCTCGCAGGTTCTGCAGCAAGCCGGCACGGCGATGGTGGCCCAGGCCAACCAACTGCCCAACCAGGTGCTCAAGCTGCTGCAAGGCTGATCCCTCGCGCGACGCGCCCGGACCAGGCGCGCCCCGCAAGCCTCGAGGAGATCTCCACGGGGTTTGCGCGGCGCGCCTTTTCATTGGGGTGGCTGAAACGGTCATCCTGCGCGCAGTCGCAGGATCCACCCCGGAGCCAGCGTCGTTCGCCAGCGTGGATCCTGCGACTTCGCGCAGGATGACGAATCAGGATCCGATCGAAAGAACAACGGGGTATTCCGGTGACTTGAAATGGCTTCGGCTCCGACCGACCGCCTCAAGAACACGCGAAATCCGCCGATAGTCCGCTCAAGAACCGCAAGGAAATCCATGAGCACCACCACGAGCACGACGACGGGCTCCATCAGTTCCGCCGGCATCGGCAGCGGACTCGATGTGAAGGGCATCATCTCGTCTCTGATGGCCGTCGAGTCGCAACCGCTCACCTTGCTGCAGAACAAGGCGAGCACGGTCACGACCGAGATCTCCGCGGTGGGGCAGATCCAGAGCCTCACGTCGACGATGGCCGACAAGGCGCGGGCCCTGTCCTCGTCCTCGTTGTGGACGCAGACCACCTCCAGCACCGCCGACCCGACGGTCGTCACGGCCGACACGTCCACCGGCACCGCCGCGGCGGGCGACTACTCTGTGAGCGTGCAACAGCTGGCGCAGGGCCAGACGGTCACGTCCTCGGTCGCGGCGGGCACCGGGCTCAACGCCGGCACGCTGACGATCCAGCTGGGCAGCTACACCTCCGACGGCCTGCTGCCGCCGACGACCACCTTCGCGAACGCGGCCTCGAGCGCCGTCAACATCACGATCGGCGCCGGCGACACCTCGCTCGGCGCGATCCGCGACAAGATCAACGCGGCCAACGCCGGCGTGTCCGCCTCGATCATCACCGATGCGAACGGCTCGCGCCTGTCGCTGCGCTCGGCGACCACCGGCGTCGCGAACGGTTTCAAGATCACGGCCGCCGAGACGACCGACGACGGCAATCCGGCCACGGGCCTGTCGGCGCTGGCCTTCGACGGCAGCACCGGCGCGGCGACGTCGCAGATGTCGTTGAACCAGTCCGCGCTCAACGCCAAGGCGACCGTCAACGGCATCGCGATCGAATCGGCCACCAACAAGCTGAGCAACGTGTCCGACGGCCTGAGCCTGACGCTGCTGAAGAAGAGCGACACGCCGGTGGACGTCAACGTGTCCATCGACACGGCGTCGATGCAGAAGGCGATCACGGACTTCGTCAGCTCGTATTCCGCGCTGCAGTCCTATATCTCGCTGCAGACGAAGTACGACGCGTCCACCGCGGTGACCGCCGGCACGTCGCGCCAGGACGGACCGCTGGAAGGCGACCCGTCGATCGTGGGATTCCAGAACGCGCTGCGCGGCGTGGTCAACACGACCTCGACCACGTCGGCCATGTTCTCGCGCCTGTCCGACATCGGCATCGCCGTGCAGAAGGACGGCACGCTGGCGATCTCGAACCAGAACAAGCTCACGGCCGGGCTGAACAACCCGGGCGAGCTGCAGAAGCTGTTCGCCACGCAGGGCACGTCCAACGAGAACACCGGCATCGCCGTGCGCTTCGCGCAGATGGGCGACCGCGCCGTCGGCATCGACGGCGCGCTGTTCAGCCGCAACGCCGGCCTGAAGGGCGAACTCTCGCGCAACCAGAAGCAGCAGGACGACATGCAGGTGCACCTGGACGCGACGCAGACCCGCCTGACCGCGCAGTACCAGGCGCTGGACACGACGATGTCCAAGATGAGCGCGCTGTCGAGCTACGTGACGCAGCAGGTCGCGCTGATGCAGAAGTCGAGTTGAGCCGGCCGGCCGGCGGGCGTTCTCGAAAGTTCCCGCTTTCGCCAGGCTTGCGACGACATAGCGCCTCAAACCGGACAGTTCCGCTTCAAGACCTTCGCCGAGACATCCGATAACAAATCAAGACGAACACACCACGGAATCGGATCCCGACCTCGCCAACATGTTCACCGCCGCATCTCCCACCCCCTTCGGACGCGCCCACGGCTTCGCCAATGCCTACGCCCGCGTCGGCGTCGAGACCAGCGTCAACGCCGCCTCGTCCCACAAACTGATCGAGCTGCTGTTCAACGGCTTCATGGACCAGGTCGCGCTCGCGCGCGGCGCCATGCGCGCCAAGCAGATCGAGGCCAAGGGCAGCGCCATCTCGCGCGCCGCCCGCATCGTCGAGGAAGGCCTGAAGGCCGGCCTGAACCTGGAGGCCGGCGGTCGCCTGGCGGAAGACCTGAATGCGTTGTATGCCTACGTCGCGCTGCGGCTGCTGGCCGCCAACCTGCGCAACGACGAAGCGGCGCTGGATGAATGTGTTCGCCTCATCGGCCCGCTGCGGGACGCCTGGGTCGCCATCGGCCCCCAAGTCGAAGCGGGAAATCTGTGAATACTTCCAGCACCTACACGCAAAAGAAGATCATGAGTACCAAGCTGCTCAACTACTATGAGGCCATCGAGAAGGCCAGCGCCGACATGCTCGCCGCCGCGCGCACGGGCAACTGGGACGAAGTGGTCAAGCTCGAAGGCGCCTGCGCCGTGCTGATCGCCCAGTTGAAGAACGCCGCGCAGTCGAGCCACCTCATGCAGAACGAGGCCAAGGAGAAGTCGCGCATCATGCAACGCATCCTCTTGAACGACGCCGAGATCCGCCACCTGGCCGAGCCCTGGCTCGAAGACCTCGACCACATGATGAGCGGCCGCCCGGCAATGCTTCATTGACCCTGCCATGTTCGAAGATACCCGCCCCGCACCGCTCGATGCGATGGGACACGACGATTTCCTCGCCGAGTTCCGCGTCACCGACGCGGCGGAGATCCGCTCGCTGCTCAAGCAGCTGATGGACGACGTGGTGCCGCTGAACCTGAGCGCCTCGGACGGCAGCGCCTACACCACCACGCTGTGGACGGTGGATCCGGCCGGGGGCCGCATCTCGTTCACGGCCGACATGATGGCGCACCAGGTGCACGACATCGTCGAGGCCGACGAATGCGTCGCCGTCGCCTACCTCGATCGCATCAAGGTGCAGTTCGACGTCAGCGACCTGGTGCTGGTTCAGGGCCACAAGGCCAGCGTGCTGCAGGCTCGCCTGCCGCGCGAGATGTTCCGCTTCCAGCGCCGCAACACCTTCCGCGTGCGCACCATCGAGCGCACGTCGCCCACGGCGTCGTTCCGCCACCCGGGCATCCCCGACATGAGCCTCGCGCTGCGGGTGCTCGACGTCAGCATCGGCGGCTGCGCGCTGCTGCAGCCGTCCAACGTGCCCAGCCTGCAACCCGGCGCCGTCATCAAGGGTGTCCGGCTGTCGCTCGACGCCGAGACGCAGGTCGACGCCGGCCTGATGCTGCACCACGTCACGTCCACCGGCGCCGAGAACGGCTCGGTGCGCCTCGGCTGCGAGATCGTGGGCATGAGCCCGGCGGCGCAACGCGCGCTGCAGCTCTACATCGACCAGACGCAGAAGCGTCGGCGCATGATGTCCCACGAGTAGCGCTGCCGCAGGGGCTTCGCGTCCGCGCGGAGTCCGCGCGCGTCCCGCACGGGCGCGCCGCGCGCGGCAGACCTCGAACTCCCCCGAGCCCCCAGTGATCCGACGCCTGCACTACCTCAGCGGCTCGCTCAAGGCGCGGCTTGCGCTGGCGAGCCTGCTGCTGATCGCCGCCAGCGTCGCGCTCACCGTCGTGCTGGTGCTGCGGTCGATGGAGCAGCGCAGCCAGCGCGCGGTGCTCGACTCCGAGGTCGCCAACGCCGAACGCATCGGCCTGGTGCTGTCGGCCAAGATCGTGTCGCTGCAGAAGGCGCTGCGCGCGGCCTCGGCGCAGGTGCCGGTCGATGCCCTCGGCAAGCCCGCGACGGTGGCGGCCTTTCTCGACGACCAGCAGGTGTTGCGCAGCCTGTTCGACAGCGTGTTCGTGGCCGACGCCCGCCTGCACCTGATCGCGGTCGCGGAGAACGGCGGCGTGCGCACGACCGACATCGACGCCTCGGATCGCTCGTACGTCCGGCGCACGGTCCACGATCGCCGCCCGGTCATCTCGCAGCCGGGCATCAGCCGCACCAGCGGAACGCCGATGTTCGTGATGACCATGCCGCTGTTCGGCCGCGACGGCAAGATCTCCGCGATCCTGGTCGGCGGCATGAAGCTGTCGACCAACGCGCTGCTCAACGACCTGACCCGTCCGGCGATGGACGACCACGACCCGGTCTCGACCATCGTCACCGATTCCGAAGGCACCATCGTCTCGCACAAGGACCCGGCGTGGCTGATGCGCAAGGCGGCGGCGGATCCGCATTTCACCGCCGAGATGGCGCTCTGGACGGCCGAAGGGTCGCCGATCGAGCCGCAAGGCTCCGCGCGGCGCGTCGGCGACGACATCGTCGCGATGGCCGGCGTGCCCGACGCCGACTGGGTGGTGTTTCGCAGCGCGCCGGCCGAATTGCTGCTCGGCGGCCCCACGGCCGGGCGTCGCCAGGCGATCCTGATCGGCTCCGTGGTGGCCGTGGCCGGCGGCCTGATCATCCTGCTCGTGACGCTGGCGCTGCTGCGCCCGCTGCGCCAGCTGGAGGGCCGCGCCCTGCGGCTCATCACCGAAGGCTTCTCGGCGCAGGAGCCCTGGCCCCAGGCCGGCGGCGAACTGGGCGAGCTGGCGCGCGTGTTCCAGCACGTGCTGCGGCAGAAGGCGGAGATGCGCAAGTCCAGCGACGAGCTGCTGGTGAAGATGCGTGCCGTGATGGCCAACGCGCCGGTGGGCATCGCGTTCACGCGCCTCGGCCGCTTCGAGCTCGTGAGCGACCAGTTCGCGCGCCTGTTCGGCTACGACAGCGCGCAGGTGCCGGGCATGCAGACGCACGTGATCTGCCCGTCCGACGAAGTGCACCGCTCGTTCATCCAGATGGCCACCGAGACCTTCGCGGCCGGCGGCACCTGCGACGCGGAGCGCGAGCTGGTGCGGGCCGACTCCAGCCGCTTCTGGGCGCGGCTGCAGGGGGCGCCGGTGCGCGCGGGCGACTCCAACGCCGGCACGATCTGGATCTTCACCGACATCACCGAGAGCCGCCGCCATCGCGAGCAGCTGTCCTGGTCGGCCTCGCACGACGAGCTCACCGGGCTGGTGAACCGGCGCGAATTCGAGCTGCGCCTGGGCGAACAGATCGGCGAGCGCGCCGACGCCGAGCCGGCGGCCGCGCTGTTCATCGACCTCGACCGCTTCAAGGCCGTCAACGACAGCAGCGGACACGCGGCCGGCGACGTCCTGCTGAAGGACATCGCCGCGATCCTGCAGGGCCGGGCGCGTTCGCACGACACCGTCGCGCGCATCGGCGGAGACGAGTTCGCCGTGCTGCTGCCCGGCTGCGACTCGCGTGCCGCCGAGCGCATCGCCGCGAGCATCTGCGCACGCGTGGCCGCGCACCGCCTCGAGTGGGGCGACGGGGCGCAGACGCTGTCGGTGGGCGCCAGCATCGGCATCGTGGCGATCGACGCCACGTTCGCGTCCGTCAACGACGTGCTCAAGGCGGCCGACGAGGCGTGCTACGAGGCGAAGCGGGCAGGGCGGGGGACGGTGCGGACCTGGCTGCGCGCGGCCGGGGCGCCGGAAGTCGCCTGAGTCGCTGAAGGCGCGGGCGCCGCGGGAGCGGCCGCCTTCGAAACACCTTGAAATACCTCTACGGGGTACGGCATCCCCTGATTGCGGTATTGATTGGTATTAACCCGGTCATAACCAGTCACGGTAGCGCTATACGCTGCATTGCAAGTTATTAAAGCAAATTGACTTAATGACTTTGCAAGCCGTGGCAGTGACTTTGCAAGCCATCGCCATGCACCAGAAGGCCGATCCCGCACGGCGGGGCCGAGGCCTCGACAACGATTCTCGATGGCCGCGCCGGCCGGAGGGACCGCGGCTTCTTCCCGATACCCGACCCCATCACACACGAGGAACAGCATGACCCGACACTCTTCCTGCGCGCTTCGCGCGCTCCCGATGGCCGCCGCGTTCGCCGCGCTGGCGTTGACCCAGGTCGCGCACGCGACCGAAGTGGCGCCCTATTTCGAGACCTGGGCCTACGGCAGCGGCCTCACGCCGTCGACGCTGATGCAAGCCAAGTCCGCCGGCGGCGTCGCGGCCGCGACGATGGCCTTCGGCGTCTCCGGCGGCGGCTGCTCGATGGGCGGCGGCCTCGAGGCCAACCTGAGCGGCGCCGGCAAGACCGACATCGTCAACTTCCAGGCCGCGGGCGGCCGGGTCATCCTGTCGTTCGGCGGCGCTTCGGGCACCTACCTCGAGGGCGCGTGCTCGGACGACGGCATGTACAACCTGATCAAGAACGCGCTCGACACCACCGGCGCGCGCGCGATCGACTTCGACGTCGAGGGCGGCCAGATCAGCAACGGGGCGCTGAACACGCGCCGCAACAACGTCACCAAGCGCCTGCAGGCCGCCTACCCGGGGCTGTATGTCTCGTACACGTTGCCCGTGGATCCGACCGGCCTGCCGTCCGAGGCGGTGACCGTGGTCCGCAGCGCGAACTCGGCCGGCGTGAACGTGTCCATGGTCAACATCATGGCGATGGACTACGGCGACGCGTCCACCGCGATGGGCCAGCGCGCGATCAACGCGGCGACCGGCACCTTCAACCAGATCAAGCCCATCTTCACCGGCAAGACCGACGCGCAGCTGTGGGCGATGATCGGCGTGACCCCGATGATCGGCGTCAACGACACCCAGAGCGAGGTGTTCCGCCAGGCCGACGCCACCCAGCTGACCACGTTCGCGCAGCAAAAGGGCCTGGGCCTGCTGTCGTACTGGGCCCTGCAGCGCGACATGCCCGGCGGCAGCGACTTCAACGACTTCAGCCTGGTCAACACCAAGGCCTACGAGTTCTACAAGATCTTCGCCGGGGCCAAGGCGACGCAGCCGGGCGCGCTGGCCGACGGCACCTACACGATCGCCTCGGCGTTCAGCGGCAAGTGCGTCGACATCGCGGCCGCCTCCACCGCCAACTCGGCGCAGGTGCAGCAGTACCAGTGCAACGGGACCGGCGCGCAGAAGTTCGCGGTCACGAACCAGGGCCAGGGCTGGTACCGGCTGATCAACACCAACAGCGGCAAGGCGATCGACATCGCGGCGGCCTCCACCGCCGACGGCGCCAAGGTGCAGCAGTACACCGACAACGGCACGACGGCGCAGCGCTTCTCGATCAAGCCGGGCTCGGACGCGACCACCTTCGTCATCACCAACGAAGGCAGCGGCAAGTGTCTGGACGTCGCCGACTGGAGCACCAACGACGGCGGAAAGATCCAGCAATGGACCTGCGCCGGCAGCGTCAACCAGGCGTGGCGCTTCACGAAGCAGTAAGCCGTCGTCACGGGCGCCGGGCGCCGGGACCTGCATTCCAGGGCCCGGCGGCGGCGTCGCACCTGCACGGGCCGGACCTGCAAGACCCGGCCCTGCGCAAGACCCGATCGCGCGTCGCTTGTCCGCCCTGGGCGGCGGCGCCTTTCCTTCGCCTCTCGGGAGACCCTCCATGACTTCCTTTCTCGCCGGCGCCAGCGCGCGCCGACTTCCCTTCGCACCCCTGCCGCTGGCGCTCGCCGCGGCCAGCGTCCTGAGCGCCTGCGGAGGCGGCAACGGCAGCGACGACGCGGCCGCGCAGCGCGTGTCGCCCAGCGCCGTGCGCGTCACGACCCAGACCACCAGCCCGGCGCCCGAGCCCGCCTACGTGCTGCCGGCCGGCACCTACCGGCTGGTGAGCGCCTCCACGGGCCAATGCGTGAACGTGGCCGACGGCGGTGCGCTGAGCCCGTCGAACTGCAACCGGCGCGTGACGCAACGCGTGGCCGTGAGCGAGGACGCGCCGGGCGTGGCCACGCTGGCCGCCGCATCCAGCGACGCCGCAGCTCCTGCGCGCTATCGCGTGATGCACGCGGGCGGCGACCGCTTCTCGCTGGTCGATTCCAGCACCGGCCAGTGCGCCGCCGCCAGCGACGCCGCCGTCGCCCCCGCGGCCTGCGACGCGTCGACCGCGCAGCAGTTCCTGTTCGTGCCCCAGGTGGCCAAGGCGAACGCGGCCGTCGCGGCGGGCACGTACCAGGTGACGGCGGTGTCGTCCGGCCTGTGCCTCGACATCGCCGGCGGCAGCACCGCCAACGGCGCGAAGGTGCAGCAACAGGCCTGCACCGGTTCCGCCTCCCAGCATTTCGAACTGCGCGCCGACACCGGCGGCAGCTACCGGCTCGTCGACGTGGCCAGCGGCAAGTCGCTGGACGTGACCGACGTCTCCACCGCCAACGGCGCGAAGATCCAGCAATGGAGCACCTCGAGCGTCGACAACCAGCGCTTCGTCGTCACCGCGTCGGGCTCCGGCGTCGCGCTGAAGGTGGTCAGCAGCGGCAAGTGCCTGGACATCACCGACCGCAGCACGAGCGCCGGCGCCGCGCTGCAGCAGTGGGACTGCGCGGGCAGCGCCAACCAGCAGTTCGTGCTGACGCCGGTGGGCGCGCCGACGCCGCCGCCCGCGCCGTCGCCAGCGCCGTCACCGTCACCGTCGCCGTCACCGTCGCCATCCCCCGCACCGTCGCCGTCCCCCGTCGACCTGTTCGACGCGAAGAAGAAGGAGATCGCGATGGAGCTCGTGTCCAGCGCGGAGAACTCGTCGCTCGACTGGAAGGCGCAGTACACCTACATCGAGGACATCGGCGACGGCCGCGGCTACACCGGCGGCATCATCGGCTTCTGCTCGGGCACGGGCGACATGCTCGAGATGGTGACGGCCTACACGCAGCGCGAGCCCGGCAATCCGCTGGCTTCGTACCTGCCCGCGCTCAAGAAGGTCAACGGCACCGCGTCGCACACCGGGCTGGGCTCGCCGTTCGTCGCGGCCTGGCACAAGGCGGCGTCCGACGTGGTGTTCCAGCAATCGCAGGACGCCGAACGCGACAGCACCTACTTCAACCCGTCGGTGTCGCAGGCGAAGACGGACGGCCTGCATGCGCTGGGCCAGTTCATCTACTACGACGCCATCGTGATGCACGGGCCGGGCGACGACGGCACGAGCTTCGGCGGCATCCGCAAGGCCGCGCTCAAGAAGGCGAAGCCGCCGGCGCAGGGCGGCGACGAGACGACCTACCTCAACGCCTTCCTCGACGCCCGCGTCGCCGCGATGAAGACGGAGGAGGCGCACAGCGACACGAGTCGCGTCGACACCGAGCAGCGCGTCTTCCTGAAGGCCGGCAACCTGAACCTGAACACGCCGCTGACTTGGAAAACGTACGGGGACAGCTACACGATCAAGTGATCGTGCTTGCGCAAGCCGGGCCGCCGGCTTGCGCAGATCGGTGGTCTCAATGGCGCAACGCGATCCGCGCCAGCTCCACGAAGCGCCCGTTCTCCACGCAGCCGACGACCAGCGCGTCGATCGAGCCGGCGATGTCCACGCCTTCGGCGTTGAGCTCGTCGCACAGGATCGCCGCCGCAACGAAATCCGCCGCGTGGCCTATGGTCATGTGGGCGACGAAGCGCTTGTCTTGGCGCAGGTGCGGCGCCATCGGGCCGGTGTGGAGGCTGTCGTGCAGCGCGACGAGGTCCATGCGTCCCAGCTCGGGCACGAGGTAGACGTAGCCGCGGCCTTCGTCCTCGTCGGGCTCCGTCTCGAGGCAGGCGAACTGGAACGCCATGGTCGACGCTGCGACGGCGCGCACGTGGTCGACGTAGGTCGCCTCGTCCACCTGGTCGCAGGCGTACAACAGGGTGAAATGCGGTTCCACGACGCTCGCCTGGCGGTCGTGCCGCGCGCGGACTTCGGCGATGAAGCGCCTGTCCGTCTCGCTCAGCGAGGGAAAGGCCACGGTGTAGAGCTTGCGCATGCGCCGAGTTGTAGCACGCGGCCGAACGACAATGCGACCCCATGTCGTCCGCTCCCCGCTTCGTCCAACGCCTGGGCCTCGCCCTCGTCGCCGCCGGCCTCGTCGCCGGCGCGGCCGTCTACTTTCGCGCCGCGGCCGTCCCCGAGGCCGACGCGATGGCCCGGCAACGCGAGATGCGCGAGGTCGCCCGGTTGGGTGGCACGGCGACCGTGCAGACGGTCAAGTTCAACCTGTGGCTTGCGTCGTTGTGGCATGGCGAGCGCCTCGGCTTGACGCTGGCGGTGCTTGGGTTGGTCGTGGGCGGTGCTTGTTGGCGGATCGGGTTGCTGATGGGCGAGGAAGATCTCGACGCGTGA
>FTJN01000288.1_pt2 | contig 11757 bp, 17 predicted proteins | sample 1658361 | NCBI WGS metagenome assembly FTJN01 (sample SAMEA3914819, study PRJEB12502) | metagenome | biome: forest; material: soil | place: Canada | collected 2010-06-26 | depth 0.3 m | reverse complement strand
GATTTGATCACGCTCGCGCAACGACTCGGCCAGCGCCTCGGCCGCCGCCAGGCAGCGGCCGCTCAGGGCCGCCTTGGACGTCATTCAGTCGCTCTTGCGCCGGCGCGCCGCCGCGAACAGTGCGGCCAGTCCGGCCATCGTCAGCGCGGCGTTCGCCGGCTCGGGGATGGCGGGCGGCGGCGGGGGCGGCGGCGGCAGGTCCTGGTTGACGGCCAGCATGCCGGCGCCGAACAGCGAATCCTGCGAATACACGTAGAACCCGAACGTGTCGCCCGCGAGCACCGACACGGTGGTCGTGCCGTCGCTGGCGGTGCCCGGATCGCCGTTCACGGAGAGCTGCGTCTCGACGCCGTTGAGGATCCAGCCGGCTGGATCGAAATTGGTGCCACCCGTGTCGGCCGACGCGTAATGCCAGGTGAACGTGACGACCTGCGAGCTCGTGAAGTTCTGGACGTACAGCGCCGTGTCCTCGTCCGTGCCGTTGTTCGATCCGGTGATCGTGAAGGCGGGATAGCTGCCGGAGATGCTGCCGTCGCCGGGGCCGTCGTTGCTGAAGACGTAGGCGGCGCTCGCGTTGGCCGACAAGCCGGCCAGCGCGCACGCGCCGAGCGCCAGCGTGGCCGCACGAAGTGTCTTCTGCATGGATCCTCCTGGAATTGTCGCGCCGCCGGGAGCGGACGACGCCGTGGAGGACGATCGTCGGAGCTGGACCTGTCGGCGTCAATCGCCGGCGCCTTCCAAGCTAGGGGTGGTGATGGCGCCCCCGGCGGCTCGCCGCGCCGGCCACCTAGGTGGCGGAGAAGCGCAGGTGCATCTGCAGGTCGTCGCGGGACTGCCCGTCGAGCCGGATGGCGTCGGCCTCGCGTGCGAACACGACGAAGCCGAGGGATTCGTACAACGCGATCGCGGCGACGTTGGCCGAGTCGACGCTGAGCGTCACCTTGGCCATGCCGGGCGTCGTGCGCGCATGGGCCAGCGCCGCGTCGAGCAGGGTGCGCGCGACGCCGTGTCCGCGCGCGGCGGACGCCACGTACATGCCCCAGATGCGACCCTTGTGACGCGTCTGGAGCAGGGTCTCGCGGGCGAGTCCGGCGATGCCGACCAGCGTGTCGCCGTCGAACGCCCCGAAGACCGCGTGGCCGGGGCGTTCGACGAGCCGCGCCTGGAAGTCGGCCAACGGAAGATCCTTCTCCTCCACATGGCTGGTGACGAACGCCTCGGGCTTGTCGACCAGCGCGGCCAGCCGCAAGGCCTGGAACTGCGGTGCGTCGGATTCCGTGAGCCTGCGGATGTTCATGAGTTGGTTTACCCTGCGCGCTCGGTCGCTCGATATGGGCGCCGTCGTTTTCGAGTCTAGCGACACTCACGCCGCCTCGCGGACCCCAGGAGAAAAACCCATGAAGACCCGTGCAGCCGTCGCCTGGAAGGCCGGTGCCCCGCTGAGCATCGAGACCGTCGACCTCGAGGGCCCGAAGGCCGGCGAGGTGCTGGTCGAGATCAAGGCCACCGGCATCTGCCACACCGACCAGTTCACGTTGTCGGGCGCCGACCCCGAAGGGTTGTTCCCAGCCATCCTCGGCCACGAGGGCGCGGGCGTGGTGGTGGACGTGGGGCCGGGCGTGACGACGCTGCGGCGCGACGACCACGTGATCCCGCTCTACACGCCGGAATGCCGCCAGTGCAAGTTCTGCCTGTCGCGCAAGACGAACCTGTGCCAGCAGATCCGCGCCACGCAGGGCCGCGGGTTGATGCCGGACGCGACCAGCCGTTTCTCGCTGGCCGGGCAACCCATCCTGCACTACATGGGCACGTCCACGTTCAGCAACTTCATCGTCGTGCCGGAGATCGCGCTGGCCAAGATCCGGCCCGACGCGCCGTTCGACAAGGTCTGCTACATCGGCTGCGGCGTCACCACCGGCGTCGGCGCGGTGCTGTTCACGGCCAAGGTGGAGGCCGGCGCCAACGTGGTCGTGTTCGGCCTGGGCGGCATCGGCCTGAACGTGATCCAGGGCGCGAAGATGGTCGGCGCGAACAGGATCATCGGCGTGGACATCAACCCGGCACGCGAGGAGATGGCGCGCCGGTTCGGCATGACGCACTTCATCAACCCGAAGGACGTGCCCAACGTCGTGGACGCGATCGTTCAGCTGACCGACGGCGGCGCCGACTACAGCTTCGAGTGCATCGGCAACACCACCACGATGCGCCAGGCGCTCGAGTGCTGCCACAAGGGCTGGGGCCAGAGCGTCATCATCGGCGTGGCCGGCGCGGGCCAGGAGATCGCCACGCGGCCGTTCCAGCTGGTGACGGGCCGCGAGTGGAAGGGATCGGCCTTCGGCGGCGCGCGCGGCCGCACCGACGTCCCGAAGATCGTCGACTGGTACATGGACGGCAAGATCGCCATCGACCCGCTGATCACGCACACGCTCAAGCTGGAGGACATCAACCACGGGTTCGAGCTGATGGAGCGCGGCGAGTCGATCCGTTCGGTGGTCGTGTACTGATGACCTCCGGGTTGTCCGATGTCGAGACCTTGTCCGAGCACGCCTCGTTCGGCGGCGTGCAGGGCTTCTACCGCCACGCCTCGAGCGAGATCGGCCTGCCGATGCGCTTCGGCGTCTACCTGCCGCCGCAGGCGATCGCCGGCGCGCGGGTGCCGGCGCTGGTCTGGCTGGCGGGCCTGACCTGCAGCGAGGAGACCTTCGCGGTCAAGGCCGGCGCGCAGCGCGCGGCCGCGGAACTGGGCCTGATGCTCGTGACGCCGGACACCAGCCCGCGCGACACCGGCGTGACCGGCGCCGACGCGAACTGGGACTTCGGCCACGGCGCCGGGTTCTACCTCGACGCCACGCAGCCACCCTGGGCGGAGCGCTGGCGCATGGAGAGCTACGTCACGCGCGAACTGCCCGAGGTGCTCGCCGCGAACTTCCCCTGGCGCCGCGACAGCCTGGGCCTGTTCGGGCATTCGATGGGCGGACACGGCGCGCTGACGCTGGCGCTGCGCCACCCCGGCGCGTACCGCAGCGTGTCGGCCTTCGCCCCGGTGGCGGCGCCCATCCAGTGTCCCTGGGGCGTCAAGGCCTTCACCCACTACCTCGGGGACGACCGGGCGGCCTGGGGCGCGCACGACGCCACCGAACTGGTGAAGTCGGGCGCGCGCGCCCCGGCCCTGCTCGTCGACCAGGGGCTCGCGGACAAGTTCCTGGCGGAGCAGTTGCAGGTGGATCGCTTCGAGGCGGCCTGCCGCGCCGCGGGGCAATCGTTGACCCTGAGGCGGCACGACGGCTACGACCACGGCTACTTCTTCATCGCCAGCTTCATCGAGGATCACCTGCGCTTTCACGCAGATGCGCTGAAGCCGGCTTGAATTGTTCGCACGTCCGCACGTCCGCACGTCCGCACGCTGGCACACGCACACGCACACGCACACGCACACGCGCTCGCACGAGCACGATGCGCGACGCGTAACGCATGCGCGCAGAGGCGCGAGGGCGCGTCAGGCCGCGGGTCGCGCGCGCTGGCGCCAGCCGACGACCAGGCCCGCCAGCAGGAAGCCGGCCGTGCCGATGAACAGGCGCACGCCGCGCTCGAAGGCGGATTGCGCGGAGGCTTCGGCGCCCTTCTCGTCGCGCACGAACTGCTCGCGGGCACGGCCCTGTTCCAGCGTCGGCACGAAGGGCACGCGGGCGCCACTCGCATCGATCACGTCCCGGCGATCGCCCTGGAACACGTAGGCGATCGTCGCCACTTCGGCGCTCGCAGCCGCGCGCGCCTGGGGTGTCAGCGGCGCCTTGTCCCAGCCGCCTGCCGGCTCGCGGCCGTGCAGGCTCACCGCGGCCATCTTCTCGGCTTGCAGCAATTGCACGGACCGGATCAGCTTGAGGCTCATCGACGCCTCCCAGACCGGCAGGATCAGCGCGATCGCCACCATCAGCGCCGCACGCTTTGCGAAGCCCTGGCGCACCAGGCGCCGACAGCCGTCGAAGATCACCAGGAAGGCGACGACGAGCAGCGCCTCCTCCGCCACGAGTTCGAGCCAGCCAATCCAGTGAGTCATCGAGAATGCGCCTTCGTTTCGAGAAGGCGCGATTGTCGTGTGCTTTGACGGCGCACGGAAGAACGGGCGCCAAGCGCCCGCCCCCAGCGCGCTCAGTGACCCGCGACCACCGTGATCAGGCGGACCACCCGCGACTGCGCGCGCCTCAGCGTGGACGGATGCGCCAGCGACGCCGCCTTGCAATGCATCACGCGCCAGCCGGTCGCCACGATCACGGACAGGCTCACGGATTGGTTGGACAGCCACATCGACATCACGACTCCTTCACGGGCACTCGCGCGCCCAGGCGATCAGACAAGCGAACAGCAACGACAGGAGTGTGGTGAGCGCGTAAAGCGCCACGGACGAACCGATGACGCGTTGCATCACGCCACATCGCCGGAGGCCCCGCGTTCGCCAGGTCCAGGCAGGAGATTGAGAGAGTGCCGGGGATCCATGGCGAGCGCGAGAATCGAACCACTGTTGATACTGTATGAATCAACAGTCTACGATATTCGACGGCCAATGCAAGCCCCTGACGGCAGCGGTGTGTTTCTAATCACAGCCGGCGCGGCGGCACCGCCCGGCATCACTCCAGCGCGTCGAGATTCGCCTTCACGCGGCCCAGCAATTCGACCAGTCGCGCCTGCTCCTTCGCGTCGAGTCCTTCGACGGCGCGTGCGTTCAGCGCGTGCGCCTCGGCGTGCAGCGCGCACTGCACCGCGCGCCCGGCGTCGCTCAGCCGCAGCTGGACGTTGCGCCGATCGGCGGCGTCGGCCTCGCCCAGCAGCAGCTCGCGCTCGCGCAGGCCCTTCACGAGGCGGGCCAGCTGCGCCTTGTCGCGCCCGCTGTGCGCCACCAGGTCGCTCAGCGTGGCGCCCGGATGGTGCGAGAAAAAGCCCAGCACCTTGCTTTCCATGTGCGTGATGTCGTGCGCGCCGTCGCGCAGCACCTGGTACTGGCGCGAGCGGAACTGGTGCATCACGGTGTGGACGAGCTCGATCACCGCGTCGGCCGGCGACGGCCGGGACGGAGAGCCCACATGGTTGACATTGTCTACTGATTTCCGCATGATCGATGACATTGTCAACCATTTTGGGACCGACCGCACGCCGCGGCGGTTTCGGAGAACTTCCGCATGAACAGCCCCACCACGTTGCGCCGCATCGAGCGCGTCCGCCACGAGCTCAAGCGCCGCCACCTCACGGTGACGCAGGTCGAGCAACTGACGCCGAACTTCCGCCGCATCACCTTCAACGACGAGTCGTTGTCCGATTTCGTCAGCGCCTCGTTCGACGACCACATCAAGGTGTTCGTCGACGACGCCCGGCGCGACTACACGCCGCGCAGCTTCGACAACGCCGCCCGCGAGCTGGTGATCGAGTTCGCCTTGCACGGCGAAGGGCCGGCCGCCGAATGGGCGGCGCAGGCCGCGCCCGGCCACACGCTGGAGATCGGCGGCCCCAAGGGCTCGATGATCGTGCCGCTGGACTACGACTGGCACCTGCTGGTCGGCGACGAGACGGCCTTCCCTGCCGTCGCGCGCCGCCTCGAGCAACTGCCCGCCGGCTCGAAGGCCATCGTCGTGCTGCAGGCCGCGGACGCCGCCGACCGACGCGATTTCGAGAGCGCCGCGAACGTGGCCGTCACCTGGGTCGAGACCGACGCGCAACTGCTGGCCGCCGTGCGCGCGCTGGCGCTGCCCGCGGGCGACGGCTACGCGTGGTGCGCCGGCGAGGCGGCGTGCATGGCGGCGCTGCGGCGCGAGCTGGTCGACGTCAAGGGCCACCCACGCGAAGCCATCCGCGCCGCCGCCTACTGGAAGCGCGGAGCGACCGGGCACCACGAGAATCTCGAGGGCTGAACGCGTCGGCGGCGGTACGGAGGTGCCTGGCATCGTCTCGTCCGCGCCAGGTTGCAGGCGACGGCCAGGGGCGTGCATCGCGGATGGGACGGTGCCTGGCGCCGATCCCGAGCGGGACCGGCCAGGCACCGCACCGTGTCGCTGGCGATGCATCGCGCAATGGCTGCGTCGTCTGCGACTCGCTGCGGTGCCAGACACCTCCGGAAGCGCTTCCGCCAGTTTCTATTTGCCCGCCAGCGGCGTCACGAGATCCGCCAGCGTCTGCAGCTCATGTGGGTTGGCATCCGACACGAAGCAGAACGCCAGCCCGCCCTGCGTGCGCTCGATCACGTTGAAGCCGCGCACGACGCGCGTGGCCTCGGTGCCGGCGACGGCGCTGGACTCGGCCGGCCGCACGAAGACCGAGATCACGTGCGCGCCGTGGCGATACACCAGCGCCGCGGCCGTCTCGCCGGACAGCACGTCGCGCCGGGCCCCGAGCAAGGGGTAGCCCTTGTCCGCCAGGTCGACCACGGGCGGCACGAAGTTCAGGCGCGCGGACAGCCACGGCCGCACCGTGTGCTGGTCGGAGCTCGCGACCTCGATCGGGTGGTCCACCAGCAACGCCCGGGTGTGCGCGCTGACGGCCTCGGAGGCCTCGGCCGTCTGCAGCAAGGCCACCGTCTCGCCGCGATGCCAGCCCAGCGCGCCGGGGTCGACCACGGCCAGCGTGCACACCATGGCCGCCAGCGCGCCACCCAGGCCGGTCGCCCAGGGCAACGCGCGCCGGCGCGCGCTCGGGCGGGCGCCCCGGCGCTCACCCGTCTGCATTGGCGTCACGCTCGCGGGCGCGACCGTGCCCGTACGCGGGGGCAGCATCGCCGACAGGCTCTCACGCAGCGCCTCGGGCGCCGCATGCCGCGTCGCCTGCGCGCGCACGACGTCGCGCAACGCGCGCCGCTCGTCGAAGCGCCGCTGCAGCTCGGGCTCGGCCGCCAGGCGGCGTTGCAGGGCCAGGCTCGCGGCCCCGTCGAGCTCGTCGTCGAGCAGCGCGTCCAGCCAGAGATCGTCGTCGTTCATGCCAGGCTCCTCGTGGCTTCGGGTCGCAGTGCGACGGCCAACAGGTGGCGGGCACGCGAGAGGCGCGACATCACGGTGCCGATCGGCACGTCGGTGATGCGCGCGATGTCGCGATAGGACAGCTCCTCGAGTTCGCGCAGCACCACGGCCTCGCGAAAGGCGATCGGCAGCGCGGCGATCGCGGCGTCGATCTCGCGGCGCTCGGCGCGGCGGATGGCCAGCGACTCGGGATCGCTGGGCGGCGCGCCGACGGCCAGCGCCGCGTCGAGCTCGTCGTCGGGCACGTCCACGTCGCCGGGCCGGCGCGAGCCCAGCCACGCGAACGCGGCGTTGCGCACGATGGCCAGCAGCCACGGCCGCGGGTCGCCGCCGCGAAAGCCGTCGAAGTGGCGCAGTGCGCGCACGAGCGCATCCTGCACGACGTCCTGCGCGTCGTGCGCGTCGCGCACCAGCCAGCGCGCGAGGTTGTAGGCCGCGTCGAGGTGCGGCAGCACCGAGGCGGCGAAGCGGCCCTGGACGTCGTCTTGCATTCTCAGGCTTGGACGACGAGGTGACCGTTCATCCCTTCGTGTCCGTCGCCGCAGAATACATCGCACAGGAAGTCGAAGCGGCCGGCCTTGTCGGCCGTGAACGGCACGCGCGACACCTCGCCCGGCACGATCAGCGCGCGCAGCCCGAGTTCGGGCGCGAAGAAGCCCATCGCCACCTCCGGCGCGGTGAACTCCAGCACCACCGACTCGCCCTGGCGCACCGTGATCTCGTTGGGGATGAACACGAACTTGCGCGCGACGACGGGAATCACGCGCGCCACGCCCGCCTGCGCGGCCGCCCGGGCGGCGACGGCGACCAGCGTGGCGGCGAATCCGCCGAGGAGAAGACGTCGATCCATGCTCAGGCTCCCGTGACGCCGTGCTGCGCGATCGCGTACTCCGTGCCGCCGTGGCGCTCCACCTCGCGAAACCCCAGGCCGCGGAACGGCTGCGCCGGGTCCCACTTGATCGGCGTGCGCTGCGGCTGGGAGCCCGGCGCCGGCAGCGGAAAGATCAGCGACGTCGCGGCATGGTGCGCGATGTGGCCGGTCTCGTGGTGGTGCTCCTGGTGGATGTGGCCGTAGAACACGGTGACGTTGGCGTGCGGCATCAGCTGCGCCACCACCTGCTCGCCGTCGCGCGTGGCCCAGTCCCATTGCGGCGCCAGGTCGAACAGCGGCCGATGGGTCAGCACGACGATGGGGGCGTCCTTGTCCAGCGGCGCCAGGTCCTTCGCGAGCCACGCCAGTTGCTCGTCGCCGACGCGCGCCGCCGGATCCGAGACGTTGTCGAGCGCGATGAAGTGCACGCCGCGGTGGTCGAAGCTGTAGTGCGTCGGCCCGAAGAGTTCCTGGAACGCGGCCCCCTTGTCCAGCGAGGCGTCGTGCTCGCCGGGCAGGAAGTGGATGTCGCGCACCTTCAGGTCGGCCACGATGGCCTTGAACTCGCGCATCCGCTTGCGGCGTTCCTGCGGGTCGTCGGTGGTGTGGGTCAGGTCGCCGGTGAAGACGATGAAGTCGGGCTGCAGCGGCAAGGCGTTCACCTCGGCCACGGCGCGCGCGAGCGTCGTGGCCGCCTCCGGATTCACGGCCGGGCCCTGGAAGCCCCAATGGCTGTCGGACAGCTGGACGAAATGGAAGTCGGTGGACGGCGCGGCGGCGCGCGACGCGCAGCCGGCCAGCCCGGAGGCGAAGACCACGCCGGCGCCGACGCCGGCCAGGCGCAGGAAGTCGCGGCGATCGAAATCGGCAGGCATGGGAGCTCCTCGAATCGGTGGATGTCCCTGCAAGATCGGGCGGCCCGCGCTTTTATTCCCGCCGCCAACGAAATATTTGCCGGGCGCGCGTGACGGAGAATCTGCCGCATGAGCTTCGCCCTCGAATTCCCCGGCTCGGAGGTTCGCGACGTCACGGCGGACGGCGGCGTCGTGCGCCTGCGCTTGTCGGCCGCCGCGGTGCGCAACGACGCCGGCGAGCGCGGCTGGCTGACGTCCGTGCAGCTCGAGTTCACCGGCGCCGTGGTGCACGGCGACACGACGCACGCGTTCGGCAAGATCGCCGAAGGCCGTCTGCGCCACGACGACCACGGCGTCGCGCGGCTTGCCGTGCCGGGCACGTCGACCGGCGAGCTCGAACTGGCGCTGCGCCTGGCCAACGGCACGCAGCTCGTCGTGCGCGGCCACGCGCTCCAGGCTGGCGCGGCCGACGGCGCCCGTTTCACGCCCGATCTATCGTGCTGAAGATCGCCGCGCCCCGAATTCCCCACACTCTCCCAGCCCCATGGACACCACTCCCATCGCTGGCGACGTCGACTACGCCGCCCACGGCCAAGGCTACGGCTGCCAGCGCCGCACCGACCCGCGGCTCGCCGCCTGGGTCCACGCCGCGCTCGACGACGCCCGCACGATCCTCAATGTCGGCGCGGGCGCCGGCTCGTACGAGCCGACGGATCGCCACGTGCTGGCGATCGAGCCGTCCGCCGCGATGCGTGCCCAGCGTCCCGCGCACCTGACGCCGGCCATCGATGCCGTCGCCGAGAAGCTGCCGCTGGACGACCAGTCGTTCGACGCGGCGATGGCGCTGGTCACGGTGCACCAGTGGCCCGACCTCGCCAAGGGCCTGCAGGAGCTGCGCCGCGTCACCCGCGGGCCCATCGTCCTCCTGACCTTCGACGGCGATGCGCTGGACCGCTACTGGCTGGCCGACTACGCGGCCGAGATGCTGGCCGTGGAGCGGCGCCGCTACCCGAAGATCGCCACGCTGGTCGAGACCCTGGGCGGTGCGTGCGAGGTGCACACGCTGCCGATTCCCGTCGACTGCGTCGACGGCTTCTCGGAGGCCTTCTACGCGCGGCCGGAGGCCTTCCTGGACCCGGCGGTGCGCCGGTCGCAGTCGGCCTGGAGCTTCGTGCCCGACGCCGTGCAGGCGCGCATCGTCGATCGGCTCGGCGCCGACCTCGCCTCCGGCGAGTGGGATCGCCGCTTCGGCGCGTGGCGCACGAAGCCGTTCTTCGAAGGCTCGCTGCGCGGCATCGTCAGCCGGCCGCCGCGCTGAGGACGCGGTCATGATCCATTCCTCGACCTTCATCTTCGCGAAGAAGCAGTTCGACGACGAGTTCCACCGGCTCGACCAGGCCATCGCCGCGGCGGCGAAGGCGCTGCCCGGCTACCTGGGCGAGGAGACGTGGGAGAACCCGGCCACCGGCCTCGTGTCCAACGTCTACTACTGGTCGTCGCTCGAGGCACTGCAGGCGTTGATGTCCCACCCGACGCACCTGCAGGCCAAGGCCGCGCAGGCGAACTGGCTGGCCGGCTACCGCGTGGTCATCGCGCAGGTGACGCGCGCCTACGGCGGCGGCGAGATCGGCGACGGCATCGTCCGGTTCGACGCGCCCTGACCCTCGGGCGCGCGAGATCGCGTCACTGGGAGTCGCTCGCGCGGCGGAGCAACTCCTGGGCGCGCACCCCGTGCCCGGGATGCACGGCCGAGCCCACGCTCACGGCCACCTGCAGCAGCTCGCCCGCGATGCGGTAGTCGCCGCTGACCAGGCGCTCGAGGCGCCGGCCAACGCGCTCGGCCACCGCCGCGTCGGCGCCGGGCATCACGACGCAGGTATCGCGGTCGCTCTCGCGCAGGATCGCATCGCTGCCGCGCACGACGTTGCCGATCCGGTTGGAGACTTCCTGGCGGACGCGCTGTTCCAGGTTCGCGCTGACCTGGCCGCCCGGGCAGTCGATCGCCTCGACACTGACACACAGGAGCGCCAGCATGGCGCCGCGGCGGCGGCACTGCGACAGGTGCAGCTCGATCCGCGCCTCCACCTCCGCCGGACCCGTCACCGGCGTCGACCGCAACGTCGCCGGGCGGTCCGGCGCGCCTGGATCGGCGCTGTCTTCTTCGCGTTCGGGTCGGGTGGGCGACATCACGGGCGTTCCTTCGGGTGGACGTCTCGACCGCCAATGACAGCGGCGCGCCGAGACAGGTGAGAAGCGGAATTCCGGGTCGGCCCTCCGGCCTCCCTTCCGCCCGAAACACCGCTCCTCACCGAATAAAACGAGAACGAAACCGCAAACCCGACATCGAGAAGTCGAAAAAAATGTGTAACAGCGAGTTAGAGTAGGGGGTATGCGGGCACGCGTGGCCCGAAACGTAAAAGACATGTCCGACATCACCTCCTTGCTGAAGGCGGCTGCCGAGGGCGACCGTCATGCGGCCGACCAGGCGTTCGCCGTGCTCTATGCCGACCTGCAGCGGCTGGCGCACAGCCGCATGCGCCGTTCCGGCAACATGACGATGCTGGACACGACCGCGCTGGTGCACGAGAGCTGGCTGCGCTTCCAGGGCGCGAGCGAGGCGGCGTTCGCCGACAAGCAGCACTTCATGGGGTACGCGGCTCGCGTGATGCACACGGTGGTCGTCGACTTCGTGCGCACCCGTCGCGCGGCCAAGCATGGCGGAGAGGTGGAGCACGTCACGCTCAACACCGCCATCGGAGACGCCGTCGGCCACAATGACGACGAGATCCTGCGCGTCGACGAGGCGATGCAGCAGCTTGCCGCGGCCGATCGCCGGCTGCACGACGTGGTGGAACTGCGCTACTTCGGCGGCCTGACCGAGGCGGAGATCGCGGCGATCCTCGGCGTCACCGAGCGCACGGTGCAACGCGACTGGCAGAAGGCGCGCATCTTTCTTTCATCGGCACTGAATCAATGAGTGTTGGAAAAGAAACCTGGGGCAGGCTGTCGCCGTTGCTCGACGAACTGCTCGACC
>FTJN01904782.1_pt1 | contig 11758 bp, 9 predicted proteins | sample 1658361 | NCBI WGS metagenome assembly FTJN01 (sample SAMEA3914819, study PRJEB12502) | metagenome | biome: forest; material: soil | place: Canada | collected 2010-06-26 | depth 0.3 m | reverse complement strand
CGGCTCGAAGTACAGGCGATCCGAGGTGTCGTAGTCGGTGGAGACCGTCTCGGGATTGCAGTTGACCATGATGGTCTCGTAGCCGTCCTCGCGCATCGCGAGCGCGGCGTGCACGCAGCAATAGTCGAACTCGATGCCCTGGCCGATGCGGTTCGGACCGCCGCCCAGCACCATGATCTTCTTCTTGCCCGTGGGAGCCGCCTCGCACTCGCCGTCCACGTTCTCGTAGCAGGAGTACATGTAGGCGGTCTGCGTGGAGAACTCGGCGGCGCAGGTGTCGACGCGCTTGTAGACGGGGCGCACGCCCAGCGCGTGGCGCGTCTTGCGCAGCTCGTGCTGGTTGCTGCCCATCAACAGGCCCAGGCGCTTGTCGGAGAAGCCCTTCTGCTTGACGAAGCGCAGCTCGGCGGCCGACAGCGAGTTGACCTTGCGGCCGCGCAGCGTCTGCTCGGTCTTGATGAGGTCCTCGATCTGCGCCAGGAACCACGGATCGATCTTGGTGGCCTCGAAAATCTCGTCCAGCGACATGCCGATGCGGAAGGCGTCGCCGACGAACAGGATGCGCTCGGGGCCGGCGTTGGTGATCTCCTCGACGATCTCCTCGCGGTCGCTTTCCTTGCAGCCGGTGCGCTCGGTCAGGCCGTCGATGCCGGTCTCGAGGCCGCGCAGCGCCTTCTGGAAGCTCTCCTGGAACGTGCGGCCCATCGCCATCACCTCGCCGACCGACTTCATCTGCGTGGTCAGGTGCGAATCGGCGGCCGGGAACTTCTCGAACGCGAAGCGCGGGATCTTGGTGACGACGTAGTCGATGGACGGCTCGAACGACGCCGGGGTCGCGCCGCCGGTGATGTCGTTGCGCAGCTCGTCGAGCGTGTAGCCGATCGCCAGCTTGGCCGCGATCTTGGCGATCGGGAAGCCGGTGGCCTTGGACGCGAGCGCGGACGAGCGCGACACGCGCGGGTTCATCTCGATGACCACCATGCGGCCGTCAACCGGGTTGATCGAGAACTGCACGTTGGAGCCACCGGTGTCGACGCCGATCTCGCGCAGGATCGCGATCGACGCGTTGCGCAGCAGCTGGTATTCCTTGTCGGTGAGCGTCTGCGCCGGCGCGACGGTGATCGAGTCGCCGGTGTGGATGCCCATCGGATCGAGGTTCTCGATCGAGCAGATGATGATGCAGTTGTCCGCCTTGTCGCGGACCACTTCCATCTCGTACTCCTTCCAGCCCTTGAGCGACTCCTCGATCAGGAGCTCGCTGGTGGGCGAGAGGTCGATGCCGCGCTTGCAGATCTCCTCGAACTCCTCCGGGTTGTAGGCGATGCCGCCGCCGGAGCCGCCGAGCGTGAAGCTGGGACGGATCACCATCGGGAAGCCCGAGCCGTTGATCTCGGCGGTGATGCGCTTCTGGACGGCCCAGGCCTCTTCCATCGAATGCGCGATGCCCGACTTGGCCGACGCGAGGCCGATCTTGGTCATCGCGTCCTTGAACTTCAGGCGGTCCTCGGCCTTCTCGATCGCGTGCTCGTTGGCGCCGATCATCTCGACCTTGTACTTGTCTAGCACGCCGTGCTTGTGCAGATCGAGCGCGCAGTTCAACGCGGTCTGGCCGCCCATGGTCGGCAGGATCGCGTCGGGGCGTTCCTTCTCGATGATCTTCTCGACCACCTGCCAGGTGATGGGCTCGATGTAGGTGACGTCGGCCGTGGCCGGATCCGTCATGATCGTGGCCGGGTTCGAGTTGACGAGGATGACCTTGTAGCCTTCCTCGCGCAGGGCCTTGCAGGCCTGGGCGCCGGAGTAGTCGAACTCGCAGGCCTGGCCGATGATGATCGGGCCGGCCCCGATGATGAGGACTGACTTGAGGTCTGTACGCTTTGGCATGGGATCAGTTCTTCTTCGTGTTCGCGGTCATCGACTCGATGAAGCGGTCGAACAGGTAGGCGATGTCGTGCGGGCCGGGCGAGGCTTCCGGGTGGCCCTGGAAGCAGAACGCCGGCTTGTCGGTGCGGGCCAGGCCCTGCAGCGTGCCGTCGAACAGCGACACGTGCGTGGCCACGAGATTGGCGGGCAGCGTGGCCGGATCCACGGCGAAGCCGTGGTTCTGGCTGGTGATGGACACGCGGCCCGAGCTCGATTCCTTGACCGGATGGTTCGCGCCGTGGTGGCCGAACTTCATCTTGAAGGTCTTCGCGCCGGAGGCCAGCGCCATGATCTGGTGGCCCAGGCAGATGCCGAACGTCGGCGTGCCCGTCTCGATGATGGTGCGCGTGGCGGCGATCGCGTAGTCGCAGGGCTCCGGGTCGCCAGGGCCGTTGGACAGGAACACGCCGTCCGGGTTCATCGCCAGCACGACGTCGGCGGACGTCTGCGCGGGCACCACCGTGACGCGGCAGCCGCGCTCGGCCAGCATGCGCAGGATGTTGAACTTGACGCCGTAGTCGAACGCCACGACGTGGAACCGGGGCGCGTCCTGCGTGCCGTAGCCGCTGCCGAGCTTCCACTCGGTCTGCGTCCACTCGTAGGTCTTCGCGCAGCTGACGACCTTGGCCAGGTCCAGCCCGGCCATGTTCTCGCCGGCGCGCGCCTTGGCGATCGCGTCCGCGCGGTCGTCCGCGCTGATCTCGTGACCGACCGGGAACGCGACGATGCAGCCGTTCTGCGCGCCGTTGGTGCGCAGGATCCGCGTGAGCTTGCGGGTGTCGATGCCGGCGATGGCGACCGTGCCTTCGCGTGCCAGGTAGGCGTCGAGCGAGACGGCGGCGCGGAAGTTGGAGTGGCGCAGCGGCAGATCCTTGATGATCAGGCCGGCGGCATGGATCTTCGACGCCTCGACGTCCTCCTCGCTGATGCCGTAGCTGCCCACGTGCGGATACGTCAGCGTGACGATCTGCCTGCAGTAGCTGGGGTCGGTGAGGATTTCCTGGTAGCCAGTCAGCGCGGTGTTGAACACCACTTCGCCGACCGTCTGGCCGGCGGCGCCGATCGAGGTGCCGGAGAAGACCGTGCCGTCTGCGAGTGCAAGGATTGCGGGGGGCAGGACAGGCAGCAAAGGAAACTCCGGAGTAGCGGTGCCCAGTTTCGCGAGACTCCCGCCGCGTGGCTGTCGAGCGCGGCTCGACAGGCTTGGGGTGGGGAATTCGGACTGCGGTAGACGTGACCGGAGAAGCGTCGCTGTTCAGGCGCTCGAGGTGTCTGGGCTGATTGCGGGTAAACCTGTAAATTATAGCCGTCGGCCGCGTGCTTGTCACCCCCTTGTCATCCCGCCAGGGCATCACCACATAGTCGTCAACGGCTTTCCGGCGTCCGCCGGGGAACTAGAATGACTCGACCGTCTCCAACGGACGGGATCTTCCCAAGAATGGAGTGTTTCTCATGGATCGCAACGTGCAACAGCTCGAAGTCCTGAATGGCGGGTCCGCCTACGGCGTCGACACGCACAAGGTGCTGCGCAACACGTACTGGCTGCTGGCGCTGTCGCTGGTGCCCACGGTGCTGGGCGCATGGATCGGCGTGCAGACCGGCATCGTGTCGCACATGACCCCCGGCCTGTCGATGATCGTGTTCCTCGCGGGCGCCTACGGCCTGATGTTCGCCGTCAACGCCACGAAGAACTCCGCCGCCGGCGTCTTCGTGATGCTGGGCTTCACGTTCTTCATGGGCCTGATGCTGTCGCGCCTCGTGGGCCAGGTGCTCGGCGGCTACAGCAACGGCGCCAGCCTCATCATGACGTCGTTCGGCGGCACGGCGGGCGTGTTCTTCGGGATGGCCACGCTGGCCACCGTCGTCAAGCGCGACCTGTCGGGCATCGCCCGCTTCGCGTCGATCGGCATGATGATCGCGATCGCGGCCATCGTGATGAACCTGTTCATGGCCTCGACGGCCCTGATGCTGACGATCTCCGTCGTCGTCATGGCCATCAGCTCGCTGTTCATCATGATCGACGTCAAGCGCGTGCTCGACGGCGGCGAGACCAACTACATCACCGCCGCGCTGCACATCTACATCGACCTGTACAACCTGTTCCAGTCGCTGCTGATCATCCTGTCGTCGCTGACGGGCAGCCGCCGCTGATCGGGCTTCTGCCTGAAAAAGAACGGCGCCCGCGGGCGCCGTTTTTCATGGTCGAGCGGCAGTCCGTCTGACGCACCATTGAGCCCGGAGCAGCATCAACATGCCTGAAGTACGCGGCCCCCACCCTCATGATGGCGATCCAGGCGGTCGACGAGAAGATTCGAGCCCTCACGACGCGACTGGACGCCGCCGATCCCGACACCCAGGACGTCACCGACCTCGAAGACGCGCTGCTTTCCTGGGAGAAGGCGGCGGACGAATTGAAGGTGGCCTACGAGGCTGCCGTGAAGATGTCCGGCAACCTCCCGGCGTACGACAAGCTCGTCAGATAGTGTCGTCTTCGGGCCGCGCCGCGTCGTCATTCGATCCGCCGAGCCCGTCCGCCGACGACGTCTCCTCGACGATCGCGACGGGCTCCGCGGGCGCCACCCAATCCGGATCCCACTCGAACACCGCCATGCTCTCCACGTGCGCCGTGTGCGGGAACATGTTCACCGCCCCCGCCGCCACGCAGCGATAGCCGGCGCGGTGCACCAGCAGGCCGGTGTCGCGTGCCAGCGTGGCCGGGTTGCAGCTCACGTAGACGATGCGCTTCGGCGCCGTCCAGCCCGCGCGCGGCGCGGCCTTCAACTCGGCCAGCGCCTTCGCGAGCGCGAACGCGCCCTCGCGCGGGGGGTCGACCAGCCACTTGTCGACGGTGCCCAGCGCGACGAGGTCGTCGGCCGTCAGCTCGAACAGGTTGCGGGCGTCGAAGCGCGTGTGCGCGTCCAGGCCGTTGAGCTTCGCGTTGTCCAGCGCGCGATCCACCAGCGTCTGGCTGCCCTCGATGCCCAGCACCGTCTTCGCCATCGTGGCCAGCGGCAGCGTGAAGTTGCCCAGGCCGCAGAACCAGTCGATGACGGTCTCGTGCTTCTTCACGTCCAGCAGGCGCAGCGCACGGCCCACCAGCACGGTGTTGATCTGGTGGTTGACCTGCGTGAAATCGGTCGGCTTGAACGGCATGCGCACGCCGAACTCGGGCAGCGTGTAGGCGAGCTCGGGGCCGCCCTCGTCGATGCGGAAGATGGTGTCCGGCCCCTTGGGCTGCAACCACCACTGCACGTCGTGCTCGGTGCCGAAGGCGCGCAGCAGCGCCATGTCGTGCTCGCTCACCGGCTCCAGGTTGCGCAGCACCAGCGCCGTGACCTCGTCGCCGATGGCCAGCTCGATCTGCGGCATGCGCTCGCGCGCCTCCATCGCTTCGATCAGCGCGCGCAGCGGCATCAGCATGTCGGAGATGCGCTTGGGGATGACATGGCACTCGCGCATGTCGGCCACGTAGCTCGACTTGCGTTCGTGGAAACCCACCAGCACGGTGTTCTTCTTGGCCACCCAGCGCACGGACAGGCGCGCGCGCAGGCGATAGCCCCACGGCGGGCCCTCGATCGGGCGCAATACGAGCTCAGGCTTGACCTTGCCCAGGTGCTTGAGGTTGTCCTCCAGCACGCGCTGCTTCATCGCCACCTGGGCCTGCGGCGCCAGGTGCTGCATCTTGCAGCCGCCGCAGGCGCCCGCGTGCAGGCCGAAATGCGGGCAACGCGGCGTCACGCGCTGCGAGCTCTCGCGGCGGATGGCGACGAGGTCGGCCTTCTCCCACTGCTTCTTGCGCTTGACGACCTTGACGCGTGCCTCCTCGCCCGGCAGCGCGCCGTCGATGAACACGACGATGCCTTCGCTGTTGTGCGCGATGCCCTGCGCGTCGAGGTCGATGCCGGTGACCTTCAGCCATTCGTTGTCGGAGACGCCCGGTGCGGGGCCGGCGTTGCGTTCCCGGCGTTGACGGCCGCGACGACCGCCGCCCGCCTTCTGTTGTTCAGTACTCATCCTGCGATTATCGACGGCGCAATGGGTTCGGCCCCGGGTCGCGTGTCGCGAACCGGGGCCGAGGAAGAAAAGAGCGACGCCGGAGGTGTTGCGGCGCACGGGGATCCTGCGACTTCGCGCAGGATGACAGTCCGATTGCGGTGAAGTGTCCCGTCATCCTGCGCGAAGTCGCAGGATCCACGCGCGCAAAACCGGCCCGCTCAGAGCCTGAAGACCGACACGTCGGAGACGAGGCGCTGCACCTGCGTGCTCATCGAGTCGGCGGCCGCGGCCACCTGCTCGACCAGCGCGGCATTCTGCTGCGTGACCTGGTCCATCTCGGTCACGGCGACGTTGACGAGGTCGATGCCGGCGCTCTGTTCGACGGTGGCGGAGGTGATCTCCGACACGATGCCGGCCACGTGCTGCACCGACTGGACGATCTGGGCGATCGTGCCGGCGGCGACGTCCACGAGGTGCGTGCCCTCGTCGACCTTCTCGACCGACTCGCCGATCAGCGTCTTGATCTCCTTGGCCGCCGTCGCGCTGCGCTGGGCCAGCGTGCGCACTTCGGTGGCCACCACGGCGAAGCCGCGGCCCTGCTCGCCGGCACGCGCCGCTTCCACGGCGGCGTTCAGCGCCAGGATGTTGGTCTGGAAGGCGATGCCGTCGATCACGCTGATGATGTCGGCGATCTTCTTGGACGACGTGGCGATGTCGCCCATCGTGCGCACGACCTTGCTGACCGCCTCGCCGCCTTGCTGGGCCTTGGCGGCCGCGTCGTTGGACAGCTGGCGGGCGTGCGTGGAGTTGCTGGCACTCATCTTGACGGTGCTCGAGAGCTCGTCCATCGACGACGCCGTCTGCTGGATGCTCGAGGCCTGGCGCTCGGTGCGGCTGGACAGGTCGGCGTTGCCGGAGGCGATCTCGCTGGCGGCGCTGGCCAGGCTGTCGCTGCCGTTGCGCACGCTGGACACGACGGTGACCAGGCTCTCGGTCATCGCGGCTAGCGCCTTCAGCAACTGGCCGGTCTCGTCCGTGGAATGCGAGACCACCTTCACGCTCAGGTCGCGGTTGGCGACGCGGCGGGCGATCTCGACGGCCTGGGAGATCGGCACGGTGATCGAACGCGTCACCGAGAAGCCGATCGCCGAGGCGACGACCAGCGCCACGATCGACAGGATCAGCACGATGTTGCGGGTGTTGCCGTACGCGTCCTCGGCGCTGGCGACGGCCGCGGCGGTCAGCTTCTCGTTGAGGGCGACCATCTCGTCGACGGCGGCCATCCACTTCGCCTGGGCCGGATTGGCCTTGTCGCCGAGCAGGCCGCGGGCGGGGAACTTGTGGTTGTCGAGGGCCATCTGCACCACCTGGTCGGCCAGGTCGCGCGCTTCCTTCTCGGTGCCGTCGATGTGGCCCAGGATGGTCTTCTTGCGAGCGTCGCTCTCGGCGGCGATCATCTTCGCGAGCTTGCCCTTGGCGACCTCGTAGGTCTTGATGTCGGCCTTCAGGAGTTCGTTCTCGGCCGCCATTTCCTCCGGCTCGGAAACCATCAGGATGTTGCGCACGCGCACCGCCTGCTGCGTGGCTGCCAGGCGCATCTGATCGGCGAGCGACGACTCCACGGCGATCCCGCCCGTGACCGCGTTCATGTCGTTGCGCATGCCGCTGGTTCGCGCCAGGGCGATGATCGACAACGCCGCCAGCAGCGCCAGCACGATGCCGAAGGCGAGTGCCAGTCGCACACCGATTTTCAGGTTGGTCAGCATTTGGTTTTCCGAAGTTGAATTTGTTGGTCAGTCACACGCCGCCCACCCCCCAACGGGCCGGACGGCGCTTCCAGCAGATCCCGGCTCGACGTCCGGCGTTGCCGAACCTCGCGTCGAGCGACCCGGCCAAGCCGCCGGGCAGGTACAGGCTAAAAAGCGAGTGTCAGTTGAGCTTCCAGACGAATTCGGTCTTCACCCATTGCTGAGCGGGCTTGGCATCGGCCGGTTGCGGCTTGAACGAGCACTCCATCAGCGCGCGCTGCGCGGCCGTGTCGAGCTTGCGGGAATGGCTGGAGTTCTCGATCTCGCTGTCGATGGCCTTGCCGTCGACCCCGACCAGGATGCGCAGGGCGGTGGTGCCTTGCTCGCCCTTGGCCAGCGAATCGCGCGGGTATTCCGGCGCGGCGCAGCTCTTGGCGTCCTGCACCCACTTGCCGTCGGCAGCCATCGCGCCGGCGCCGGCGAGCGCGCAGAACGAGACGATCAGGGCGCCGCGAATCGTGTTCAGGTGTGCAAAGCGGTTCATGGTTGGAACTCCTTCAGGCGGGTCAGAAAATGGGGGTCAGATGCAACTCCCAGCCAGGCCTCCTCCCTCGATGGAAGATTCCTGACAGGGCTCATGGCCCGATTTCGACTTCGCGCAGCCATTCTTGAGTGCACTCCGTCACGCTGATCGACAGATCAATAGCAAAAATCCGGTTCAGATCGACCCAGGCATGCCGGCGAGGCTGGAAAGCACGAAGGCGGTGCGCAAACGCACGCAGGCGGGCCGCCCTGCGGCATCGCCTCCGTCCGATGTCGGCTCGACAGCCGGAGTGGATCCTGCGACTGCGCGCAGGATGACCGGCATACGGTGTCATCCTGCGCGCAGTCGCAGGATCCACGCAGGCCGAGGTGCCGGTGCGGCCGGACAAGAAAAGGTGCGGGCGAAAAAAACGCGCCTCGAGGGCGCGTTCCTGGTGGGGCCGTGGGCGCTCAGCGCGACGGCAGCAGGCGCGACGGATCGATCGGCTTGCCCTGCTTGCGGATCTCGAAGTGCAGTTGCACCCGGTCGGCGTCCGTGGAGCCCATCTCGGCGATCTTCTGGCCACGCTTGACGATCTGGTCTTCCTTGACCAGCAGCGCCTGGTTGTGGGCGTAGGCGGTCAGGTAGTTCGCGTTGTGCTTGACGATCACCAGGTTGCCGTAGCCGCGCAGGCCGGAGCCGGCGTACACGACGCGGCCGTCGGCGGCCGCGTAGACCGGATCGCCCGCCTTGCCGCCGATCGCCAGGCCCTTGGTCTTGGCATCGTCGAACGGCGCCACGACAGGGCCGGACGCGGGCCAGGCCCAGGTCAGGTCGTCGTCGCCCTCGTGCGGTGCGGCGGCCGGCGGCTGCGCGGCGCCGGTCAGCGGCACCGCGCTGCCCGCGGCCACGTTCGACGGCGCCACGGCCGCGGTCGAGCCGCTGGCCTTGGCGTCGGCCTTGTTCGGGATCGGCGGCAACGGCTTGAACGTCGCGGCCGGCACCGCGGCGGTGGTCGTGGTCGTCGTCGTGGTGACGGTGGTGCCGGCCGTGTTCTCGCCGTTGGGCGGGATCACGCGCAACACCTGCCCCACCTCGAGGTGGTTCGGATCGGCCAGGCTGTTCCAGCGGGCCAGGTCACGCCAGCTCTGGCCGGTGTCCATGCCGATCTTGGTGAGCATGTCGCCCGGCTGCACGGTGTACGTCGACACGCGCCCTTCCGACGCCGAGGGCGGCGGCGTCACCGGCTTGACGTCCGCGACGGGCGCGGACGCGCGCACCGTCTTCGCCGAGTGATCCTCGACCGGCGCCTGATTCGGGGTCACGCACCCGATCAAGGCCCAGGCGGACGCCACGCAAACCGTCGTCACGAGCGTTCGTCGACCCCAAAGCGATGCCATATTTTCCCTGTACTGTTTCAACCAATCCCCGATTTTAAGGGCACAAACGTTACAGACTCTCCGACCTGCCTGACGAAGCCTTCCGCGGTCCTGTCGACGATCACCAGCGCCTGCCCGGCCAGGCCCGGCATCGCGGTCGGCGCCACGAGGCGGCCACCGAGCGCCAGCTGGGCGAGCCAGGCGTCCGGAATGGCTTCGCCACCGGCCGCGGCGACGATGCTGTCGTAGGGTGCATTGGGCGCATGGCCGACCCGGCCGTCGCCGTGGACCAGGCGCACGCCGGGCACGCCCAGCGCATCGAGGTGGCGCCGCGCCATCTGGTGCAGCGGCTGGAGGCGCTCGATCGAGATCACCGTCGGGGCGAGCCGCGCGAGCAGCGCCGTCTGGTAGCCGCAACCGGTGCCGATCTCCAGCGTGCGGCCCAGGTGGCCCCGCTGGCTCGCATTGGCGCCGTCGAACAGCCATTGCAGCTGGCGTGCCACGACCGAGGGCTTCGAGATGGTCTGCCCGAGGCCGATCGGCAAGCTCGTGTCCTCGTAGGCCTGGATGGCCAGCGCGGTGTCGACGAAGCGGTGGCGCGGCACCGCCGCGAACGCCGCGAGCAGCGCGGCCGTCGTGATGCCCTCGCTGCGCAGGCGCGCGACCATGCGCTCGCGCATGGGCCCGTTGTCCAGGCCCAGCCCGGTGGGCACGACGTGGCGGGCGGCGTCCTGCGCCGCCTGGTGCAGCAGCGCCTGGGGACGCAGCGGATTGCGCGCCGTGCCGCCGGGCGTGGCCGGACGACTGCCGCTCGACCATTGGGCCGGAAAGCGCTTCGCGCGCGGCGCGTCTCCGGTCATTCCAGTCCGAGCCGGGAGGACCAGCCGCCCAGGTTCGCGTGGTCGGTCAGGTCGACCTGCAAGGGCGTGATCGACACGCGGCCGCTGGCCACCGCATGGAAGTCGGTGCCGGCGCCGGCCTCGCGCGCGTCGCCCGCCGGCCCGATCCAGTAGATCGGCTCGCCGCGCGGATTCTTCTGCACGACGACCGGCTCGCTGGCGTGGCGCCGGCCCAGTCGCGTCGTGGCCCAGGGCGCCGTGTCGGCGTCGGGCCGGCTCGGAAAATTGACGTTCAACAGCCAGGGCGCGGCGCCGGGCCGGCCGAACGACGGCTCCGCGAGGACGGCCTCGACAACACGGCGCGCGCCGCGCGCGGCGGCGTCGATGTGGGCCCAGCCCTTGCGCTGGATCGAGAACGCGATCGCCGGCACGCCGAACAGGAAGCCCTCCATGGCGGCGGCGACGGTGCCCGAGTAGAGCGTGTCGTCGCCCATGTTCTCGCCGTTGTTGATGCCCGAGAGCACCAGGTCGGGCCTGTGTTCGAGCAGCCCGGTCATCGCCACGTGCACGCAGTCGGACGGCGTGCCGTTGACCACCCGGAATCCGTCGGACGGGCCGCCCCGGGCCTCGAACACCGACAGGGGGCGGCCGAGCGTCAGCGAGTTGGACATGCCGCTGGCGTTCTGCTCGGGTGCGATCACGTCGATGTCGCCGAGGCCGCGACACGCCTCGACGAGGGCGACGAGGCCCGGGGCCAGGTAGCCGTCGTCGTTGGCGATGAGGATGCGCATGGACGCCCATTGTAGGCAGCGCGACGGCGTCGCCCTCGTGACGCCCGTGGCGACGCGACGTCCTTATGATCGCCCCACCCTCAAGAAAACGACTGGAACGACGCCATGCACGCCTGGATGTGTGAAACGCTGGACGGCCCCGCGGCCCTGCAATGGCGCGAGCGCCCCACCCCGCAACCCGCGCCCGACGAGGTGCTTGTCGCGATCCACGCGGCCTCGCTGAATTTTCCCGACCTGCTGATCGTGCAGGGCAAGTACCAGATGCGACCGGAGCTGCCGTTCGCACCCGGCGCCGAGTTCGCCGGCGTGATCGAGGCGGTCGGCGCCGACGTCAAGCACCTGCAGCCGGGCATGCCGGTCGCGGCGCTGGGCGGCCATGGCGGCTTCGCGACGCACGCGTGCGTGAAGGCGATGCAGGTGATGCCCTTGCCCGCGGGCTTCTCGCTGCGCGACGCCGCGGCCTTCGCGTTCACGTACGGCACGGCGCACCACGCGCTGATCGACCGCGCCGCCCTGCAATCGGGCGAGACGGTGCTGGTCCTCGGCGCCGCCGGCGGCG
>FTJN01001539.1_pt2 | contig 11791 bp, 7 predicted proteins | sample 1658361 | NCBI WGS metagenome assembly FTJN01 (sample SAMEA3914819, study PRJEB12502) | metagenome | biome: forest; material: soil | place: Canada | collected 2010-06-26 | depth 0.3 m | reverse complement strand
CCGATGGAAACCTTTACGGCACCCGCCAATTGATTGTTCCAAACGGAAACCCTAATAGCGGACAAGGCTATGCGGCGTCACTCTTCAAGCTAACTCCGGAAGGAACTTATTCTGAAGTCGCCTCACTGGATGTGGTGAACGGTGTGAGCCAAGGGGTGGCAAATCCCAGCGAGCCCGCCCAAGGTAAGGATGGAAATTTCTACGTGACGGCCGAGAGCACTCAGGACACCCAGGGTCTCAGCTTCAAAATCTCCCCAGGCGGAGCGGTGACCAGACTGGGAACATTGAAAGGCTTCACGGGAATCAATGAATTCATCGCCGCCAAGGACGGGCGCTTTTATGGCGTCTCCGCTGTTGGAGACGGGGCAATTGTGCGAATGGGCCGCACGGGCACCCTGGCTCCACTCACGATCTTCCAAGCTCCGTCCCGATTTGATTACCTTTCCAACGTAATAGGGCCCAATGCCTTCGTAGCGGGAAGCGACGGTAATTTCTACGGCACAACGGAAGTAGAGGGTGATTCGCAGCTCGGCTCGGTCTTTAAGTTAACGCCGAAAGGTCAGTTTTCCATCCTGGCCTCCTTCAACGGCCGCAATGGGGCGATCCCATGCGGCAGTTCGACCTTCCAACGGCGGTCTCACCCTTCCGGCCTGATCCAGGGTGCCGATGGCAATTTCTACGGAACCACTTACTACGGAGGATCCACCTACAAGGATCAGAGCTATCCGTGGGGTCTCGGAACCGTTTTCAGGATCACGCCCGCAGGCGTTCTCACCACGCTGGTTTCCTTCAAGGGCCCTAACGGGGCCGCACCGCGGACCGGCTTGACCCAAGGAAAGGACGGTAATTTTTACGGGACGACCACACGCGGCGGCAAGAACGACAATGGAACGATTTTCAAAATGACGCCAGCCGGCACTCTGACCACCCTGTTCTCCTTTCCCGCCGGGCCATTCGCTTCGTATGCCAGCCTGGTGGTGATGGACGATGGAACCCTTTATGGCCTCGGCGAACAGGGTCGGCTATATAAAGTCTCGCCCAATGGCACCCTGACCATCGTGGCTGATTACTTGGCAAACATGGCCTCCGCGTTGCTTCTCGGGCCGGATGGTAATTTTTATACCGCCGACGGTATCGACGGGCACAGTCCCATCCACAAAATCACTCCTCAGGGCATCGTGACGGTTCTGGCCGCGAACATCGCTCCGAACGGGAGTGGGCCCCAATCGGCTTTGATCGTCGGCCCGGATGGCAATTTCTACGGCACAACCTATGGGGAGCCTTACGCCGGATTGGGTTCCGGTTCGCCGTACGGGTCCGGCCCCTACTTCGGCACCGTGTTTCGCGTTACCCCCAAGGGAGTTGTCACCACCCTGGTCGCCTTCAATGGCCTCCAAGGCGGCAGTCCCAAAACTGGGCTGGTCGTGGGAACAGACGGCAATCTCTACGGCACGACGAGCAACGGGATTCTTGGTTACGGCAATGTCTTCGAGCTCGCCCTGAAGCCGCTGCAGGCGCAGACGGTCTCTTTTGCGGAGCTCACCGAAGCGGAGGTGGGGCAGACGCAGGGGCTGAAAGCCTCGTCCAGTTCGGGCTTGCCGATCACCTATCGGGTGCTATCCGGATCTGCTAAAATCGTGGGAGATGAGGTGGTCTTTACGGGAGCCGGCGTGGTGCGGATCGCAGCGGAGCAAGTCGGCAACGGCAACTACAAGCCCGCCAGCACAGTGCACAGCCTCGCGGTTCACAAGAACGCTCAAGCCATCCTGCCCTTCCTCCGCATCCCGACGCAGGGCTACCTTGGGACGTTTCCCATCATACCGCCCCGCGCTGATTCGGGGCTGGCAGTTGCGGTGAGCGTGAAGTCCGGTCCGGCGACGATCTCCGGAATAGATATTACGACCACCGGTCCCGGCAAAGTCACGCTCGAGGCCAATCAACCCGGAGATGCCAACACTTACGCCGCGCGGACGGTGACCACGAGCTTCGTCGTTGTGGGCACGAAATAAACAGGATTCCCGATCGGATTCCCCACGCCTTGCAACCGCTCACTTTCACCGACGGGTAACCTTCACACCTTCGTCCAAAAATGAAAACCTACCTCAAGTCCGCACTTTTCCTCTTTCTAACGGTCGTCGTCTTGCTTCCCTCACTGCAGGCCGCCGAGCCGAAGTTCAGCGTTCTGGCCCGATCCTCTTCCGCTCCGGAGGGCAGCCTTCCGACCGTTCTGATCCAAGGACGGGACGGTAACCTGTACGGGATTACCGACCGTGGAGGCAGTTGGGGACAGGGTACTGTTTTCAAGCTCACCCCAGCGGGAGAAAGGACGATTGTTGTCTCATTTAAAAACGAGGAAACCGGCGGTTTTCCGGTCGGGCTGGTGGAAGGGACGGACGGCAACTTTTACGGAGCCACCAGGCTCAATACCAATCTCGACGGTGGTTCGATTTTTAAACTTACTCCGGATGGCGTTATCACCACGCTAGCGTCCTTTCACGGATACGATCAGATTTACCAGAACATTATCTTGGGTGAGGACGGGGCCTTGTATGGAACGACCGGCAAGGGAGTTTCCTTCAAAGTGACGACGGCAGGGGTGCTTACCACCGGGGTTCCGCCCCATCTCCCCGCCTGATCACCGCCCGCGATGGCACTCTCTACGGCACAACAAGTCCGACCGGGCCGCAGCCGGGAGTCATCTTCAAGACGACCCCGGACGGAACCACGACGCAACTCCACACGTTCACGAACGCCGACGGAGCCGATCCTGCCGGACTGGTCGAGGGTACTGATGGCAACATTTATGGAACAGCCTATCTGGGCGGGCCAGGCAATCTGGGCACCGTCTACAGGGTTAGTCCCATGGGGACGTTTTCCCTTTTGGGCTCGCTGAAAGGCTACGGTCTGATCGAAAACCTGGTTGCAGCGGATGATGGTTACATCTACGCCGCTTCCGGGTTCTCCTACGCCTGTCCTGGCGGAGCCATCCTCCGGATGGGCCGCACAGGGGCGCTCGTGGCGCTGACAACCTTCCTGTCGCAGAACGACATGGGCCCGAATGCCTTGGTGGCGGGGAAGGATGGAAATTTTTACGGAACCACTCCCCGGGATTACCGGGGATTTGGGACCATATTCAAAATGACACCGGCAGGGGTTACCACGGTTCTGGCCGCCTTCAATGGTCGTAACGGGATCAGTTATGAAAACCAAACACCGTCCGCTTTTCCAACCTCGTCCGGCCTGATACAGGGAAGTGATGGCGCACTTTACGGCACCACCAGCTACGGCGGAGCGACCTACAGATTTCAAGCCAACTTGGGTAAGGGAACCATTTATAAAATTACTCCCCAAGGCGCCATGACGACTCTGGTGTCTTTCAAAGGGGCGAACGGAGCCATTCCCTTGTCTGGGCTAACCGAGGGTTTGGATGGCAATTTTTACGGCACGACGCTCGAAGGTGGAAAATCCAACCATGGAACCATTTTCAAGGTTACGCCTTCGGGCGGTCTAACGACTCTGTATTCCTTTCCCTCCTTGGGATTCGATACGCGGACGGCGCTTATCGCCTCCAGGGACGGCAATCTCTATGGATTAACCACCTTTGGCGTATTTTACCGGCTGACTCCTGGCGGAGCTTTCATCTCGTTTCCCAAGCCGTCGTGGTTGTATTCCTTTGTCTCGGGCTTTCTCCAGGCCCCGGACGGCAACTTTTACGGAACGACTTTTACCGTGAATCCTCTGGCCTTCAAACTGACACCCCAAGGAGATTGGACCAATCTGTCTTATCTCAATTCGAATCAATCCGACCTTGGTCCCAAGGCGGGGATGATTCTGGGCAGGGACGGCAATTTTTACGGAACGACTCTGGGAGATGATTTCTACCAAGATTCTATCGTTTACAATGCCGGCACCGTCTTCAGGCTTTCTCCTCAAGGTGTCCTCACCACTCTCCTCGAGTTTGACGGGCACCAGGGCTCTCATCCCGGTTGTGGGCTCGTGCAGGGTCTGGACGGCAATATCTACGGAGCGACGGGCCCGGATATTGTGGGAGTTTCCCCCATCTTCGAAATTGCCCTGAAGCCGCCACAGGCGCAGACGGTTTCCTTTGCGGAGCTAATCGAGGGGGAGGTGGGACAGATCCAGGGGCTGAAGGCCTCGTCCAGTTCGGGCTTGCCGGTCACCTATCGGGTGCTTTCCGGATCTGCCAAAATTGTGGGCGATGAAGTGGTCTTTACCGGAGCTGGAGTGGTGCGAATTGCCGCAGAACAAGTCGGCAACGGCAACTACAAGTCCGCCAGCGAGGTTCATAGCGTGCGAGTGGACAAGCACGCGCAAGTCCTCGCTCCCTTTGCGGCTATCCCGGCGCAGACCTATCCGGGGACTTTTACCCTGACGCCGCCGGTATCGGATTCAGGCTTGTCCGTTACCGTGACGGTGAAGTCCGGTCCGGCGACGATTTCCGGAAATACGCTCACCTTCACCGGCACGGGCCGGGTGACGCTGGCGGCAGATCAACCGGGAGATGCCAATTTCCACCCGGCGCGGACGGTCGCGACGAGCTTTCAGGTGGTCGCTCCGTAGAGAACGGAGGTTCGGATGCGTGGTCCTGGGGACCGTTGCGGCGGCGCGCAACGGCTACTGGGAGGCAGGGTCAAACGAATCGCTAAAACCAGTTAGCAGAGTAAACGGATGACAGATTTTTATCGTACCATTAGTGATACGAAATGGTCTAATCCGACAGCTCCACATTCCAGTAGGCCAGGTCGACGAAATGCTTCCACGATTCGTCATGGGCCTTGCTGAATTGCAGGTGGAGCATCGGTCGCCACTTGGGGCGCTTGGGTTTGTGGAGCAGCTTCAGGCCTGCCTCCGCCGGGGATCGGTTGCCCTTGCGGCTGTTGCAGGGGACGCAGGAGCAAACGATGTTTTCCCAGGAAGTCTCGCCGCCCCGGTGCCGGGGAATGACGTGGTCCAGGTTGAGATCCTTGCGGTCGAATTTGTGCCCGCAATATTGGCAGGTGTTGTGGTCCCGCTCGAAGATGTTGTGGCGGGTGAACTTGACCTCCTTCTTCGGCATGCGGTCGAAGAAGAGAAGCAGGATGACCTTCGGTACGCGGATGGTGAAGGAGACCGTGCTGACCACGTCCTGGCCCTCGTACCCGCGCGAGAAATTGTACCATTGGTCGAACGTCATGGTCTGGAAGGTGCCTTCGCCCTCATCGACGACTTGGGCGTGCCCCTGGTAGAGGAGCATGAAGGCCCTCTTGACGCTGCAAATGTTGACGGCTTGCCAAAGGCGATTGAGCACGAGGACGTTGTTGCTCAGGATCGCTTCCATAGGATCCCTCAGCCGCGAGAGGCGCAATGCCCTCGGAAAAGTGAACGTGTGGTTGTCACGCTGGGCGAAGTTCTTAACAAAGCGGCCCCGCCGTGTCAATCGCCGGTGCGTAACAATCGTGTGGAGATTTGCCTCCGGGAAGAGAGCAGGAAAACCCGCCCTCCGCCTATTGCCAAAGCCTCTTAGGCAACCTATAAATTTTTGCATCCCCTTTTTCTGTGGAGGCGATAGAGTTATCGACTCCCCACCCCTGCACTCCTCTTATGATTCAATGGATCGTCAAAAAAATTCTCGGCTCGAAGAACCAGCGTGAAGTCAAACGCCTCTGGCCGATCGTCGAAAAAATCAACGCTTTCGAGCTCGAATACCAGGGGCTAATGGAGGAGCAGCTCATCGCCAAGACGACCCAGTTCAAGGAACGGTTCGGTAAAGGCGAGACGCTCGATGAGCTTCTGCCCGAGGCCTTTGCGGTGGTGAAAAATGCCTGCCGCCGCCTCACGGAACGCAAGCACGTGAGTATCGTGCGCGGTCAGGAAGTGAAGTGGGAGATGATTCCCTTCGATGTGCAGCTCATCGGCGGCATGGTGCTCCACTCCGGCCGCATCGCAGAAATGGCGACCGGCGAAGGCAAGACTCTCGTCGCGACCTTCCCCGCCTATCTCAACGCGCTGACCGGCAAGGGCGTACATGTCGTCACGGTCAACGATTACCTCGCCGCCCGCGACAGCGAGTGGATGGGCGAAGTTTACCGCTTCCTGAATCTGACCGTCGGCTGCATCCAGCACGGGCAGAATCCGGAACTGCGCCGCATGCAGTACCAGGCCGATATCGTTTACGGCACCAATGCCGAGATGGGCTTCGATTACCTGCGCGACAACGGCATGGCCACCACCCGCGCGGAGCAGGTGCAGCGTGGACATCCGTACGCGATCGTCGATGAAGTCGACAGCATCCTGATCGATGAAGCGCGCACGCCGCTGATCATTGCCGGACCGGCCACCGTCAGCACCCACCAATACGACAAGTTCAAGGGTGCGATCGAGCGGATCGTCCAGGCGCAGAGCCTGGAGGCCAATCGCTGGGCCGCCGATGCGCGCAAGCAGATCGAGGAAGGCAACATGCAGGAGGCCGGGCGTCTGCTCTTCAAGATCAAGAATTCCGTTCCCACGAACAAGCAGCTCCACAAAATGATCGAGGAGCCGGAAATCCGCCGCGCGATGGACGATGCGGAACTCTCCCTCTACAACGACCCGCGCAAGACCGAACTCTTCGCGCTCAAGGAGGAAGCCTTCTTCAGCATTGATCCCAAGACGAACGAGGCGGACTTGAGCGAACGCGGCCGCACCTATCTCAACCCCAACGACCCCGATACCTTCCTCCTGCCCGATCTCATCACCCGCTTTCACGATATCGAGCAGGACTCCCGCCTGAGCAAGGAGGAGAAGCAGCAGGCCCGGCTCATCGAGCAGCAGAACTACGACCAGGCCAGCGAGCGCATCCACAACATCTCCCAGCTCCTGCGCGCCTACTGCGTGTACGAGAAGGACAAGCAGTACGTCGTGGTCGATAACAAGGTCGTCATCGTCGATGAGTACACCGGACGCACCATGCCGGGCCGCCGCTGGAGCGACGGTCTCCACCAGGCCATCGAGGCCAAGGAAGGCGTGCAGATCGATCGCGAGACGCAGACGCTCGCCACCATTACCATCCAGAATTACTTCCGCCTCTACCAGAAGCTGGGCGGCATGACAGGCACGGCGGAGACCGAGGCGAACGAGTTCCACGATATCTACAAGCTCGATGTCGTCGTCATCCCGACCAACCGCGCCATCGCCCGTGTCGACCAGGACGACAGCATCTACAAGACGCGCCGCGAGAAGTACAACGCCATCGTCAAGGAGATCAAGGCCGCGCACGCCAAGGGCCAGCCAGTCCTCGTCGGCACCATCGCGGTGGAATCGAGTGAACTGCTGTCGCGCATGTTGAAGCGCGAGGGCATCATCCATAACGTCCTCAACGCCAAGTTCGTCCAGCAGGAGGCGGAGATCGTCGCCGGCGCTGGCCAGCGGGGCGCGGTCACCATCGCCACGAACATGGCCGGTCGCGGTACCGATATCAAACTCGGGCCGGGCGTCCGCGATATTCCGGGCGTCTATATTGCCAATGCCAAGCAGCACGTGGTCGATGTCGCCGAACCAGGCCGTGAACTCGGCGAGGGCGAGCATTTCACCAGCGGTCTCTATGTCATCGGCACGGAGCGCCACGAATCCCGCCGTATCGACCGCCAGTTGCGCGGACGTTGCGCGCGCCAGGGCGATCCCGGTTGCTCCAAATTCTTCGTCTCGTTTGAGGATGATCTCATGCGCAACTTCGGCGATTCCCGCCGCCTCAGCGGCATGATGACCAAGTTGGGCATGAAGGACGACGAGGAGCTGCAGCACCCGTGGCTGAACCGCAGCGTGGAATCGGCCCAGCGCCGCGTGGAAGAGCGCAACTACGTCTCCCGCAAATACACGCTCCAGTATGATGACGTGATGAACCAGCAGCGCACGGTGATCTACACCTGGCGCAACGATATTCTCGTGACCGAGACGCCTCGGGAAGAGATCTTCGAGATCGTGGACGAGGTGATCGAGAGCGAGGCGGAAATGCGGCTCACCGGTCCGGAAGCGGATCCCGGCAGCTTCGTCATCTGGCTGAACAGCACGTTCCCGGTCGGCGCGGAAACGAAGGATTTCGACTTCACCAAGGGGCCGGCGGAAGCGGTCAAGGTGGCCGTGCAAAAGGTGCGCGAAGCCTACGACATCAAGATCAAGTTTGAAGACCCGAACGCGCTGCAATCGCTCGAGCGTTACACGCTGCTCGGTTCGATCGACCGCCTCTGGCAGGAACACCTCTACGCCATCGATGCGTTGCGCCACAGCATCAGCCTGCGCAGCCATGGCCAGAAGGATCCGCTCATCGAGTACAAGCAGGAGGCCTACACCATGTTCTCCGCGTTGATGGACCAGATCAAACTGGAGATTTCCTCCAGCCTGTTCCGCACCAGCGCGAGCATCACGGCGTTCGAAGCCTTCCTGAGAAATCTCCCGACGCAGTTGATCCATGCCGCGCCCGAATCGATCATGAGCCAGCCCGATGTGGGCCAGCCAGAGCCGGACCAGCCGCTGAGCATTCCCGATGCGCCCCCCGCGCCCGAGCCTGCTCCGCCGCCAGAACGGACCCTGCCGATCCGCAACATGGACCCCGTGGTGGGTCGGAACGATCCCTGCCCCTGCGGCAGCGGCAAGAAATACAAGTACTGCCACGGCTCCCACTAAGCTGCCATGAGTGAGTTGCGCCAAGCCCTGCGGCATTACGTGCATTTTCTGCACGGTCGCGAGGGCCAGCGTGAGATCAAGCTCACCCGGGCGGCGCAGTTGGGCTTGGCGAAGTTGCTCAAGGAGCCGCAGGTAGCCGTGGAAGGTAGCCGTCGACCTCCGGGCGACGGTGCCTCCCCGGCTCCGGTAGCGTCGCCAGTCCATGACCGCCGACCGCCTGCGCCTGTGGTGGCGCCACCAGCACCCGTAATTCCCACGACACCCATCCGCGAGCCCGTCGCTCATCGCCCGCCGCAACAGACGGAACCCCCGCCCGTCTCCCTCTCCGGTAACTCCAAGGTGGAGCAACTCGCCCACCTCGCCGAGCGGGCCTCCGTCTGCGTGAAGTGCCCGCACTTGGCCGCGCGGCGAACCAACGTCGTTTTCGGCATCGGCAATCCCGATGCCAAGCTCATGTTCGTCGGCGAGGCTCCGGGTGAGGATGAGGACGAACTGGGCGAGCCGTTTGTCGGTCGCGCCGGGCAATTGCTGACCAAAATGATCCTGGCCATGGGTCTGACCCGCGAGCAGGTCTACATCGCCAACGTGGTGAAGTGCCGTCCCGACATGCCGCTCGGTGCATCCGGCAACCGCAAGCCCACGAAGCAGGAAATGGAGACGTGCCTGCCCTATCTCCGCGCCCAGATCGAGGTCATCCAGCCGGTGGCGCTCGTCGCTCTTGGCGCCACGGCGGTGGAAGGGCTCATCGGTTCCGTCGGCAGCATTGGATCCCTGCGCGGCCGATTCCTCGAGTTTCGCGGCACGCCCCTCATGCCCACCTACCACCCGGCTTTCCTCCTCCGCAACCCCAACGACCTCGGCAACAAGCGCAAGGTCTGGGAGGATTTGCTCCAGGTGATGGAACGGTTGCAGTTGCCGATCAGCGAGAAGCAGCGCGGCTATTTTCTGAAAAGCTGACGGATGAATATCCATCTCCGGGTCCCCATTACGGCAATTTGGGAGGAGACCGGAGAAACCAGCCCGCAGCTTTTGGCCTCGTTGGACGGTCTCTCGAGTGATGAAAAATTCAGCGATTACTTGATCGATGAAATTGACCCGCTCCTCGTCAACCTACCCGTAAGCGGCGGTTGCCTGACTCTTCTCTTTGACGCGGCCTCCAGTCAGCTTTTCGCCCTCATTTCCTACGGTACTCAAAGAAGGCTCGTTTCCGAAGAGGTGAAAACCTTGGTGCAGTATACCTTGGGGCAGCTCAGCGATGGGATTGGTGAAAACTTCGTGCAGGACCACATTGTTCCCCAGGGAGTTTTCCTCGACCTGAGCGCTCACGCTTATGCCGTAAGTGTGGAGTACTCCAAAGAATAGAGATCTCTTTGTTCATTCCCCCTCCTGCCTTCCGTGCCTCCGTGTGAGAAAATCGGTTATCGGGCGAAGGGAACGCCCGAAAAAGACAAGGGGGCTCACACGGAGGCACGGAGAGGAGGCAGGAGGAGGAAAATAATGATAACTCCTTGAATCAATCGTTATCCAACAGGTAGAATTTCTTATCGCTAGCCATGTTCCGTCAAAAAGATAGGGTCGAACCTTCGCTCTCATGTCTGTTCCTTTTCCTGAACCGAATCCGGTCAAGCTAGCCGCTGTGCCGCGCAAAACCTGGCAGGTCGGGACGCTCCGGTACACCGCGCCGGGTCTCGTCGTTCTCTTTTGCTGGCTCTTTTGGGGCGATTTCGCGTGGTCCATGAAGGAGCGCACGGTCGGTCCCGTCCTGCAGGTCATGCTGAAGAAATTCGAGGCGTCCGACTTCCAGGTGGGCCTTCTCATGGGCTCCCTGCCGCTGATTATTTCCATGGTCCTGAGCCCGATCGTCGCCTATCGCTCAGATCGGCATCGCGGACCGTGGGGCCGACGCCTCCCCTTCCTGCTCCTTCCCACGCCAGTCGCCGTCCTCGCCATGCTCGGCCTAGCCTTCAGTCCCGAGTGCGGCATCGAATTGCACCGGATACTGGGATCCGATTCTCCGGGTATCAACCTTTCCACGATCGTTTTCCTCGGGGCCTTCTGGGTCGTTTTCGAAATTGCGACCATCATCGCCAATGCGGTCTTTGGCGGGTTGATCAACGACGTCGTGCCGGCGCAATTCCTCGGGCGCTTTTACGGCGTCTTTCGCGCACTCAGCCTGCTGGCGGGAATTGTGTTTAACCTGTGGCTGATCGGCAAGGCCGAGGAAGAGTACACGTGGATCTTTCTCGGCATGGGTTCCCTGTACGGCGTCGGCTTTTGCATGATGTGCCTGAACGTGAAGGAAGGCGAGTATCCCCCACCCCCGCCGCCCAATCCCACGCAAGGGCCCGTCGCCTTCTTCCAGGCGGTGAAGGAGTACCTCATCAAGTGCTTCAGTATCCGCTACTACTGGTGGGTCTACGCCAGTAGCGCCTTGGCCGCGATGGCCTTCATGCCTTTCAACCTCTACGTCATCTACTACCGGAAAACCATGGGCTTGAGCCTGGAGACCTACGGGCATTATCTGGTGTGGACCTTCATCATTTCTCTCATCATTGCCTACCCGTTGGGCGTGCTGGTGGATCGATTCCACGCGTTTCGCGTATCCCTGATTGTCCTCGCCATTTACGTGTCGACCACTCTGGCAGCCGCTTTCTACGTGGTGGACGCCTGGACATTCGGATTGGCGCTCCTGATCCATGGGGTCATGTCCGGCACCTACTTCACGACTTCTGCCTCCCTGGCTCTCCGGCTGCTGCCGCGGGGAAACTTCGCCCAATTCGCCTCGGCCTCGGGAATCGTCGCCAGCGTCTTTGGCATCATGGTGGCGCCGGTCTCGGGACGGATCTTGGATCTGACCGGCCATGAGTATCGCTACACCTTTTTCATGAGCGGCGGTATCGGGGCGGTAGGTCTGTTGGCGGCGGCAGTGCTTTACCGAAAGTTTCTCGCCCTAGGCGGCCCCGGGAATTATCGCGCGCCGGAATAGGAAGGCTTTTGCTTCCAAGCGCTTTTCACAGTCATCCCTCAGATCCTTAAGAAGCCTATCCTGCCGGAGGAGGACTGAATTCGATTGGACCAAAAGGTGTGAAGAAATATTGCCTTGATCGGTCAGCCCCAAAGGGGCGAGCCATTC
>FTJN01000235.1_pt2 | contig 11816 bp, 9 predicted proteins | sample 1658361 | NCBI WGS metagenome assembly FTJN01 (sample SAMEA3914819, study PRJEB12502) | metagenome | biome: forest; material: soil | place: Canada | collected 2010-06-26 | depth 0.3 m | reverse complement strand
AACAGCGACCGGCCACGCCGATCCGAACGATCCCGCCCATTTCATCGTCGAGAAGGCGGGCGTGCAAATCTCCTACGGCGCGTTCCTGAACACCGTCATCGCGTTTCTGATCGTCTCGTTCGTCATTTTCTGGGTGGTCAAGGGCGTGAACCAGCTGAAGCGCCACGAGGAAGCCAAGCCTTCCGCCCCGCCCGTTCCCACGCCGGAGGAGAAGCTCCTCACCGAAATCCGCGATCTGTTGGCCAAGGGCCGGACTTAATCAGATAACCGAGGGAAGCAGGACGGAATTCCGTCGTTGCCTTCTTCCTTACTGTGGCCCAGGTGTCACCGGAGCGGCGTTTGTCGAGCGGGTCGTGATGACCGTCATGTCTCCCTCGGTGTGTACGCTCACGTTGGGGTCCACCGGAGGAGGGGGCGTGGCTGGGTTCGCGACCGCATTCGGCGAGCCATGGCGGGTCCGGTAATCGGCCACCAACCCTTTGGTGCGGGTGATCAGATCGTCCAACTTGGGGAGATTCGGATTGGCCTTGATGATTTGAACGACGATTTGTAGCTTTTCCATGCTGCCGGAGATGGCGTAGTCGTCGCAGGCCCGTTCGAAGGCCAGAGGGGGGTAATCGTTGTCCTTCCAGCGATCCGGGTTCGGCTGATCCGCCTGTTTCAAGCTGATATAGGTATCCCAAGCGATCAGAGTATTGGCGGAGGGCGTCGTGCGCAGGGGCTCCAGGATTTCCGCCCGGTAGAGCTTGGGGATGTCTTTCACGGTCCAAGTTCCCTGCTCTTTGTCGCCCCAGCGCTTGAAGGTGAGATAGTTGGTGATGGCAGACTCGCGGAGGGTCTTGTTCTTGAGTTCCCGCGCCTCCTTGGGGACGTTATCGGGGACCTGGAGGTAGGTCTGCGGAACCGCCTTCAGCCAGGCGATCCAACTGTCGTGCAGCCCGGGTTGATCCGGAGTGGCGATGAAGGCCCCGCCATAACGCATCAGGCCGCACTGGAGTTGGGCCACCACGGCCAGACTGGCCGCCTTGGCGGAGTCTTGCGATTCGCGCTCCGCCCGCTCGCGCTGGGATTCGTGATCGTGGAGTGAGGAGACCGCCGTGGCTGTCGGCATCGCTCCCCCGGCGGTCTTGTAGAGTTCCAGAGCTACGTCCGGGTTGGCCCTCGCTTGGTCAAGTTGGGAGAAGAAATTGGCCAGCGCCTGCGCCGTCATCTCTTGGTGTTGCTGCTGGACTTGCTCCAGCTCCTTGTCGAGGTAATCGATCGGCGTTTGCTGGGCGTGAAGCGAAAGGCAGGGGAGAGAAAAGAGGATGAATCCGGTCAATCTCCACGAAAGCTGTCTCATCGCGGCACAATAACGTAATTGGGACAGGTGACCATCTGAAAATGATCAACGGTTAAAAATCGCCTCTATTCAAGCATGAAGACGGCCCACATGCGACCCGTCTTGCCCTTCTCCGCGCGGTAGGAATAGTAGCGGTCCAGATGGGAGGCGGTGCAGATTCCGCAATCGTGGACCTGCTTCACGCCGCAGGCGCGGGCTTGGCGCAGAATCTCCGCCGCGAAATCGATTTCGTAGTGGGGTGGGCGGATGCAGGGACCGAGTTGCACGACGAGATCGGCGGGACGCGTCTCGTACATGTCGGTCATGCAGTCGATCGTCGCCGCGACGATGTTGCCCTCGGTGCCTTTGCGACCGGAATGGGCCACCGCGATGACCTGCTGGCGAGGATCGTAAAAGTAGACGGGGCCGCAATCAGCCACGCGCACCACGAGCGGCATGCGGGGGACGGAGGTGACGAGCGCGTCGACATCGGGGACCCGAATGCCGCAGGGCGTGTAGACCGCCTGGGCGCGATTGCCGTGAGGTTGCTCCGCCTCCACGGCGTCGACCATGGGGAAGCCGACCGCCTTGTAGCTGGCGAGGAGTTCCGCCTCAACGTCTTCCAGCGGACCCGCGCTCCGGGTGGAAAAACCATGGCGCAAACCGGGCAACTGCAGGGCGGGGAACGTCTCGATTTCCATGGAAGAAAGACTAGCAGTTACCGGACGCGATCAACACAAAAAAGCCACCCCCGCGAATTCGCGGGGGTGGCTTTCTGTGAGCGCGAAAGGCTTAAGCCTTGGGCGCGGTTTGCTGCGTGCTGCGGCGGATGATGGTCCGGTAAATGCGCAGCCAAGCTTCGATATCGTCCTGAGTCAGGTCCTTGAAGAGTTCCTGCAGGTTGCGGACGATGCCACGCTTGAGGCCTTCGACGAGCTCGCGGCCCTTGTCCGTGATACGGACGAGAACCTGGCGGCGATCCTTCGGATGGCTGAAGCGCTCGATGAGGCCGGCTTCCACGAGGCGTTCGACCAATCCGGTCGTGGCGGGCGTGGTGTGGCGCATCAATTCGGCCAACTGGGACATGTTCAAACCGGAGGTCTGGTTAAGAAAACCGAGGAGCGTGTATTGCGGGATGGAGATGTTTCCGCGATTCACTTCCGTGGAAAGTTCCACGAGGAAGGAACGCTGCAATTGCGTGGCGATTTCGGCCAGCTCTTCGGCAAGGTGTGTATTTTGATCGATCGTTTCCATGGCTCCCACTATTCATAAAATGAACGCTTTAGTCAATGAATAGTTGTTTCAAAAATGGGGTTCATTCTACTTTTTAGGGGAGGGTCCGGACTCTTTTATCCTATAAAAGCAGTGTCCGAGAGGGATGAGTTAAGCAGGAAAATCAAACGTTACTATTTGGTAATCAAGGCGTTTCCGGGTTGATATTTGTCTGCCAGAGGCTGTTCAGGACCTATACCAGCGACATGACTTGGAGATAAAAAGATTTTCTCTCTGAAGCGGGAAATTGGGGCGGTAGATGGCCAGAGAATGGCAGGAGACCGATGGGAAATGGAAGTCGGCGGGTTACTTCATTGAGCCCCGGTGAGGCCTGCGTTGGATGATGATCTGGAGGGCCCGGCTCCGTCCGGGCCGGGCGAGCGGAAGAGGATGGCAGTACCCGTTCCCGATGCCCGGCCCGGACAGAGCCGGGCCTTCCAGGAAGGCATCCTTCCCAACGCCACCGTTGCCATGAGCGTGAACAGTCCCTAGCATCCGCGCATGGCTCTTCGCGTCATTTCCGGCACCGCTGGCGGACTCCTTCTCAAGTCGCCCAAGCGCTATCTCCTGCGGCCCACGCAGGACCGTATCCGCCAAGTCATCTTCTCCAGCCTGGCCGAGCGAATTCCCGGCGCTCGGGTGCTGGATCTCTTTGCGGGGACCGGTTCCTTTGGCATTGAGGCGCTGAGCCGTGGCGCGACTTCCGCGACCTTCGTGGAGAAAGAAGCCGAAGCCGTGCAGTGCATCCGCGATAACCTGACCCATTGCCACCTGCAGGGGGATGTCCGCCCCGGCGATGCCCTCGTCTTTTTGGAGAAGGCCCCGGCCCAACCATACGATATTATTTTTGCGGATCCGCCTTACGTGAAGAGCCGGGGTGCGCTGGATGATGATGCCCTGCTGGGCAAAATCGCCTCCTTTCTTGCACCAGAAGGCCTCTTTATCTGGGAACATTTTGCAGAACGCACCCTGCAGAATTCGCCGGACTGGGAAGTCATCCGTCACCGAAACTACGGAGAAACAGGGCTTTCGTTTTTAAGATATATACGTAAAAACTAGAAAGTTATCTTGTGATGCAAGGTCTTATGGAAAGGGCACTTGCATCATGCAAAGGACGTGCTTAGTTGTCCGGTTGTTGTTGGCATAACGTCTGCTAATAGTTCTACGACCATGACACCCAAACCAGAGCAAAATACCTCCAAAACGAGCCCTCTCAAGCCCGTCGGAAAAAGCCTGAAAGGGACCACTGACACGGGACACCTATTCGTCGATGTCGACCAGCTCATTCGGCGGTCTCAGAGACTGCCTTTGACCCGGTACGTTGAATAGCGCCCCCACTTAGGTGGCAGTCGTCTCTCGGCCCAAACGGCGGGAGACGATGAGGGGAGGTGTCGCTGAAACTCGTCCTCTTGGGACGCTTGAGATTAGACCGGCACTTCCGTGTCGGTAGTGGCCTCGAGAATGCCTCCGTCCCATAGGTATATGGTTGCGTAGTGAGTTCAAGCGTCCCTCCGGGACGCGCCGACCTGAAGACCGTTAACCGGCACTGAAGTGCCGGCCTACTATCAACCGTCCCTCCGGGACGGACCGAGGGTCACCTCGGCGGACAGTGAGAGTAGCCCGGCACTTTAGTGCCGGGAATAGCGTCCCAAATGCCGTGCGTCCCGGAGGGACGCTTGAAGATCCCAGGATTGTTCTCCCGGCCAATGCCCGAACCGTTATTCGATAAACTAATTATCCCCGATGCGCGAGGATCTTGCCCTCGTACTGCTTCACGGAATCCATCCAGGCGATGCCAACGGGTACATCCTGGCGGCGGCAGAACTCGTTCCACACCTCGCCGAAGGGCAGAGCGCGTGCTTCCTCGATCAAGGCGAGGCGCGTGGAGTAATCGCCATCCTCCTCCGCCTGTTTGAGGCGCGTGGCGGGCTCCAGCAGGGCCAATAAGAGCGCCTTCTGCGTCGCCCGGGCACCGACGACCCAGGCGGCAAGGCGGTTGATGCTGGCATCGAAGAAATCCATCCCGAGATGGATGCGCTCCAGGTAATCGCCCCGGACGATCTCTTCCATCAACGACTTTGTCGGGTCGTCCAGAATGACGACGTGATCGCTATCCCAGCGCACGCCCCGGCTGACATGGAGCAAGATCTCCGGCACGAAAGTCAGCACGGAGGAGATCTTGTCGCCGATCGACTCCGTCGGATGGAAATGCCCGGCGTCCAGACAGATGATCTTCTTCCGCGTGATCGCGTAACCGAGGTAGAACTCATGCGAGCCCACCGTGTAGGACTCGCAGCCGATGCCGAAGAGTTTGCTCTCGACCGCATCACGATTCAGCGTCGGATCGATTTCCTCCGCGAAGACCGCATCGAGCGATTCCAGCAGCAGCTCGCGATGCAGGCGGCGACCGACGGTCGCGTCCTTGGAGCCATCGGGAATCCAGAAATTGGTGATGACCGTTTTGCCGAGCTGACGGCCCATCTCCGCTGCGATCTTGCGGCTGGCGATACCGTGCTCGATCCAGAATTGACGCACCTTCGCATCGCGGCTCGACAACGTGAAGCCATCGGCGGAAAGCGGGTGGGAGAAGTAGCTGGGGTTGAAGTCGAGGCCGAAGTCGCCCGCTTTCGCCCATTCGATCCAGTTGGTAAAGAGGTCCGCCGTGTAGGCATTGCGGTCGATCTTCCGGCCTTCCAGTTCCGCGTAGCAGGCGTGCAGGTTCACGCGCTTGATGCCGGGGATGAGGGAGCAGGCGAGATCGAGATCGGAGCGCAGTTCCTTCGCCGTGCGGGCCTTGCCGGGGTAATTGCCGGTGGCCTGGATGCCGCCGGTCATCGGCCCGGCATCACGCTCGAAACCGCCCACGTCGTCGCCCTGCCAGCATTGGAGCGAAAGCGGCGTTCGACCCAGTGCCGCGATAGCCTGTTCCGTATCGACGCCGAGCGAGGCATATTGTTCCTGGGCGAAAGTGTAGGCAGTGGGAGTTTGCATCGTGGCCACTGTAACCAGAGAAAGCAGCGGAACCAATCGACGAACTGATCTTTCCCATCTAGATTTTGACACAGATCTTGTAAACAGAGAAAAGACTCATTTTAGACTTCCGTCATCCTGAGCTTGTCGAAGGATCAGCTTCCCCGGAAGGTGCGATAACGGACTGCTTCCGGCGAAAGAAGGCGCTGGTTCTGCCGCGATAAGCGCCGTGGAGGCTGATCCTTCGACAAGCTCAGGATGACGGAGCTGTTTTCGGATACCTAAACCCCTTTCATGTCCACCGACTTCTTCAATTACTTCCCCGTCGCCGAGCAACACCTTCGCTGGGGCATCTCCGCCACCTCCTACGGCCAAGTCCGCATCCCGGCGGGCAGCCACTACCCCCCGGAAGCGCACCCGCGAAATCACACCTTCAGTTGGGAGAAAGGCCGCGTCCTGCAGGAGTATCAACTCGTCTACGTCGTCAAAGGCCGGGGCGAATTCGAATCGGCTTTCTCCCCCAGCCAAACGGTGGAAGAGGGGACGATCTTCGTCCTCTTCCCCGGCGTCTGGCACCGCTACCGGCCCGACCCCGAGACAGGGTGGACCGAGTGCTGGCTGGAATTGCAGGGCGCGCAGCTGGAGGAACTCCGCCGCACCCAGGTGCTCGATCCTTCCCGCCCGATCCATCCCGTGGGCGATGCTCCCGAATTTCTCGCCGCTTGGACGGCCGCCGGCCAGATCGCGCGCGCCAAGCCCGCCGGGTTTCAGGTCCGCTTGGGTCTCTTGGGACTACAGATTCTGACCCACCTCCACTGGCCCACCGCCGAGCCCGGCTCGCCCTCCCAACGAATCGAGCAAATCATCCAGGAAGCGCTCCATCTTCTCGCGGCAAACCTCGATCAGCCGCTCTCCCCGGAGTGGATCGCCAAGGAATTGCACGTCGGGTATTCCTACTTCCGCCGGATGTTCAAGACGCGCACGGGCTTCACGCCCAAGCAATACCGGCTGGAAATCCGCTTCCGCCGCACCTGCGATTTTCTGCGCCACACCGATCTCACCCTTAAGGAAATCGCCCCCCGGCTCGGTTACGATTCCCCCTACCACCTCTCCACCGATTTCAAGCAGCGCATGGGCGTTTCGCCGCAAAAATGGCGGGGTTCCGTGTGTGGAGGTGGGTGAATCTGGAAGTCAGGACCAAATTTCCAAATTGCCAAATAGGGGAAGGCGGAGGGACAGAGACACCGCTTCCCCGTTTTGAATTAATTTGGAAATTTGGAAATTTGGTCCTGACTTCCTCTACCACGAACCGCCACCGTCTTCCCCTCCCGCCAGGAACCTTCGATCAGCAGTCGGCGCGGGATGGTGGGAATGCCCCGCTCGTTGGTGTGGATGAGATTGACGAGAAAATCGACCGCAGCATGTCCGCTCTCGCCGTCGTTCTGGTCGATCCCGCTGTGGTAGGCATTGTCGCTTTCCACATTCAGGCTGACCACGCTGAGATCCTCCGGGATGCGCAACCGGCAGACGGTCCGCAGCCAGAGAATCACGGGCGGGCTGTAGTCGACAATCAGCGCTTCCAGCCGGTGTTTCTTTAGCCAGGCCTTGACCAGCGGCACTTCTGGTTTCGCCAGCGACGCCAAGGGACTGGTCGATTCAAGGGCGAACACGAAAGGCTCCAGTTTCTGCTGGTTCATTTCCGCGAAATAGCCGCCGGTCCAGTTGCAATCGACCCGGATATCGGCCCATTTGTTGAAGAGCAGCCCGATCCGGCGATGCCCCAGCCCCACCAGCTTTCTGACCGAGGTCCGGATCGAGCGATGATGACAATTGGCCACGAGATGTAACTGCGGCCAGTGGAGCGAATAGCCAAATGCCACCGCCGGAAACCGGGACCAATCCATGCGGATCTCCTTGTCCACATCGCGAGGACCGCGAGGCGGAACCAGAATGCCATTGATCCCGCGTGATTGCAGGATCCGGGGCAGATTTTCCATGGTAATGCCGGGCGTGTGGAAGCAGAATTCCTCGATCTTGTAGCCCAATTCGGAGGCGCGTTTGACGGCGCCTTCACTGAAGCCCCGGAAGATGTAATCGGGGTTGTGCAGCGATCCCTCCTCAATCGAAATCCAGGCGAGCGTCGCATGGTAACTGGTCGGCCGGGTCGAGGCCCGGTAGATCGAAAGCGCACGCGCGAGGGGATCCGGCGAGTACCCCATCCGCTCCGCCACGCCATGGATTTCCACCCGTGTCTCCACGGCGATCTCGGGATCGTTTCGCAAAGCCAGCGAAATGGTCGAGTAATGGTAACCAGTCGCTTTCGCGATATCGCGGAGGGTGATTCTTTTATTCACTCAACAGGTTGAGATTATTACCGCTGGCGCTTCTGCGGCACAAGTCGTAATTACTACCACGTTCAGCCAAGCGCAGTCAGTCGGCCCGCCCTTAACGGAATCCACCGCAACCACCCGATCATGAAGAATCTTCGATCCCTCTTCCTGCTCTGGATTGTTCTGGCTGCTCCCGTTCCCGCCGGTCAGTTCAGTATCGGTCCTGTCAGCCTGTCCTAACCTTCCCACCAACCCCTTAAGAAAGGTCAACCATGATAAACCTCCCTACTGCCAAAACATCGATAACACAATTAATGCTGTTTTGGATATATGCCATCTTTCTGGCGCTAATGCCAACACTTTCTTCCGCCGCTCCGCCGGAAATCAAGGCGGTGGGTAATCATCTGGAGAACAAAGCCACGGGCGCGGTCGTCCGGCTGACGGGCGTCAACCTCCCCAGTCTCCAATGGGGCGCGGGTGAAAACCTCACCGGCTCTGCCACGCAGATTCTCGGAACCTGGAAGGCAAATATTATCCGTCTGCCCATCAACCAGGCGAGTTGGAACGCCGGGGGAACCTACCTCACGACCATCGACGCGATGGTCGCGCAGGCCTCCACCGCGAACGCCTACATCCTCATCGATCTGCACAATGGCACGTCGATTGCCAACATGCCTGACGATGCCACGAGCACGACGCTGTGGCCCAGCATCGCCAATCGCTACAAGAACAATCCCGCCGTTCTGTTTGGCATCTACAATGAGCCGGCCGGCACCACGGATTGGAACATCTGGCGCAACGGCGGCACGCTCACGGCGGGCCACACTCCCGGCGCCCAGACCATCCTCGATTCCATCCGGGCCACCGGCGCGAACAACCTCATTGTCGCGGGCGGCATCAAATGGGCTTCCGATTTGTCCGGCTTCATGCCGCCAACCGGCACCTATGCGCTGACCGATACCATCGGCAACGGCGTCATGTACGATGCCCACATCTACGCCTGGCACCAGTGGGGCAACTGGACCAAGTTCGCGGCCATGAACCTCTATCCGTTACTCCTCGGCGAATGCGGCCATGACGGCGGCGACTACGGCGGCAACGGCTCGGTCTTCGGCGGCAGCAGCCCTCTGCTCTACTGGACCATCCTCAACGATGCCGACGCGCTCGGGGTCAACTTCACCGCGTGGGCGTTCCATCCCCGGGGCGGACCTTCGCTGATCAACGACGTCACCAACTACACGCCCGATTCGTTCTCCGGCCAGTTTGTGTTGAATCACATCCTGTCGCTGCGCGATGCGGCCCATGCCTCCACGCTGGCGAATCCCAGCTTCGAGACGGTCGCGACCACCACGTTCACCTATCGCCCCACCGGCGCGAGCTGGACCTTTGCCGGTAATGCCGGCATCCAGAAGACGTGGGGCAACACCATCGCCCCCGGCTCGCAGACGGCCTTCCTCCAAACGGCGGCAGCCTCCGATGCGGGCTCAAACGGCATCGATGGTTCGATCAGCCAGAACGTCAACTTCGTCTCGACCGGGACCTACACGATGAGCTTCCTCATCTCCCAGCGCGGGACCAAGGGCTACCTGCCCGTCTCGGTGTTGGTCGATGGCGTGCCCATCACCTCGGTCTCCTACACGCCCGGCAACGTCCTCGGCGTCAACCTGGTCACCCCGGTGACCACCGCGCCCTTCACGATCAACACCACCGGGACCCACGCGGTCAAGCTGGTGGCGACCTCGGCTGTGGGTCTTGATCTGGAGGCGTTGATCGATAACGTCACCATCACCAAGACGGCCCCGGCCTGGTTGAATGACCAGGGCTTCCAATACCCGAGCCTGACGAATGCGGCTTTTGCCTATCGCCCGACAGGGACCTTCTGGACCTGGGTCGGCAATGCGGGCATCGAACGCAATGCGCTCGGCGCTCCTTCCGCCGCCCCGGATGGCGCGGGCATCAACTCCTCCGGCGGGCCCCAGGCGGCTTTCCTGCAAACCGCAGCGGCCCTCGATACCGGCCACAACACCACGGATGGCTCGATCTCGCAGAATATCGAGTTCGCGGCTCCCGGCGGATACGTCATCAGCTTCTTCGCCTCCATGCGGACGGGGAAGACGGCGTTGCCGATCCAGGTGCTGGTCGATGGCGGATTGGTCGGAACGATCACGCCCGGCACGACGGCCTTCGCGTCCTACTCCACGCCGACGTTCACCATCGTGGAGCCCGGTTACCACTTGGTCACCCTGGCCGCCACGCCTGCGCCCGGGCTTGATCAGGAGGCCTTCATCGATGGCCTGAAGGTGACCGTTCCCGTCGCCACGGTGACGAAGCCTGTGCCGATTCCCGTCGCCTGCGCCGGGTTCGAAACGCCTTCGCCCGCCTTCGGCCACGGTATCCAACCCACCGGCACGCCCTGGACCTACACGGGGACGGTTGTCGGCGGATTCGACCACGCCGCCTTGATCATGAGCGATGGGGCCAGCGCCAGCAATTACAACGGTCACCACGCGGCCGAAGGTTGGCAGGCGGCGCTTCTGACCTCTGATGGAACCACGGCCGGGACGATCAGCCAGAGCATCAACTTCCCGAGCGCTGGAACGTACGTCATCAACTTCCAGACCCAGCACGGGAATGCGTACAACGACCCGGCGGCGACGTCACCGATTAACGTGAGTGTCGGTGGGGTGCCGGTGGGGACGGTCACGCCTCCGCATGCGGCCTACTATCCCTACACCACGCCGTCGTTTGTGATCACCACTCCGGGAAATTACACGGTGATGCTGGCGGGGACCACGGCCAAGACCTTCCTCCTGCTCGATGCGTTCAACATCTGGCGGACGGGGGCACCGCCCAACAATCACTATCTGCATGCCAACATGCCGATCACGGATGATTGGACCTTCAACACTGACTGGTTCGACGCGGCCACCGGTGGCACAGCAGGGACGGGAACCGGACTCAATCCTGCCGACTACTACTACACGAATGGCCTCCAACTCCGCAGCCCGGGCGGCGGGGGGACGTCCATCACCTTCGGCGGCACCCTGCTGACCATGAACGGCGGTTCGCTCCTGCTGAAGTACCAGAGCACATCGGTCTGCACGATCCCGAACTTCGATTCGAGCGGCGGTTCGATCCAGAATGGGAACGTCGGCACGGAAGTATTGAACGTGACGGCGTTCGATACCTCGGGCACGACCGCGACCACGTTCGATACGGTGGCGGTTAATCGCGGGTTCAACCTCAACTTCGGCGCATTGACCGGCACCGGGCCGATCACCTTCTCCGGCCATGGAGGCGGCGTGGTGTTAATCACCATCACGGATGCCAGTCACTACACCGGCACGATGACGTTCCTCGGCACCAGCACCAGCACGGTGACCTTCCAGAACGCCATGACCTCCGCAGGTGCACTGATCATCAACACGGGCAATGTCGTTACGCTCAATGCCAACGTGACCTTCGCCGCGTTGACCGTGAACGGCACGGTCTACGCTGGCGGAACCACCTACCCCGCCTCGACCTTTGGGTTCGGCGGCACAGGCAGCATCACGGTACCGTAAGGGTTTCCCGGAAACGCAAAAAGCCACGCCCGCAAGGGCGTGGCTTTTTTGTTGAAGCCATACCAGCAGCCGGGGGTTAGCGCGCAACGCGCGATACCCCCGGATTTCCGACCCGGATCGACGATCCCAAAGGGATCGCAGCCACGACGGCAAAGGAGTCGTACTCCTCCTCAGCCGGAATGCTGCGATCCCTTCGGGATCGGGTTGCTGCTTTGTTTTTTCCGGGGGTATCGCGCTTCGCGCTCAACCCCGGCTGCTGTGGCTCACGATGGCTCCGCCATCTTCCGATCCCTCCGGCTGACTTTAATCTCAACAACAAATGCAACTGAACTCAGGTAGCCGTCGATCTCCGGGCGACGG
>FTJN01002959.1_pt1 | contig 11821 bp, 10 predicted proteins | sample 1658361 | NCBI WGS metagenome assembly FTJN01 (sample SAMEA3914819, study PRJEB12502) | metagenome | biome: forest; material: soil | place: Canada | collected 2010-06-26 | depth 0.3 m | reverse complement strand
CCGAAGATGGCGCGCAGGAGCTTTTCTTCCGGCGTCATCGGGCTTTCGCCCTTCGGGGTCACTTTACCGACGAGAATATCACCGGGCTGCACTTCCGCGCCGATCGCCACGATGCCCGCTTCGTCGAGGTTGCGCAGGGCTTCCTCGCCGACATTGGGGATGTCGCGGGTGATTTCTTCCGGGCCGAGCTTCGTGTCGCGGGCCATGACTTCGAATTCCTCGATGTGGATCGAGGTGAAGACGTCGTCGCGGACGATGCGTTCGGAGATCAGGATGGAGTCTTCGAAGTTGTAGCCGTTCCAGGGCATGAACGCGACGAGCGCGTTGCGGCCCAGGGCCAGTTCGCCCAGTTCGGTCGACGGGCCGTCGGCGATGATGTCGCCGGCCACGATCTTGTCGCCCACCTTCACCAGCGGGCGCTGGTTGATGCAGGTCGACTGGTTCGAGCGCTGGAACTTGCTCAGACGGTAGATATCGACGCCCGAACGGGCGGCGTCGGTTTCTTCCGTGGCGCGGACGACGATACGCGTACCGTCGATCTGCTCCACGACGCCGGTGCGCTTGGCGATGACCACGGCGCCGGAGTCGCGAGCGACGACGGCTTCCATGCCCGTGCCGACCAGCGGGGCGTCGGACTGCACCAGAGGCACGGCCTGACGTTGCATGTTCGAGCCCATGAGGGCGCGGTTGGCGTCATCGTTTTCCAGGAAGGGGATCAGGGCCGCGGCCACCGAAACCACCTGACGCGGCGACACGTCCATCAGGTCGACCTGCTCCTTTTGGAGCAGGGTCGGTTCGCCATTGATCCGGCCGGGGACCAGGTCGTCGACGATCTCGCCGTTCAACACCTTGATGTTGGACTGGGCGATGACGTGCTTCGACTCTTCCATGGCCGACATGTAGACGACCTCTTCGAGCGGCTTGCCGTCGGCGACGCGACGGTAGGGGCTCTCGATGAAGCCGTACTTGTTGACTCGGGCGTGAGTGGCCAGCGAGTTGATCAGGCCGATGTTCGGGCCTTCCGGCGTTTCAATCGGGCAGATGCGGCCGTAGTGGGTCGGGTGAACGTCGCGGACTTCGAAGCCGGCGCGCTCGCGGGTCAGACCGCCCGGGCCAAGCGCCGACAGACGGCGCTTGTGGGTGATCTCCGACAGCGGGTTGGTCTGGTCCATGAACTGCGACAGCTGCGAGGAGCCGAAGAATTCACGCACCGAGGCCGCGGCGGGCTTGGCGTTGATCAGGTCGTGCGGCATCACGGTGTCGATGTCGACGGACGACATGCGTTCCTTGATGGCGCGTTCCATGCGCAGCAGACCGACGCGGTACTGGTTTTCCAGCAGTTCGCCGACCGAACGCACCCGGCGGTTGCCCAGGTTGTCGATGTCGTCGATTTCGCCGCGACCATCGCGCAGGCCGACCAGCAGCTTCAGGACGGCCAGCACGTCTTCCTTGCGGAGCACGCGCATCTCGTCCGAAGCGTCCAGCTCCAGGCGCATGTTCATCTTCACGCGGCCCACGGCCGAGAGGTCGTAGCGTTCGGCGTCGAAGAACAGCGACTTGAACATCGCTTCGGCGGCTTCGACGGTCGGCGGCTCGCCCGGACGCATGACGCGGTAGATGTCGAACAGCGCGTCCTCGCGGACGGCGTTCTTGTCCACGCGCAGGGTGTTGCGCATGTAGGCGCCGACCGTGACGTGGTCGATGTCCAGCACGTCGATGGTGCTGAAGCCTTGGTCGGCCAGGGCCTGGATCGAGGTGACGTCCAGCTCGTCGCCGGCTTCGGCGTAGATTTCGCCGTTCTCGAAGTTGACGGCGTCGCGGGCCAGGTAGCGGCCGGTCAGGGCTTCCGGAGCCAGCAGCAGGGTCTTCAGACCGTTGTCAGCCAGCTTCTTGGCCTGGCGGGCGGTGATCTTGGTGCCGGCCGGAGCCACTTCTTCGCCGCTGTCGGCGTCGATCAGGGCGAATTCCGGCTTCACGCCGCGCCAGCGCTCGGGCTTGTACGGGGTGGCCCAGCCTTCGGCGCCGGCGGCGGTGCGCTTCTCGAACGGGACGACGTCGTAGAACGTCGTCAGGATCTCTTCGCCGTCCATGCCCAGGGCATAGAGGAAGGTCGTGGCGGGCAGCTTGCGGCGACGGTCGATGCGGACATAGACCACGTCCTTGGCGTCGAACTCGAAGTCCAGCCACGAGCCGCGATACGGGATCACGCGGGCGGCGAACAGCAGCTTGCCCGAGGCGTGGGTCTTGCCCTTGTCGTGGTCGAAGAACACGCCGGGCGAACGGTGCATCTGCGAGACGATGACCCGCTCGGTGCCGTTGACGATGAAGGTGCCCTTGTCGGTCATGAGCGGGATATCGCCCATGTAGACGTCCTGCTCCTTGATGTCCTTGACGGACCGGGCGCCGGTTTCTTCTTCGGTTTCGAACACGATCAGGCGCAGCTTGACCTTCAGCGGCGCCGCGAAGGTCATGTCGCGCTGGATGCATTCCTCAACGTCGTACTTGGGCTCTTCGAATTCGTACGAGACGTATTCGAGCACCGCGCGCTCGTTGAAATCCTTGATCGGGAAGACGGACTTGAAGACCGCCTCGATGCCCTCGTCCTTGCGCACGCCCGGACGGACTTCGCGCTGGAGGAACTGCTCGTAGGAGGAGCGCTGAACCTCGATCAGGTTCGGCATCTGCACAGCTTCGGGGATGCGGCCGAAAGACTTCCGGATCCGCTTCTTGCCGGTGAAGGATTGCGCCATGTTGTTTCCCTGCGGCGCGGAACTGGAGTCCGCGCGTGAATTCGAATGTCTTAGCGTCCACCCTCGCCGCTCTCCCCTCGGGAGAACGCTGGACGCTGCAATTCCCCTATCGAGCGACCGGGACCGGAAGCTTGATGGGCGCCCCTTCGCGCGGGTCGGAGGGCAGCTGACCGCGCCTCGGGGCGTATCTTGCGGACACACGCATGCGCGTTCCGCCGAATGTCTTCGTGAACGGGCGGATATAGGACAAGCCGCCAGGGTTGGAAAGGGGGTTTATCCACAAAAGATTACGGCCGCGCCTGGAACCGGGCTTGCGGTCGTGAAAGTCCAGCTGGGGACCGCGTCTCAGGCCCTGTTGAACATCTTGCCGACCACCGAGATCGCCAATCCGATCAGGCAGATGAAGAAGGCGATCTTGGTCAGGGCCACCGCGACGTGGAACACGAAGCTGAGCAGCCCGAACACGATCATCAGGACGAGCAGGATTCCGGCGAGCTTGAGCATGGTGAGGTAACGCGGGCTGGGCGGCGGCGGTTCCACCGGCCTGGGCCCGGCCCGTCAGTCCGCCTCTCCGCGCCTCACCTCCGACGGCGTCGCGCCGTATCGGCGGCGGAACACCCGGTTGAAATAGGACAGGTCGCCGAATCCCACCTCGTAGGCGATGGCGCTGACGCCCATGGCGGCGAACCTGGGGCCGCGCAGCATGGCATGAGCCAAGGCCGTCCGCTGATCGAGCACGAAGCTCGAGAAGCTGCCGCCCGCCAGGTCGAACAGCTTGCGGACATAGCTGGGTGAAACGCCCTGACGGCGCGCCACGGTCTCGGCCGACAGGTTGCGCTCGTGCAGATTGGCGCGGACATCGGCCTTGATCGCCTGCAGCCGCACCGCCCGCAGGCCGCGCCGCCGCGCGATCTCGCCGAAGTCCGAGGCCTCGCCCAGCGCCAGGGCGACCAGATCATGGACGTGCGAGGCGATCAGCCGCTGCGCGCCGGCCGAACCACCGGTCGCCGCGCGACGAACCACCCCCATATAGCCGCACAGCAGACGCAAGGCCTCGACGTCCCGCCGGATCGGCCGCGTGAAGGCCGCGTCGAGATCAAGGCTGGCCGAGGCCAGCGCGTTGCGCGGAAGACGCAGGGACAGGCAGCCCACCGCGCCCTCGATCGGCCCCGACATCGACACCAAATCGGACGCGCCGAAGAAGGCGTCTCCGCCGCTCATCAACACCTCGACGCCCCGTTGCGTATTGATCGAACGACCGCGCGGGGTGATGCAGAAGGTGAAGTCGTCGCTCTGACGGGTCAGGACCTTGGTGCGATGGAACATCGCCCCCTGACTGACCCCTGCCGCCACGCCCAGCTCGGGCAGGGCCGTCATCGTGACCACGTTGCGGAAACGCGCGCCGTGCACCGGTTCGATCTCGAACGGCAGGAGCGCGCCGAACTGGTCGCGCACCTGGTTGAGGCGGCCTTCCTCGGGAAAATCGTCGCTGGAGAAGCGCCAGACCCCTGAAGCCAGCGGTCCGCCCCCGGGCCCGTCGTGAGCCCCGTCTTGAGATACGCCACTCCGCATGCCGCCTCCATCCAAGGTGTCATAGAGTCCGCACAGCAGTATCACGGAGTCCAAGCCCGGCCATAGGCCGCCCCGCTAGCCTCGCGACGATCATGTCGATTGGACAATGGAGGGGTTCGTGGCCTTGAGAAATTCGAAGAACAGCCGCCGGTGGCTGGCGACGGTCGGCGGCCTGGCGCTGCTGACCGCTGGCATGGCGGCGGGCGGGGTCCAGGCTCAGACCGTAGGGGCCCCGGCGACGACGGCGACCTGCGCGGAGAACGCCGGTTCGCACGAGTTGGCGTGCGGCCAGGGCTCGCAAGCGACCAACGTGCTCTCCACCGCCGTGGGTGTCGACGCGATCGGCACGGCGAACGGCGCGACGGCGTTCGGCGCCGAGGCCCAGGCCACGGGCGGCGGTGGCGTCGCCGTCGGCGCCGAGACCAGCGCCAGCGGCGCCTACTCAACCGCGACAGGCTTTCAGAGCGTCGCCACGGGCGATCGTTCAACCGCGGTGGGCTCCGGCGCTTACACCCCCAGCAACGACGCCTCGGCCTTCGGCATGAATTCCGTGGCCGCCAGCGACAGTTCCACGGCGATCGGGACGTCCAGCACCGCCAACGGATTGGGCGCGACGACCACGGGGGCCGACAGCTTCGCCGACGGCGCGGGCGCGACGGCCTATGGCGCCAACGCCCTGGCCCAGGCCGCCAACGCCACGGCCAGCGGCTCGGGCAGCATCGCCAGCGCCGCCTCCTCCTCGACCTATGGCGCCAACAGCACCGCCAGCGGCGTCTCGTCCTCGGCCTACGGCGTCAACAGCCAGGCGGTCGGCGCCAATTCCACCGCGATCGGCCAGGCCGCCTTCGCCGCGGTATCTGGCGCGACCGCGCTCGGCGATCACGCCAATGTCACGGGCGTGGACTCGGTGGCCATCGGCCACAACACCTTCGCGCCGGTCGACAACGCGGTCGCCCTGGGCAGCGGCTCGGTGGCGAGCGAGGCTAACACGGTGTCGATCGGCGCGGTCGGAACCGAACGACGCCTCACCAATGTGGCGACCGGCTTCAACCTGACCGACGCGGTCAATGTCGGCCAGATGAATACCTCATCGACGGCGGCCCTGACCCAGGCGAAGACCTATGCCGACACCAAGTCGGCGGCGATCCTGGCCACCGCTAACACCCACGCCGACGCTCAGGCGGCCGCCGCCGTGACCTCGGCCAACGGCTATACCGACACCAAGACCGCCGCCGCCGTGACCCAGGCCGCCACCTACACCGACGCCCGGTCGGCCGCGACCTTGGCCAGCGCCAACACCCACGCCGACGCCCAGGCGGCCGCCGCTGTGACCTCGGCCAACGGCTATACGGACACCAAGTCGGCCCAGACCCTGACCGCCGCCAACACCTATACCGACACCAAGCTGGCGGCCTGGAGTCAGGCCAGCGACCAGCGCTTCGACCAGCTGGAAACCCGGCTGGACGACGTGGGCGCGATGAGCGCGGCCTTCGCCACCATGGCCGGCAACAGCGCCGGTCGCGGCCAAGGCCTGCAGAACCGTCTGGTGCTGGGGATCGGAACCTATGGCGACAGCACGGGCGTCGCCGCCGGCTACAGTCACGACTTCAGCGGCCGCGCGGCCTTCAACGTCGGGGTCTCGGCCGCCGGCGGCAAGGTAATGGGCGGCGGCAGCTTCGGCTTCGCCTGGTAGGGACCGGGCGCCAAGGCCCAAAGAAAACGGCCCCGGAGGTTTCCCTCCGGGGCCGTCGACTTTTGCGTCAGAGAACTGACGCCGGCAACATCTCCCACGCCGAAACGTGGGACGTGAATTACTTCACGACGATGGTGGCGCCGGCTTCGGTCAGCTTCTTGGCGATTTCTTCGGCGACTTGCTTCGAAACGTTTTCGACGACGTTCTGCGGAGCGCCTTCGACCAGGTCCTTGGCTTCCTTCAGGCCGAGGTCCGGACGGACGCCGCGGACTTCCTTGATCACGTTGATCTTCTTGTCGCCACCGGCGGTCAGAACAACGGTGAACTCGGTTTGCTCTTCAGCAGCTTCGACCGGAGCGGCCGGGCCAGCCGGGCCAGCGGCGGCGACCGGAGCGGCGGCCGAGACGCCCCACTTTTCTTCCAGCAGCTTGGACAGGTCAGCGGCTTCCAGGACCGACAGGGCGGACAGTTCTTCAACCAGCTTTTCGAGCTTCGACATGGGTATGTTCCTTAGAGAATGAGGGATTTATGCGGAGATGACTTACGCGGCGTCTTTGGTCGCATAGGCGTTCAAGACGCGAGCCAGCTGGCCAGCCGGGGCCTGCAGGACGCCAGCGATCTTGGTCGCCGGAGCCTGGATAAGGCCGATAAGCTTGCCACGGATCTGGTCGAGCGACGGCAGCGTGGCGAGCGCCCGCACCGCGGCTTCGTCCAGAACAGTCGTCTGGCCCAGGATGCCACCGACCAGCTTGAGCTTGTCGTTTTCCTTGGCGTACTGGGTGACGATCTTGGCGGCGGAGACAGGATCCTTGCCAAACGCGATGGCGACCGGGCCGGTGAACAGGGCGTCGCCCTCTTCGCCGATCGAGCCGTTCAGCGCCTTTTGGACCAGGGTGTTCTTCACCACCTGGAACGTGCCGTCTTCCTTGCGGAGGCGGCTACGCAGTTCAGTCATTTCCGCAACGGTCATGCCCGAATAGTGGGTCACGACGACAGCGCCGGCGCCGGCGAACACGCTTTTCAGCGCCTCGATCGACACTTGCTTTTGAGCGCGGTCCATTGCGGTCTCCTACTCAATTACAGCGGCCGGACCATTCCGGCAGCCAAACACCACGACCATGCGGGATCGCTCCCGCATGCGAGTGATGTCAGCCTGTTCCAAGGAAAGTCAGCCGCGCGTCCCCATCCCGAAGGCGGAAATAGCGTGGTCTTGTCCATCCCTGTCTCCCGACGGCGAGGAAGGGCTCTTCCTCGATTATGGCGTTGGTGACCCCACGCCCCGCTGTTCACAAACAGGTCTTCGCCGGGCGAGCCCGACGGAGAAGGGGCGGCGTATAGACGGTTTGGGGGAGGATATCAACAGGTCACGGGAGTCCTTCTCTATCGCGGGAGAGGGATACTGGCGCGGCGCTTCAATTTCTGGATAACAGGATCAACCGCCGAGGGGACCATCATGAAGCGCACATTCACCGCCGGGCTTGCCGCCCTGATGCTCATCGGCCTGACGGCGCCCGCCAACGCCGGCCCGCGGTTCGCCCCGATCCCCAAGGCCGTGGTCGCCGATCCTATCCGTGATCCTGTCCACCCGGCCGACATGGCCGCCTTCACCGTCCCGACCGGCGGCGTGAGGGTCAACGCCCTGATGTACCTGGCCTCGGGCGACCAGCCGCATCCGACGATGCTGTTCCTGCACGGCTTCCCCGGCAACGAGACCAATATCGACCTGATGCAGGCCGTGCGCCGGGCCGGCTGGAACGTGCTGAAGATCAACTATCGCGGCTCGTGGGGCAGCCCGGGCAAGTTCTCGTTCGCGGGCGCCCGCGCCGACGGCGAGGCGGCGGTGGCCTTCCTCTACGACCCGGCCAATGTCGCCAAGTACCACATCGACACCAGCAGGATCGTGGTGGCCGGCCACAGCATGGGCGGCTTCATGGCCGCCGACGCCTCGGCCGCCGATCCGCGCGTGGTCGGAACGGTGCTGATCGACGCCTGGGACATCGGCAAGGAGAAGGCCGGGATCACCAGCGCGACCGCCCGCAAGGCCGCGATCAAGGGCATGACGCCCGACACCGTTCCTCTGGCCGGCACCAGCGCCACCCTGCTGGTCAAGGAGATCGAGACCGACTCCGCCAAGCTCGACCTGGAAGCGTTGACCGCCCGGGTCGCCAACCGACCGCTGCTGCTGATCGGCGCCGAGCATGCCGGCGCGCCGACCACCCGCAAGCTGGCGGCGGCGGCGCGCTCGGCCCAGGCCCAAAACTCACCAAAGGGGGCTCTGACCGAAACCTACATGGACACCGACCACAGCTTCTCGGACAGCCGCATCGCGCTGGAGGCCGAGGTGATCCGCTGGCTGGGCCAGTTCGACCCGGCCTCGGCCAAGATCGGCACGCCGCAAATCCCGCTGAAGGCGGCCTATGACGAGAACAACCCCTTCGCCAAGATCATTCGCGGCGAGATCGCCGTGCCCAAGGTCTATGAGGACGATCAGGTCCTGGCCTTCATGGACCATGCCCCATCCGAGCCCGGCCACGTGCTGGTGATCTCCAAGACCTCCAAGGCCCGCAACATCCTGGAGGTCTCACCCCAGGACCTGTCGCGGATGATGGCCGTGGCCGCCCGCGTCGGCCAGGCCCAGGTCGACGGCCTGGGCGTCGAGGGCTTCACCATCATCCAGAACAACGGCGTCGGCCAAAGCGTGCCGCACCTGCACATCCACGTCATCCCGCGCACGGCCGGCAAGCCGCTGACCTTCGTCGAGAACGAGAAGGGCGACCCCAAGGACATCGCCGCCATGGCGGACAAGATCCGCGCGGCGATGAAGTAGGCTCGTCCCGGCGAACCCCGTCAGACGCCCATGAGGCGTTTGACCGTGGCGTGCCAGAAGGGCGTGTCCCAGAGCGTGTGGACGGCGATGGTGAACGGCGCGGCGACGGCCAGCCAGACCCAGTAGGCGCGATGGACGCCACGGTTGCGGAAGACGTCCCACAGGAACATCGGCGCGATCGCCAGCAGGACGTAGAGGTCGCCCGAAAGCGGCCGCGCCGGCATCGTGGTCGGGATCCAGGTGATACGGTCGAAGGCCGCGGGTAGGGCTCCCGCGATCGACAGGATCATCATCCGCTTGTGGAAGCCGGGGTCCGTCACCCGGGCCCCGACGCCGAGGACCACCAGGATCGCGAACATGATCCCGATGCGGCCCTGGATCAGTATGAGGTTCTCGATGAACGCCAGAAGTTCGGCCAATTGGGCCTTGGCCCGCGGCGGGGCAGCCTGCGTCCCGGCGAACACCTGATGGTAGATGGTGGGGATGAGGACGAACCCGACGACCACCAGCGCCGCCGCCAGCACGGCGCCCAGCGCGCCCAGCAGTCGATGCCGCGCGACACGGCCGGTCGCCACCAGCCAGGTCTGGGTGAGCAGCAACAGCAGATAGCTTCCCATCAGCGCGGCATGGATGTGCAGCACCGGCGGAAACGGTGGCCGCTGCCCGGCCTGGACCGCCGCCATCTTGCCCAGAGAGTCCGGAATGAAGCCCAAGAACACGATCACGATAAAGCTGGCCGCGGTGAACACATAGATCCAGCGGTCGATGAAGGCCGCGCGGTCGCCGGACAGCGCGTCTGAACGCACGCCGCCGACGGCGGACGTCTGAGCAATGGTGGTCATGGGCGCCCCTCCCAATGATGGAGACGGAACGCTGTTCGAATAACGCCGTTTGGTCAATTGTCGCGATACATTTTCCCGCGAAACCGTGCCGCGTGAGGCTCTATATCGAGCCTCCGGATGGAGGCGCGCCCAACCGCTCCACCACCGCCCGCGCCGCCGCCACGCCGGTGGCGAAACAGGCCTGCAGCAGATAGCCCCCGGTCGGGGCCTCCCAGTCCAGCATCTCGCCGGCCACGAAGACACCTGCCGCGGACTTCAGTTCCAGCCCCTCGATTGCCTCGAACGACAGTCCCCCGGCCGACGAGATCGCCCGCTCCAGGCCCTGCGTGCCGGTCAGCGGGATCGGCGCGGCCTTGATCGCCGCCGCCACGGCGTTCGGGGCGACCGGCAGGGCCACGCCGTGCGCCTCGCGCAGCAGGCCGATCTCGACCGGCGACAGGTGGGCGGCCTTGCGCAGCCAGCTCGACAGCGATTGGCCGCCGCGCGGTTTCGACAGCCGCGCCGTCAACTGCTCCAGCGCCACATCGGGCCGCAGGTCGATCTCCAGACGCGCCGAGCCGCGTGTCGCGATCGCGTCGCGCAACGCCGCTGATAGGGCGTAGACCGCCCCGCCCTCCAGGCCATAGCCCGCCGCCAGGGCGTCGCCGCGCGCGGCATGGCCCTCAAAGCTCAGGGCGATGTTCTTGAGCGGCGCGCCGGCGAAGCGTTCCTTGAACACCTCCGTCCAAGCCACCGAGAACCCGACATTGGCCGGCCGGAACGGCGCCACGTCAGCGCCTCGCGCCGCCAGCAACGGCGCCCAGCCGCCATCCGAGCCGAGACGGGCCCAGCTGGCGCCGCCCAGGGCCAGGATCGTGGCGCGCGGCCGCACGGCGCGCGAACCGTCAGGCGTGTCGAAGGTCAGGTCGCCCGCCGCGTTCCAGCCGGTCCAGGTCGAGCGAAGGTTCAGCGCCACGCCCTGCCCCTCCAGCCGCGCGATCCAGGCCCGCAACAGTGGCGAAGCCTTCAGCGCCTTGGGAAACACCCGGCCGCTGCTGCCCACGAACGTCGTCTGCCCCAGCCCCTCGGCCCAGGCTGTCAGATCGATGGGCGTAAAGGCCTCCAGTATCGGCCGCAGCCGCTCGCTCGCCGCGCCGTAGCGCGCCACGAACCGCTCGAAGTTCTCCGAATGGGTCAGGTTCAACCCGCCGCGCCCGGCCATCAGGAACTTGCGCCCCAGGGTCGGCATGCGCTCGAACACCGCCACCGACAGCCCGGCCGCGCTCAGCACCTCGGCCGCCATCAGTCCGGCCGGCCCGCCGCCGATCACGGCGACGTCTGGATCGGGCCTGTCAGCCACGCGGGGCGATATCGGTCACGGCGCTATTGATCTCGCTCGCCAGTAGGTCTCGCGCGGCCAGAGCGTCTTTGACTGCGATTTTCACGGCTTGGCTCATGCTCACATTCCATTCCTTGGCGAGCCGCTTCACCAACGCACACACTTCTGGGTTCGCGACATGAATGGCCATCAAGGATCCCCCTCGCGGATGTGAGGTTATCATCGGCTTCCCTGCCAACCAACTCAGCCCCCAAACGCAAAGCGGGCGCTGGATCACTCCAGCGCCCGCTCGCATGGTCTAGGCCGAAAGGCTTAGGCGTTGATCGAAGCGATATCGACCTTGAAGCCCGGGCCCATCGTGGACGAGACGCCGATGCGCTTGACGTAGATGCCCTTGGCGCCGGCCGGCTTGGCCTTGTTGAGCGCGTCGACCAGGGCCTTCACGTTCAGCAGCAGGGCTTCGTCGGTGAACGAGATCTTGCCGATGCCGGCGTGGACGATGCCCGCCTTCTCGACGCGGAACTCGACGGCGCCGCCCTTGGCGTCCTTCACGGCTTGACCGACGTTCGGGGTCACGGTGCCGACCTTCGGGTTCGGCATCAGGCCGCGCGGGCCCAGCACCTTACCGAGGCGACCGACCAGGGCCATCATGTCCGGGGTCGCGATGACGCGATCGAAGTCCATGAAGCCACCGACGATCTTTTCGTACAGATCTTCGGCGCCGACGTGTTCAGCGCCGGCCGCGGTGGCTTCGGCCGCCTTGGCGTCCTTGGCGAAGACGGCGACGCGGACGTCGCGGCCGGTGCCCGACGGCAGGTT
>FTJN01001850.1_pt1 | contig 11867 bp, 13 predicted proteins | sample 1658361 | NCBI WGS metagenome assembly FTJN01 (sample SAMEA3914819, study PRJEB12502) | metagenome | biome: forest; material: soil | place: Canada | collected 2010-06-26 | depth 0.3 m | reverse complement strand
GCGCTGGGTGATGTGATTGAGTTGGAGAACGGGCATGCTCATGATTCGGTCCCGATGAAGTACCAGCGGTTCTTCCAGTGGTTGAACCAGACGATGGTGCGATCCATGAAGAAGGCGAGGAACGCGACAACGGCAAGATAGACGAGGATTTGCGCGACATCGAGATTGCGCGAGGCGACGTTGATCCGGTAGCCGAGGCCCGCGTCGCTGGCGATCAATTCCGCGACGATGAGGTAGACCCACGCGGTGCCGATCTGGAGCCGGACATCGTCCAGAAAACCGGGCTCGACCACGCGGCGGATGAGCACAACCAGCATCTCCGCCGTGGAGGGGGCGAGGACGGTGACGTTCCAGATTTGTTTCTCCGGAATCGACTGCACCCGGAGGATGAGCGAGCGGGTGAGGGGCAAAAAGGTGGCGATGAAGATGATGAAGATCTTGGCGGTATCCTGAAAACCAAGGAAGAGAAAGATGAGCGGGATGAGGCTGACCGGTGGCAGGTAACTGGCAATTTTGAGGAGCGGTTCCAGCAGCGCGTTCAGCCACGGCCAGGAGCCGGCCAAAATACCGACCACAAGGCTGGCCACGACGGCGCTGACCATGCCGCAGGTGAAGAGGTAAAGGCTCGACTGGATATCCTTCACGAAGGGGCGCTCGCCGCTGAATTCATCCGGCGTGAGGCTGTACTGGATCGCGCCCCACATCTGCGAGGCGGTGGGCATGAGCTTGTCCTGCGGCTGATCGATATGGCGCTCATGGGCCATCCAAAAGTAGACGATGAGCACCGCCGCGACGCCGACAAGACCGACCGCGATCCGCGTGGAACGGCGGATCGGCTGGCGGACGCGGAGGAGTTGGGTGAGGATGGTCACGTCTCGAGTCTAGTTCGTTTTGGGTCGAAGGCTATTCCGAAGCATCGCCAGGAGGATAAGCGAAAAACTAAGGGTGAAGAGGAAGGCAATCAGGAAATTGACGCCGGGGTCCCACGGCGCTAACAGAGTGTCGTCTTCCCACCAACTCTTCATTGTGGTCGCATACAGAAAATACGTTAGAAACAGGAGAGTCCAAGAAAAGAGGAGGCCGCCCAACAGGTAGAGTGTCCGGGAAAAGCGGCTCATGGTGTTCCAATCGTTCTCTCGTTACCAAGTTGTACTTGGTAGCGTCCCAGTCTCAGCAACTTTATTGCTTCGGCGCTCTTCCTGCCGAGGAAGTGAAACTTCGCCGACTCCGACGTTACCAAGTACAACTTGGTAACGAGGGGAAGGCCGAGCCCAATTCGCGTGGAACGGCGGATCGGCTGGCGGACGCGGAGGAGTGGGGTGAGGATGGTCACAGGGATTTCTAGCGGGTTTTCGGGCGGAGGCTATTGCCAAGCACGGCCATTAGAACGAGTGAGGAGCCTAAGGCAAAAAGAAATGTGAGGGCGAAGAAAACAAAGGGATATCCCATGTAAACAATGAAAATATCGGCCCAGGATTCTTCCTCAGTGCTTACGAGTTGGGCGGTCCCATAGGATACCATCCCATATGTTAATAAAGTAAAGACCGCCAGTGCCAATGAGAGTAGGACACCGCCTACCAGATAGAGCCTCTTGGAAATCCGATTCATGGTTGTTGATCGCAGGATTTGGGTGAAAAGGGACAGGAGAAGTAGGATTAGAATTCTGGCAGAAGGTAATTCCTGATGGTTCCCATGGCGATGATAACACCGCCGAGGAGAAAGCAGACGAATATGAGCAGGAGGACATACATCGGTGTGATCGAGAGGACGCTGAAAGGATCGGCATCAGGTTGCGTCAGTAGTTGCGTCAGCAGACAACCAAAGAATCCGCTGATCGTCGCGATGAAGAGCAGGAAACCGAGTAGGTAGAGGGAGAGAGTAAAGGGTTTCATGGCAGGTTTTTTCCTCATTCTTCCCTCGTTACCAAGTTGTACTTGGTAACGTCCCAGTCGACGCAACTTCGCGGTCTGGGCGATCTTCCAACTGACGAAGTGAAACTTCGCCGACTCCGACGTTACCAAGTACAACTTGGTAACGAGAAAAAGGGGGCATGGAGGATTTCACGAGAGCGTTTTCTTGTTAGATGATCCTATTTCGACTGCATGGAATTCTTCAGCAACCCCGCCGTCAGGAGGGCGACTCCCGTTGCGGAGAACACCAGGAACGAAAGCCTGACCAAGGGAGCTGCTTCGGACGAATAGACGACCTTTCGTTCCGGAGGGCTGGCCCACGCTCCGTCATCCGGCTTCGACCACTGGAGGAAAACGGTGGTGACGACGAGCCCGGTCAGGAAGAGGGCGAAGCCAAGCCAGCAAAGTGATTCAGCGATGCGGTCCATTTTGTTCCTTCGTTCCCACGACTGTCATTCTGAGCCTGTGCACAAGCTCCTCATGACCCGGTTTCGGTTACAAAGTAGCCGCTGCTGTCCCTGGCGGCGGAGCTTGCGGATATTAGTGGCGACAGGCACCGCCGTTAGGCTACCTCCCCAAACTTACTTCGCCTGTTTCACGAATTGCGGATCGAATGTCACCTCATACGATTCCGGGTTCGTGCCCTTGAAGGCGTTGACCTCTTTCAGAAAGGTCCGCAGGCGGTCGTTCTGCTTCTTGATCTCGGAGCCTTCCATGATCTTCACCGTCTCGTCCGGCGTGTAGTAGAAGTGGGTGGAATCGAGCATCGCGGAGAACATCGGGGCGTCCTCGGGAGGCATCTCGGAGCTGGAGGTCATCGCGCGCACCGCCTTCTCGTGGGTCTTCGGGTCGGTCAGATATTTCATCACGTCGTAGTGCGCCTTCACATAGGCCGCGATGGCTTTCTCGCGACCCTTGATGCGGTCCGTGCGGACCACCACCATGTCGACGATCTCGCCGGGAATCTCCTTCGAGGTGAAGAGCAGTTCGGCCTTCTTGCTCGCCATCATGCGGAGCACGTGAGGGTTCCACGTCGCCACCGTGGCGGGATCCTTCGAGCCCACGGCGGAGAGGAACACCTTGGCGCATTCGTCGCCCGGCGTGTTGCGGAACGAGATGAAATTGGCTGGCAGCCCCTTCAGTTGCAGCGCGCGCCAGACGAGGTATTGGCTGACCGAGTACTGCTCACAAAGGATGCTTTTGCCCTTCAGGTCGTCGAACTTCACCCCCTTGGCCGCGACGATGGCGTCGTTGCCGTTGGAGTAGTCGTCAATGAGAATACAGGTCACGGGCACGCCGCTGTCGAGGGGGATGCCGAGGGCATCGCTCAGCGTCAGCGTCACCGCATCCAGCTTGCCGGCGACGAGGGCGTCGATGCTGGGGATGTACTCCTTGAATTTCTGGATTTTCACCTTGGCGTCGGCCTCCTTGGTGCGCTGGTCCAGAAAGCTCGGCTTGCCCGGCTCCAGCTTCATCTGCATCAGGGCGTTATCCTGCCAGCCGGGATAAATGCTCCAGCCGACAGACAAGGTTTCCTCCGCCAGCGCAGGGACGACGGCGAGGACCAGCAAGAGACCGAGGATCGAGGTGATTTTTTTCATGGAATTAAGCGTCTCCTTAAATAGCTCTCATACAGGAGAAAACGCAATGGATACCTTGCGACTTTCCCCGTCAATTTAGAAGGCCATCCCTTGCTCATACGAAAGGCTTGAACGATGTTTAGGGATGAAACCATTCAGATTCCTCAAAACTCTGCTTCCCGCGCTGATGCTCTCGGGTGCGTGGCTGGCGCTTCCCCTTTCGGCGCAGGTCACTCCCGGCGCAGGCAGCACCGGCACGCCGAGTTCCCCGCCCTCAGGAAATTATCCCGGGACCGGCTCCTCGCCCCAGGCAGGATTGCCGCCCGCCTCGCAAGCTCCCTCGCCTCCCACCCCAGGTGCCGCCCAGACCGGGACAACGAATGCACCCCCTTCCGGGAATTATCCTGGCACGGGTTCCTCCATGCAGCCGGGACTTCCCCCCGCCTCGCTTGCTCCTTCAGGTGCCACCCCGGGCTCCGGCAATGGCGGCGCAACGAATACGCCGCCCTCGGGAAACTATCCCGGCACAGGCTCTTCCCCCCAGCCTCCTCTCAAGCCTTCTGCGCCTTCGGACACGGACAACGATGCCAACCCCAACTTTAACAAGAGCAGCACGGCGAACCGCGTGGTCAACCCGGCGCCCGGCGGTGCTGGCGGTGGCGGGGCGGTAAAGGGAAAGTAAAATCCCCTTCGGGCAGCACGATTCAGTATCGCATTTCGTGGTGATGGGGTTAGAACAGGCGAAGTTCTGAATCATGCTGCCCCTTACCCGGCTCACCTTCTGGTTTCTTGCTTCCCGCCTCTTCCTCCTTGTGGTGGCGTGGCTGGGTATCCGCTTGGTTCCGCCGGGGTGGTGGGACTTCTCGCGGGATCCCCTAAACTGGTTCAACAAGTGGGATGCGGGCTGGTACCTGAATGTGGCGAAAAACGGGTATTTCTATGACCCGAACGCGCAGTCGACGGTAGCCTTCTTTCCACTCTATCCCAAGCTGGTTCATTACGTGGGGCTGCTGGTTCCGGATCTCCGCATTTCCGGTTATCTCGTCTCCAATGCCCTGCTGTTCGGCTCGTGCCTGCTTCTTTGGAAAGTGGTGGAGCGGGACTATGGCGATCGCGAACTGGCCGATCGCAGCGTGCTCTTCTTGCTCTTCTGCCCGGTGACGGTTTTCTTTTCGAGCATCTATTCCGAAAGCACGTTTCTCTTTTTGCTTCTCGCCGTCGCCTGGTACGCCGGGTCGCGACGCTGGTTGATGGCGGGCGCGGTCGGTTTCTTCGCGGCGTTGGCCCGTTCGCCGGGGCTTCTCGTTTCCGGGTTGGTCGCGGTGGAATATGGCAGTCGATTTTATCAAGGCGGAAAGATCCATTTCCGAGAAAACTTCCGCTGGCCGGAAGCGGCCAAAGTCCTCGTGGCGCTCGCCCTGCCTGCGCTCGGCCTGGCCGTCTACATGGCCTTTCTGCAGTACAAGTTTGGCGACTGGCTTGCCTTCGCTCATACGCAAATCCATTGGGGACGGCATGTCGTGGCCTTCTGGCATTTGCCCTGGGGCGCGGCAACGTATCCACCCTTCTACCGTATTTGGTTTTACGAATCGGTAGTGGTCGCTTTTATATTCACCGCGTTGGCCGTCGCGTTTCGCTTGCGCGCAAGCCATCTGGCCCTGGTCTTCGCTTTCATGCTCCTTTACTGCTCCATGGACCTCCTTGCTTCCTTCCCGCGTTTCCTCAGCGTGGTTTTTCCCTTCTATATTGTCGCAGCGGAAATCTGTTTGCGTCACCCCCGCTGGGAGCGCTGGTTTCTGGGCTTGAGCGCGGCCCTGGCCGCTTTGTCGACGGTGCTGTTCGTGAATGGCTTCTGGTACACGTAAGCCGGAAGTTTGCCATGCCTTGAGTGAATAACGGAAGCATGTTACCAAGGGAGCATGAAGTCGTGCTTGAGATATGGCGTGTGGGCGCTTTTGTTCTGTTGGGCTTTCTTTATCTACGGCGTGATGAGGTCTTTCATGGGCGACGTTGGGGTCAATTGGGCCATTTCGACGAAAGCGGTGCTCACCGCCGGATTGGGCGCACTTCCCATTTATTTCCTCGCACTGGCGGCCTGCGCCAAGGGATGGCTGGGTGCTTCCACTAAGCCTTTGGCTTTTACAGGATTCGCTTGTCTGATTGTCTTCGGGGCCGCTGTTGTCAGCGAACTCAGTTTGTTGGCTGATGAGCGGGCATTCGTCATTGAGGCACAGAATTCGCACCAACTCCTATTTTATCGAACTCGATCCTGGCCCTTTGAAGGCAGCGATCTGGTATACGATCACGGGAGTTTTTACTCGCCAGATTGAAGCGCGACCCTGCGTGAATGGACAGTTGGCACGGGAAACGCATAAATGAGCATTACCCATGAAATATCCATGCCTCTTGGTCACCCTCACAGCGATGGCGCTTCTTACTGTCGCGAATCCGGCGTCAGCCGCGACACCGATACCGTTGCCAAACAAGACAGTCTTCCCGGCAACCAATCTGTGGAACAAGGATATCTCCAAGTCTCCGGTCGATCCCTACTCGGACAATTTTATTTCCTACATCGGGAAGGACAAGCCCCTGCACCCGGACTTCGGGACCATCTACGGCATTCCTTATAACGTGGTCGATGGCACCACCACCCCCAAGGTGCCCGTGACTTTCCAATACGCTTCCGAAAGCGACAAGGGGCCTTACCCCATTCCCGCCAAGCCGCTGATCGAAAACGGAAGCGACAGCCATATCCTCATCATCGATGCGAACAAATGGATCCTCTATGAGCTCTACGCCGCCCAGTTGGTCTCCGGTAAGTGGAAAGCCGGAAGCGGTGCCATCTGGAACCTGAATACGAATGCCAAGCGCCCCGCTGGCTGGACTTCCGCCGATGCCGCCGGGTTGCCGATCTTCCCCGGCCTTGTGCGCTTCGACGAAGTGCGGGTCAAGAAGGTCATCAACCACGCCATCCGTTTTACCGTCCCGACCACGCGCAAGGCTTACGTCGCGCCCGCCTCCCACTGGGCGAGCAACGCGCAGTATCCTTATCTCATGCCGATGGGAACGCGCCTGCGCCTCAAGGCCAGCTTCGATATCTCCAAGTACCCGTCGGATGACAAAGTGATCCTGACCGCCTTGAAAAAGTACGGCATGATCCTGGCCGACAATGGCAGCGCCTGGTACATCACCGGTGCACCCGACAAGCGCTGGAACGACGACATTCTCCATCGCCTGACCGCTGTCACCGGCAAGGACTTCGAGGTGGTGAAACTCGGCACCGTTGTCCATCCGTAACGGGACAACGGAGTCGCGTTTCGCCACGGGCGTGGTAGGATGATAAGCCAACCATGATTGCCAAGACTCCCACACTCTTCGAGGCCCTCTCCACCGTGCCGGTGCTTGCGGGCATCACCGCCCCGGCGCAATTGCTCATCGCCACGGAAGGGATCGTGCACGACTACCTGCTTGGCGACCTGATCGTGCGCGAGGGGGACGAGGGCCACTCCTTCTTCATTCTGGTGGAGGGAGATGTCGAAGTAATCAAGCACTTCGGGAGCGACCACGCCGTCACCCTGGCCAAGCTGCGCGGGCACACCTTCTTCGGCGAGATGAGCGTGGTCGATCCGGTCCCCCGCACGGCGACGGTTCACGCCGTCACGCCGGTGAAAGCGATCGAGGTCAAGGCGGCCACGCTGCATCATCTCTACCGGAAAATGCCGGAGCAATACGCCATCGTTATTCTCAACCTGGCGCGCGATCTGGCCCGGCGCCTGCGGACGCTGGATGAAGCCTACGCAGCGAAGGCGGGCTGAGCGCTTCCGGGTTCGACAAAACTGCAGTCCCTGCTACTCTCTCCGCATGGCCGAATCTGTCCGCACCAATGTCCTCGGCGGGAAGTTGCTCCCCTGCTGCTTTTCCCCCATGACCGGCTTTTACCGCGACGGCTATTGCCGTACGGGCCCCGGCGACGTCGGGCTCCATACCGTCTGCGTGCTGGTGACGGCCGAGTTCCTCGCCTTCAGCCGCGTCTGCGGAAACGATCTCTCCACTCCGCGTCCCGAGTACGATTTCCCCGGACTGGAACCTGGCGACCAGTGGTGCCTGTGTGTGACCCGCTGGCAGCAGGCCTTCGAGGCGGGTTACGCCCCGGCGGTGCTTCTCTCCGGAACCCATATTTCTGCGCTGGAGTTTGTTGATCTGGAAGATTTGAAGCGGCACGCGGTGCCGGAGGAAACTTAACCATTGGGCGATGTCGTGATGGTCGCCATCCGGATATCTGTTGGATTTACCTGAACGGCATCAAAAAGCGTTGTCATCCTGAGCGGAGGCGAGCCTAAAAGTTTGTTTGGCCCACAAGGTCGACCGAGCCGAAGTCGAAGGACCCAGCACCTTTTGCCGAGGGATAAACTCAGCGGAGAAGAGATACCTCTTTCGCATGGCCAGATTGCCGCTCTTCGCCTGGACAATCAGTGGCAACCGGCCTCGCTGGAAGGATCGTTTGAGGCATCTCCACCTACTTCCGCAAAGCGGAGCTGGGTCCTTCGACTTCGGCTCGGGTTGCCTCTGGGAAAAAATGAGCTCAAAGGCTCGCCTCCGCTCAGGATTCCCAAATGGAAATTTGGGAACAAGTTAATTATGGGCTGGAGCCCAACGCGTCGGATGTAAAGGTAGTCGTCGCGCGCCGCCGCGACGGTTTGGACGGCGTGGCCTTGGGGACCGTTGCGACGGCGCGCAACGGCTACCTTGTTCCAACACTACCTACAGGAGAATCTCCACCGTGATCCGCCGGATCGTCCCCTGGCGGGAGAAAATCTCCGCGCTCACGGAAGCCGGAAGTTGATTCCCCTCAATCCGCGTCTCGCCTTCCGCGCGTTCGACCACAATCGAGGCGCTTTCCGCCTGACGATAGCTGACCGGGATCTGGCAATAGGTGAACGCCAGACTACTGGCGGGCAATTCCCACGTCTTCTCCACGTGATATTGATCCAGATACGTGAACACAAACGGCTCCGTGGAAAATTCCTCCCGGCCAAGGAGGCGGGGTTGGAAGCGAATCGTTCCGCCGGAAATCTCCACGCCAAGTTCGCCCCAGCGCGTCAGGATCTCCTCCTTCACTTGCCCCGTCATCCCCGGCTGTTGCGCGCCGAGATGGGAAGGTGAGTGGGAATAGGGATCGCTTGGGAACGCACCGTAAACCGCAGGTGTTTTGGTGAACCCCAAGCCAGCGCGTACCTCGCGATAAAGTTTTCCCAAGGTCTCGGCCGCAGGACCCCTGGCGGCATCGTGCGTTTCCTGCACGGCCAGCAAGAGCTTCGCCACCATATGCCAGTAGATACTGCCGAGCCCCTCGAAGGCAAACATCGTTCCGCTGCGACCCAGGAAAGTGTTGTGATCGAAGACCTCCTCCCAGAGCTGGGCGATGGCTGCGCGGTCGCGCTGCACGGAGGTCTGCCACTGGGGTTCCCGTGCGAGCTTGTCCAAGCGCGCGTGAAGATCGCCTTCATTGGTCAAGTCCGCCTGGAAATGGGCTTCGCCATCGCCATCCAGAATCACGATCTCGGTGTGTCCCGAGGCAGCGAAATCGAGCAGCAGGGGCGCACGCTTCAGCCAGTCCTTGGGCAGGGTATTCCGATCCAGGAACGAGGCGATTTTCTTGTCCGGGTAGAGCATGAAGCTCTGCTGGTCCGCCCGGTAGAGATCGCTTTGGTTCATGGCCTGCAGGAGCGCAATCGATTCCTCCGCGCTCAGCACCTTGCAGCTCAACGCGTTGACCTGGCCTTCCAGCATGAGGTGCAGCCGCTTGATCGAGGCGGAGTGGCCATGCAGCAGAAGCAGGTTGTAGCTGTGGTACATCCCGTCGTCGCGACGATTGGAGCGGATGGTCGCATCAGTCACCTTCAAGGCCTGCGCGAGCAGTTCGCGAATGGCCTCGTTGGAAATAGCCGTGCGGGTGTGAAGCTCGCCTGCATAGACGGCCCGGCGATGCTTTTCCCCGGCTCGGCCCAACGCTTCCACGATGGAGCGCCGCTGAATGTCATCGACCGACGTCAGCGAGGAAAAACGTCCGAAGATGCTCGTGATATCGGCGATGAACTCGACCACCGGGGCCGAAAGGTCGTGCGATTTCGCCGGGCTGGCGGCGAACAAATCATCCGCGAAACGGATGTACTGGCGCATCTGGTAAACGGTGACCATGGAGAGGCCCCAACCGACGAGCGCGTTGTTCGCATCGTTCCAGTCGGGCCGCTGCGTGTTCATCCAGATGCCGCCTTCCGGCACGAGATTGCTCAGCTTGGCCAGCAACGGCGCGAGGATTTTTTCAGCGAGGGGAATGAGCGCGATCTCGCCCTGCGCATCGCTCATCAGCTTGCCGTCATTGCCCAACGTTTCGGCCTGCTTGATCAGGGCCTGATGGCGTGCGGTGTTGAATTGGATCGAATCGCCCGGCGCTTTGACGATGTCATCGTATCCCCGGATTTCATACGGCACCACGGCGTAGGCGTAGAGCCGTTCGCCCAGTTGCTCGGCAAGGCGTCCCGGATAATGCTTCTCTCTGGCCTGAAGGAGTCGCAACAGATAAATGAGCTGGTGATCGCCCCAATAACCAATGTGGCTCCAAGGGTCGTCGTGATCCGGCACTTCCCAATCGATGCCACCACGCGTCACGCGGTAGGGATTGTAGCCGTCTGCGGTAGAGGCGTTGAGGAAGACCGCGATCATGCGCTCCAGCGTGGCGGGATAGCTGTAGGCCAGACTCTCCCAGTTCTGGAAAATATCGCGCCAGTTGCCCTGGTAATCGTAAGCGGTTTCGCCCTGCTCATTCTTCACGCGAATGGCGAAGCGGTTCCAGGGACGGCTGGGATCGCCATGACGGCGGCTGAAAGTGAGGGGGAGATATTCTTTCGCGAGCCGATCCAGATGCGCGTCCTTTTGTTGTGCGGCGAGTTCACCTAGGTTTTCCAGGCTGAGTTGCTCTGGGAGTTGCTCCAGCCAGGTCTTGTGCCGCGCATGCACGGTGGTGTTGCGCGACTTGAGGAACTTGCCGAAATCGGCGCTGGGGAAGGAATAGGAGTCGGTGAAGGTGCCGCCGCGCATGCAGTTGAAAAGCACGTTGGCGAAATGGTGCACGCTGGTCGCCTGCTCCCCGGTTTGCTGAAGGCCATCGGCGGCGGCGATACGGTTGCGCAGGCCGCGCCGGTTATCCGCCACGCTGGCCTGGAGGGTTGCACCCAGGTTGCCCAGATTCGCATGCCGGTGCTGCAGCGCGACGAGCGCGGCGTGATCCAATCCCGTGTCGGCCACGGTGACCCAGTGGTGCGATTGCATCCCGGTCAACTCCACTTCCGAAGATACCAGGTAGGCGCCGAATTCGCCGCGAACCTCGGTCTCCGGCATCAGGGCTGCGTTGCGGCGGAACGCCTCGACCTGACGAGTGCTCAGCAGCACGGTGGGCTCGACATGACCCAACGACCAAGCGCAGCTCGTACGCAACGATTCCGCCGGCTCGGCGCGATCCGAGATGCGGGAGTTCAGTGTGTAAATGCCCAGCGTCGAATCGGCCTTGCGCTCGTGCCGCATGTAGGCGGCCGCGAGGTAGCTGAAGCGCGCGTAAAGATCCTGTCCCACGCCTGCCGGGAGCAGGCGATGCCAGCCATCGAGATATTTTACCGAGACGGCGGAGGGCTGGAGATTGGCCAGTTCGCATTCGCGGACGAGGCCGAATTCGTCGCTGGCCGTCAGGCTCCAGCGGAAGCGCACGCCGAGGGTGTGGTTGATTTCCTCAAAGATGACTGCGCTGCCGTGGGCGTGTTTGTAGAGATTGCGCGTGATGCGGTAGACCCGGCCACTGGGACGCCATGGCTCCCAGAGGGCCCATTCGCGGTCGTCGCGGCGGACGAGGAAGATGGACATGGCCCCCGCGCTGTCCGGGTGTTCCATGATCTTGTCGGCGGTCTGGTAGGGGAAGAGCGCGTTGTCGGGATGCGACCGGCCGGCGGTGAAGGGGGAATTGCTCCCGGCGAAAATCCAGAGATCGCCGTTGCTGACGATACTCATGAAGAACGGCTTCAGCGCATCGACGTTGTGCAGGCAGATGTAGGGCTCGCCCTCGATGGTGACGTGTTCCCCGGTAACCTCCGGCGCGGTGGGCAGATAAGGCGTATCGCCGAGACGAATGGCGGTGGAATCGACAGGCAGGGGGGCAATGTTCGGATTGGGGGTGTGCATGGTCGGAGCCGGGGGATGGAGGTGGGGTCTTAAAGGGAGCGGGAGGGAGATGAAATCGGTGGGCTGGGCAGGGGATCAATTTGGAACGGTTCCTCGTCCCTAAATCGACACGCTATCGAGTGCTGGGGAGAAGAATTTGGTGGCCCGG
>FTJN01000731.1_pt3 | contig 11888 bp, 12 predicted proteins | sample 1658361 | NCBI WGS metagenome assembly FTJN01 (sample SAMEA3914819, study PRJEB12502) | metagenome | biome: forest; material: soil | place: Canada | collected 2010-06-26 | depth 0.3 m | reverse complement strand
TGCGCGGCCGGCGGCCAGGCCGCCGCCGCGAGCAGGGCGATGAGGAAGCGGCGCATGCTCAGACGGCGTGGCGCTTGCGGTAGCCGTCGAGGAAGCGCGCGATGCGCGACACCGCCTCGGTGAGGTCGTCGGCATTGGGCAGGAAGACGACCCGGAAGTGATCCGGCTGGCTCCAGTTGAAGCCGGTGCCCTGCACGATCAGCACTTTCTCCTCGGCGAGCAGCTCGTAGGCGAACTGCTGGTCGTCCGCGATCGGGTACAGCTTCGGGTCGAGGCGCGGGAACATGTACAGCGCCGCCTTGGGCTTGACCACCGTCACGCCGGGGATCTGCGTGAGCAGGTCGTAGGCGAGGTCGCGCTGGCGCGCGAGGCGCCCGCCCGGCGCGACCAGGTCGTCGATGCTCTGGTAGCCGCCCAGCGCGGTCTGGATCGCGAGCTGGCCCGGGGTGTTGGCGCACAGGCGCATCGAGGCCAGCATGTTCAGGCCCTCGATGTAGTCCTTCGCGTGCTTCTTGGCGCCCGACACCACCATCCAGCCGGCGCGGTAGCCGCAGGCACGGTAGTTCTTGGACAGGCCGTTGAAGGTGACGCACAGCACGTCGTCGGCCAGCGCCGCGATGCTGGTGTGGGTCGCGCCGTCGTAGAGCGTCTTGTCGTAGATCTCGTCGGCGAAGACCACCAGTTCGTGCTGGCGCGCGATCTCGACGATGTCCAGGAGCACGCTGTCGGGATACAGCGCGCCGGTGGGGTTGTTCGGGTTGATGATCACGATCGCCTTGGTGCGCGACGTGATCTTGCGGCGGATGTCGGCGATGTCGGGCATCCAGCCGGACTGCTCGTCGCAGACGTAGTGCACCGGCGTGCCGCCCGACAGGCCGACGACGGCCGTGTACAGCGGATAGTCCGGCGACGGGATCAGCACCTCGTCACCCGAGTCGAGCAGCGCGTTCATGCTGAAGGCGATCAGCTCGGACGCGCCGTTGCCCAGGTAGACGTCGTCCACCGTCACGTGGGCCACCTTCTTCTGCTGGGTGTAGTGGACGACGGCCTTGCGCGGCGCGAACAGGCCCTTCGAATCCGTGTACGCCGCCGCGTGCGGCAGGTTGCGGATCATGTCCTGCACGATCTCGTCGGGCGGCTCGAGCCCGAACGCGGCCACGTTGCCGATGTTGAGCTTGATGATGTGGTGGCCCTCGTCCTCCATCTGCCGAGCCTTGTCGAGGACCGGGCCGCGGATGTCGTAGCCGATGTTGGCGAGCTTGCTGGACTTGGCGATCGGCTTCACGGCCGGGTTCCCTGTTCGAAGGAGAAATGGGGGCGCCTCCAGGGAGGAAGCGCCGTCTGTTCGTCGTTGCCGCACCTGCGCGGTGGCATCGCCCCCAGTTTCTCATAGGGAATCCCCTGCAGGACCGCCCGATCGGGGCGTCGGAGGCCTGAAACGGCATCGTTCGCGATGCCCTCTCACGCCCGCGAACCAGGCTCGCGACCCCGTGAACAGGCACGTGAAGATCGCGTCGGAGCGCGACGCTTGGCTCGAGCGCCGCGTAGCCGCGCCGATGAACAGTTCCTTGCGCAACGGCGAAGGCTTGCAGTTGCTCCGTTGCCACCTGGAGTCGGAACACGCCGCTGTCCGGCGCCGCCGACCCTGCCGGCGGCGCGATCTCGTCGGCCCCTCCCAGGGGCGACTTCCTATAATCCGAAGGCGTTGCGGCGTCGCCCCCGCCGCGCCGCCGCCCCCCAGACTGCCCAGGACAAGCCCTTGAAATTCCAGCCCGACACGCTCGACGGGGTGAACAACATCACCCGCTACGACGTCGACAACCTGCGCGTGAACGCCGATCTCCACACGAAGAGCGTGCTGGTGCCGTGGGTGGGCCAGGCCAGGGAGTGGGACGCGAGCAGCGTCGAGCAGCTGACGCAGGCCCACTTCGACGCGTTGCTGGAGTTCGATCCGGAGGTCGTGATCTTCGGCAGCGGGCCGAAGCTGAAGTTCGTGTCGCCGGCGCTCTACCGCAACCTCATCGCCAAGCGCATCGGCGTCGAGACCATGGACAGCGGGGCCGCCTGCCGCACCTACACCGTGCTGGCCAACGAGGGCCGCCGCGTGGTCGCGGCGATCCTTCTCACCAGCGCCGCCTGACGCGCTTCACGGGGCGGAAACATGCGCTTCCCGCGCTGTTTCCATGCGCTCGCGGACCCCGCGGGCCTGCCGCATGCCGGCCCGCCCAGGGCACGTGGGCAGTTCACTCTATAATCGATGGTTGTGCCTGATCCGACTCGATGCATCTCGAGCCGGATCGCCAAGGCCCCTATCACGTCACGCACACCAGATCGACCGACGGTTCGACCGAGACCCTACATGACGCCTGCACTGAACAAAGCGCTCCCTGAATTTGAAGCACTCGCCACCCACGGTGTCAAGTTCACGCCGCATGCCTTCCAGGGCCGCGCCGTGGTGCTGTATTTCTACCCCAAGGATCACACGCCGGGTTGTACCACCGAGGCCATGCAGTTTCGCGACATGCATGCCGAGTTCGTCAAGGCGGGTGCGGTCGTTTTTGGCGTTTCGCGCGACAACATGGCGTCGCACGACAAGTTCAAGCAAAGCCTCGAGCTGCCCTTCGAACTGATCGCCGACACCGAAGAGAAGCTCTGCCACATGTTCGGCGTGGTCAAGAACAAGATCATGTACGGCAAGAAGGTCAAGGGCATCGAACGCTCGACCTTCCTGATCGACGCCGGCGGCGTGCTCGTGGCCGAGTGGCGCGGGATCAAGGTGGCGGGGCACGTCGAGGAAGTGCTCAAGGCCGTCAAGGATCTCAAGATCAAGGCCTGAGCGCCCTGCCCTGCATTGCACGAAGCCGCCTCCGGGCGGCTTTTTCGTTGGCGTCGCGGCGCCTGCGTCAATGTTGACATGCCTTGGCATATATCGGTCGCGATGATGGCGCATCGCTCCACTACCGGACCTCGCCATGCCGCCGCTCTCTCCCACCAGCCCGCTCTGGCTCTATTTCGTCCTCGTCGCCGGCATCATCCTGTTGCCGGGCATGGACATGGCCTTCGTCCTCGCCAGCGCCCTCGCCGGCGGCCGCAAGGCCGGGCTGGCCGCGGTCAGCGGCCTCGTGGCCGGAGGCTGGATCCACGTGGCGTTGGGCGCCCTGGGCGTCGGCCTGCTGCTGCAGGCCGCGCCCGCGCTGTTCGACGTCCTGCTGCTCGCGGGCGCCGCCTACGTCGGATGGATCGGCGTGTCGCTGCTGCGCGGTGCCGACGCCTTGGGCGACCCGACCCTGGCCGCGTCACGGCCGGCGCTCGCCACGTTCGGCCGCGCCGTGGCCACCTGCCTGCTCAACCCCAAGGCCTATCTGTTCACGCTGGCCGTGTTCCCGCAGTTCCTGCGTGCGCAGGGCGGCGCGCTGGCCGCCCGCGCGTTCGGGATGGCCGCGATCACGTCGTTCACGCAGGTGGCCGTCTACGGCGGCATCGCGCTCGCCGCCGCGCAGGCACGGGCCTGGCTCAGCGGCAGTCCGGCCACGCAGCGCCGCCTGGGCCGGGTGGTGGGCGCCTTGCTGGTGCTGGCGGCCGCCTGGACGGGCCTGCACGGGCTCTGGCGCGCCGGCTGACGCGCAGGCCGGCCGGGCGTCGTGGCGTCAGTTCGCCGCCGCCTTCGGCTCGATCCGGACCGGCACCGTGAGGTTGCACAGGTCGATCGCGCCGGCCTTGTGCACGTACCAGGCGTCCTTGCGATTGCGCCGCGACTCGACCAGCTCGTTCCACTGCGGCGTGTCGGTGCGAAACACCTGCACGTCGGGCCGCGTCGCCTCGGGCATGTCGGCCAGGCGCTCGATCTTCGTGATGCGCACGTTCTGCTCGGGCTTGTCGTAGAAGCCCATGTTCTGGCCGCCGCGCGGCAGCGACGACAGCAGCTCCATGCCTTGCAGCACGCGGGCCACCGCCGCGATGTTGAGGTCCAGCCCGCGCGGCGACTGGCCGATCACGGCGTAGAGCTCGGCGCCGTTGCCGCTGTCCACCGTGTTGCCGCGCCCCGCGCCGACGGTGCCGTAGCAATGCGCGACCCAGGCACGATGCGTCTTCGGATCCGCGGCCACCGGGAAGCCGTCGACGAAGCCGGTGACCGGCGCCCACACGTCGCGGTCCTTCAGCTTCGCGATCTTCAGGCCCTTGTCGCTGATCGAGAACTCCGGCTCCAGCGTGCGCGCCGCGGCGCCGAGCGAGCGGCCCTTGGACGCGTCCTCGTCGGCGGCGGCCGGGTCGCCCCATTGCGCGACGAAGTTGTCCTGCACGCGCAGCACGGCCAGGCCGTCGAAGTAGTGCTGCGCGACCAGCGTGCGGATGTTGTCGGCATGACGCGGCGCGAAGCGCTGCGCCAGCTCGATCCAGACCACCCCGGAAGGCAGCGTCATCGCCAGCACGTTGTCCGGATCCGGCCGGCGCCATGCGCTCGCGGGCGCCTCGCGCAGGATGTCCGCGGTCGTGCGCGCCTTGGGCGCCGAGGCGGCCGGGGCGGCGGCCTGCGCCTGGGCGGCGACCGCCAGGGCGGCGAGAAGGCCGGCGGCGGCGGTGCGGCGAAGCGAGCTGGGAATCATGGGCACGAGGCTTTCGAGGAGGGGGTTCACGCGGCGAGGCGGCTCGCGATCCACGCGTCCACCTGCTCCGACAGGATGCCCAAGGGTACCGAACCCAGCGCCAGCACCGCGTCATGGAATGCACGCAGGTCGAAGGCGGCGCCGAGACGCTCCTGGGCGCGGACGCGCAGCTCGCGGATGCGGATCTCGCCAATCTTGTACGACAGCGCCTGGCCCGGCCAGCTGATGTAGCGGTCGACCTCCGTGGCCACCTCGTGCGCGCTGAGGGCGGTGTGCGCGAGCAGGTAGGCCCGCGCCTCGTCGCGGCTCCAGCCGCGCGCGTGCAGGCCCGTGTCGACCACCAAGCGCGCGGCGCGCCACATCTCGTACGTGAGCCGGCCGAACTGCTCGTACGGGGTCAGGTACACGCCCATCTCGTCGCCCAGGTGCTCGGCGTACAGCGCCCAGCCTTCGCCGAACGCGTCGACGAAGCTGTGGCGCCGGAACGGTGGCTGGCCGGACATCTCGGCGGCCAGCGCGATCTGCAGGTGATGGCCGGGCACGGCCTCGTGCAGCGTCAGCGCCGGCAGCGTGTAGAGCGGGCGCGACGGCAGGTCGTGCGTGTTGACCCAGTACATGCCGGCGTGGCCGACCGGCTGCGGCGCGAGCACGTAGCGGCCCGTCGTGTAGAACGGCGCGATGTCCTCGGGCACCGGCGCCACGCCGTAGGGCTGGCGCGGCAGCACGCCGAAGAACTTCGGCAGCAGGCCGTCGACGCGCTTGGCGATCCACGCCGCGTGCGCGAGCAGTTCCTGCGGCGTGCGCGCGTAGAACTGCGCGTCCGTGCGCAGGAACTGCAGGAACGCCTGCAGGTCGCCGTCGAATCGGGCCTCGCGCTTGACGTCCTCCATCTCGGCGAGGATGCGCGCCACCTCCTCGCGGCCGCGCTCGTGGATCTCGTCGGCGGTCAGCGCCAGCGTCGTGTAGTGGCGGATCTGCGTGGCATAGAAGGCCTCGCCGCCCGGCAGGTCGCCGGCGGCGGTCGTCCGGCGGGCACCCGGCACGTAGGTCTCGCGCAGGAACACCAGGAGCTCGCGGTAGGCCGGCAGGACCTGCTCGCCGATGACGCGGAGGGCGGCTTCCTGCAACGCGCCCTGCTCCGCGGCGGGCACGCCGGCGGGAAAGTTCGCGAACGGCTTCCAGAACGGCGTGAGGGCCGGATCGGTCAGCCCGGCGATCGCCGCCAACGGCTGGTCGCGGCCGTCGAGCACGACCTGCGGCACCGTGTAGCCCGTGGCCAGGCCTTCGCGCATCAACGCGACATGTTCGGCCATGAAACGCGGGATGTCGGCGAGGCGGGCGAGAAAGCGCCGGTAGTCGGCGGCGTCGCGCAGCGGCTGGGCGTCGCACAGGTCCACCAGCGGCCCGTAGAAGCTCGAGTCGCTGTTGATGGGCATGAGGTCGGCATGCGACTCCATCGCCGCGATGAAGCCGTGCAACTGGTTCTCGTACACCGCCCGATCGATGCGTGCCGGGGGCGACATGCCGGCGAGGGGAATCGCCGCGAGCGCCTCGCGCGTGGCGCGCCAGCGCACGAGACGCGCGGCGCGGCTGGCCGCGTCCACGCGCTCGAGCCGGTCGTCGTGCGACGCGTCGCCGACGCTGGTGGCCAGCTGCGGGAACTCGCCCAGGCGCCAGGCCCACTCCTCGGCGGCCAGGCAGGCGAAGCGGGCGTCGGCGTCGGTGGCCGCGTGCATGGCGGACGCGTCCATGGTCACGCGTCGTTGCCGGGCCGCGTGGCAAGCGCCTCGGCGATCAGCGCCAGCGTCTCCTCGCGCTCCGCGCCGTCCAACGCCAGGCGCGGCGCCCGCACGCGCTCGTGGCCCTGGCCCACGAGTTGCTGAACGAGCTTGATCAGCTGCACGAACTTGGGCACGGTGTCGAGCGTCAGCAGCGGCAGGAACCAGCGGTACAGCTCGTCGGCCGCCCGGCGGGCCTGCGCCTGCGCGGCCGGGGCGGCCTCGGGCGCGTTGGCGCGCACGGCCAGGTCGAACAGGCGCACCGACTCGACCGGCATCGCGTTGACCAGGCCCGCCACCCAGCCCGTGGCCCCGGCGGCGACACCCTCGACGATCAGGTCGTCCACGCCCACCAGGATCTTCAGGCGGCCGCCCAGCTTGTGGCGGATCGCGGCGATGCGGCGGATGTCGGCGCTCGACTCCTTGACCGCCACCAGGTTGCCGTGCGCCCGGGCCAGCTCCGCCACGTGCTCAGGCTTGAAGTCGGTGCGGTAGGCGATCGGGTTGTTGTAGAGCATGCACGGCAGCGCCGTCGCCTCGATCACCGCGGACACGTGGGCGCGCATCTCGCGCCAGTCGGTCGAGTAGACGTAGGGCGGCAACACCATCAGGCCGGCGCAGCCCGCGTCGGCGGCCGCGCGGGCCAGGCCGCAGGCCTCGTCGGTGGACAGCGCCGCGATGCCGGCCACCAGCGGCACGCGGCCATCCAGCGCCGTCGCGAGCGTGCGCAGCACGGCCAGCTTCTCGGGCACGGACAGCGTGGCGGTCTCGCCCAGCGAACCCAGCGCGACGATGCCGGTGCAGCCGGCCTCGACCATCCACAGCGCGTGGCGCGCCAGGAACGCGTGGTCGACGTCGCCGTCGGCGTTGAAGGGAGTGGTGATGGCGGGCATCACGCCGTTCCAGTTCATGGTCATTTCAAGGGCTCCTCGGTGAATGATGGATCGAAGGCCGCCAGCAGCGCGGAGAGCGGCGCGGGCGCCAACGGCGCTCGGACGGGAAGGCGCGGCCACTGCATCACCGACGCCAGGGTGTCATGGCACAGGCGCCCTTGGCAATGCCCCATGCCGCAGCGCGTGGCGAGCTTGGCGCTGCGCAGGTCGGGCTGGTCGCGCACGGCCGACCACGGGACGTCCTCGCAGCGGCAGACGAGCGTGTCGTCGCGCAACCGGTCGCGCCAGCGCGCGGGCGGCGCGAACGTGGCCGCGACGGCGGCGGCGAACGCGTGCTCGCGCACGAGTCGACGGGTCAGGCGATCGGGCGGCGGCGGCGCGGACGCCAGCTCGGCGGCCACCGCGCGGCCGGCGATCTCGCCCTGCAGTTGCGCCGCCGCGGCGCCGGCCACGCCGGTGCATTCGCCGACCGCGAACACGCCGGCGACGTTCGTGCGCTGAGCGGCGTCCACCGCCAGCGCGTCGGCGCCGAAGCAGGGTGCCAGCGCGCAGCCGAGCGCCTGGCCCAGCTCCGTTTGCGGCACCAGGCCCCAGCTCGCGGCGAGCGCGTCGCAGGCGACGGTGCGCGTGCGGCCGCCCTCCTCCAGCACGACCCGCTCGACGCGGCCGTCGCCCTCGGCGGCGACGACGCGCCGGCCGGCCAGCAGCGGCACGCCCATCAGCGCCGCACCGAGGCGCAGCGCCTGCAAGCCCTTGCCGGGATGCGCCAGCAGCGTCGTGCAGAAGCGGACGAGCGCACGCGGGCCCGCCTCCTCGGCGAGTCCCGCCAGCGCCGCGCCTTCGCGGCGCAGCGTGGCCGCGGCCGCCAGCAGCAGCGGGCCCGTGCCGGCCACGAGCACGCGCTGGCCATGGATCGGCCAGCCGCCCTTGACCAGCGCCTGCAGCCCGCCGGCGCCGAACACGCCGGGCAGCGTCCAGCCCGGAAACGGCAGCAGCCGCTCGCGCGCGCCGGTGGCCAGCACCAGGCGGGACCAATGCAGCCGTCGCGCGCCGTCCGGGCCGTCGACCAGCAGCGTGCGCCCGGGCAACGGCATCACGACCTTCGTGCCCGCCAGCACCCGCACGCCTGCGCGCGCGAGACCCGCGAGCGCGCGCGCCACCGGCGCGGCGGCGACGCCCTGGCGGGCCCGCCAGACCTGGCCGCCGGCCATCGGGCCCGAGTCGAGCAGCACGACGTCCACGCCCGCCCGCGACGCCGCCCACGCGGCCGCGAGGCCCGCGGGTCCGGCGCCGACGACGACCAGTCCGGCGCGCAGGTCGATCGCCGTGTCCGCCTCAGCCATCGGTCAGGATCTCCATGCCGGCCGCGCAAATCGCCTGGCAACCGAGCTGATGGGGTCGGCCGGCGATGGTGACGCGGCATTCGCCGCAGACGCCCATGCCGCACAGCGGCTGGCGCCGCGCGCCGCCCGGCGAGACGCGGGCGCCGCGTCCGGGCGCGGCGAGTTCCACTGCCGCCGCCACCAGCGTGCCGGACCGCACGACCACGGGGCACCCATCGACCGTCACGGTGACGGCCTCGCTCACGCGGCCACCTCGACGAAGCGTCCCGGCGCGTACGGCGCCGGATCGATCGCCGGCGCGCGGCCGAGCAGCAGGTCGAGCCAGACGCTGGCCGTGCCCGTCGCGGTGGTCAGGCCCAGGCCTTCGTGGCCGGTCGCGACCCATCGGTTGCCGCGCGCACTGCCGGGGATGCGCCCGATGATCGGCCGCCCGTCCGGCGTCGCGGGCCGGAACCCGGCCCAGCAGCGCAGCATCTGCAGGCCGCCGATGCCGGGCAGGAAGCGCTGCGCGCGGCGCACCATGCGCGCCAGCAGCGCCGCGTCGACGCCGGGCGACGTGTCGGCGTAGCTGCGCGACGACCCGAGCAGCACCTGGCCGGACGCGCGCGGCTGCGCGTTGAAGGCCACCGACTCGTCGGTGTCGCCGTGCGCGGCGTCGATGTAGCCGAGCTCGACCAGCGCATGGCGGAGATGGCCTGGATAGCGGTCGGTGATCGCGAGCTGGCCCTTGCGCGGGCGCAGCGCGAGCGCCTGTCCGGCGGGCCAGAGCCGCGCGCTGTCGCAGCCCGCGGCGAGCAGCACGTGGCCCGCCGCCACGCGCGTTCCGTCGGCCAGTTGCAGGCCGTCGTCGCGCAGCGCGGCCACCGGCGCCAGCTCGGCGATGCGGCCGCCGCTCGCACGCACCTCGGCCGCGAGCCGCGCGGCCATCTCGGGCCCGTAGGCGATCTCGTCGCCACTCACGCGCAGCGCCCCCGCGAGATCGCGCGCGAGGTGCGGCTCGACGGCGTGCAGCGCATCGGGCGCCAACCAGTCGGCCTGCAATCCGGCGGCGCGCAGCCGCGCGAGCTTGGCGTGCGCGGCGTCGCGCTGCGCGGCCGCCTCCGCGAGCCACAGCGTGCCCTGGCCGCAGCGTTCGAGCGCCGGCCACGCGTCCCACTCCCGCCACAGCCGCATCGACAGCCGGGCGAGCGCGAATTCGGCCGGGTCGTCGTCGATCGTGACCAGGTGTCCCATGCCGGCCGCGGTCGCGCCGGCGCCGATGCGCTGCGCCTCGAACACCGCCACGCGCAACCCGGCCCGCGCCGCCGCCCGCGCGCAGGCGCAACCGACGATGCCGCCGCCCACGATCGCGACGTCGACTGCGCGCGGAACCGTCATGCGCGGATGCCGTCGCGAAACGGATCGTCGTGCGCGAGCAGCAGCGTGGATTCCGCCGTGATCCAGGCGCGGCCGCTGATGGCCGGCAGGATCGCCTCGGGCCGGCCCTCGAGCGGCGCCCAGCGGCCCTCGAAGCGGCTTCCGATCACGCTCTCCTGCACCCAGGTCGCGCCGGCCGCGAGGTGGCCGTCGGCCGCCAGGCAGGCCAGCTTGGCGCTGGTGCCGGTGCCGCAGGGCGAGCGGTCGTAGGCCTTGCCGGGGCACAGGACGAAGTTGCGCGAATCGGCCGTGGGCGTCGGCGCGAACAGCTCGATGTGGTCGATCTCGGCGCCGTCGGCGCCGGTGACGCCGTTCGCCGCGAGCGCGCCGCGAATGCGCCACGTGAGGTCGGTCAGCGCCTCGACATGGGCCAGCGAGAGCACGGGCAGCGGATCGAATTGCGCCGCATCGACGAGGAAGAACCAGTTGCCGCCCCAGGCGACGTCGCCGGTGACCGGGCCGACGCCGGGCACGTCCAGCGTCACGCCGGCCGCGTGGCGATGGGCGGGCACGTTGAACACCGTCACGCGGCCGTCGGCCTGCAGCTCGGTCTCGACCGGGCCGACGGGCGTGTCCAGGCGATGCCGGCCGACCCCGATGCGGCCCAGGTGCGCCAGCGTGGCGACGACGCCGATCGTGCCGTGGCCGCACATGCCCAGCAGGCCCACGTTGTTGAAGAAGATCATGCCGGCCACGCAGCCCGGCGCGCGCGGCTCGACCAGCAGCGCGCCCACCATCGTGTCGCTGCCGCGCGGCTCGCACGCGACCGCGCAGCGGAAGGCGTCGTGGTGGCGGGCGAAATCGGCGCGCTGCTCGGCCAGCGTGTCGCCGCGCAGCGCCGGCGCGCCGTCCAGCACGACGCGCGTGGGCTCTCCAGCGGTATGGGAATCGATGACGGCGATCTTTTGCATGGCCGGATTCTGGAACCGGCGGGTCGCGGCGGCTTGATCGGATGCGCGTGCTCGGATGACGATTTCGGCACAATGCGGCATGCACGACGATCCCGCCCTCACGGCCCTCGCCGGCCCGCCCCGACTGCCGCTGACCTTGCTGGAGCGCCTGTTCGACGCCTTGCCCGACGTGGTCTTCTTCGCCAAGGACATGGCCGGCCGCTACACGCATGGCAACCAGACGCTGCTGGATCGGCTGCGTCTGACGAAGCGCGCACAGTTGATCGGCCGGCGAACCGACGAGCTCTTTCCCGGCGGACTGGGCGACCGCTACCGCGAGCAGGACGAGCGCGTGCTGCGCGACGGCGCGGAGATCGTCGGCCAGCTGGAGCTGCACCTGTACCCGAACCGCGCGCCCGGCTGGTGCCTCACGCACAAGCTGGCCTGGCGCGAGCCCTCGCCCGCGGGCGAGCGCCGGCGCGAGCGGATCGTCGGCCTCGTCGGCCTGTCACGCGACCTGGCCACGCCCGGGCTCAGCCACGCGACGCCGCCGGCGACCTACGCGCGTGTCGCGCGCGTGGTCGAGCGCCTGCAGCGCGACTACGCCGAGCCGCTGCAGATCGGCGAGCTCGCCCGCGAGGCCGGCTTGTCGATCGCCCAGCTCGAGCGCCACGTGACGCAGCTGTACCGCGTGACGCCGCGCCAGTTGCTCGCCCGCGCCCGTCTGGACTCGGCGCTGGCGCTTTTGGCCGGCGACGACTCCGTCGCCACGATCGCGCACGCCTGCGGCTACGCCGACCACAGCGCGTTCGCGCGGCAGTTCAGGCGTAGCACGGGCCTGAGTCCGCGCGATTGGCGCGCTCACCAGCAGGCGTGAACGAGACGGCCGGATCGGCGGCCGAGCGCAGGCGTGGCCGCGCGGCCGATGGACGGCCGAGGCCGATGCCGGAGGGGTCTGGCACCG
>FTJN01000976.1_pt1 | contig 11891 bp, 10 predicted proteins | sample 1658361 | NCBI WGS metagenome assembly FTJN01 (sample SAMEA3914819, study PRJEB12502) | metagenome | biome: forest; material: soil | place: Canada | collected 2010-06-26 | depth 0.3 m | reverse complement strand
GCCGAGGCCGAGTCGCTGGTCGAATCGCGCGGATTCGAATCGATGCGCGTCCGGCTGCACCAGGCGCAGGCCGACCTGCATCACCGTTTCACGCTGGCGGCGCCGGCGCAGATGCAGGTGCCGTCCGCGGCGCTGCATTTCGCCGAAGCCGCGCTGCTCCACGGCCAGCGCCTCACCGGCTGGACCGCGCGCGCGACGCAGCTGGACTTCCTCGCCGAGCGCTGGGCCGAGACCGGCGACCACGAGCGCGCCTATGCCTATGCGCGCCGCGCGCTGGCCGCCAAGGAACGCGAGACGGCGCAGAAGATGAGCTATCCGCTGGCGCTGCTGCGCGTGCGGCGCCACGCCGAGGTGCGCGCCGGGCCCGAGACGAGTTCCGCCTCCGGCGACCGCGACGCCGCGTCGCATCCGCCCCGCTTCGCGCACCAGGCGCCGCGCACCCACTGACATCCACCGAGAGCCAGGATCCATGAACTTCGCATCCCATTCCCCGTCGCGCTGTCCCCATCCCTGGCGCCCGCTCGCCCTCGGCGTCGCGCTCGCGATGCTGTCGGCAGGCGCAGGCGCCGCCGGCCGCCTGCCGGCGCCCGACGCGAAGCGCGTGGCGCTGGCGCTCGGCACCGCGCGCGAGAGCGCCGGCGTGGAGCTGGTCGCCCGCACCTCGCTGGTCAACCAGTTCGGGCAGACGATCGTGCGCGCCAGCCAGGCGGTCCAGGGCCACCGCGTGTGGGGCTCGGAGGCCGTCGTGCGCGCCGAGAAGTCGGGCAAGGCCAGGATCGCCGCCAGCAGCCTGTCGGCCGCGCCCACGCCGGCCGGCACGCCCAGCCTGACGCAGGCGCAGGCCGTGGCCATCGCGCGCCACGCGATCGGGCTCAAGGGCCGCAGCGCGCCGCCGAAGGCCGAACTGGTGGTGTTCCCGACGCAGTACACGGGCGACGTCAAGCTCGCGTGGAACGAGTCCACGCATCGCTACGGCTTCGACCGCGCCAGCAGCGTGATGGCGGTGCGTCCGGCCGACCCCTACGTCTGGGCCTACGAGGTGCACCTGTTCGCCGACAATCGCGTCGACGGCGTGCGTGACATGACCTACGTCGTCGACGCGCGCACCGGCGCGATCCTGCACGTGCGCAACGGCCGCCAGGGCATCGCGCCCATGAATCCGCCGGTACAGCTCGACACCGACGTCGCCGCGGTGGGCACCGGCTACAGCCAGTGGAACGGTGTCGTGCCCGTCGACACGACGATGCACGCCGACGGCACCTTCCAGATGATCGACCGCACGCGCGGCTCGCGCTACAACCCGTACCTGCACGACTACTTCTACGACGACCAGGGCAACCAGGTGCTCGCGCCGGACGGCAACCCGATCTCGGTGGTCGGCCTGCAGTCCCTGACCGAGACCCACGAGGGCTTCGACGCCTCCTGGACGGCGAGCAACTGGTGGTTCGACGGCAACCCCGACAACCTCTGGGGCGACGGACGCCAGTTCGCGATGTTCCCGTACGGCGGCGAGACCGGCGTCAACGGCCAGACGGCCGCGGTGGATGCGCACTACGGCATGGCCACCACCTGGGACTTCTACCAGAACGTGTTCGGGCGCAACGGCATCGACAACCAGGGCACCTCGCCGATCTCGGTGGTGCACGTCGTCGACCAGTACGGCTACTACTACGACAACGCGTACTGGAGCGACTTCGTGTTCGGCATGTTCTATTCGGACGGCACGAAGAACCCCGGCGTCGACCCGAACACCGGCCTGCCGACGGCCGGGGATCCGAACGGCTTCAACACGCTGACCTCGATCGACATCATCGGCCACGAGATGACCCACGGCGTCACGGCGAACTCCGACGCGCTGGAGTACGACGGCGAATCCGGCGGCATGAACGAGGCCACCTCGGACTTCATGGGCTCGATGGTGGAGGCCTACGCCACGCGCCAGCCGGGCAACGACTACGTGATCCCCGCCACCGGCACCGACTGGCTGATGGGCGCGCAGATCTCCGACTCGCCGCTGCGCTCGATGATCCACCCGAGCATCGACGGCGTCAGCGCCGACCACTGGTATGCCGGCATCGAGTACCTGGACGTGCACTTCAGCAGCGGTCCGCTGAACCGCTTCTTCTACTTCCTGTCGCAGGGCGCGTCGCCGGACAAGAACTCGGACACGTACAGCCCCTACCTGCCCGAAGGCATGAAGGGCATCGGCAACGACCACGCGGCGCGCATCTGGTACACGGCGATGACCGAGTGGCTGACGCCGCTGTCCAAGTACGCCGACGCGCGCAACGCGGCCATCAACGCCGCGGAGGAGGACTTCGGTCCCGGCACGCCGGAAGTCGAGGCGGTGAAGAAGGCGTTCGCCGCCATCAACGTCGGCAGCGCCACCGACGCGCCGCGCGTCCTGATCAAGTTCCCCGTCGTCCATCCCGGCGGCGGCTCGCTCAACACCTACGGCAACAGCCCGTTCGCCCGCATGCCCATCGTCGCGATGGGCACCACGGTGCACCTGGACGCGGAGGTGCACAACACCGCCGACACGAGCGTGAAGTGGCAGGTCGGCGGCAGCGACGGCGCCTTCAACAGCCGGGGCTTCCGCAACGCCGGCGGCAGCGTGACGGACGACGGCAGCTGGTCGCCCGACACGGTCTGGGGCTTCCACTCGATGACGGTCACCAGCAACGCCGACCCGCTGCAATACGCCGAGGGCGTCGTCTGGGTGATCGACGCCGACGCCGACGCCGACACCGAGTTCGACGCGATCGACCTGGGCGCGGTGGCGTTGTCGTGGGGCCTCGACGGCTGGGTCAACGCGAGCCACAGCATGGTGCAGGACGGCTTCGTAGACAGCATGGACGTGACGGCCATCCACGAGGCCTTCCGCAACGCCTACGGCGGCGTCTGAGCGTCACGCCCGCTCAGGCGCGGCGCAGTCTCATGCGCTGAAGCTGATGAACCCGAGCGTGCGGGCCCGCGTGACGGCGTGCTTGCGCGAACCGGCGCCGAGCTTGTTGAACAGGTTCTTGAGATGCCACTTGACCGTCTCGTCGCTCATCGCGATCGCCTTGGCGATCTCCTTGTTGGAGTAGTTGCGCGCGAGCAGGAGCAGGATGCTGCGCTCCTTGGGCGTCAGCGACTTGCCCGGCTCCCGGCGCTGGCGCTCGTCGCCCGCAGCCGCCGTGGGCGACGCGTCGGCGGCGCCGTCGCTCGAGCGCGTCGCGCGCCGGCGCAGGCGCGCGAGGGCCAGCGGGTAGTTCATCTTCTGTGTCGACTCCTGCTCCTTGGCCTGCAGGGCCTGGCGTGCGTAGTCGTAGGCGCGTGCATGCTCGCCCGCCTCGGCCCAGCGCTCGGCCAGGAACGCGTACAGGCGCGCGGGCGCCTTCCAGCCCTCGATGGCGAGGCCGCCCGCCAGCGTGGCCTCCGCGAAGTGCAGCGAGGCGCCGGGCAGCGTCATGCCGGGCGGCGGCGGTAGGTCGAAGCGATGATGCAGGTCCGCGAGCACGTCGGTCACGCCCACGTGCAGCGAGTCCAGGCCGTATCGGTCGATCAATGACTGCGCTTCGTCCAGCACGGCCAGCGCCTCGTCCGCGCGGCCCGCGGCGGCCAGCACGCGGGCCTGGAAGATCAGGTTCAGCGCGAGGTTGTGGCTGAAGCCGGTCTCGCGGTACATCGCGATCGCCTCGCCCATCGGCTCCAGCGCCTCGACGGGGCGGTCCATCGCGAGCAGCGTCTGCGCGAGCGATGCGCAGGCGATCGCCACGTGCACGCTGCGCGGCACCACCGACATCTGCAGGATGGCCTCGCTCAGCAGTGCGCGGCTTTCCTCCAGCGCGCCGAGCGTCTGGAGCAGTTCGCCGACGCGGGTGTCGGCCGCGCCGATCAGCGTCGGCCAGGCGGTGGCGCGGGCGCGCGTCGCGGCGAGGTCGAAGCAGTCGCTGGCCATGTCCAGGTCGCCGGTGCCCTGGCGGGCGGCGCCGGCGTTGATCATGGCGACGATCTCCAGGCGCACCATGCCGACGAGCCGCGCCTGGTCGGCGGCGTGCAGGAAGAGATCGGCGGACGTGGCCGGATTGCGGTACGACAACCCCAGCGCGCGGGCGGCGCTCCATAGCGCGTCCCACGCGATGCAGGCTTGCGGCCACGCCTGCCCGGGCGGCTCCAGGCCCAGCGAGGACTCGAGCTCCGGCTGCGTGAACGAGCGTTCGTAGCTCGCCCACATACGGGCGATCGACAGCCGTTCCGGCGCGCCGTTGGCGGCGTAGAAGGCGATGGCGGATTCGTACGCTGCGAGTTCGCGGTCGCGCTGGCCCCGGGTCTTGGCGAGCATGCCCTCGACGAGGAACGCGTCGCCTTCGGCCTGTGCGTCGGAGCCCGGATCCAGGTGGACGCGCGCGTCCGCCAGCCAGCGTTCGGCGGCGTCGAACTCGCACAGCAGCGCCTTGGCCTCGCTGGCCGCGAGCGCCGCGCGGGCGCGGTGCGGCACGGATGCGAAAGCGGTGACGGGCGGCTCGACCCGCTCGCGTGGCGCGCCGCCCAGCAGGGTGATCGCGCCGTTGACCAGGCGCAGCGCGCGCGTGCTGTCGCGCTGGCGCAGGTGCCAGGCCAGGGCGACGGTCGCGGCGATCCGTTCGTCGCCACGCAGCTCGGAGAGCGAGGTCTCGAGTGCAGAAACCTCGTCGTCTGTCGCGAACAGCTGCATGCCTCGATTGTAGGAGGCAACGTATGGAATCACAAAAAATGAATGTAACTCGCGGGGGTCGTCGCGACTGCCGAAACCCGCCCGGCGAATGCACGGGCGCCCGGGCGAAGTCAGGCGCGCAGGACGCCCGCGGCCAGGCGCAACCCCAGGCCGCCCATCGTGATGGCCACGCCGGCGTCCAGCCAGCGCCACGCGACCGGTCGCGCGAACACGGGCGCGAGCAGGCGCGCTCCGAAGCCGAGGCCGACGAACCAGATCGCGCTGGCGCCCACGCATCCGGCGACGAAGGCCCAGCGCAGCGCGGGCGCCTGCTGCGCGCCGACGGCGCCCACCAGCATCAGGGTGTCGATGTAGACGTGCGGATTGAGCAGCGTGCACGCGAGGGCCTGCAGCAGCACCGGCCCCAGCGGTCGCGCCGTGCCTGCCGCGCGCACGGCCAGGGCCTGCCCCGACAGCGCGCGGCGCGCGGCCTGCCACGCGTACATGAGCAGGAAGGCCGCGCCGGCGACGCCCATCGCGGCGAGCACCGACGGATGCGATTCGAGCGCCGCCGCCACGCCGTGCACGCCCAGCGTCATCAGGATCGCGTCGAGGGCCAGGCAGGTCGCGACGACGGCGCCGACGTGCTCGCGCCGCAGGCCCTGCTGCAGCACGAAGGTGTTCTGCGCGCCGACGGCGACGACCAGCGAGGCGCCGAGGCAGAGGCCGGCGAACGCGGCGAGAGCTTGTGAATGCATGGGCGAAGTGTCGGGTTCCGCGGTGGCTGCGGGCAAGTTAGCATTGCTGATGTCGGATCAGCTACGCTAATCATCATGATCGACCACCATCTCATCCACGCCGTCGCCGCGGTCGTGCGCGAGGGCAGCTTCGAGGCGGCGGCGCGCGCGCTCAAGGTCACGCCGTCGGCGATCTCGCAGCGCGTCAAGCTGATCGAGGAGCGCCTGGGCTCGGTGCTGGTGGTGCGCGGCCAGCCCTGCACCGCCACCGAGACCGGGGCGCGGCTGTGCCGGCATGCGGAGCTGATGGGCGCGCTGGAGGCGGAACTGCACCGCGAGCTGCCGCAGCTCGCGCAGGCCGGCATGGCGCCGGGGCCGGCGTCGCTGCGCGTGGCCGTCAACGCCGATTCGCTGGGCACGTGGTTCGTCGGCGCGATGGCGCGTTTCGGGCGCGAGGACGCGACGCTGCTGGAGCTCGCGGTGGACAACGAGGATCACACGGCCGACGCGTTGCGGCGGGGCCGCGTGCTGGGCGCGGTCACCTCCATCGCGAGTCCGGTGCAAGGCTGCCGCAGCCGGCGGCTCGGGGCGCTCCGCTACGTGGCCACCGCCAGCCCGGCGTTCGTCCGGCGCTTCCTCGCGGACGGCGTCACGGTCGATGCGATGGCGCGGGCGCCCAGCATCCGGTTCGACGGCCGCGACGACATGCAGTCGCAATGGGTCCGGCGCCTGCTGCGCCGCGACGTGTCGCTGCCGGCGCATCGCATGCCGTCCACGCAGGCCACGGTGGACGCCGCGCTCGCGGGGGTCGGCTGGAGCATGCACCCGGAGTGCCTGGTGCGCGAGCACCTGCGGGCCGCCCGACTCGTTGAACTGGCCGCCGGGCAGGCCATCGACGTGGCGCTGTACTGGCAGTCCGCTCGCCTGCCCGTGCCCGCGCTGGAGCGGCTGGGCCGCGCCGTCATGGCGACGGCGGCCGAGGCGTTGGTCTAGCCCGGCACGTCATTCCGCGCGCAGTCGCGGAATCCACGCGTTGCGGGAGCGTCGTTCGCCAGCGTGGATCCTGCGACTTCGCGCAGGATGACATCGTGGGAGGAGGGCAGCGATGCAGGCGGGCTAGCTAGAACACCGCGTGCCCGGTGATCGCCGCCGGCAGCCAGGTGGAGAACGCCGGCACGTAGGTGACCAGGTTGATCGCGACCCAGATGGCGAGGTAGTACGGCCAGGCGGTGCGCGTGGCCTGGCCCATCGAGATCTCGCCGATCGCGCAGCCCACGAACTGCACCGTGCCCACCGGCGGGTGCACGAGGCCCAGCGCGCAGTTGAGCAGCAGCATCATGCCGAACTGCACCGGGCCGACGCCCATCTGGATCGCCAGCGGCAGGAACAGCGGCGTGGTGATCAGGATGTGGGCGGCCATGTCCAGGAACATGCCCAGGATGATCTGGATGATGTTGATGTACAGCAGCATCAGCCACGGGTGGTGGGTGGCGTCGAGCAGCAGCGTCTCGATGCTCTCGGGAATCTCGAGGTAGGCCATCTGCCAGCGCAGCATGTTCGAGACGCCGATCAGCAGCAGGATCACGCCGGTCGTGCGCGCGGCCTTGCCGAGCGCGTGCCACAGCTTGGCGCGCGTCATCGTGCGGTAGACCGCGATCGTGAGGAACATCGAGTACGCGACGGCGATCGCCGCGGCCTCGGTGGCGGTGGTCACGCCGCCCATCACGCAGGCCAGGATGATCACGATGATGGCCAGGCCCGGCAGCGACGCGATGCCGGTGCGCAGCACCGTGCCCCAGCCGGGGAACATGCGGATCATCGAGCTGCCGTCCTCGCGCTTCGGATAGCCGCAGCGCACCGCCTGCCAGTAGGCGGCCACGAGCATGCACACCATGATCCAGAACACGGGGATCAGGCCGGCGAACATCAGGTCGCCGATCGACACGCCCTTGATCGTGTGGCCCGCGATCTCGCCCGCGGCCGCCTGCGCGGCGAACGCGTAGATGATCATGTTGTGCGACGTGGGCATCAGCGCGCCGGTGAGCGACGCGTGCGTGGTGACGTTGACGGCGTAGTCGGCGCCGTAGCCCTCGCGCTTCATCAACGGGATCATCACGCCGCCCATGGCCGACGTGTCGGCCACCGGCGAGCCCGAGACGCCGCCGAACAGCGTCGATGCGAGCACGTTGGCCAGCCCGAGGCCGCCGCGCACGTGGCCGGTGAGGCTGCGCGCGAAGTTCATGATCTTGTCGGCGATGCCCCCGTGCAGCATCAGCTCGCCCGAGAAGATGAAGAACGGGATCGCGAGGAACGAGAACACGTTCATGCCCGACACCATCATCTGCACCGCGGTGGCGATGGGCAGGCCCTCGCTGAAGAAGGCGGCGAGGCAGGCCAGGCCGATGGCGAACGCCACCGGCACGCCCAGCAGCAGCAGGACGACGAAGGTGGAGCAGAGGAGGGTCAGGGCCATGTCGTGTTCACTCGGCGGCCGGAGCGCGGCGCAGCATGCGGTCGATCGAGAACAGCGCGATCAGCGCTCCCGCGATGATCAGGGGCAGGTAGCGCCAGGCCTCGGAGATGCCCAGCGTCGGGATCTTGTTGTCGTGCGTGGACAGGGCCATCTCGTAGGCGCCGTACAGGATCACGCCCGCGAACAGCAAGGTCGACAGCGCGACCAGGCGCGCGATCCAGTTGCGCACCGCGGGCGGCAGGCGGTCGACCAGCGAGTCGAGTCCGATGTGGCCGGCGTCGTGCGCGACCGCCGCGGCGCCGAACATCGACACCGAGATCACCAGCAGCAGGGCGAGCTGCTCGACGTAGGGCGGCTCGTCGTTGAACGCGTAGCGCATGACCACGCCGTACAGCACGACGATGCCCAGCCCCGCGAGGCACAGCCGGGCGATCACGAGGACGAGGGCGGAGAGGCGGGCGTTGAGGTGGGCGAGCCAGGTCATGGGAGCTCCGGAGGCGGCAGGCAGGGAACCCGCAGTGTCGCGGGTCCCGGGCGCGGGCTCACTTGGTGTTGACGATCTCCGTCACGACGTTGCGGATCTCCGGCGTCGTCATGTACTTGTCCCACACGGGCTTCTCGGCGTCGACGAAGCTCTTCTTGTCGATCTCGGAGGCCGGGATGATCTTCACGCCGGCCTTGAGCACCGACGCGCGCGCGCTCGTCTCCTTGGCTTCCCACAGCTTCTGGTAGTAGGGCACCGAGGCCTTGGCGGCCTTGCGCAGCGACGCCTGCTCGTTGGGCGTCAGCGTGTCCCACACCTTCTTCGAGAACACCAGCACCTCGGGCGACATCACGTGCTGCGTCTCGGAGAACACCGGCGCCGACTCGTAGTGCTTCATCTCGTCGTAGGACGGGATGTTGTTCTCCGCGGCGTCGAGCAAGCCCGTCTTCAGGCCGGTGTAGACCTCGGCGAAGGGCATGGGCGTGGGCGATCCGCCGACGGCGGTGATCAGGCTCACCCACAGGTCGGACGGCTGCACGCGCACCTTCAGGCCCTTCATGTCGGCGGCGCTCTTGATCGGCTTCTTGCTGTAGAACGAGCGCGCGCCGCTCTCGTAGAGCGCCAGGCCGATGAAGCCCGCCTTCTCGAACGCCGCCAGCACCTTGTCGCCCTGCGGGCCGTACATCGTCTTGCGGAAGTGGTCCATGTCGCGGAACAGGAACGGCAGCGACGGGATCATCGACTCCGGCACGATGCCGTGGAAGGCGGCGCTGTTGACGCGCACCATGTCCAGCGCGCCGATCTTGACCTGTTCGACGGTGTCCTTCTCCGAGCCCAGCGCGCCATCGGCGAAGACCTTGATCTTGTCCTTGCCACCGGTGTCGCGGATCAGCTCGTCGCCCATGTACTTCACGGCCAGCGTGGTCGGGTAGTCCTTGACGTGGATGTCGGCCGAGCGGAACTCGCGTGCGTGCGCGGCGGCGCAGGCGAGCGCGACCGCGGCGGCGAGCGCGAGGGAACGGAAGGGGCGGGTCTGGCGTTGGGTCATGGGTCGTCTCCGGTTGTCGTCTTGTGTCGTGTCGTGAAGGGGTTCAGCGCGGCCGGAACGGCGTCTCGGCGAGGCCCTGCGTGCCGGGCCGCAGCGCGAAGACCTCGCCGGCGAGCTCGACGTCGTTGCCTTGCGGGTTCGCCGGCTGGATGGAGGTGACGAACAGCGTGTCGAGCGCGTCGCCGCCGAAGCTGCACATCGACGGCTTGCTCACGGGCACCGGCAGGCTGCGGTCGACGCGGCCGTCGGGCAGGAGGCGCAGGACGCGACCGCCGTCGTTGGCGCAGATCCAGTAGCCGCCGTCGACGTCGATCGCGGCGCCGTCGGGGCGACCGGGCTGGTCGTGCATGTCGAGGACCAGGCGGCGCTTGCCCACCGAGCCGTCGTCGTCCAGCGGCGCGTGCCAGATGCATTGCGACAGCGGGTGGCTGTCGCTCCACCACAGGCCGCGGCCGTTGGGATCGAAGGCCAGGCCGTTGGGCGTGTAGAGGTTGTCGATGTGCATGGCCGGAAAGCCGTGCGGGTCGAGCCGGAACATGCGGCCGGCGGCGACGTTGGCGGCCATGTCGCGCACCATGGTGCCGACCCAGAAACGGCCGGCGCGGTCGCAGCGGCCGTCGTTGAAGCGCATGTCCGCGCGCTCGTGGCGTGCGGGCGCGAGGGTCTCGAGGGCGATCGTGCCGTCGTCGCCGGGTGTGGCGTGGACGAGGCGGGTCTCCAGGGCCGCGACGAGGCCGCCGTCGGCGTGAAGGGCCACGCAGGCCACGCGCTCGGGCAGCGTCCACGACTGCAGGGCGTCCGTGCCGAGGGCGAGTCGACGGATTGCGCAGGCCTCGATGTCGACCCACCACAGCGCGCGCTGCGCCGGATCCCACAGCGGGCTCTCGCCCACCCGGTCGCGATGGCCAGGGCGCACGCGTTCGACGTTCACGACCGTCACGCGCCGGGCCCCTGGCGCACGAAGGCGCCGCCCTGGTAGATGACGGCCGGGTCGGCCGGATCGCCGGGCGGCGTGCTGCGTTCGATCTCCGCCACCCAGGGCGCGGAACTGTCGCGCGGCACGTAGCCGATGTGGGCCGCCGGCGTGTTGTCCCACCAGGGTTGCGGATTGGCGCTGGCGCCGCAGATGATGCTGTGGCCGACGTCCTTCGCGGTGAGCGCCGCCAGCACCAGGCGCTCCATGTCGTCGAAGCTCATCCAGGTGTGCAGCATGCGGCGATCGCGCGGCGCCGCGAACGACGAGCCGATGCGCAGGCTGACGGTCTCGATGCCGTGGCGGTCGAAGTACAGCTGCGCGAGGTCTTCGCCGAACGCCTTCGACAGGCCGTACAGGCCGTCGGGCTTCGGCGGCGCGCCGGCCGGGATCACCTCGTCCTGGCGATAGAAGCCGGTCACGTGGTTGGAGCTCGCGAACACCACGCGGCGCACGCCCGTCTTGCGCACGGCCTCGTACAGGTTGTAGGCGCCGACGATGTTGGCCGGCAGGATCGCCTCCCACGGCTGCTCGGTGGAGACGCCGCCCATGTGCACGACCGCGTCGACGCCGTCCAGCAGCGCCAGCACGGCATCGGCGTCGGCCAGGTCGGCCTGCATCACTTCCTCGCCCGGTGCGGCGGGGCCCAGGTCGGCGACGTCCGACAGCCGCAGGACGGCGCAATGCGCGGGCAGGCGGCGGCGCAGCTCGCGGCCGAGGCCGCCGGCGGCGCCGGTCAGGAGCAGGCGATGGAACGCGTGGGAAGGCATGGCGGACATCTTGTCTCAGTTGCAGGCTTTCATAGGCCTGTCATATGTTGTCGTACAACTAAAGCCAAATGTAGAGGCAACGCCCGGAGCGGTACAGAGGGTTAACCCAAACGCCATCTGACGCAGGCGGGAGCACTGCGGGGTCGAGGGGCTTCCAAGGCCTGCTCTGCGGGCTTTCCCGAGGTTGAAGTGCTGCCCATTGTTATACGATGACTGACAACAAAAGGGATCCAATACGGATCCAGGGCGGCACCGCCGGGCGGCCACCGACAACCGCGGAGACAAGCGCAATGACCCCACAAGAACTCAAATCCGTGCTGCAGGCCGGCCTGCTGTCGTTCCCGCTGACCGACTTCGACGCCACGTTGCGCTTCGCGCCCGCCGCGTACGCCGAACGGCTCGAATGGCTGCAGCCCTACGGCGCCTCGGTGCTCTTCGCGGCCGGCGGCACGGGCGAGTTCTTCTCGCTGGAGCCGCGCGAATTCTCGGACGTGGTCCGGGTCGCGCTCGACACCTGCCGCGGCCGCACGCCCATCGTCGCCGGCGCCGGCGGCGGCACCACGCTCGCGATCCAGTACGCGCAGGAGGCCGAGCGCCTCGGCGCGCAAGGCATCCTGCTGCTGCCGCACTACCTCACCGAGGCCAGCCAGGCGGGCCTCGTCGCCCATGTCGAGGCGGTGTGCCGCAGCGTGAAGATCGGCGTGATCGTCTACAACCGCGGCGCCTGC
>FTJN01001658.1_pt3 | contig 11916 bp, 14 predicted proteins | sample 1658361 | NCBI WGS metagenome assembly FTJN01 (sample SAMEA3914819, study PRJEB12502) | metagenome | biome: forest; material: soil | place: Canada | collected 2010-06-26 | depth 0.3 m | reverse complement strand
GGCCTCAACCACCGGCTACGGTGCTTTCAAGCCTCCGGCTTGAGGATCCTGAGGCGACATCCAATGCGGTCGGCTGCTCCGACTACGCCGCAGAACGCTGGGGCGTCGTTGCGCGGGACTGGTTCCAGCGCCAGAAGGCCTGCAGGCCGACGAAGAGGAGAATACCCACCACGGCGATCAGCGCCATGCCGCCGAAGACCCAACTGGCGAAGACCACCACCGCGCCCAAGGTGGCGAGAATGATCGAGATCAGAAATTCGGCGATGTTCCAGACGATGCCGAAAATGCCGAGCGAGGCGACATTAACGGGTGCCGTCATGGCCCGCGCGCCTGTGACGCCGAGGTGGGTGAGCGTGGCAAGGCTGCCGCCGATGGTCGCGGCGATGGTCCACTGGTAAAGCGCGTTTTTGTCGCCCAGCGGCACGGCCATGAGGAGGGTCCCGGCGACGAAGGCGAGCGGCGTGGCCAGGGCCTTGAGCCCGGTCCCGGCAGCGGGCACGAAGTGAACCACGGTCTCCGTGACGGCCGCCACGGAAAGAAGCACGAGCGTCGGCAGGGTGCCGAGCCACGCCAGATTATCCGGCAAGGCGATGATATGGTTGTACGCAAGCAGGTTCACGCCCAGCAGAGGCAGCATGATGCGGAAACCGGCGGCGACGCTGAGCAGCAGGCCGATGATAACGGCGGCCAGAGGTTCGTTGTAGGTGGGGTCCACACCGAAACCATAGCCGAAACCAGGCCAAATGCGAATCGAAACGGAAACCGAACGATTCGCCTATCTTCCGCGCAACTGATTCAGCAAGGGCAAGTCGGCCGCCGGGAACTGGTAGTTCATCAACTCATCGGCCGTCACCCAGAGCAGGTCGGCAACTTCCAGCCGCTGGGGCTCGCCGGAGATGATCCGGGCTTCGAAAAAATAGAGCCGGACATCGCGGTCCGGGTAGGCGTGGACAAGGCGGTGGATTTCCGCCCCGATCGCCGTCTCGATGCCCACTTCCTCCCTCAATTCCCGGACCAAGGCCACTGTGAGTTCTTCGCCCACCTCCACCTTGCCGCCAGGGAATTCCCAATATCCGCCAAGCGTATCGTTCGGCAGGCGCTGGGTGATCAGGATACGCCCGTCTTCGCGGCGTACGACTCCCGCAACCACATCAATGGGCGGGTGGGTCACAATGCGTTCCTGTGGGGGCACGAGATAACGGGGGGGCTTAAGAACTTTGGCTCGGAAGAGAGGTGTCAGGCACGGTTGGTCTGACACCGGTTCGGTCATTTCTTGGCTTTCTCCCAATCGGCCAGGAACTGCTTCAGACCGCTATCGGTCAGCGGGTGCTTGAGCAGTTGCTTGATGACGGAGAAGGGCGCGGTGATGACATCGCTGCCGATGCGGGCCGCTTCCAGGAAGTGCATGGGAGAGCGGGCGCTGGCGGTGAGAATTTGCGTTTCGAAGCCGTAGTTGTCGTAGATCACGCGAATATCGCGGATGACCTGCATGCCTTCGGTGCTGATATCGTCGAGACGGCCGACGAAGGGGCTGATGTAGGTCGCGCCTGCCTTGGCGGCGAGGAGCGCTTGGGAACCGGTGAAACAAAGGGTGACGTTGGTCTTGATGCCCTTGGCGGTGAAGTGTTTGACGGCCTTGAGGCCTTCCGCGATGAGCGGCACCTTGACGACGATATTCTTATGCCAGGCGGCAATGGCCTCGCCTTCGGCAATCATTTCCGGAGCCGTCAGGCTGACCACTTCCGCGCTGATCGGTCCGTCGATGATCTCGGTGATTTCCATGATGAGCTGCTTGAAGGGCTTACCGCTCTTCGAAGCGAGGGTGGGGTTCGTCGTGACGCCATCCACCAAGCCCATTTCGTTGGCCTCCCGAATTTCGTCGGTATTGCCACTATCGATAAAGATCTTCATGCGGGCATCGTATCAGTCACCGGCAGCGACACAACCTGGAAAATCAGCCCGTTGGTAAAACGAGGCTTCATGCCGCGAGCGTTTGCGCGCGCGTCCACGTCTGCTTCAGCTTGCCGAGAGCCTGGTGGTGGAGTTGCGAAACGCGCGACGGGGTGACCTCCAGGATTTTGGCCACATCGCGCAGGGGGATATTGTGAAGATAGTGGAGACTGATGACCTGCCCCTGCGCTTCCGGCAACGACTGGAGGCAACGTTGGACCAGCTGTTTCGCTTCTTCGGAAAGCAGTCCGGCGTCCGGCGCGGGAGCCAAGGGGTCGGCCAGGCGCTCGGTCAGGGGCAGATTCTCTTCCCCAAAACTGTTCTCGTTGGTTTCATCGAAGGAGACCATCTGGCGGGGGCGGGCCTGATTTTGATAGGTGGCCAATTCCTCCGGGTCCATCTCCAAAGCCTCAGCCAGTTCCCCATGCGTGGGTTCCCGTTCCAAGCGCTCGATGAGTGATGAAGTCACATGTGTGATACGCCGGTGATGCTTGTGGACCGAACGCGGAGCCCAATCCCAGCGGCGCAGCTCATCCAGCACCGCCCCGCGAATGCGGACGGCGCAAAAACTCCGGAAGGAGGTCCCCCGGGAGACATCATAGCGCTCGGCCGCTCTCAAATAGCCGAGGACACCGGCACTCTGAAGGTCTTCATGGTCCAAATGAGTCGGCAGCTTTGAGGTGCAGGACCGGGCGAATCGCTGGGCCCAGGGAAGATCTTGGAGGAGCTGAAGCTCGGTGTAACTCATATGAGTTACTTATGTGATACACTAGGGACATAGTCAACAAAATCTTTTGGGGAGAGAGTTCATACACGACCAAAAGGGCGACGAGGAGTCTCATCTCACGCTGGCAAATCCAACGTCCGCCACAAATACCAACTCGCGACCGACCGGTAGGGCTGCCAGCGTCTCGCGTGGAGGATGATCGTCTCCGGTGTAGGATCCTTCCGCTTGCGATAGAGTTTCTTGAAAGCCGCGCGAATTGCGAAATCGCCCGTGGGCAGGATATCGGGGCGCCCCAGCGAAAAGATGAGCAGCATGTGCACCGTCCACGGTCCGATCCCGCGCACGGCGGTGAGCCGTGTGATCAACTCCTCATCCGGCAACCCTCGCGCTTCGGCCAGCGAGGGCACCGTGCCTTCCTGGCATTTCAGCGCGAGGTCCCGCACGGCGAGCAGCTTGTTCGCGGAGAGCCCAGCACCACGTAACTCGGTCTCCGATAGCTTGGCCAGCGCGGCAGGATTCGCCCCGCCGTGCTGGTCCAGGGCAACAAGCACGCGCCCATGTATCGTGGCGGCGGCCTTGCCGTGGAGTTGCTGGTAAATGATCGCGCCCAGCAACGCCTCAAACAGGCTCGTTGCCGGTTTCATTTCCAACGCGAAGTTTCCGACCCGGTCGATGGCACCTGCGAGAATTTCGTCCCGGGCACGGAGGTGCGCAAGAGCTTCAGCAGGGTCGAACGTCAGGCCGGATTTCACGTGGAAACGGGCACCTAAATCAGGACGCGGACCGCTTGTTCATCGCTTCGGTGGCCCGCCGCTGCAATTCATCCGAGGGCACATCCTCGATATGAGTGCCGATCCACCAGAAGTTTCCCAACGCGTCCTTCACGCCACCGCTGCGGTCGCCGTAGAACTGGTCCTTGGGCTCCATGACGGAGGTTGCGCCTGCCTCAAGGGCGGCCTTGTAGGTGGCGTCGGTGTCCGGCACGTAGAGATAAATCGAGGCGGGCATCGATTTCATCATCTCGCCACACGCCTCGGCGACCATGATCTGCGAGTCGCCGATGAGGACCTGCGCGTGACCGATCTTGCCGTCCGGGCGCGTGATCTTTTCGGTTACTTTTCCGCCGAATGCTTTCTCGGTGAACGTGATGACATCCGCCGCGCCTTCGATGACGAGGTAGGGGGTAACGGTGTGGAAGCCTTTGGGAATGGGATTCATAAACAGAATGGATGGAGGGTTGGAGGGAACAGTGGCGATTGCGGGTGACGGAAATTTATCCATGAAGAACCTACACCGCAACGCGCCCTTTTCAAAATAATCGCCGGGAAGCCCTTGACGAATCGCCGCCACGTGTTGTATTTAACCAACAGGTTAATTACATCATCCCCATGTCCGCCGATTGCCTCAGCCTCACTTTTGCCGCCCTCGCCGATCCCACCCGGCGCGCCATTCTTTCGAGGCTCGCTCTCGGTGAAACGTCAGTGACGGAAATTGCGCGGCCCTTCGCCATGAGCCTTCCCGCGATCACGAAGCATCTGAAGGTCCTCGAGCGCAGCGGACTGATTGCACGCGGGCGCGAAGCTCAATGGCGGCCCTGCAAATTGAACGCAGGGCCGATGAAGGAAGCGGTCGATTGGCTCGAATACTACCGCCAGTTTTGGGAGCAAAGTTTTGACCGCCTCGAAGTCTATTTACAGGAACTGCAAGCCCAGGAACAAAAATCCCGGAAAGGAAAAAAACATGCCCGAAAGAAAAAGTAGTCCCACCGATTTATCGCTCACGCTGACCCGCGTTTTCAATGCGCCCCGCGCACTCGTCTTCGACGCGTGGACGAAAAAGGAACACCTCGAGCGCTGGTCGGCGCCAAACGGTTTCACCATTCCCGATTCCGGTGGCGATGTTCGCCCGGGGGGCGCGTGGCATTGTTTGATGATCGCGCCGGATGGCGAAAAGTATCCGGTCAACGGCGTCTACCTGGAGGTCGTGCCGAACGAACTGCTCGTCATGACCCATGGCTGGGTGGAGGACGACGGCACGCGCCCCCATGAAACCATCGTCACGGTGCGCTTTATCGACGAGAACGGCAAAACCCGGATGACTTTCGAACAAACCAACTTCAAGTCGATCGAATCGCGCAACGGCCACGAAGGCGGCTGGACGCAATGCTTCGACCTTCTCGCCGAAATTCTGCCCAAACTCCAAACCTCCTAAAAATGAGCACCACACCTCCTCCTTCCACCGATACCTCCGACCGCGAGATCGTCGTCACGCGCGTCTTCGATGCGCCCCGGGAACTGGTCTGGGACGCCTGGACCGATCCGAAAAAAGTTGTCAAGTGGTGGGGGCCGCACGGCTTCACCACCGTGATCGAAGAAATGGACGTGCGTCCCGGCGGCGTCTGGAAGCACGTCATGCACGGGCCGGATGGGGCCGAGTATTCGAACAAAAGCGTCTTCATCGAGGTAGTGAAACCGGAGCGCATCGTCTATTCCCACTCCGGCGGGAAAAAGGGCGATGAAGGGGTGAGCTTTGAAGCGACCTGGACCTTTCGCGAGGTGGAAAAAGGAAAGACGGAACTGACCATGCGGCTGGTCTGCCCGACTTCCACCGAACGGATCAAGAAGTATGGCGCGGAGGAAGGCGGCAGGCAGACCCTGGAACGTCTGGCCGGTGAATTGGCCAAGGCGCCGCTCGCGCTGGAACGGGTCGTTTCCGCACCGATCGAAACCGTCTGGCAGGCGATCAGCGATTTCGAGCACATGAAGCAGTGGTACATGCCGGCACTCTCCAGCTTTCGCCCGGAAGTCGGCTTTGAGACGGAGTTCAGCATTCACCATGAAGGGAAAGACTTCCGTCATCTCTGGAAAGTGACCGAGGTCGTCCCCGGGAAGAAGCTGGCCTACAGTTGGAAATATGCCGGCTATCCCGGCGAGTCTTTCGTCACGTTTGAGCTTTCGCCGGAGAAGCACGGGACTCGGGTGAAGCTGACGCATGTGGGCCTGGAGACCTTCCAACCGGAAAGCCATCCGCCGCTCGCCCGCTCAAATTTCCTCATGGGCTGGACGGATCTCATCAACGTTCATCTGCCCGCGTTTGTGGAGAAATCGGTCTCGTCGGAAGAGACCTTCACCGTCACGCGCGAGGTCAACGCGCCCCGGGAGCTGGTCTTCAAGGTGTGGACGGAGGTCGAGCACCTGAAGCATTGGTGGGGCCCCAAAGGCCTGACGCTCTCCGATTGCAAAGTCGATCTGCGGCCCGGCGGCATTTTCCACTACTGCATGAACTTGCCCAACGGCGGCGCGATGTGGGGGAAATTCCTCTACCGCGAAATTGTGGCTCCGGAGCGGCTCGTCTTCGTCAACTCGTTCTCCAACGAGAAGGGCGAAACGGTGCCGCCTCCCTTCACTCCGCCCTGGCCGCCGGAAATGCTGAACGTCGTGATCTTCACCGAGGCCGATGGAAAAACGACGATCACCCTGCGCAGCACGCCGATCAACGCGACGGACGAGGAACGCAACACCTTCCTCCTCGGCCACGGCTCGATGGAGCAAGGTTTCGGCGGAACCTTCGACCAATTGGTCGTGTACCTCGCGAAGCTGTAGTCCTGTCTTTGGTAGCCGTCGCGCGCCGCCGCGACGGTCCCCAAGGCCACGCTTCCGAACCGTTGCGACGGCCAGAGCATCGGTAAATACGATGCACACGATTGCTCTGGCGAAGTCTTTTGCACCCTGAAAGGGGGCGGATCTCTTAGCCACTTTCCTACAACTAATGGTACGATAAAGAATCCGTCATCCTGAGCTTGTCGAAGGATCAGCCTCCGGAATGCTTTCTACGGTTCAAAGGGCTGTTGACCTAAGCAAGCTTCCTCCAAGGAGCTCTCGCGGTTGAAGCGAGGCCTTCTTTCTCCCTGAGCCAGTCCGTGTCGCCGCACTATCTTTCGGGAGCTGATCCTTCGACAAGCTCAGGATGACGGATTTTTTACAATACCGTTTGCTCTGCTAAGTGGTCTTAGCCCAGGGTTGACGCAACAGCGTTTACCCTGGGAAAAAGACGATGAGGAGCAACGCTGAAAGCGTTGAATAAATGCGGCCTCGCTCCAGATCCACGTAAGGAATTCAACGCTTTCAGCGTTGGTCCGTTATTGATCAAACCCAGGGTAGGCGCTGCTGCGCCAACCCTGGGCTAAGGGATTGCCATCCTTACAGGATGTCTTCAGGCCCTGACAGTCGATGCATGATCTCTTAAAATGCCTCTATCTCCGAGGTATGATGAAAGCTGTTTGGATGTCGCGCGAGATCCTGACCCTCGTACGCGGCCCGGACGGAGCCGGGCCCTCCAATTGGTAAACTCTACTTCCCAAACTTGGCCCGGAAGGCCGCGTCGGCTGGGAACGTCGCTTCGTGCTTGGCCAAGAGAAAATTCATCTCCTCGGTCAGGCTCAATTGCTTGGCCAGGGTGATCGCGGAGGCCAGCGCGCTGCGCATGGTGGGCGCGCGTTCGTTGACCTTCAGATAAAGCTGGAACGCCGCCTTCTTGTCTCCGGCATCCTTGTGCGCCGTGGCGACATGGAAAAGCGTGGTCGGATCGAGCGTCTCGAGATTGGTCTTCTTCACCTTCTCCAGGATGGCGGGATAATCCTTGTCCTGGCTGAGGAGCTTGATTTCCTCGCCCAGCTTCAGGGGGATCAGCTGATCCGCCTGGAGATATTTCGAGATCATCTTGGCCACGATCCGGCGCACCACGGCGGCGGAGACGTGCCGGAAATCGGACCCGTAGGTCTGCTTGTGCTCGCCAAAGTAGACGAACTCGTAGGTGGGGAAGTAATCGACGTCATCATGGAGCATGACGAATTCCTCCGCGACCGCGCGCAGGAGCGACTTCGAGTAGGCGTTCGCGACAATGACGTCTCGGTCACGGTAGGTCATGATCAGCGGGACGGGATCGACCGTGACGATGAACTTCACGCCCGGCTTGCCGAACTTCTTAATCACCTGGTAGATGTCCTCGATCGTCTGGAGCATCTCGCCATACTTGTAGGTGTGGAATTCGTACCGGTCCGGAAAATTGTCGACCATCTGGAGCGAGGGCCCGACATTGAGATGGATGCCCAGTTGCTTGTCGTACCACGACTCGACCAGGCCCAGCGTCAGAATGACCACATCGGCTTCGGCAATCTTGCGAACCGAAGCGGAATAGGCTTCGCGCAGGGCGAGGATTTCTTCCTTGGGCCCACTGTAGTAGCCGGTCGCGCCACCGAGATTGAGGTCGGTCCACTTGCCTTCACCCATTTCCGTAAGCGCGCCTTCGCCGGGATAGGGCGTGGAGGGGTCGAGCGCCCAGCGGACTTCGTTGAGCACCGATTGCAGGGTGTACTTGTTGTAGACGGCGCTCGTGTTCTCGCGATCCTTGATCTTCTCCGCGACTTCCTTGCTGCGGGAAATGATGTTCATGCCAGACGAGACCAGCGCGACATCAAGCGAGCCGGCGAAACAGGAGCCGATGCTGAAAATCTTCGCGTCCGTGGGAAACTTGAAGGTCGATTTCGTTTCCGGCGCCGGAAAGGGATAGAGGCGATCCAGACCGCTGTTGGGCGTGGGATAGCGGGCGAGCTTGTTGCGGTAGGCGGTTTCCCAAGCTTGTTCGGACGAAAAGACTTCAAGGGGCATGACTGGACTCCTGTTTCAGGGGTTGGACCGGCAGGGGCCGGTAGACGGGGCGCGACATGAAGCGGCACCCCCATCCGGCAAAACATCGATCAAGCCGGGGTGGGGGAGTGAAAACGCCGGGAAGCATGCGCGCTGGTTAGCTCTTCGCGGCTTTCTGCGAGACGATGTAACCTTGGATCCAGCCCGCGTAGGCCGCGTACTGATCCGAGGTAAAGTGCTGCGGATCGGCCGTCTGCTGGGACGGGCGGATTTCTGCGCAGGGGATGATCAGGCCTTTGTCGAAATCGAGCGCCTGCTCATAGGCGATGATCTTGTCGGCCTTTTCCGAGGGTCCGCCGCGCAACGAATAGGTGTTGTGCGGCAGATTGATGAACGTTACCGCCGCCTGGGGTGCGAGTTCCTTGAAAAGATGAAGGATGCGGGACATCGCCTTCGCTCCCGCGACGGGATCGAGCTCCGGTCCAAGTTCCCACGCTTCGGGATCCTTGAAGTCCTTCGGGCGCAGGAAGACTTGGATGCCCGGATTGCTCTTGAGCGTCAACATGCGGGCGCGCAGGTCGTTGAAGTTGTCAAAAATGATCAGGCCGATATCGGGCTGCTTCAGCGCCTCGAAAACCTGCGTGCCGGGCGTCAGGCGGTGGAGACCGAGGAATTGCTCGTACTGATTGGCCACCAAACGGGTGGAGTTGTCATCCGGGTTGCCACCCTCATCGCTGGAGGGGACGAGCATGGGCAGGAGCTCTTCATAAGGAATGAAACTTTCAGTCCTGTCCACGAACCGCCCAAGGAAAGAATCCGAGCGATTATGGAAGACGCTCGAGACCACTTCACCGCCAAAAATGCGGATGTAACGCTGGGCCGTGAGGCGGGAAAGACAGGAACCAAAAGTAATAATTTTCATTCGGGATATGTATTCTACTTACTATGAACCAGTTAGACGTGATTCCTGATGGAAGGAACGATTATTCCGCAGGACGAAGAGGTTGAAAAGCAAAAATTTCCGCTTCCCAACCCGCGCGCCCGGGATTTAACCTTGCCCATCATGAGCTCCCATCCGTTGACCGACAAACTGCTGAAGCTGGAAGAACAATTTCTGGATGATAACGGCCGGGAACCCACCATCCTTTATCTCTCGGTCGAAGACGAAGCTCAATTGCCCACGCTGAACGCCCTGATGGACGCCTACCAGAAGAAGGCCCTCAAAGCCGGCAAAGCCCGCGAGTCGCTGAAGAAGCTCCGCGAGATGACGATTTACTGGGATGCCCCGGTAACCTCGGTGGCTTAGTTTGAGCACAATACCCGAAGCTTTCGCGTCATAACTCGGAAGGTAGCCGTTGCGCGCCGTCGCAACGGTCCCCAAGGCCACGCCGTCCGAACCGTTGCGACGGCGCGCGACGGCTACCAAAGACAGGGGCTCAAGGCAGCGGATTCGCCTTAAAGAACTCCCAAATGCGATCGGTCGCCGGGAAGGGATCGAGCGAAGGGCCGCTGATCTTGCGGGAAAGGGGCTCGACCGTGCCGGGCCAGTGATGGCCGTTGCCTTCAATCGTCGTGAAGATCACCTGCGCATTGTCCTTTCCGGGGCAATAGTGCACGACCCGGATGCCTTTCTCATCGCTTATCACCTGCGGCTCCGGCGGGCAGCCATCCAGCCGCGCCCAGAGATCGACCGAATCCTGCACCGGTGGCATCGTGCGGGTCTTTCCCCAAGGCAACCGGACCGGGCCCCCATGGAAGGGAATGAGCGGATCGGCCGTGCCCGTGAGATAATAAACCGGCAGGGGCCGCGCGAGGCTTTCCACCTGGACGAAGGACTGGGATGAAACCGGCGCAATCGCCGCGATGCGGCTGGAGAAATGAGAGCCGAGGGTGAAGGTCATGCCTCCACCATTGGAGAATCCGGTCACGTAAACGCGTTTGGGATCGACCGGCAAATGGGCCTGAAGCTGGGCGAGCAGGACCTCGAAGAACCGGACGTCGTTGATGGCGGACAAGGAGAGCGTGCTGCGTTCATCGCGCCAGATATTGGGGTTGAGGGCAAAGCTGGAGGGGGAATCGGGACGGACGGGCAGACCCTGGGGAAAGACGGCGAAGAAAGTCTCCGCCTCGGCTTTCTCCGTCCAGCCGTAAGTCCGCGCCGCCTGCTCGGCATTGCCGCCCGCACCGTGGAAAAAGAAGACCAGCGGAAGCGGCTTGTCCGGTTGGAAGCCCTTGGGCGTGAAGAAGACGAAGAGCCGGTCGTGGTCATCCACCCGGAGGGTGATGCGGTGGCGTCCGGGTTGGGAGAGGGTGTCGAGATCGGTCACAGGTTCGGCGGGCAAAGGGACGGCAAGGAGAAACAGGCCCAGAATGATAAGGGAAAGAAGGTGCATCGTCCAACCAGACGAACCGCGAGGCGGAAAGTTACGGATTTCCGACTTCACGACGAAAGATCGATGGCCCGGACAACTCGTTGTCCGGGCCATCGAAACTATCGATTCGCGGACGGCTGATCGGCCAACCCTGGAATCGACCCATACCCAATGAACCGGGCGGCATCCGCCGATTCCGTCGCGGCTTTCTTCCCGGGCAGGACGAAATCGAAGGCGCTGACGCCGTACCGGGGCTTGTCGTTGAAACGACGGCCCTCGCTGGCCCCCATCATCACGCGACGTCCGGTGTGGCGATTGATCCCCAGATAAATCATGACATGGGTGACCGGCGGATCGCGGTCAACCTGATAGGTGCCGGTCCAGAAGAGGAGGTCACCGGGCTTCAGCGGAGCGAGTTCGAAGGTGCGCGGATTCGGACTGACAACGGCGTTGAACCGGCTCGTTTGCCAGATCCACTTATACATCCCGCTGGCATCGCGCGGGACGTCGCGCACACCGGCCTGGGTCAGCAGGTAATAGACCGTGCCGGAGCAATCCATGCCGCCCCCCTTGGGATCGGCCCCGCCGTAGCGGTAAGTGAGATTGAGAGTGGTGAGCTGCAGCGCATTTTCGATCAGTTTTTGAATCGCAGGCGGCTGCATGGCGATTTCCCGCAGGTCCGCCGGGACCAGGGTGCCGATGCGGTCATCCGCCGGAGGTACGGGCGCCGGGACGACCTGCGGAGGAAGCGGGGCGGGTGGGATGACCGTTACGGCGGGTGTCGTTGCGGTCAACGCCGGAGGCGTGGCAACTGTCGGAGGAGCGGGCGGGGGAGGAGGTGGCGGCGCAGGGGAAACCGGCGAGGCATTGGTGGTGATTTCGGGCACCTCGGCGGGACCTTCCCCCGTGTAGGCCTGATCCGCAGGCGGTTTTTTGGGCGTTTTGGACCAGGCAGGAAGGCCCGGCAGGAGAATCAGCAGGGCGAGGAGAGGAAAAAGGGAAGAGGTTTTCATAAGCTGGGGAATCGGACAGAAAAGTTCCGATATCTTTAACTTACACCATCTTCAGTTTCGTGCGCTCAATGGACGATAAAGCGCCCCCCGTTCCTATTGCGTAAATAGCCCCGGCGGGCCGTTGAAAGTTGGACAGAATAGGCGAAAGTATAGAAACAAGCTCCATTGGAGCACTCATTTTCATGCGGCGTGGTGGGCGGGAGCCCATG